>Ga0068711_1002097_pt1 | contig 10397 bp, 9 predicted proteins | sample MTBAKMMethaMetaG_FD_62224 | JGI IMG/M metagenome (GOLD analysis project Ga0068711, IMG submission 62224) | Enrichment culture microbial communities from Arthur Kill intertidal strait, New Jersey, USA, that are MTBE-degrading - MTBE-AKM (Arthur... | ecosystem: Environmental > Aquatic > Marine >...
GTTTATACCGGATAAGGATTAAAGAGGAAGGAAAAAAGTGATGGATAGAAAGTGGCTGTCACTTCCTTGAATGATTGTTTTTTCTTTTCCTTGTCACTTCGACTTTTCCTTGTCACTTCGAACGCAGTGAGAAGTCTTAAAGATTTCTCACCAACCGGAGGCGGGATTCGGAATGACACACTTTGCAAGTGGGTAAAGCATTATCTATGGTTTTTACCAATAGCTATTTTGTATACCTATTGACTAACTGGAACAACAAGGTGATTTATGTCGGTATAACTAATGATCTGTTGCGCCGTATTTATGAACACAAAAACAAGCTGGTTGCAGGTTTTACCGCCAAATACAATCTATCTAAATTAGTTTATTTTGAAGAAACCAATGATGTTGTTGCGGCGATTGCCAGAGAAAAAGAAATTAAGAAATGGCGCAGAGCGAAAAAAGATAGATTGGTAGAAATGATGAACCCAGAATGGAGGGATTTGAGCGGAAAATTATAAGATTCCTCCCCCGCCGAAGGCGGGTTTCGGAATGACATGCCTATTTTGAATCATTAAGTTGTTTTTCCTCTCGTCCATTTCTTGGTACGTCGACTTTTCCTTGTCACTTCGAACGCAGTGAGAAGTCTTAAAGATTTCCCTTCCGCCGGCGGGGAATATAAATAATCACTAAAACCAAGGTCATAACAGCACAGACGATCAGAAAAAACTTGAAATAAAAAGGATTATCTTCGACACGGACAGTTCCGTCAATCAACTGAGAATAATGTTTCCCGTTTGTCTCATGCCAGACCAATACCCAATAGTCGTTTTTCGCACCGGCGTTTTGATCAATGTGCAGAGGGATCTTGATCTTTTGCTCTTCACCCGCTTTTAACCGAAAAACTTTTTCCGGCTCGCTGACGGTTAAGCCGTCAGCCAGGAAGAAAATGATCACCGGTTCCAAAGTTTGCTCTCCATTATTTTTAAGAGTTAATGCAAACTTGCCGCGGGGATGCCAGAAACTTCTGCGGTTGAAATACGGCGATTCCACAGTGGTGCCGAGGGGATCGGAACCATTTTTAATACTTTCCGTTCCCAACTTAACCGAGGAAAAATGATAGGCGCGGCGCAGCTGAACATTTTGATCGGCAAAGTCCAGGCGGGTAGCCATAGTATAAACACCAGGCAGCAGATCTCTAGTATCAAAATCACACCTGTAATGCACAAAGTTGCCTTGCGAAAGATCGCCCAGCGAGTCTCCGCGATTTGTTTTACCGGCCAGAAAAGTTGTGACTGTCAGGTGGCGGGCCTTATTATTGCCCATGTTGCGAATTTCATAGGCAACCGACAATGCTTTTTCTGACTGCACAATAGACGGTTGAACAATCATGCTGTTCATTTGGCCCCCTGCTTTAGCAGGGAGGTAAATAATCAGAATTAGAAAAACGATCAAAACCAATATCTTGTCGCAACAAACTATGTTTCTCTTTGCGATCATTCAACAGCCTCCCGGGCATGCTTGGCATCCTGATAAAAATTTTTCACATAGGCGGTAATTTCTGCGGCCTTTTCTTTACTCCGGTTCAGTTGCCGTGCTTTCTGGAAATGCCAGCAGGCTTTTGTCCAGGCAATATCATGACGGACGGGATCATACTCCAATGTCTTGGACCTCAGCGTCCAGTATTTACCCATATCCAGATGATTCTGAGGAGTTGCCGCCCCCTCTCCATTGAAATAAGCGGCCCGTTCCATGCATAGATCAGCAGCCGGCAACCATTTGGTATAATATTCTTTGACATACCACAGATAAGAGTACTCCCAGCCCAGTCTTATATGATAATCGGCGGTAAAGGGATTTAAACGAATTGTTTCCTCCAGTGTCTTGATAATCAGAGAATTGTCTGCCGGACGTTTATCGGTATCCATTGCCGTTATTTTTTTATCTCTTTCGACCATTAAGGCCGTGGCGAGTTTAAACCTCGATTCGGCGTTGCCTTTATCCCAGTTCATGGCCGCAAGAATAGAGGAAACAGGAGGATGCTGATCGAGTTTCAAAGGCGGAGTCTGGACAGTATTGCAGTAAGCCTCGGCCACAAAATGGCGAATTACCTCCATGCCGCTCCATAATATCATAATGCCCGCAACAAAAATGATCAGCACTGCTTTAGTCTGCAGGGGCATCCGGACAATCCCTTCATTTTTTTTATCTTTTTCTGCCGATAATGCCCGATAGCCGATGACGATAACAGCAATAAGAAGTATCATGTTGGCGGGGATGTGTAAGTTGAAATCCGATAAAGAATGAATACCCAGGGAAATCATGACTATTAAGGGTGCAATACCCAGGCAGACGGCAAAAGTATCCTGTGCATGTTTCCATTTCTTTAGCATTCTTATCAGATAATACCCTAGGCCGCCGAGAAGCAATATAAACCCCACAATACCGCCTTCCGCAAGGATTTGCACCCAATCGTTGTGAGCATGATTAACAAAACCTCCCGGATGCAAAAGACCCTGATATCTTGGAAATAGATAGGGGAAATTTCCTATGCCGATTCCGAACAGATGGTAGTCATCGAAAATGTTCATAGTCTTTTCCACCAGATCGGCTCGGTTGAGGAAATCCCTTCCGAATAAACGAAACCGGTCGACTGTCGGATCTATACCGGCGGAGATTGCATAGAAAGCGGTGAGTACCAAGAAAGGAATCAATATATACAGACCAGGCCGCCTGTACTTTTTTATGCCGGTAAAGAAAATACCCATGACAACCAGCGCCATACTCAGAGATATGATGCCACCGCGAGAACCAGATAAAAATAAACCCAGCCCCATAATTGCACCACTGAAAACAACCAGAAATATTTTTGCGTATAGTTGTTCCTCGGAGAATAGATAGGCAATTTTCGCTTTGATGTTTTGCCGGTCAGATTTATTGCGGGACTGTCTTTTACTGTGGCGATCATAGAGCGCTATGCCGTAAGCTATGGAAAGAATTACACCCATTTCCATAAAACCGGCAAAATGATTGCAGTTGGGGTAAGTGCCCGACGGGAATCCGAGACCTTGGACTATTTTTTTATACCACCAGATATGTTCATGGCCGGAGTAGGTTTGAATAATGCCATACAAAGACTCGAAGCAGCCAAGAATCAAAATGACAATGACGGCGGTTTCAATTCTTTTTCGATAATTTAATGTATGCAGAAAACTCCAGAGAAAAATACCATAGACGATCCAACGCACCAGCGACATCCGCACAGGGTAAATATAAGAAGCTATTGTAAACCATAAATCATTTACAGTTAACTCCGGTGTTGCCGCCGCCGGCAATGATTTCTCGCCAACTACCCGGGCTGTTAGCGAAATATCTGTCAATAATGATGCAGACACTGGAATAATTTGCAGGAAAAGATAGACAGTAAATCCCAGGAAAAGAGGAAGCAAAGGATTTTCCTGCCACCGGAGCTGCCATACTCCTGTGACATTATTTTTATTGACGCATGCTTTCAGAGTGAGCAAACCGGCAATGAGGATAATGATAAAGACTAATGAATAGGCAAAGGGATAAGATGATCCGAACAGCAGCGGCGAAATCACAATAACCGATAAACAAAGGATGAAAGCGGCTCTGTTCACTCAAAGCTCCCCATAATTAATAATAACATTTGATTCCAATCGCCATTTTACTTAACTCTTTACCTAAAGGGGGATTTGTTTTCTGCTCCTTCAGCTTTAATTCCCATTTCCAGGCCGTGTCAATGATGAATTCCAGATCGTCATAACGTGGTTGCCAGCCGGTTAACTGGCGCAGTTTGGTGATGTCGGCGACTAATTCTATGGTGTCACCCGCCCGCCTGCCTGTTTCCTGCACTTTAAAGTCAACACCCGTTACCTTCCTGGCGGCAGCTACCACTTCTCTGACCGAGAAACCGTGGCCGTATCCGCAGTTCATGATCTCCGTTTGGCCTGTTTTCATCAAGTGGTTTAATGCCAGCAAATGTGCTTGCGCCAGATCATCAACATGAATGTAGTCCCGAATGCAGGTTCCATCGGGCGTCGGATAATCCGTGCCGTAAATGAGCAGTTCCGGAAATTCGCCGTGCGCAGTTTTCAGCGCACGCGTAATAAGATGGGTTGATTCCTTGTATGCTTGGCCAATGCGGCTTTCCGGGTCAGCACCGGCAACATTAAAATAACGCAGGGCGATGTAACGGAAAGTCTTTGCTGCGGCAAGATCCCACAAAATTCGCTCCACCATCATTTTGGAAACACCATAAGGATTAATCGGGCGCAGATCGGCCGTTTCAGGGACAGGGATTTTTTCGGGAATTCCGTAAACAGCAGCAGTGGAGGAATAGATAAAATTATCGATTTTATTATCCAGCATAACGTTCAGAAGATTTAGCGTATTGACGACGTTATCGTGATAATATTTGAGCGGTTCCCGCACTGATTCTTCCACCTGGATCGAGGCAGCAAAATGGACGACGGCGTCAGGTCGAAAATCGTTTATTGTCTTATGGAGAAGTTTTTTATCGGCGAGTTCACCTTTGACCAGTCCGCCACAAAGAACAGCCCACGCGTGCCCTGTGGAAACGTTGTCATAAGTCAAAATATCATGGCCTGCCTCCCCCAATGCTTTGACCACATGGCTGCCGATATATCCGGCGCCGCCTGTGACGAAGATTTTCATTAGCTCATTTCCTCAGAAAAGATAAATTAATAGCTCAATATTTTTTTGCAGTGTAATGGCAAATTTATTTACGCTTTGTATTTTTCCTTATTTCCATACAATGCCCAGGATGATTCCTAATATCAACCAAAGAGGGATGGACAGAATAAAGCCCCATAACAGCCCCTTTGTCGTTTTAAATGATTTTCTCATCCTTTTGGCGCTGAGTGCTCTTTCTACTTTAACTCTGAAATCTTCCAGTTGAAAAGGTTTCGTCACATAATCATAGGCACCTTCCTTAATGGCATTTACGGCACCATCAATGGAGGGGTAACCGGTGATCATCAGAAAAAACACTTCTCTGTCTATTTGCCTGATTTTTTTCAATAATTCCATACCGTCGATTTTGGGCATGAACAGATCGGAGATGATGCAATCGAACATCTCCGGCACGTATTTTTCCAATGCTTCTTCACCGTTGGAAGCACTGGTGACTTCATAGCCCAGATTACTCAGATGTTCTTTGAGAAGATTGCGGGTGGATACATCATCATCGACCACAAGTATACGTTCCGCGCTCATTGTAAACCTCCTAATTCATCTTCCCTGCCCAAGAAGAACTACTTTCGCCGTTTTCAGCATCAATTTAAAATCAAGCAACAGCGACCAGTTATCAATATACTCCAGATCCATTCGCATCCATTCGCTGAAAGAAATATCGTTACGGTTGGGTGTGATCTGCCATATACACGTAAGACCCGGTTTCATGGAGAGCCGCCGTCTCTGCCAGTCATCGTATTTTTCAACCTCTGCGGGTATGGGTGGTCGTGGTCCGACAAGGCTCATCTCACCCCTCAATACATTGATTAACTGAGGCAGTTCATCCAAACTCGTTTTCCGCAAAAAATTGCCTATGTACGGGATAATCCGTGGATCGTTTCTGATCTTGAAGACCGGCCCGTCGGACTCGTTCTCAGCTTCGAGTTCCTGTTGTCGTTTTTCGGCATCAGCCTGCATTGTTCTGAATTTATAAAGCATAAACTTTCGACCATTCAAGCCGCAGCGCTCCTGGGTATATAGAACTGGACCCGTTGAAAGTGTTTTGATAGCGATGGCAATCAAGACAAAGAGAGGAAGCAGGACAATGAAAACAAATGCGGATAGGATATAGTCAAATGCATATTTAATTAAAAGCTTGTCTTTGCGAGGAGGTGTCGTGGATATGGTAATGGTTGGGTAGCCGAAAAAGTCTTCATAGCTGATCCTTGCAATCTTTGAGTTATGCATGAGATTATGAATTTGCCAATCCGGGAAGATACGCACAGGTATTCCAAGTGTTTCTGCAGTAACAATGTACTTTGACGGATCATCTATTTTGCTAAATGGCATCGCAACGATCAGTTCATCGACAACATTGTTTGATAAAAAATCATTCAAATCCTTTAAAAGCCCGATGACCGCGATGCCGCTTTTTACTTCACGCCCCACAGAAGACAATTCCGTTTCCAGACAACCGAGAATTTTATAGCCCGAATATGCGTGTGCGTGAATAGCATTAATAGTATCCTTTGCTCTTTCTTTGCTTCCTATAATAAGGATATTTCGGAAGTTGAACTGTCTTGATCTGTAATATGCTAATACTTTGTAAACCAGACCTTTGTTGATGCCAAGCAAGAGGATATCCAGTAGTAAAAATATCCCCAATAAAATGCGGCTGACATCCGTTATTTTTAAAAGATACATAATAAGAACAAGAATACCCATTCCAATGGCGATCGCCTTTGTCATCTCTCTAAATATTTGACTAAAAGTTTTCTTTCGATAAGATTCATAGAGACCGCACAAAGAAAATGTAGAATACCAGATGATAATGATCATCATAAGAATAATGTAGTAATCGGGATCGATGGACAATCCACCGAACGGAGCAGGCAGATAGCGTTTTATAAAATAAGCCGATATAAAGGCAGCCACAGTAAGTCCGATATCGAGCAGCCTGTGTAATCTGACAATAAGTTTGTTGTATTCCCTCAACAATTTATATTTGCCTTCTTCTATTTGTTTTTAATCCGATATATTCTTTGAGCGCCAGCCATATAAAGATCGGATTGGTTGTCACATAGCGTTTCCATGTCTTCCGGGGGTCTACAACCAGGCGGTATAGCCATTCAAGACCACATCGCTGCATCCATATCGGAGCCCGTTTGACCGTGCCGGAGATGAAGTCGAAGGCGGCCCCGACCCCGATCAGGACAGCGGTCAGATGAGGGCGGTAGGCCGCCATCCAGAATTCCTGCTTCGGGCAGCCGAGCCCAACAAAGACGATTCGGCCACCGGACTTGTTGATCCGGTCCACCACCCCGCCGTCTACGGCAGACTGCTCGGGCAACAGGGGTGGATATTCGCGGTGAGCGACCTTCAATGCCGGGAACAGGGCCGTCATTGATTCTCGCAAGGCTCGGGCGGTCTCCGGTATGCCGCCATAAAAACAGACCGGCATTCCTTCGGCCGCCGCTTTTTCACACAGTTTCAGCGTCAGATCCGTCCCGGTTACTCGTTCGGCCCCGCTAAAACCGCATTGTTCCAACATCCACACCAGAGGAAGACCGTCAGCGGTGACTACAAGCGACTTTTCCATGATGTCATGAAGTTTCTCATCCCGCCGGGCCGTGGTTACCATGTGCACATTAGCCACGCACACATAGCCGCCATGCCCCGCACGGGCCTCCCGCATAACTGTTTCCGCTATATTCGCGGTGGAGCCGACCGTAACCGGCATCCCGATGACGCGTCCCGTTTTCAAAATACTTTTATCGTTTTTCAACAGAATCGAAGCTTTCGGGCTACTTTGTCACACAAGTTTTTCATTGATCCAGAGGGCATCGGTCTGAACCGCCCTGCCGGTTTTGTCATGAAGACAGGGGTAGATGTCCTGAAGATAAAAGCCGTATTCTTTTGTCAGGCGCTCATGCAGCTCAAAAAACGTCGTCTGCCCCTTATACATGGGGGCAAGTTGCGCCTCCGCATAAAGGGCCAGAACACGATTGCGGATGGTGTCCTTCCCCCCGTCGAGAATCCGCCCCTCCGCCCCCTGGACATCGGCCTTGATGATGAGGCGGCCGGCCGGAAGATAGTGAGACACCCATGTATCCAGCGTCTGCACAAATACCCGGACCGCATCGACATGCTTTGTTTCATCGGGGAACGAAGCCGCATTTCCCTCGTCATTGTCGAGTAGCGAGTTGGTCTGTGGATTTTCATTGTAATAGAGGACCTCTTCGCCATTCCGGTCGGAGAGGGCGCACTGGAAGAGAAGCACCTGCTGATTCCCGCCGAAGCGCTCCTGCAGTTTCCGGAAAGTATGAAGCGTCGGTTCAAACCCATACACGGGGATGGATAATTCATCGGTAAACCGAACAATCGTATCACCCATATAGCTACCGATATCAAGGATCGCCGCGGCCTTATGCCTTTTCGCGATGGCAACCAAATCGCCGTAGGCATCCGGAGCGCCAACCACAAATTTGAGATAACGGGAGAAACGGCGCTGATGCCGGCGCCACCATGGAATCCGGATCAACCGGTTATGTAAGATTCGCAGTGGATTCATGGTCTTGTTCCCTTTCAAAACCTCTGTTGGTGTGCCAGGTGCACTATGCCTCACCAGAAACGTGATGATTCTTCGCGCGGCGCCTCTTAAGGGCCGCTTTGTAAATCTCCATCAGCATACGATAGTTGGCGTCGGCCGTATATTTTTCCTCGAAGAGTTCCCGGGCCCCTAGCCCCATCGCGGCGAGGCGTTCCTGGTCCACCCAGAGGTTTCGCACCACCCGCAAGAGATCCGCCGCGTTTCCCGGATCAAAGAGCGCGCCGGCGGTCTCTTCTTCCACGATATCGGGGAGCGGTCCGATCCGGGACGCCGCGACCGGGACCCCGAGGGCAAAGGCCTCGCACACCACCATACCGAAGGTCTCAAACCACAGGGACGGAAGCACAAGCAGACGGGCATGTGAGAAAGATCTCTGTGCATCGTCAAAGGGGAGCTGACCCCGGAAAACGACCCTGTCTTCAAGGCCGTATCTTGACGCCGTTTCGGCCAATGCTTTTCTGAGGGGGCCGTCGCCTATGACCTCCAGGAGGGGCGCATCCGCCCCCCAGTCTCTCCAGGCCTGCAGCAGGACCTCTACCCCCTTCTCCTCACCCAGCCGCCCTATGAAGACGATTTTGTCTTCCCTCCGGCCCCAGGGCAGCATGTCCGGAGGAGAGGCATAAAAGTTGGGTTTGACATGAATCGCCACTTCGGGGAGGCCCGCTGCTATCATCAGGTCCTTCTGGAAGACGCTCAGTGAGACACAGGCATCCACATGGCGTGCCCAGGTCCGCAGCCACCGGTGCAGGGCGATCATCGCCACCATGGGCGCCGTCGCGGCCCTGCTCCCCCGGTAGCACCCGAAATACAGGGCCGGAATGACGCTCTTCCTTTCCAGGCACAGTGTGCAGGGACGCCCGTCCCGCATGGGGATGCCCGCCGCGCAGAAGAGCCGGTAGTTGTGCAGGGTCATCACCGTGGCCGTCCCCGACCCAGCCGCCGCGTGAAAGATCGACGGAGAGAGCAAGGGGAAGAAATTGTGGACGTGCAGAATATCCGGTTGCACCCGCCGCAGAACGGCCCGCAGCTCGCGCGCGCTGAAGGGATTCCAGGGGGTGGACAGGGCGCCCCGGATGACCCCAGCCGCTCCGAGCCTCCGGATCGTGTCGCTGTGGCGGGTGAACTCTACAACGTGGTGCCCCCTCTGCCGCAGCAGCGCCGTCTCGGCCAGGAAAACCGTGTTTTCTCCGCTGGGAACCGAGGAGCCGTAAAAATTGTGGGCGACCAGAATTTTCATGTCAACTCATCCGAGTATAAACTTTTATCTTCGCAGATCCATCCGGGTAAGGAATCGAACGCGATCGCCATGACGATAAACGAAGCCAGAATGCGCCAGTCGGGAACCCGCAGACCGGATCTCTCCTCCCAAAGAGCTATGTGGCCCCCATAAGCGCCCGCTTCCAGCCCGCCCCAAATCCGTTCCAGTGACTTTTTCCTGATCAAATTCTCCACCCGGACGATGAAGTACAGAAGGTCCCACCCGGCGGGTGCGGCAGGGAGAAAATATTCCCAGTCGAACAGTGCGAGTTTTCCGCCCCCCAGCCGCATGTTCCACGGGGTGAAATCTCCATGGGTGACCGTGAATGGCCAATCCTCAGCTGCATTCTCGGGGCACATCGACGGGAACCGGCGAACCAGCTCCGCAACGAATTGTCGCTCTGCCTCGAATCCTGAGGTGATCGGGAGAACCGACTCCCGCAGGACATCTTGGAGCCGCTGCCAGAGTGCGGATCTCTGGAGCGGCATCATCTGTGTTGTCGACCGGGCCATGGCGGCCAGAAAATCGATGTGTTCCCTTTGCAGAACGGCGGGAGACGGCCGTCCCGACAGCAGCGGCGTTTCCAGGATCCACGATACCGGCCCAGTCTCCCCGTGGCCGAGCAGCGTCGGAATAACCGCTCCTGATGTCTCCATTGGACCAACTGTCTCAAGCGCCGCCCTCTCGTTGGCGATCAGAGCGGCAGCCTGCGGTGTGCATCCCGCCTTTGCCACGGCGAGCGACTCCCCTTCCCGGCCAAAGACAAGGGCCGTGATCTTCCGGTACGGGGTGGGCTCACCCAGAGAAATCGTACAGAAAATTTCTTTCTTTCCG
>Ga0068711_1002107_pt1 | contig 10355 bp, 5 predicted proteins | sample MTBAKMMethaMetaG_FD_62224 | JGI IMG/M metagenome (GOLD analysis project Ga0068711, IMG submission 62224) | Enrichment culture microbial communities from Arthur Kill intertidal strait, New Jersey, USA, that are MTBE-degrading - MTBE-AKM (Arthur... | ecosystem: Environmental > Aquatic > Marine >...
CCAATCAGCTTTGATTTGGATCATATAAAGCCTGAAAAACCAATCAAACCCATTGAATACATGAAGGGAGTCGCATGGGCATTGATGGACGCCGGTTATGATCTTATGGGGTTTGAAGGCGTCATGAAGGGGAATGTGCCGATTGGGGCTGGACTTTCTTCTTCGGCAGCCCTTGAGGTTGCAACGGCTTTTGCATTTTCAGCTGTATCTGGCTTTAAGTGGCAATCAGCAAAAATGGCTCAATTGAGTCAAAAGGCTGAAAACGAATGGGTGGGGATGAATTGCGGGATCATGGATCAGATGATTTCAGCAGCCGGAGAAAAGGGAAGCGCGTTATTGATTGATTGTCGGACTTTAGAGACTCAGGCTGCCCCTATCCCCTCTGAAGCTGCGGTAGTCATTTTGGACACAGGTACGCGACGAGGGTTGGTTGATTCTGCTTATAATGAACGCCGTCTGCAATGTGAAACTGCCGCACAATTCTTTGGAGTCAAAGCCCTGAGAGATTTGTCTTATGAGACATTGCAATCGAAAGCCGATCAATTGGATGAATTGACTTACCATCGGGCGCGCCATATTGTGACAGAAAATGACCGAACATTGGAAGCAAAAAGTGCGATGAATGCCAATGACCCTGAATGGCTGGGCAACCTGATGAAGGCCAGTCATGTCAGTTTACGTGATGATTTCCAGGTTTCTAGCCCCGCTTTGGATAAAATGGTCGATCTCGCAAATGGTTTTTCTGGTTGTTATGGCGCGAGGATGACTGGGGCAGGTTTTGGTGGTTGTGCGGTGGCCTTAATCCGTAAAATCAGCGTAGATGAATTTGTAGATTACATGGATAAAGCCTATCAAGAAGGTACCGGTAATCAGGCGCAGATTTATGTGAGTGAACCAGAAGAAGGCGCCTCATTCGATTAACCTTGGTTATAAATATTTATTGGTAACTTTGATGATCTTCCAAAAAGTGCCGGTTTTCCTTTTTCGAAATGGAAAACCGGCATGTTTGCTTAATAATTCTGGTTTATTATCCCTAAACTTCGCCTGCCATGAAAGCCAGGCTCAAAGTTCCTGGTCCAGAATGAGTACCAACTACCGGACTCACATGGGTGAGGATACTTTCTGTGGGACGGAAGTAGTCATCCACTCGGGTTTTAAAATCAGCGGCAATTTCTGGGATTCCCGCGTGAAAAACCGAAAGACGTAATGGCAAACGATTACCAGCCTTAGATTCCACTAACTGGACCATCCGGTCCATGGCTTTGCGCTGTGAAATCACATTGCCTAAAGCTTCGATTTTCCCATCCCGAATCTCGAGGATTGGCTTGAGGTTTAAAGCAGTCCCCATAAGGCGCTTAGCGGTATTGATCCTTCCACCGCGATGAAGAAATTCCAGTGTGTCGACGGAAAAGAAAACGCCAATTAAAGGATAGGCTTTTTCCGCGATGATTTTGCAATCTGTTAACGATGCGCCAGCTTGAGCGGCTCGGGCTACTGTCAACACTTGAAAACCGAGCGCCATGGAAACTAAACGGGTATCAAGAACTTCAACTCGATCGGTTTTTAAATTCTTTTTTGCCTGCATCGCGGATTCAACACTGGCAGATAAGCCACCAGAAATTGGTAGCACGATCACATCATTTCCCTCTTCAAGCAGCTCAAGATACGCTTCTTCGTATTCATGCACAGAAGTCTGGCTTGTTGATGGCAAGGTCTCAGATTTCGCTAGCCTTTCGTAGAAAGTATCAGCTTTAATGTCGATACCGTCACGAAGAACTGAATCGCCCCATAATAAAGACAATGGAATGACCCGAATGGGATATTGCGCGACCAATTCTTCAGGCAAATAGGCGCTGCTATCCGTTAAGATGGTTACTTTTGATGACATATGATGACTCCTGATAATGAATGTTTAAAATATGCAAATAATTGCAATAGCAAAATCTTGATGGAAATTATTATATAGGAAAAACTATTATTTTGACCTGTTTTTAAGTTTTTTGATATTGCCCGCATTCATCTCAATAGGTAAACTTCCGCGAGAGTTGAGTAATTGTAGTAATACTTTCACGCGTTGAGTGCCGGAAATTCGGGTGTCGAAAATGGCCTCATAACCTTCAAAAGGTCCATATTCGATTCTGACCGAATCGCCCGAATTTAATTGATCAAAGAGCTCTCCGCCAGCTTGCTCAATATCTTGAACACGTTGGCGAATGGCGTGGATAAGGTTTTCAGGTATGGTTGCCGGTTCTCCACCAAAAGAGACTAAGCCGGTACCATAGGGCATGTAATTCAATTCAGAAATGCCAACTTCTTCAATATCAATGCTAATAAAAAGATATCCCGGAAAATAGGGTCGGATCTTGCGCGCGCGCGGATTTACCGGATTTACCCTGATTCGAGGGTAAAAGGCTTCGAAATCCTTCCTTAATAATTGTTGATACAGCGCATCTTCCTTGTGAGGATGGCTGCGTATGGCGTACCATTGTTTCATAGATAAATGCCCCACGTGAATAAATTATCAATTCGACCTCAATTTTAGCATAAACCTCCTCACTCTTCCGAAAGCGTATGGATAAAATTGCCGTTATAATTGGAAGGAACGAAATATTTTTGAGAGAATAACAGCAAAAGAATGCCCTCTAGCTGCTACTGACTAACCTCTCGCTTGATCATCAAATATCAATAAAGAATATCCACTGCTCATGAAAAAAAGTAGAGTTATATTTTGGCTTTCCCTGGTATCCATTATTGAGGCGTTCATTTCGCTTGCCATTCTGTTAGCGATTCCAGCGGATCCTAAGAATGCCTTTCTTTGGGGGTATTCTGTCTCCCGTTTATCTGTCGCGGCATTATTTCTGATTTTCGTAGGATTGCTTACTTATCTTTCTTATAATGCAGTAATTAGACCCGCAGAAATTGAAAAATCTTTGAATTCGCATTTGTCATCCAATAGACCCCGAAGGATCACGGGCGCATTTCTTTCGATTATTGCGATTTTAGCGTGGGTGTTCTTATGGTTGCCCTCCTACCGCTTTGGCACACAGGCATCATTAATGGAGAGAATCTTCCCCATTGTTCTCTGGTTAGGATTGGTTAGCTTTCAGGCATTGATTGTTTTGATGCTGTGGGTAGAAGTCCTCCAACCAAGAGAGATCTGGCAATCCCTGAGGTCACAAGGCAGTTTATGGGGGTCAACCTTATTGGGAATGATCGTATTGCTGCTTGGTTGGGTCATTGCTTATCCAATGGGTTTATTAAAGCAAGATGACCTCTATTTCAACGCTCCAGGTGCGCCAATAACGGGTTTGCAATTGCTCGGAGGTTGGCTTTTCGCCTGCCTTGCATTGATTCTTATCGGTTTGGCAAAGAATCGATTTAATGAAGAAAATAACCAATTTTGGAAACAGTTGGATTGGTCATTGGTTCTATTGATATGGTTGGTCGCAACCTGGGTGTGGATTCGCACGCCGATGCGCTCAACCTTTTTGGCCCCTGGACCTTACCCGCCTGATAATGCTGTTTACCCTTTAGTTGATACTGCCCTCTATGATCGCACAGCGCAATTTGCATTAATGGGGCTCGGTTTGAATAATGGTCAATATGTAGATAAACCCCTCTATGCCAGCTTTTTAACCATGTTACACATCTTTGCGGGACAGGATTTTAACTTACTCACTTCTTTGCAAACACTCGTTTTGGCTGGAATTCCCGCCATGGCTTATGTTTTAGGGAAGAAACTTTATGGTCGAGCTGCGGGATTGATTGCCGCATTATTGATCATTTTGCACGGGGTTAATGCCATCGCCGGAGGGCATTTAATCCAGACTGCTCATCCACGGCTCCTTTTAAGTGAAACCCCTTTAGCATTGACTATGGTGTTTCTTGCAATATGGATCGTCGGTTGGATTCAAAACCCTAAAGATCCGGTCTACCCGATTCTCGCTGGTGGAACACTGGGGCTATCCACACTTATCCGCCATAATCCATGGCTATTGCTTCCGATAATCATCTTATTTACGTTATTGGCCAATTGGAAACGATGGAAACGATGGTTGGGCCAGGCAGCTCTATTTTGTTTAATGCTTTTTGCGGTGATTTCGCCCTGGATGGTTTATTCGCAAAAGACAATTGGAACCCCCTGGTATTTCACTATTCCTCTGCGGGGTACGGTCTGGCAGCAACGCTACCTTCCAGAGTTTGAGGGCAACAGTTTGTTGCCTCAACAATGGGTTCCTCATCAGGTAGCCCTGTCTCCTGTTCCAGTAGCGACGGGTGGATCGATCATATTTTCAAAAGAGGAGAATAATTCCTCCGAGCAGTTGGAGAATGGATTGGGTGTGATCGTAAGGTTTATCGCGGCGCATTTCATTAATAATTTCAACAGTACGATTTTTATTTTTCCGACTCATTTACCTTTGGATAATCTGGAACATACTTTATCTTCGCCTGACTCTGTTTGGAGACAAGCCTGGGAAGGAAATGTTTCAATCATCTTCGCTCTGAACCTTTTTATTCTAGTTCTGGGGGTATCACTTGCCTGGCGAAAATGGCGATTTGCGGGCATTACTCCATTAATGATCTATTTTGGTTATCTTCTGGCTTTAGCGGTTGCTCGAACTTCAGGGGGAAGATACATCACCCCTGTGGATTGGGTACTGATCCTTTATTATGCAATCGGTATGGTTCAAATCATTGCCTGGCTGTTGGGAAAGAAATCTGCCATTGAAGATTACTCCATAAAGCAGATAAAATCCGCTTCCAGTTGGCGTTTGATCAGCGCAATCGCAAGTATATTCCTTGTGGTAGGAATGATCCCATTGGCGCAAGAGGCTTTCCCAGCCAATATTCCTCCTACAGGAGTAGATGCGATTCCATCTGATCAATGGTTGGCCGAAAAGAACATTCAAGCGCAAGAAGTATCTGATTTTCTTGACCAAGAGGGCGCAGAAATATTATCTGGCAGGATTATTTTTCCCCGCCAATATCAAATAAACCAGGGAGACCATAATGAATGCTATGTACTTAAAGGGTATCCGCGGCTGGTGTTTGAACTTCTAAATGAGGATGGTGTCCATTGTGTCATCCTGCCATATGATAAACCCATTGAGAACGTGACTTTGCAGGCAGCAAATGCCGTGGTTTTGAATTGTTCTGAAAACACGGCTTGGGCAGTTTTCGTCCCGGAATTGGATCTTGCGCTGACCCGCTCTCCGAGTGTAGACTTTTTACAATGCCCATTGCCTGAGCCTGTCTGTGATGATAATCGTAACTGTAAATAAATCATATTAATCAATAAGAATGCAGCATGAAAAAAGAGAATAACCTTCAGCATACCTTAATTAACCATGCCTGGATAGCCACAGTGATCGCCCTGGCTGGCGTAATTGTTTTCATTGCCCAATCCATTTTTTATGCGCATTATTTTGACGTAACCATGGATGAGGGTACGTATTTAATGAAAGGGCTCTTGTTTTTGCGGGGAGATTATAAACTGTTTCAAGATTACGGACCCTGGACCAATAAAATGCCTTTGGCTTTTCTCATTCCTGGAGCAGCCCAAATTGCATTTGGGACGGGTTTGAGGACCGGCAGGTATTTTTCAGTTTTTCTTGCCGTTTTGATGTTGGTGGCTATCTGGTTGATAACCCGCCGAATGGCAGGTCGATGGTGGGCGGCTATATCCGTATGGATTATGGCATTGAGCTCTGGCAGCATTGTTTATTATTCACAAGCTATCAGCCAGGTTATTTCCGCGTGTATGTTAGCCTGGATGATGGTTTTCATATTGGGAAGTGATCGGCGCGTGTGGGAGATTGTGATTGGAACTATATTGGCTTCATTAACTGTGATGACGCGCCAGAATATGTTGCCAATAGTGCCAGTTATCGTTTTATACATATTCTGGCAGTATGGAAAGAAGATGGGGTGGTTATCTTTGGGTTTGTCTGTACTCCTTTTGGGGGGATTCCACGCATTGTATTGGCCAGACATGATCAAAATATGGTTGCCCTGGACGCCCAAATTTATAATCGACTGGTTCAACTTGAGTCAATATTCCATTGGCAGCTTAAAGAGCATTGCGGCTGTAAACTTGAGTTTTTGGACGCGTTTTCAAGTTTTCTGGGAAGGTTTTCGGATTTATTTTTTCATTCTGACAGGGATAATTGTTGGATTGATCAACTGGCCGCGCAAAACTGATTGGAAAAGCCCGGCTGATTTAAAATCCGCAATGATGTTGACTGTCATGTTTGGGCTTCTCTTCTTTTCTCATTTTTGGGCAGCTTTAATGAATGATTATTGCATCTATTGCTATAGTGGGTACATAGCCTTTTTTGCGCCTTTAGGATTGGTTCTGGTAATCCTTTTGTTGAGTACTCGTCTGGCTAGTTCGAATTGGTTTATTCAAGGCATCAGCCTGGGAACACTCATTATTATTACCGGGGGAACAGGCTTGAATGCCTACAAATTATTCGGCGATTGGTTGATGAAAATGCCGGTGCCACGGATCAGTAATTTACGAATTCAACCCGGCAATATTGAATTATGGAAGTTGTTCTCAAATAAATTTGGGTGGAGCTATGAGTTTTTAGAGAGAGCATTGCCAGGGCTATTTTCTATTATTATTGCAGTGGGATTAATCCTGGTTTCAGGAATTATTTACTTTATCTGGCTTAAAAAGAATCGTGCTCTCAATTTTTCGGGATTTGCCATCTTGATTTTCCTATGCTTGGGAAGTCTTTTCTCTTTTCTTCCTTTTCCAGGAGGAGCAAAAACCGAATTATATTGTCAGCAAGATGTGATTACCGCCCACGAAGAAATCGGTAAATTCCTTAATTCCTCCATCCCTGAAGGATCTTTGGTTTATTGGGAAAATGATGTGTCTCCATTGCCATTGTTGTATATGAAGGAAATCAAGCTTTTCCCCGCCCAACTTAATCACGAACATAACCGCCGTAATGGGGGAGACCCGGATAAACTAGCCAGATTAGGATATTGGAATGACGAACTGGCATTGACCTGGTCGAGTGAGGCCGACTATTTATTAATTGCTGATTTGATGGTCGCTGATCTTCGCCAGAAAGGGATTATTCAATCCGATGCCGATGAACTAACCCCAACCCCGCAATTGTTAAATTGCCGGCGGCAATCGATCATTCATATCTATAAAAATCCAAAGGATTGATTCCAAAAGAAGTTCGTAATGAAAAAGTTTGAAAGTATTGAAATCAAAAGCTGGATGCGAGTTATCGCAGTAATTACAGGTCTGCTTATCTTTTTTATTCAAGCATTTTATTTTGCGCATTATTTTGATGTGACGATGGATGAAGGGACTTACCCCTTGAAAGGGCTCCTCTTCTTAAGTGGAGATTATCGTCCTTTTCAGGACTATGGGCTATGGACAAACAAAATGCCATTGTCCTTTCTGATCCCAGGAATTGCTCAATATTTCTTTGAACCGGGGCTGCGCACAGCTCGGTATTTTTCCATTTTTCTTAGTGGGTTAATGCTTTTGGGCCTGTGGTTATTCCTCAAAAGAAATTTGAATAAGGATTGGGCGGTCTTTGCTTTTCTAATTTTTTTGCTAAACACGGGCACCGTTTTTTATTATTTCCAGGCCATCTCTCAAGGGGTTACCGCATTGTTTGCTACCTGGAGCCTCTATTTCTTATTGGGACAGGGGCGGAAAAATTGGGAGATTTTGGCGGGCAGTATTTTGGCGGTGCTGGTGGTCTTTACCCGGCAGAATATGCTGCCAGTTATCCCCTTTACATTGCTTTTTGTTTTTTGGCAGCATGGAAAAAAGAGAGGGTTAATGGCATTAGCTGTTACTTCTCTGATTTTTTTGGGATTGCATATTTATTATTGGCCAAATATCATGGCTTTATGGGTTTTTTGGTTTCCTGGATTTATTAGAAACCTTATCGATCTCTCAGGGTTCTCCAGCGGTGGAGCAATTTCTTACCCTGAATCACAGTATGGCTTTTTCACCCGTTTTTTTGTCTTTTGGGATGGTTTCAGAATATTCTTTGCGTTATTTTTTGGAGCGATTTTAGCTGTTTTATGCTTCCCAAGAAAGCGGGATTGGGAATCCCAGTCAAATTTTAAGTCGGCCGTTTTTTCAGGTGTTAGTTTCTTGGTGCTTTGGGCTGCTCATTTCTGGGCATCATTAATCCGCAGTGAATGTGTCTATTGTTATCCCGGTTATCTGGCGTTCTTTCTTCCGTATGGAATTGCATTTGTAATATTTACTTTAGATTCGGGTCTAAAGACTATCTCAAAATTTGGCAAATGGTCCGGGGTCATTTTCTTCATCATTTCTTCAGCCGGTTTGGGTTTTAGCGCCTATAAAGAATTAAACTGGGTGATAAACATGCCCGTTCCACGGGTTAAGAATTTGCAGATTCAATCAGGAACAATTGAAATCTGGAGATTGTTATCGAATAAATATGGCTGGCAATATGATGCTTTAGAAAGGATTCTTCCCGCAGTTTTTGGTTTGGCCGTGGGTATCAGCATTGTTTTAATCTTATGGTTATTATTCAAAAACAAGGTGATAAAAGGTGCTTCGAATTATTCACTTTATTGGGCATCAGCTCTATTGGTCATTTTTACAGGCAATATTATCCTGTCCATGCCTTATCCTGGGGGATCGAAAAATGAATTAAAGTGCAGTGGGGATATCATCGCGAGCCATGAAGAAGTTGGAAAATACATTCAATCTGTTGTTCCACCAGGCTCTCTGGTCTATTGGGAAAGTGATGTTACCCCAATTCCTTTGGCTTCTATTCCTGACGTCCGTGTTTTTCCAGCTCAGTTGAATCATTTCTTTAGTAGAGTTATTGGGGGAGACATGGATAAAGTAGCTAAAAAAGGATACTGGAACGATGAACTGGCTCAGAAATGGTCGCAAGAAGCAGATTATCTACTGATTGCAGACTCTCTGGTAGAGCAATTAACCCAACAAGGGATCCTGACACCACAGATGGAAGAGATTGGAGAAAGCCCGGCAGTTTCTCCATGCCGCGAACGATCTTCCATTCATATTTATTTGAATAGATAGACTTTCTTTAAAATTATATTATTTTACGAGATATAGACCCCACAAATCAGTTTCAGAGATTTTTTCAAGGGAAGTGGCATCCTCTGGAGGGTAAGTGTCTGATAGCTTAACGAGAATATAATTTATTTTCTCATTTTTTATCCATTCAGAATCGCTGATTTTGTCTGGGGGATAAACAGGAACAATTGTACGGGTAAATTGAGGCCCAAAAAAAACATAATCCGGGTAATAATCTTTTTGGCTTGCGATACCCATGATGGCATCAAGAGGTACTTTTTGATCCACCATTCTTAAGGTGTCGATGAAGTAGTAATTTTGAAGGGTTAGCATCCCACTTCGATCCAGCCGCCAGATTGATCGGTGACCTTCGAGAGGTTTTGCCGGGTTTAGAAATACACAACTGATTAGTGTGGATACCGCAACTGCGCTCGCCAGCCACCCCACAATAGAAGATGATTTCTTCGCGTGGTTAATCCAGTTTGCTGCGAGAGGAGCGCTTATTGCAATGACAGGCATAAAATACCGACCCTGATAGGGATCCCAACCAGGCCGGAAGAATATATCAAAGATCAGAAATGAAAGAAAGAATAAGAATGCGCTGATTCGATATAGATCCTTTCTCTTAATGCCCCGAATGAACTCAATCAATAACCAGGGAACCAGGATGATAAATCCCAATGGTCCGTACCAGGCTTCGTCCTCTTGAAGTAAATATCGCCGGCGAAGGGTGAACACATGTCCCGGAAAGGCACTTTTAGTAGATTCCACATCAATATTAAGGGCTGAGAATACCGGTTTCATAATGGCAGCTTTGGCTTTGATCCCATAACCCCATAAAGGATCAGGTATGCCAGACAAGTCGGCCAACTGATAAAGCAAACGGGAGCCATTGATTAAACTGGTTTCTAAAACGCTTTCAGATCGCAGCATTTCCGTCGACTGTTCAACAGCAGCTTTCGATCCAAATAGATGGCCAAAATTGATTTGGTTGCTGATAAATATTTGCGAACCAATCAAAGCGAAAGTCAGCAAGGAAGTACATCCCCAAACGAAAAATTTCTTAATTTGTGTTTGCGGGATTACCAACCATGCCAAGATGGCAACCAAAGCGAAAACAGGTAAGAGAAAGAAAATGGTCTGTTTAGTGCCAACCCCTAGACCTAATGCAATCCCTGAAAGTACAAAAGGAGTCAGCCCATTATCCTCCATTCCCAAGAAGAAGAAATAAATCGATAGGATAAATAACGCACAAATAACCAGATCATTTTGGGTTGTGGTTGATTGTAAAACT
>Ga0068711_1002108_pt1 | contig 10347 bp, 10 predicted proteins | sample MTBAKMMethaMetaG_FD_62224 | JGI IMG/M metagenome (GOLD analysis project Ga0068711, IMG submission 62224) | Enrichment culture microbial communities from Arthur Kill intertidal strait, New Jersey, USA, that are MTBE-degrading - MTBE-AKM (Arthur... | ecosystem: Environmental > Aquatic > Marine >...
GAGGCCGTCGAGGCGGCGGCGAAGGCGGCCGAGGAAGAGGCCGCCGCGGCGGAGTCGGGAGAGGTCGCCAAGTCCGCCGCCGAGAAGCGCACTAAGGCTCCGCGAGCGGAGGGCACCAAGCGCCCCGCCAAGCCGGCTGCCAAGAAGGCCGGCGAGCCGGCGGTCGAGGAAGCTCCGGCCGTCCCGGCCGAGCAGCCTGCCGAGGCCGGCGAGACCGCACCGGCCGAGTAAGACGTTCACATCCAACGCGTACTATCGCCGACCCTACGAGAGGATCGCGCTGTGGCTGAGATCACCGCTGCACTTGTGAAGGAACTCCGCGAGCAGAGCGGAGCGGGCATGATGGACTGCAAGAAGGCCCTCGCCACCACCGGTGGCGACAAAGAGAAGGCCCTGGACGAACTGCGCAAGCAGGGCCTCGCCAGCGCCCAGAAGCGGAGCGGGCGGGCGACCAAGGACGGCGCCATCGACAGCTACGTCCATATGGGCGGCAAGATCGGCGTACTCGTCGAGGTCGGCGTCGAGACGGACTTTGTGGCCCGCAGCGAGCCGTTCAAGGAGTTCACCCACGACCTCGCCATGCACATCGCCGCGGCGGCGCCGCAGTGGGTGACGCGCGACGAGGTACCCGCGGACGTCATCGAGCGGGAGAAGGCGATCTACGCCGAGCAGGTGAAGGGCAAGCCCGAGAACGTGCTGGAGAAGATCGTCACCGGCAAACTCGACAAGTTCTTCGCCGAGACTTGCCTCATGGAGCAGGCCTTCATCAAGGATACCGACCGCAGCATCGAGCAGTTGCGCACCGACCTCGTCGGCGTGATCGGCGAGAACGTCGAAGTACGCCGTTTCGTGCGCTTCCAGCTGGGCGAGACCGCGAGCCAGAGCTAACGCCGATGGGGGGCGATCCCGCACCACACGCCTTTCACCGCATTCTCCTCAAGCTGAGCGGTCAAGCGCTGGGGAGCGCCACGAAGTCGATCGACCCGCTGACGACGCGCGAGATCGCCGCCTACGTGAAGACCGCTCGGGAGCTCGAGGTGCAAATCGCCATCGTTGTCGGCGGTGGGAATATCTTCAGGGGCATGGCGGCGCACGTCGCCGGTATGGACCGCGTCACCGGCGACTACATCGGCATGCTGGCCACCGTGCAGAACGCCCTCGCCCTTCAGGATGCCCTGGAGGACGAGGGCGTCGACACGCGGGTAATGAGCGCCTTCGAGATCCGCGACGTCTGCGAGCCGTACATCCGGCGTCGCGCGATTCGTCATTTGGAGAAGGGCCGCGTGGTGATCTGCGCGGCGGGCACGGGAAACCCGTACTTCAGCACAGACTCCGCCGCGGCCCTGCGCGCGCTCGAACTCGAGGCAGAAACGATCCTGATGGCGAAGCGCGAGTACGACGGCGTCTACTCGGCTGATCCCGAGAAAGACGACACGGCGGAGTTCATCCCCAACCTCACTCACCTTGAGGCGATCGAGCGCGGTCTCAAAGTCATGGACACCACGGCGCTGAGCCTCTGCATGGACAACGACATGCCCATCTGCGTGTTCAAGATGACCGGATCGAACATCGTGCGGGTGCTGTCCGGCGAGCGTGTGGGTACCTGGGTGCACACGCCCGCGGGCACCGGAAACTAAGGGGGGAGGAGCCGTGGAGAAAGAGCTGCTGGCGGACGCCAAACAACGCATGGCCAAGGCTGTCGAGGCCGTCAAGTCGGAGTTCACGACGGTGCGCAGCGGCCGCGCCAGCGTCGGGCTTCTGGATCGCGTCCACGTCGACTACTACGGCTCATCCACGCCGCTCAAGCAACTCGCCAACGTAGCTGCGCCGGAGGCCCGCTTGCTTACCGTGCAGCCCTACGACAAGACGACGATGAAGGTCATCGAGAAGGCGATCAGGGAGTCCGACCTCGGCCTCAACCCCAGCAACGACGGTGTCGTGATTCGCCTGCCGATCCCCACGCTGACCGAGGAGCGCCGCAAGGAACTCGTGAAGCTCGTGCACCGTCTCGCCGAGGACGGCCGCGTCGCCGTGCGAAATATCCGCCGCGACACCATGAAGGACCTCAAGGAACTGGTGCACGACGGCGAGGTCGGCGAGGACGCCGAGAAGCGCGCCGAGCAGGAACTCCAGAAGCACACCGACGAGCACGTGCGCAAGATCGACGATCTGGTCAAGCACAAAGAGGCCGAAATCCTCGAAGTGTAGCGCCGCGCCAATCGGCGGCGCGCCGCGGAGGGAGGAGAGGTGGCGTTTCGGCGGGCTTGGCTGGCCAATCGTCAGTTGCGTGACGAGGAGCCGCGCGAGGCGCAAGCGGCCTCGGACGACCAATGCCGTTACGTGGCGATCATCATGGACGGCAATGGGCGCTGGGCGCAGCGGCGGCACCTGCCGGTGGCCGCGGGGCACCGCGCCGGCGCGAAGGCGCTGCGTCGTGTGCTCGAACACGCGGTGACCAGAGGTCTCGAGGAAGTCACCGTCTACTCGTTCTCAACGGAGAACTGGACGCGCCCGGCCAGCGAGGTGGGCGCGCTCATGGATCTCTTTGCGGAGATGATCGAGACGCAGGTGCCCGATTTACACGAGCGAGACGTGCGCGTGCGATTTGTGGGCCGCCGCGACGGCGTGCCTGAGGCTCTCCGTCAGCGCATGGACGAGGCTGAGGCGCTGACGGCGGCGAATCGTAGGATGACGCTCTTCATCGCCTTCAACTACGGCGGCCGCCAGGAGCTCGTGGATGCGGCCGCCGGCCTCCTGGCCGCCGGCGAGGAAGCCAGCGAGGCGAACTTAGCCCGTCATCTCTACGCGCCGGAGATGCACGATCCCCAGCTGGTCGTGCGCACCTCCGGCGAGCTTCGGGTAAGCAACTTCCTGCTCTGGCAGTGCGCCTACGCCGAGTTCTACTTCACGGACACCCTGTGGCCGGACTTCGGCGAGACGCAGTTCGATGCGGCGCTGGAGGAGTACCAGCAGCGCCGGCGCCGCTTCGGCGGACGCGAAGGAAGTGGGGCTTCATGATCACCCGCGTCGTCACCGGCGCCATCCTGGCGATCGTCGCCGTGGTCGTCATCGTCTACGGCGGACTCGTCTACTTTGGCGTGATGCTCGCCCTGGCGCTCATCGGGCTGAACGAGTACTTCCAGTTGACGAAGCGCTACCGGCCTCTGCCCTTGGCCGGATTCGTCGCGATCGCGGCGATGATGTACATGGCCTGGTTCCACACGCCGCTGGGGGTGTTGGGCGCGATTGCGCTGGGCACGTTAATGATCGCCCTCTCGGGCTTTCTCATTGGCGCGAAGCAGGGCGTCTCGGTGCGCATGGCCGTCACGCTGCTGGGCGTGCTCTACCTCGGTTTGGGTTTTGCGCACCTGTTGCTCCTGCGCGACCTCGAGGCCGGGCGCGACATCGTGCTCACCATCATCTTCGGTACCTGGGCGGGCGACACGATGGCCTACTTCATCGGCAGGTTCTTCGGCTCGCACCTCATGGTCCCCACTCTCTCACCGAAGAAGACGTGGGAGGGCTTCGCGGGGGGCGCCATCGGCACGATCCTGCTCGTGGTCCTCATTGGGCTCTACACACCGCTGACGCCGCTTCAGTCGCTCGCGCTGGGCGCCGTTATCGCCGTCGTCGGCCCCACCGGCGACCTCTTCGAGAGTCTCATCAAGCGCGACGTGCAGATCAAGGATTCCGGGCGCGGCTTGCCCGGCCACGGCGGCGTGCTCGATCGGTTCGATGCGCTCCTGTGGACGTCGGTCGCCTCGTACTATCTCCTGACCGTCGTGTTCCCCTACTAGACACGGGCGCCGGCACTTGAGGGGCACGCGCGGCAAGCCGCAGGCCGGTTCGGAGGGCGTCGCCGTCACGGCGCTGTTCAGGGGTATCAGCTTGGCCGTGGCGCTCGTGGTGCTTGCCCTCACGTGGCTGCGCCTGTTTGAAGGGCTGTTCCTCGAGGACGAGAGCGGGACGCTCGTCGTGCCCTGGCGCTGGTCGCTCGGCGACCGGCCGTTCGTCGACGAGGAGAACCTCGCCCAGATCCCCAGCCTGCTCGTCTATCCCTTCGTGAAGGCGTTCGCCTTGGTCACCGGCAACGACGTCGCCGGCCTCGTCCTCTACGGTCGTCATCTCAGTTTGCTGCTGACCGTGGCCGTCGCGGCACTGACGTTCCTCGTCGTGCGCCGCGTCATCCGCTGCGAGCTTGCCCTGCTGGTCGCGGCGCTGGGTGTCGCCTTCACCTTCCGCGGCTCGGCGCAGGTCGGTTCGACCACCATGGCGGCCACGCTGCTGCTGCTCGCCGCCGTGCTCGGCCTGCGGGCCGTACTAGAGCCTCCCGCGCGCGGGTGGGCCCTGGCCTCCGGCGTCGCCTCCGGCTTGGCCGTCGTCGCCTACCCGACCTTCCTCTTCGTGCTGCCCTTCTACGCGGTATTCCTCGCCTTCGCCTTCGGCGAGCGCATCGTCGCCAGGCTCGCGCGCGATCCCCAAGCGCACCCGCCGGACGAGGCCGCCGCCACAGGCCGCGCCGCGTGGCTCCACGTGAGCGCCTGGGCACTGGGTGCGGGAGTCTGCCTCGCCGTCGTGAGCGCCCTGCTCCTCAGTTTCGGGCTGCGCACACTCTCGCGCTGCTGGGATTACACGCTGGCGGTCGGCCGAGACATGGGACAACTGGGTGGAACGACCAAGGCCTACGCCGTCTTCGCGGGCTTGTGGGAGTTCGCCTGGTCGCATCCTGAGCTGATCGTGGTCGCCCTCCTCGTCGTGATGATCTACCGGCGCTGGCCGACGGTCGGGCGTGTGTTGCTCTTCGCCGTGCCGCTCGCCGCCTGGCTCGCAGGCCGCGAGCCCGGTGTCGGCACTCCGGGGTTCGTCCTCATGTACGCCGCGCTGGCGCCGTACGTCTATCTGTTCGTGCCCCGCGAGCGCCGCGCGGACGGCGCCCGGCTGCTCATCTGGATCTGGGCGCCGGCGCTGCTCGCCGGCATCGTTGCCGCGTACACGAGCTCGCTGGGCTTCGTGCACGCCTCGGTCGGCCTCTTCCCGGCAACGCTCTGCACAGGCGTCTTTCTCGGTTGGTCGCTGGAGCCGGTGCGCGTCTTCGGCTCGCGCACGCCCTGGCTCGCCGGCGCGGCCTTGGCCGCCGTGCTTGGCGTCGCCGTGGGCTTCCAATACCAGCTCGTCAACGCTCTGCGGGCCGAGCCTACAGCGCGCTTCTCCGAGGGGCCGTGGCTCGGGATCCGCGTGACCGCGAGCGAGCACGAGGCGCTCACGGCGGTCGCCGCGGATCTCGCCTCATCCCAGCAGGAAGGGGACTCTCTGCTGGCCTTCTACGGCGGCTCCGCCCTCTATCTCTACTGGACGGGCGACGTGTGCGCGAACTCCTACTGGATTCGGCCGGGAGACGACGGCGAGTGGGGCGCGCTGCCGCCCGCGACGACGGCGTACTTCCGCCGCGAGCGCGAGGTGCCGACGCTGGCGATCCATTTGGTGGAGACGGCCGGCCGCACGCGCACCGAGTTGAAGGACGGCTGCGGCGGCCTTGGTTACCCCGCGGTCGTCGTGGCGGAGACCTACGCGATTCATCGAAAGCCGCCCGGCGAGACGGCCGCCGAAGTGCTGGCGCGCCTGCCCCGTTAGGCGCCAAGGTGCCGACCGGCCGCGCGAGGCGCCGCGCGCCACGCACGTGGTAGGCTGTGGCGCCATGAGAACCACGCCTCCGCCAGCGGCGCGTACGCACGTGCTCATCCTGGGCTCGACCGGTTCGATCGGGCGTCAGGCGCTCGAGGTTGCGGCCGTCCTGCCGGATATCCAGATCGTGGGCCTCTCTGCCGGGCGCGACACCGACCTGCTCCTCAGTCAAGCGGTCGCGCTCGGCGTGCGCGACGTGTGCCTCGCGGACGCGGCGCGGGCAGTCGAGCTTTCCGCGCAACACCCGTCGCTCGCCGTACGCAGTGGCGAGGCAGGCCTCTGCGATCTCGTGGCCTCCGCAGCCGATGTCGCACGGGAGGCCGGAGCATCGCTGACGGTGCTCAACGGCATCGTCGGCGCCGCCGGCCTGCACGCCACGATCGCGGCGCTTGAGGCCGGCGCCACCCTGGCGCTCGCCAACAAGGAGAGCATGGTGGCCGGCGGTCCATTCGTCAGTGAGGCCGCCAAACGGACGGGCGCGCTCATCCTACCCGTCGACAGCGAGCACAGCGCTCTGTTCCAGTGCCTCGGCGGCGAGACGCGGGGTGCCGCCGTCGAGGAGTTGCTGCTCACCGGCTCCGGGGGACCGTTTCGCGGACGCAAGGCCGCCGATCTCGTGGACGTGACGCCCGCGCAGGCTCTCGCACACCCCACGTGGGCGATGGGACCGAAGATCAGCGTCGACTCGGCGACGCTCATGAACAAGGGTCTGGAGATCATCGAGGCGCACCGCCTCTTCTCGGTGCCGTACGAGCGCATCACTGTGCTCCTCAACCCCGAGAGCATCGTCCACAGCATGGTGCGCTTCGCCGACGGCGCGATCCTCGGGCATCTGGGCGTGCCCGACATGCGTACGCCGATCGGCTACGCGCTGGCGTACCCGCAGCGCCCCGTGCTGCCTATGGTCCGCCGCCTGGACGTGTTCGCCAAGCCGGTGAGCTTCGAGCCGCCGGACACGGAGACGTTCCCCTGCTTGATGCTTGCGCGCGAGGCGGGCAAACAAGCGGCTCGTGTCGAGGCGGCGGCCGCCGATGTGCGCACCGCGGCGTCCCCCATCGTCTTGAACGCCGCCAACGAAGTCGCCGTCGAGAAGTTCTTGGCCGGCGCCATCCCCTTTCCGTGCATCCCCGAGATCGTCGAGCGCTGCCTCACGTGGCTCGGCGCCGAACCTGTCGCCTCACTCGACGATGTGTACGCTTGCGATGCCGAGGCGCGCCGCTTTGCAGCGCAAGCGGTAGCCGGGCGCTGCTAACGCGAACCGCCCTCGCGGCCCTGCCCAAAGAAGTCCACCAGCCGCCGGCGACGTCTCGCGCCGGGGCCGTGGTATCCTCATAACATGGCTCACCCAGAACCTGAGGGTACTCCCAGCACGCACCAGCCCCAAGACCTCGCCCGCCGCCCACGCCGCGTGAGTCCGTGGTCGCTGCTGCTGGCCGGTGGTATTGCCTACGCGGCCATCGCCGGCTGGTGGGGGCTGCTCGTCGGCGTCCTCGGCCTGGCGCTGCTGATCACGGTGCACGAGTTCGGACACTTCATCGCCGCCAAGGCGTTCGGCATGCGCGTCGAGAAGTTCTACGTCGGCTTCCCGCCGGCGGCGGTGCGTCACACCTGGGGAGAAACCGAGTACGGTATCGGCATCATACCGCTGGGCGGCTTCTGCAAGATCAGCGGCATGACGCCTGAGGAGGAGGTCCCCGAAGGTACCGGCGATCGCCTCTACTATCTCAAGCCGGTCTGGCAGCGCAACATCGCCATCTTCGCCGGGCCGCTGATGAACTTCGTCGCCGCAGCCGTCATCCTCATTATCTTCGTTGCGGTTCAAGGCGTGCCGAGCGCGACCCTGACGATCGACGAAGTCGTCGCCGGCGGGCCCGCCGACAAGGCCGGCATCACCGTCGGCGCGCTGATCGTCGCCGCGGACGGCACGGAGTTCGCCACCTGGGAGGAGGCCTCAGCCTACTTCCGCGCCCATCCCAACACCACTATCGAGATCACCTACATCCCCGAGGGCGCGAGTGAGACTCAGGCACGCACGGTCGAAGTCGCCCTCGCCGAGCATCCTCAGCAACCCGGGGCCGGCTATCTCGGCGTGCGTTCGGCGGTTGTGACCGAACGCCCCGGTCCGCTTCGCGCCGTCGTCCTCGGCATGGAGGGCTTCTGGGGTGTGGTGACGGGTACGCTTAAGGGTTTCGATATGCTGTTCTCCGGCGAGATCAGCGCCACAGGTCCGGATGGGGTCATGGGTCCCGTGGGTATTCTCGACGTGAGCCAAGATGCCGTCGAGCAGGATTGGTACCCGGTCTTGCTCGCCTTCCTGAGCTTCAACCTGGGGCTCATCAACCTGCTGCCCATTCTGCCGTTCGACGGCGGCCACATCGCCTTCAACTTGCTCGAGCGCGTGCGCGGCAAGCGCCTCAACCCAGAGTTGTTCATGCGCATCACCGCGGTGGTCACGGTGCTGCTCCTCACGCTCTTCGTGCTGCTCACGCTGAACGACGTGCGGCGGATCATCGGTGGGTAGCGGCGCGCAGCGGACCGGCGCCCAGTCCGCGCCGGTTCTCGTCACGGGTGGCGCCGGTTTCATCGGCTCGCACGTCGTTCGCGAACTGCTCGGCGCCGGCCGCAGCGTGCGCGTCCTGGACGACTTCAGCAGCGGCAGTCGTGAGAATCTCGCGGGAGCCGAGGCGCTGGCGACGACGAACGGCGCCACCTTCCAGCTCATGGAGGGCGACGTACGCGACGACCTCAAGGTACTGGATGCCGTAGAGGGCTGCGACGCGGCCGTGCATTTGGCGGCCATCGCGTCGGTGAGCAGATCGGTCGAGGATCCCGAGGGCACCACCTCCGTTACGTACGGCGGCACGGTCACGGTCGTGCGCTGCGCGGTAGATGCCGCCGTCCCGCGCGTCGTTCTCGCCTCCAGTTGCGCAGTGTACGGCGACCCGGCCGAGCTCCCGGTCGCGGAGACCACCGCGGCGATCCCCCTGAGCCCCTACGCAGCGGCCAAGCTCGCCTCGGAGGAGGTGTGCACGCAAGCGGGCGACGCCGGCGAGATCGCAGCCGTCTGCCTGCGCTTCTTCAACGTGTACGGACCGCGGCAAGATCCCTCATCCGAGTACTCGGGCGTCATCAGTCGCTTTATGGATGCCGCCGCTGCGGGCGCGCCGGTCACCATCTACGGCGACGGCCGGCAGACGAGAGACTTCGTCTACGTCGGCGACATTGCCCGCGCCATCTCGCAGTCGCTCTCGCGACCGGCCCGAGGAGCCGTCGTCATGAACCTGGGCTCGGGAGCGCGCACCAGTGTGCTCGAGCTCGTGGATCACCTCGAGCGGCTCGGCGGGCAACGCATCGAGCGCCGCCACGCCCCGGCGAGGACCGGCGACATCCGCGATTCACTGGCGGACGCTCGCAGGGCGGCGTGGATTCTCGACTGGCACGCCACTACCGGTCTCGGGACCGGGCTCGAGCGTACCTGGCGCTGGTACAGCGAGCGGCGCGACGGAGAGCGCCTGCGTGTTTAGCGCACGGCGAATCCGCGTGGGCGCCGTGGAGGTCGGCGGGCCCGCGCCGGTCGTCGTGCAGTCGATGACCTGCACGCGCACCGGTGACGCAGAGGCGACGCTGGCGCAAGTGCGAGCGCTCGCCGCGGCTGGCTGCGAGCTCGTGCGCGTCACCTTGCCGCAGGCCGAAGACGTCGACGCGTTCGCGCGCGTTACCGGCGCTGCGCCGGTGCCCATCATCGCCGACATCCACTACGACTGGCGCCTCGCGCTGGCGGCGATCTCCGCCGGGGCGGCCGGCATCCGCGTCAACCCGGGCACCATGGGTGAGAAGCACGTGCGCGAGATCGTACGGGCCGCGGCCGAGGCCGGCGCGCAGCCGGTCGCCATTCGCATCGGGGTGAACGCCGGCTCGCTGCCCCGCGACCTGCGGCAGACCGCCGCGACGAGGCCCGCCGAGGCGCTCGTCGAGGCGGCCGTGCGCTGGGCCGATCTCTTCGATGAGTGGGGCTTTCCGCACTACAAGCTGAGCGTCAAGAGCTCAAGCGTGCCGGCGACGCTCGCTGCCTATAGGTTACTCGCCGCGCGCAGCGAGGCGCCGCTCCACGTCGGCGTCACCGAGGCCGGCACGGTATGGGGTGGCACCATCAAGAGCGCCGTCGGCATTGGCGCGCTCCTCGCCGAGGGCATCGGCGACACCATCCGCGTCAGCCTGACCGGCGACCCCGTCACGGAGGTCCGCGTCGCCTGGAAGATCCTCGCGGCGCTCAACTTGCGACGCCACGGCCCGGAGATCATCAGTTGCCCAACCTGCGGGCGCACCCGCGTCGATCTCGTGAGCCTGGCTGAGGCCGTCGAGCAGAGGCTCAGCGCCGACGAGGACCTCGCCTCCCGCGACATCACGGTGGCCGTCATGGGCTGCCGCGTGAACGGTCCGGAAGAGGCCAGACACGCCGACTACGGCATAGCGGCGGGGGAGGGGGAGGGCGCTCTCTTTCGGCGGGGCGAGCGCCTCGAGACACTGCCCGCGGGGCAGCTCGTCGACGCGCTCCTGGCGCTCATCAAGGCTGACCCGCCGCCGGGCGGCTCTTCAAGCAACGAACGTACCTAGCAGACGAAGAAGGGCGCCCTCGCGGGCGCCCTTCTTTGGCGTTGCTCTTCT
>Ga0068711_1002117_pt1 | contig 10309 bp, 11 predicted proteins | sample MTBAKMMethaMetaG_FD_62224 | JGI IMG/M metagenome (GOLD analysis project Ga0068711, IMG submission 62224) | Enrichment culture microbial communities from Arthur Kill intertidal strait, New Jersey, USA, that are MTBE-degrading - MTBE-AKM (Arthur... | ecosystem: Environmental > Aquatic > Marine >...
TCGGTCACGACGCGCAGAGGCTCGACCTCACCGCTCTCGGGGTGCAGGCAGTCGCGCAGCAGATCGTGGCCGAGCAGCTCCTCGGCTCTGGCGATGGCCGCCTTCAGGCCGTTCACGGCGTCACGTGCCTTGGCGGTCGCCGAGATGTGCGCGCAGAGCGCGTACTTGCTCGCGTAGTCGACCACGCAACAGATGCGCCAGGTGCCGCCCCAGGTCGTCTCGAACTCGGTGAAGTCCATCTGCCAGACGCGGTTACGTCGTTCGGGTACGACCGCGAAGGTCGCCTTGCGCGCCTTGGCGTAGGTGCGCCGCTCGCGCTGGTAGCGCAGCGGCAGCAAGAGGCCGCGGCGTTTCATGGCCCGCGCCACGCTCGAGACCGAGACGCAGATGCCGTCGTTGCGCAAGAGCTTCCAGATCTTCAGATGACCCCAGCAGTAGCGCGCGCAGAGCTCGGCGGCCGGTTCCTCGATGGCATCGAGCACCGGCGTCGGCCAGCGTTTCACCGGCCGTCCCTCAAGCTCGCAACTGCGCCAGTAGTACCAGGTCGAGGCCGGGATGCCGAGGCGGCGCAGCAGGCGCGACACCGGCACGCCGGCCTCGCGTCTCAGCTCTTCAGGTCTTTCGCGTAGGCGGGTAGAGAGCCCCCCCTTTACGCCAGACGCGCAGCTCGACGTAAGCTTCTCCCAGGGCGCTCGTGAGGTCCTCGACCTGGGCCTCGAGCTCCTCCTCGCGACGGCTGCCCGGCTGCTTCGGCCGATCACCCCTCGCCAGCCCCTCGGCGCCGCCATCCAAGAACTGCCGCTGCCACTTGGCGATCGTCGTCTGGCTCATCTGCAGCTTCCTCGAGATCTCCGTTTGCGTCGTCTCGCCGCGCAGGACGGAGAGCACGATCTGCAGCTTCTCCTCCGCCGAGTAGATCGGTTTGCGTCCCACAGGCGGCTCCTCTCCGGCGCTGGCGAGTCTATGACTTTCGACTCTCCAACAAATCTTGACACGCTACACAGCCGGGCGGCGAGCACGCCGGCCATCAACGCCTCCAGGGAGAGCGTCGTCACGAGAATCGTCGTCATGACGCCCTTGACGATACCGACGCTGACGGCATGCGACTCGGTCTGCACGACGAGCGAACTGCGTAGCCGGATGCGGCCGGTGACCAGCATCGCCATGAGCGTGGCCAGCGTCATCAGGCCGAAGCCGCCGATCTGAATGAGGAGCAGGATCACCACCTTGCCGAAGGTGCTCCAGTAGGTTGGCGTGTCGACCACGGTGAGACCGGTGACGCAGGTTGCTGAGACGGCGGTGAATGCCGCTGTGACGAGTGGGATGGGCTCAGAAGAGTCGGCACGCGCCCAGGGCGTCATGAGCAGCAAGGTGCCGATCGTGATCGCCGAGAGGAACGCCAGCGGGATGAGGCGAACGGGGTGGCTGAGCGTACTGCGCACGTCACCTCTCGGTCGGTTGCGGACGGACCCTGGCGCCGGCGATGCACGCAGAGGATGGTCCGCGCCAGCCTGTGACTCTGGCCCTCACCAGCCTTCGCGATGTTGACGGCAGTGTACACCCGCGCCGCCGTGGCACCCGCATGTCATTCGACCTGATCGCTGCCGGTTTGGCTCTCGCGCGTGCATCGGGCAGTCATGCGCGGCGCGACCTGCGCTACACTAGCGGCCGAGGCCTTTCGGGACTCCCTGACGAGGGCGTCGTACCAGGTTACGCACGACGACGCAGTACATGTGAGCGACGTTCGGAGGTTCCTTGAATGGCCTGGGTCGTGCTTGTCGTCGCGGGGCTCCTGGAGGCTGTTTGGGCCGTTGCGCTCAAAGAGAGCCGCGGCTTCACGAGAGTGGTCCCCGGCCTCGTCTTTGTCGCTGCGCTCACGCTCTCGATGGGCGGCCTCGCGTTCGCCTTACGCAGTCTCCCGGTGGGCACGGCTTACGCGGTATGGGTCGGCATCGGCGCCGTGAGCACGGCCGCCTACGGGATCGCGGTGCTCGGGGATCCAGCCGACGCCGGACGCATCCTCTGCCTCATTCTCATTGTGGCCGGCGTGGCGGGACTACGGCTGCTCCACGGGTGAGGATGCGGCAGGATGGCGTCCCGCTACTTTAGGTGGGCTCAGGAGGAGCGTAGCGCCACCACGAGGATCGGGACGACGCTGCTTGCCGGGCCCGTGTTCTTGGGCCTGCTGCCTTTCTTGATCGCCTGGGTCGGCCTGCGCGTCGACCGTCGTCTGGGGCTTCGGCCGCTCGGGATGCGCTCTGCGAGACGCATCGTCGGCGGCCTCCTCATGGTCCTCGGGTACACCCTCGGCTTCTGGTCGGTCGTCACCCAGGTGGATCGCGGTCGGGGGACGCCGCTGCCGGTCATGCCCACACAGGAACTGCTCACCGAGGGCCCCTTCCGCTTCTGCCGCAACCCGATGACGCTCGGCACCATCTTGGCGTACTTCGGTCTGGGGATCGGCGCGGGGACGGTCGCGGGCACGGCCTTCGCTCTCGGTTTCGGCGCCTCGCTGCTCGCCTACCTAAAGCGGTTCGAGGAGGCGGAACTCGCCGAGCGTTTCGGCGAGGCCTATCTGGCGTACAAGCATGAAGTGCCGTTCATCATCCCGAGCCGGCGTCCATCGAAAGGAGCGCAGATGAAGAGAGTGCTGGTGCTGGGCGGCGGGATCGGCGGAGTCGAAGCGGCGATCAGTCTGCGCAAGAAGGATCTTGACGTCGAGCTCGTCTCCGATCGCGACTACCTGTTCGTTTATCCGCTGGCGATCTGGATACCCACGGGGGAGCGATCGTTTGAGAACACGGGCATTCGGCTTGCCGACGTCGCCAAGGCGCATGGGTTCAAGCTCACCATCGATGAGGTCACAGAGATCAGCGGCGCCGAGAGGAGTTTCACGCTCGCGCAACAAGGCAAACGCCAGGATTTCGACTACCTGGTCGTCGCGCTCGGCGCGCACAAGATGCCTCACAAAGGAAAAGAGCACGTCCTCTCGATCTGCGGGGCGCCGCAAGAGAGCTTGAGGGTCAAGGAGCGTCTCGACGCCCTGATCGCCAGAGGCGAGGGACGGATCGCTGTCGGCTTCGGCGGCAACCCGAAGGACACGAGTGCCGTTCGGGGCGGGCCGGCCTTCGAGTTTCTCTACAACGTGCACCACACGCTCATCAAGCGGAGGATGCGCAGTCGCTTCGAGCTCTCCTTCTTCGCGCCGATGCCGAGTCCCGGCATGCGCATGGGCGAGAAGGCCGTTGCCATGATGGATCGCATGCTCGACGCCTCCGTTATTCGCGCGTACACGGGCAAGAAGATCAGCGAGTTCGTCGAGGGCGGCGTCGTCTTCGAAGACGGCGGCAAGCTGGAGGCCGACCTGATCATGTTCATCGCCGCCGGCGACGGACACAGCGTCGTGAAGGCGTCAGACCTGCCTCAGAACGAGGCGGGCTTCATCTCGGTGCTCCAGTCGTGCGAGGTCAGGGGCCACCCATGGCTCTACGCGGTCGGTGACGCCGCGGCCCTTGAGGGGCCGGAGTGGCGGGCTAAGCAAGGCCACGTGGCCGAGGTCATGGCACGCATCACCGCCAACGACATCGCGCGCAAGGAGAGCGGCGATGGCCGGCGCAGCGAGAGCTACGTCGACGACCTCTGCATCCTGTGCGTGATGGACATGGGTAACGGCGCGGGATTCGTCTACAGGAACGATCGTCGCGCGCTGTTCCTGCCCATGCCGATCGTTGGGCATTGGCTCAAGCGGGGCTGGGGCAAATACTTCGAGCTCAGCAAGCTGGGCAAGATCCCACGAATTCCCGGCATGTGAGGTCTCGGCGGGCAGTTGTCCGCTACGCCACCGCGCGAAGCGCACGGCGCCGCGACGAGTAGTACAGCGCGACGAAGTTGTAGACCATATGGAACAGGTAGGTGAACGGGAAGAGCGTGAACAACGCCATCCCGAGCGCGGCATGCACGAATACGATGCCCGGCACGACTTCGAGACGGGCGAGCAACTCGGTCCAGATGATCGTGAAGATGAGCAGACGCACGGCGAGGCGGTCCCACGTCAGGCGTCCCTTGATCCGCACGCCCTTTGCGGCCTTGTCGATGTCGCTGAGAACCGCCGAATTGCGGCGCCGGAGGAGCGTGTAGAGCAGGTGGAGGTTGCCGACCACGGCGAATCCGACGGCGATCCAGGTGATGACGATGAAGTACGGCCCGAAGCCGCCGAAGAGGTAGTCCGCCTGGAGCGATTCGCCGTTCCCGAAGACAACGGCCAGGAGATTGGCGGGGTGATAGTTGGCGCTCTGCTCGGTCTGCGCGGCAACGTCGGGAACGGGCTGGCCGGCCGCGATGCGCGCGAAGAGGACGAGCGCGGACAGCGTGTACCCGGTCACTTCGGTAATGATGGCGATGTGGTAGAGCAGGTAGCCGCGGGTCCATGTGCGATTGGCCTTGCGGTGGAAGTGGGTGACGGGACCCGTCAGGACGTCCTTGGCGCCTTGCAGCATGCTCAGACGCCGGTAATTGACGGGGAACCCAGGATTGCGACGGTGAGCGTTCCGGTGAGTGACTGCGACTTTGGCCCAGCGGCCGAGGCGGAGCGCGATGCCCAAGGCGAAGAGCGCGATGGCGATGGGCGCATAAACGTTCAGGAAGGTCTCCACGGCAACTCCTGTCTGTCTAGCCGTTGACGACGACTGGCTCGGCAATGTGGGGTGCCCGCCCGATGTCCGGAACGCGCCGTTCAATGTGGGGGCAGAGATGGGTGACGTGGCCGTCCTCTTGCCAGCGAGCGTTGACGGCCTTGAAGTCGTCCAGCTTCCGGACGGCCTCCGGGTGGCCTGTGAGGTAGCGCTTCACCACGTCATCGTTCTCCATCCACTCGAGTACCGGAGCGCCCTTGGGGCTCTGCAAGACTTGCACGACCTTGCCGGAACTGGAGTGGTCGCGGAGGAACTCCTTCGTCCGGTTCTTGAGCAGCAGCGGGGTTCGCACTCGCTCGGTCTCGTCGCGGGTGACGAGCGCCTTCATCACCGCTTCATACACCACCTCGAACACCATGGTGGAGGCGCGCTCGCCCGCCTTGCCGAGTTCGTACGTCTTGCAGACGTCGTCGAGGGTGAGCATGCAGACGACGCACGGCGTGGTGACGTAGTCCGCGCCGGTGTTCCTGATCTGGTTCGCCTTGAGGCTCGACACCTTGCGCCGTGTCTCCATATTCTCGGGCAGGCGTAGTCCGCCGGCGCCGCCGTTGCAGCAGTAGTTGTACTCGCGATTCGGCGTCATCTCGATGAAGTTGGTGCAGCAGCGGTCGAGGAGCGCTCTGGTCATGTCGCCTTGGCCGGCGAGCCGCGTCGAGTGGCAAGGGTCGTGCAGGGTGATGGCCTTGTCCGTCTTCTCGACCGGCAGCCGGCCGTCGTCGATGGCATCCAGGACGACGGCGTCGAAGAGGATGACGGGGTACTTGAAAGGTCGGCCGAGGATCTCGTGCGCCTCGTAGAAGAGAGAGCGGGTATCGCAGCCGCATTCCGCGACCATGACTTGCTGCACGCCGAGCCGGTCCGCCTCGGCCTCCCAGGCTTCGAGGATCGACTTGGCGAGGTCATGATGGACGATGATGTGGTCGGCCTCTGTGCCGGTCTCAGCCAGCCGCGTCGAGACGGTGTAGCTCACCTGGGCGGCGTTGAGCAGTTCCATCACCTTGGTCGCGTAGTCGGGGATCTTGGTGTTGGCGGCGGATGGGCACACGAACAGCGTCTCCGCGCCTTCGACGTCCACCGGAAGCTCGATATCGCGACTGCACAGGAAGAGACTGAACCGCGTCAGCACTTGCGGAATGGTCAGGCCGAAGCTGTGGTTGACGCTCTCCAGGTTGTTGATGATCGAGTTGAGGGTGGGGTTCTCGCTGCTCAGGCCTGAGTCGGTGTACGCAGCTCGGGCCAGGCGCACAAGGCTCCTGGTGCTGAGGCCCGATGGACACGCGAGCGTGCAGCGCCCACAAGCGGTGCACTTCCAGAAGTACTCCTGGTGAGCCCGTAGATCCTCCACCGTGGGCGTCGGGATGAGCCTGAGTTTGCCGGCGACGCGGCCTTCCACGGTGAGGTAGCGCTTGTACACCTCGCGCACGAAGTTGGTCTTGTGCGTGGGGTGAAGGTGCTCGTCCTGCGTGCCGAGGTACCATGCGCACGCTTCGCCGCAGAGCTTGCAGTTCATGCACGCCTCAAGGTTAACCACGTCTTCGGCGGTAAGGTTCTTCTTGAGCGACTCGACGAAGCGTTCCATGACGGGCTCGGTCATGAGTGCCCCCCTTTCGGCTGTGCGTTCCGCCGATCCGCGACGGAGTGTTGCCGAGTAGCACGATAGACCGGCGTGAACATCCTGGCGATGACTCGTCGGCCGGCGGTGGGCGTTGGGGGGCGAGTGGCGGCTCCGGCTTGCCGGATGGCGAGTCTTGGCCGGCGCGCGTCACCGCTTCGTTCGGCATTCGGCCTGCTCTCCTCGCCGCCGATGCCGGCGCATGGTTCCCGTCGCCTCGCATCCCGCGAGGAGGCGGGATGAGCCGACCTGCGCGCCGCGGCGTCCTCGCGGCCGAGCGTTCCTGACGCTGCGCTTACTCCCCGAGTGCCGCCGACACGGCGGCCTGGAAGACGTCCTCTTCCGGCCTCACGCCCGTCCAGGATTCGAAGAGCTGCATCGCGAGCTGCACGAGCATCTCCACGCCGTCGATGACGGCACAGCCCCGCTCTCTCGCCGTCGTCAGGAACGGGGTCAGGCGTGGGTTCGTGATCACGTCAACGGCCGTCAGGCCCGGGCCCGCGCCCTCCCACGCCACGGGCACGGGGGTGAGCTCTGGAACCGCGCCCAGGGTGGTCGCGTTCATGAGGATGTCCGTGCCCTCGGGGATGGTGACGACGCCGTCCCATGGCCGCCACTCGGTCGGGATGCCGGCCGCGCGGTGGACGAGGTCGGCGACCTGGCGGCCCTGCTCCTCCCGGCGCGTGATTACGGCGAGGTGGCCGGCGCCGGCCCAACCGAGCTCGACGGCCATGGCGCGCCCCGCTCCCCCGGCTCCCATGATGACAACGCGCTTGCCGGCGATCGGCGTGGTCTTGAGGATCGCCTTGACCACGCCCTTGCCGTCGTTGTTGTGGCCGATGAGGCGACCGTCCTCGACGGTGACGTAGTTGGCCGCGCCGATCGCGCGCACGTCGTCGTCGACGGCGTCCAGGAAGGGAATGGCGGCGATCTTGTACGGCACCGTGATGCCGTAGCCGCGGAAGCCCAGCGCTTTCGTGCCGGCGATGGCTGACGCCAGGTCCGCGGCGGCGACGTCGCACTTCCAGAACTGCCAGGGCAGTCCGTAGTACTCGTAGACCGCGTCGAACATGCGGTCGATGGGGTTCTCGGCGACGGGGTGGCCCAGCATCCCGGTCATCTGCTTCTGCGGAGGAATCGCCGAGGACGTCAAGATCGCCTCCTTGCTGTGCCGCCGGCGTATGGCGCACGCCCGCGGGGGTCGCGGTGCCGTTTCATCGTAGCAATCGCGTGAGGTCTTCCGGGCTCGCGTGCCGTTCAGGCGTGACGCGAACGCCTCGCCGCGCTGTCCGATGCGAGGGAGCGCTCCTCCGCGGCGCGTGACGAGTGCCTCATAGGGCTCGTTGACAGGCGCGGCTTCCGTGCGTAGCATGTGAGAATTGTTATCAATCATGGCGCGGCTGTCGCGCTCTGAGGAAGCCGGTGAAAGTCCGGCGCGGTCCCGCCGCTGTAACCGGCGGGTCGTCGCGATCTCCCTCGGGGGAGCCACTGGACCGAGTGTCTGGGAAGGCGGCGGCGACCTTTGAGATGGCCGGAAGCCAGAACACTCGACGACACGGCCGTCATAAACGCTGCCCACGCGGATGGGCGGTCTCTCGGCGGTCGCACATGCCGCCCAAGGACCCACCCCTCTCCCGCTTGCCGTCGACGCGACGCAAGCGGCTCTGCGAGGCACGGGCGCCACACGCGCCGGGAGGGAGACATCATGGGGAACAGGGGCTACGTGCAGCTCTACACCGGCTACGGCAAGGGTAAGTCGACGGCGGCGTTCGGCCTGGCGTTGCGTGCCGCCGGTCACGGCCGGCGCGTCTACATCGGTCAATTCCTCAAGGGCCGGGAGTGCGGCGAGCATCGCGCGCTCGATGGACATCCGTTGATCACCATCGAGCAGTTCGGTCGTGAGGGGTTCTCTCTTCATGGCGAGGGCGAGCGCGCGGCCGAAGAGGAACGCGCGACTCGCGGCCTTGAGCGGTGCTCGCAGGCCGTGCTCGGCGGTGGCTACGACGTCGTGGTGCTCGACGAAGTGGACGTAGCGAGCGCTTGCGGCCTGCTGGCCGGCGAGGACGTGCTCGACCTCATCGACGCGCGGCCCGAGCACGTTGAGCTCGTGCTCACCGGCCGCGATGCGCCCGCCGCTCTCGTCGAGCGTGCCGACCTCGTCACGGAGATGCGCGAGGTCAAGCACTACTACCGCCAGGGCGTACTTTCGCGGCCGGGGATCGAGTACTGACTGTGGACTTCGGTCGACCCGGCCGGTGTGTTGCGCTATGCACCCAGGAACTTGAGTAGGTCGTAGACGAGGAAGGCCGGCCACACGAGAGCTTGCAGGAGGCCAAGCACGCCATCCCAGAAGTCGTTCGCGGCCTCGATGTAGTAGACGGCCGCGCCGATGAGCCCCAGGCCGTAGATCGCTCCGCCGGCGCCGCCTCCCCGGACCGCTTTCGTCGTTCTCTCATTGGCCATGATCGCTCCCCTCGGACTGCAACACCGTTGCTTGGTTCATCTCCTCTACCATTCCCGGGCGGAGGAGGGTCGAGCGAGGCTTCCGTGTGCGCAGGGAGGAGTTGCTTGGATTGGCGGGAATTGGCCGTCCCTTGCGCGATTCTCGCTCGTCGCCAAGGCGCCAAGCAGCGACGGCCGCCGGGGCGGCCGTCGCTGCGAGACTCCTGGGGGGTAAAAGGCGTCGTTACAGATCGGCCTCGAGGCCGATCTCGGCGCCCGCCGCCAGCAGATCCTCGGGGTGCAGCCACTCATCGGCGAGGGGTACGCCTCCGGCGGATCTAATCGCGTCGCGGAGAGGAATCGCCCAGCGATGCTCGAGGACGGCGATCGCTGCGGCCGAACCCGCGGGAATCGCGTCGGCGATGTACCAGACTTGCTCGTCGTCGAGGGCTGAACCCTGTTCAAGAGCTGCCTCGGCCCCCATGAGCGCGCCCACCTCGGCGCCTTCCTCACCGGCGGCTCCGAAGCCTATCAGCGCGCCGGCCAGTGCGCCCAACTCGGCGAGCTCCTCGGCGTCGGTGATCTCGACCTTGTCGATCGAGCCGTCATCGTTCTTCATCACGAGGAGCAGGTCGATGACGCGCACGACGTCCTGCTGTCGTAGGCGCTTGAGCTCGTCGAGAGCCGCGCCGGTGAAGTTGGCGTCGGCGCCGTAGCCGATCACCAGGATCTGTACCGGACCCATAGCCATCTTGGTTCTCCTTCTTGCCTGCAGGTCCGGCTCAGCCGCCCTGAATGACTGCTTGCTTGGCGGCCTCGAACTCGGCTTGGGTGAGCACGCCCGAGTCGAGCAGGCTCTTGAGCTTGGCGAGCTGGCCGGCCATGCCCTCGCCGCCGGCCGCCACGGGAGCGGCGGCCGGCGGCGGCGCTTGTTGCTGCGCTGCGGCCTGCTGCTGGTCGGCCTCCGCCTGTTGCTGTTGGCCTGACTTCTTGCCCATGTGGTGGCCGACGGCCGCGGCAGTGCCGCCGACGACTGCGGCGCGCATAAGCGGCCGCCTTCTTCTCAATGGCATCGTGCTCCTCCTTGTTGATTGTGGTCACACCGCCGAGGGGCGGCGTTCGTTCGCCGGGGCTATACCCCGCTTCTTGCCCTCCCACCATGGTCGAGCGGTTTGGCGATGAAGGCTCACGCGAGGAGGATGGCGGGCAATGGTTATCGGATTGGTCGCTCCGTACCTCCGCTTCTCGCTTGAGTGCCATCGGTCGCGCTACGAGTGCTTGTGCAGCTCGAGTCCAATGCCGCCAAACCTCCGGGCGCCGCTCTCACAGGGTTTCGTCGAGCCGGATTTCCCTGCGGTGCATCCGGTGACCGATTGGATACATACAATACTCCCGTCCGGCGGTGATGGCTACGACACCGAGTGAAAGGGAGCGTTTCGCCGGGCCGTCGCGGACGATGTTCGGGCGCCGGCAGACGGCTCCGGCCCACAAGGACGGAGATCCAGAACGCGTACGACTGCGACGCTGCGGTCCAGGTTCTTGGAGGTGGTCACGATGGGCCGGG
>Ga0068711_1002119_pt1 | contig 10306 bp, 9 predicted proteins | sample MTBAKMMethaMetaG_FD_62224 | JGI IMG/M metagenome (GOLD analysis project Ga0068711, IMG submission 62224) | Enrichment culture microbial communities from Arthur Kill intertidal strait, New Jersey, USA, that are MTBE-degrading - MTBE-AKM (Arthur... | ecosystem: Environmental > Aquatic > Marine >...
CCCCGCACCGCAAATCGCATATTCAATTCCTGTCCCTGGGAGAGGGGAGCAGGATACGCATCCATCTCAAGCCATCCAAACGGGCCAAGAAGAATTATGAGGATGTCGGCTTTGATGATTTTCTCATCAAGGGTTCAATCGCCAAGGGAAAACGGGTGTCGATCCGGCCGGTACGGCGGATCGCCGAACTGAAGGACAGGAAGAGCGATGAGGAGGGACAGGACCCCAAGATCCTGTCCCTGTTCGACGAGAAGAAGTGAAACGTTCCAACGTTCAAAAACCCTTTAAGCGTTGGAACGTTTGCACGCTTGAACGTTACTTTTCCTCGTACACCTTGAGCATGATCACGTCGGTCCTGGGCACGTCACTGTAAAATCCTGCCTTGCCGGTGGGGGTGGCGACAATCTTATCCACCACATCCATGCCTTCAGTGACCCTGGCGAAAACCGCATAACCGAAGGCGGTCGGTGATTTGCCCCGGTGATCAAGGCTCTGGTTATCGACCACATTGATGAAGAACTGGCTGGTGGCGCTGTAAATGTCCTGGGTGCGGGCCATGGAAAGCGTGCCCCTGGTGTTTTTCAAGCCGTTGTCCGCCTCATTGACAATCGGTTCATGGGTGTTTCTTTTTTTCATGCCCGGCTCAAAACCGCCACCCTGCACGACGAAACCGGGAATGACCCGGTGAAAGATAAGGCCGTTGAAGAAGCCTTCGTCCACGTAACGGCGAAAGTTGCTGCAGGTGATGGGTGCCTTGTCATCGAAAAGTTCAATCTTGATCGTTCCCATGGTTGTTTCCATGATGATGTTGCCTCTGGCGGGGGGCTGGGGCGCGCTGTCGGCCGCCTGGGAAGCCAACGGCTGGCAGAGCAGCAGAAAAAAAACAAGCAGGCGGTAAATCATATCTTTCCTCCGGAAGAATAAATTTGTCTGAGAGTTTCCGCTTTGATTTCCCATCATTAACCCGTTCCATTTTTTTTGACAACTTTTCGTTGCACACGTTAGGCACTCTGCCGCCGGCAAGAATAAGTTTGATTTTTGCAACCCCACCATATATAGTACCCCAAACCGAGAGGCCCAGCGGCTGTGGTATGCTCCGGGTAACTGTTTCAATTTAAAGGAAATAGTTTCATTCCCCAATTAAATGAAAATGGATCAGAAAATGAATTTTTCTCGCAACGGGTATCTGAAAAATGATCTGGTCAGGCGATCTCCCGCATTTGCCGGTCCGGCCCTGTCGGCGCCGCCCCCATCCGGCATTTCCCCGGAAAAGAGGATCATGGCCGTCAGTGCGGTGGTGGCTGTGCTGTGCCTTTGCCTGATTGTGGTGCTGGTTGCCGGACGCCTCTCTTCCCGGAGCGTTACCGATAAACAAATCGCCCCGCAGGCCCATGCCGATAAGGTGAGTGCCATCCGGGTGGATTCCTCCGCCGACCTGCTCGACAATCTGCGCAGCAGAAACCTGTGGGACATCGTTGATAATACCGAAGTTCCGCCCGTCTTGTTCGTCAATCTGCCCCAGGATATGAATGATCTGGATGTGGCGACCAAGAAAAAGGCCTTTATCAATACCCTGCTGCCCATCAGCCTCATCGCCCTCAATGAGATCGCCCAGGAGAAAAAATCCCTGCAGGCCATTCTTGACAAACTGGGCAGTGGTGAAGATACCCTCTTTTTTGACGATGAGGTCATCTGGCCCCAGGGGGTCAGCGACGAGGAAATCGATCTTCTCCAGCATCTGGCCCGCAAATACCGCACCAATTCCAAAGAGAAGCTGCTGCTCAGGGTTGATGTGCTGCCGGTCAGTCTTATTCTCGCCCAGAGCGCCATTGAATCCTCCTGGGGCAGTTCCCGTTTTGTCGCGGAAGGCAACAACCTCTTCGGCATCTGGACCTGGGGCGACAAGGGCATGACCCCGGCCAACCGCGACGAGGATGCCCTGCACAAGGTGGCGTCCTACGATAATCTGCTTGATTCCGTGCGCGCCTACCTGCTGATGATAAACCGTCTGCCTGCTTATACCTCCCTGCGGCAACTGCGCAGTCGCTCCGGAAGCTCCGTGGACATTGCCGATGGGTTGCTTTTTTATTCGGAAAGACGGGACTCCTACATCGAGGACGTAAAACAGATTATTGTCACCAATGAACTGCAGCGCTTTGATGCAATGGAACTGGCCGAGAATTTCCAGTGGCAGTTGCCGGAGAAACCCTTGGGACTTGTCCAGCTTGATAGGTTGAATAATGCAAAAATCTAAAAAGAACGCTTTTTCAGTTTCTTACACATTAATCATCATTCTTTTTCTGCTGTTTAGTCTCCCCTCTGTCATCCGGGCGGGGGAGGCTGCCGGTCCCGGCGTCACCGTGCTGATCTATCACCGTTTCGGCGAGGACAAATATCCCACCACCAATATCAGCGCCGAGCGCTTCCGGGAACAGCTCGCCTACCTGATGATGAACAACTACCAGGTCATCTCCCTGAGTGATCTGGTCAGCGCCATCGAACACAGGACGCCGCTGCCCGACAAGGCGGTGGTGATCACCATCGACGACGGCTACCGCAGTGTCTACGACGTGGCCTGGCCCATCCTCCAGTCCTTTGGCTATCCATTCACCGTTTTCCTCTATGTGAAAGGGGTTGACAGCGGCTCGCATGCCTATATGACCTGGGACCAGGTGCGTGAGATGCAGAAACAGGGCGGCGATTTCCAGGACCACTCCTATTCCCATTACCGTATGGCCGACCGGCCCAAAGGGCTTGATGAGACGGGTTACCGGGCCTGGATCAGGGAAGATCTGCGCAAAGGGGCGCAGATACTGGAGAAAAATCTGGGGCATAAGGCGCAGTTTTTCGCCATTCCCTATGGCGAGTACAACACCATTGTCCAGGAGGAGGCCAGGAAATTGGGCTATGCGGCGATCATGAGCCAGGACCCGGGCTCAATCAGCCTGGAGACGGACCTGAACTCCATCCCCCGGGAGCCGATTCTCGGCAATGAGTGGAGCACCATGAAACATTTTGAAGAGGTGCTGAACCGTATCGATATGCCGGTAACGGTGATGGAACCGCCGCCGGCGCCGCTCAAAAGCGCCGTGGTGAAGAGGTTCGGGGCGACCCTGCTCTATCCGGACAGATATGAGCCCACCTCGCTGGGAATTTATATATCGGATCTGGGCTGGCACCGGGCCAGTGTTGACAAGGGTTTCGTCTTTATCGACAATAACCGGCCCCTGCAGCGCCATGTGAACCGGGTGACGGTGAGCGGCAGGGACAAGAAGAGCGGCCGTCTCGCCATGCGCACCTGGATGATTGTGCGGCCGGATTAGATTAGTCTTACTGGTCTGACTGGTCTGACTGGTCTAACTGGTCTAACTGGTCCGGCTTGTCCAATTAGTTCTATTTGCCGGTTGATCTTATTTGTTGAAAGTAGCGTCCTGTCTGTTGAACCAGACACGGTGAGAAAAATGTCGGGGTACCTCGTGGGTACCCTTTTTTTTATGCGGGTAAATTCTCGCAGAAAGGGCAACCACAAGGGTTGCCCCTACGACAGGGGGAGGAGGAGGTTGAGTAGGACAGCAAACTGTCGCCGGTAAGGTCCGCTCCTTCGGCTAAGGGGGGATTCTATCCATTGACCAGCCCGACCAGTCAGACCAATCAGACCAATCTACTTCCCGAATCCGCACACCGGGTACTGGCAGCTCTTGCAGTTGCGGCACAGCCCCCCGTGTCCCAGGCGGGCCAGGTCCTCCCTGGTGATTATCTCGCCGCACAGCACCCTGGGCAGAATCAGATCAAAAACGGTAATCCGGTGGAACATGCCGCAGGCGGGCAGGCCCAGCACCGGCACCTGGCCGATTCTGCCGGTGAGAAACATGGCGCCGGGCAGCACCGGGGTGCCGTAGCAGATATCCGTGGCCCCGGCCTGCACGATGCCGGCCCTGGTCACATCATCCGGATCAACCGACATGCCGCCGCTGGTGATAATGAGATCCGCCTCTTCTTCCTTTATGCAGGCGGTGATCTCGGCGGCGATCAGCCTGGCATCATCCGGGGCAAAGGCCACCTTGACCACCTTGGAGCCGAGTTTTGCCAGCTTTTCCCGCAGCACCGGCTCAAAGGAATCCTTGATCCGGCCATGGAAGACTTCGCTGCCGGTAATCACCAGACCGGCCCTGGCCGCCCGCATCTGCCTGACCTGCAGCAGCCCCCCCGCATCCCGGGCAATGGCCGCGGCCTTTTCCACCAGCAGCCGTTCGGCAATCAGCGGAATCAACCGGGTGGCCGCCACCTGCTCGCCTTTGCTGACCGGGGTGTTGTCATGCAGGGTGGCGCACATCACCTCACCCAGCAGGTTGAAACGATACAGTGCCTCGGTGTTTACCTTGAGCAGACCGTCATGGACGGCCAGCAGGCTGAGTTTGCCTTCCGAGGGCCGTCCGGAAGAAACCACGCCTTCCCCGGCCATGGCGTCGGCCATCAGCCGGGCCGCCTCATTTTCGTGGATCTCGCCGTCGTCAAGGGTGAGGATATAGATCCGCTCCTTGCCGAGCCTGCGCAGGTGCTCCACATCCTCCGGCCTGATGATATGGCCTTTTTTAAAGGCCGGGCCCTTAAACGAGCCGCTGTCAGCGCCTGCCGGTCTGATTTCGGTGACATCATGGGGCAGCACCATGCCCACCGCCTGATCAACTGGTATTGTCTTTGCGGGCATATTCTCCTATCCTGAAAATCAATTTTCCTGGTTGTTCTCCTGCGCCGCAATGGCGGCATTTTTCATGACCCGCCCGCCTCCTCACTCCTCACTTCATAATAACGGCCAAAGGCGCAGTTTCTGCACAGCGTCCGGCCGTCTTTTACCACCTCGCGGCAATCCTGCACCCAGTCGCCGCAGGCCTGACATTGCACCCGTTGCATGGGGCGGCCGGGCATGTCGCATGCCGGGATGGTGACGGACACCGGCTGGATGGTGAAAAGTTCCTCCTCCGGCATCACGCGATAGGCCTCAAGCTGCTGTTTGTACTTGCCTTCCACCTCCGGGCTGTACTTTTTGGCCAGCTCGCGGGCCTCTTCTCTGGCGGTGATGCGCACCGCCTGGCCCGTGCTCAGGTTGACAAAGGTAGCGGCCATGACGCCGTGATCCAGCCACTTGAGCGAACGTTTGCCCAGGCAGCAGCCGGTCACCGACTGGATGGCATCGGTGGCGCAGCGGTCGATTTCCACCAGGACATAGAGTTTTTTTCGCTCCGCGCCCCTGGGATCGGTTATGCCGATCTCCCGCAGGCCGATCATGGCCATTCTCACCCCGATCACCTGGCCGGCACAGATATGGCCGTGGATGCGGGTGGCTTCCTCCAGCAGCTCGTCAAAGCTTGGCTGGGCCAGGGTTTTGCCGATTACGCTGCTCATGGTTTCATGCTTTTTTCAGATGGGGATGGTTCAGGTCAAGGGCCTTGTTCCACTGGTCGATACGCGCCTGCATCTTGCTGTAAAGCTCGGTGGTGTCGCCTTCGATGGTGACGGAGTTGATCTTGTCGCCCTGGGCGATGGCGTTGACCACGTCCATGTCGGCCTGGCTTACCACGGCGCCGAAAACCGCGTGTTTACCGTCAAGCCATGGGCAGGGGACATGGGTGATGAAAAACTGGCTGCCGTTGGTCTTGGGGCCGGCGTTGGCCATGGAGAGCTTGCCCGGCTCGTCGTGCCGCAGCTCCCGGTCAAACTCATCTTCAAAGCGGTAGCCCGGTTCGCCGGTGCCGGTGCCCAGGGGACAGCCGCCCTGGACCATGAAGTCCTTGATGACCCGGTGGAAGCTGAGGCCGTCATAAAAACCCCGTTTGGCCAGGTTGACAAAGCTTGCCACGGTGAGCGGCACGATGTCGGCAAAGAGTTTCAGATTGATGGTGCCTTTGGAGGTATCCATTCTGGCGATGATGTCATTTTGCTCTGCCATGATTTAATCCTTTTGTTTTATTTGAAATATTATTAGTCTGACTGGTCTGACTGGTCTGACTGGTCTGACTGGTCTCACTAGTCCTGCTGGTCCGATGGTCACGACCAATAAGACCAGTCAGACTAATAAGACTAAATACCCCAAACCGGCCAATATTTCAACAGATGACATTTTACCCGCCAGGAGCAGCAGATGGATTTCCCGGAACTTACGGAAGAAGAAGAGATACGCGATATTTTTTTCGGCATCATTAATCGTTTCATCGGTTTTTATACCAGGGATTCGCAGAAATACTCAAAAAACGACACGGCCAATGAATATCCCTTCGTGCCCATGGATACCAGGCAGCTTTTTGACCAGCTCCGCTTTGCCGTCAGGTATCTGCAGGAGAATATACCGCAACCTGCGCCTTTCACCCTGCTTGATATCGGCTGCGGCATCGGCAATGTCATGCTTTTTGCCGAACAGATGGGATTTGATGTCTATGGTTTTGAAAAGGATGAATACCCCCTGCGGATCGCCCAAAAGCTGATGGGCCCCGAGCGGGCCACCCAGGATGATCTGTGGCGGTATGATGATTACGACCGCTTTGACGTCATCTATTACTTCCGGCCCCTGGCCAACGGCGATGACGAACGGCGCTTTGAAAGGATGATCGAGGACAAAATGCGGCCCGGCGCCATCCTCATCGCCAACCGCAAGATGAGCGAGGATATTTTCACGGACCCCCGTTTCGTCAAATTGAGCGGCGAGCTGCCGGTGTGGCGGAAAGCTTGTCCCGCACCTTGCTAATATACTGATAATACGACAATTTTCAACAATCACCGTAGGAGCGGGCCATGCCCGCGACTGATTGCGCGCCGGGCAATCCTCATGGTCGCGGGCATGGCCCGCTCCTACGACGCCCCCTGGCCGTAACGGTAGCGCAGGTCCTGCAGCAGCATGTCCTGCAGGGTGGCGTCCAGGAACTCTTTGCGGCAGTCAACCCCGGCCATGTGGCCGTCCCGCTGAAAGGCCATGAAGCGGCAGCCGCCGAAGCAGAGCGGCAGGTAGACGCACTCCCGGCATTTCTGCTCCTTTTGCCAGTGGTCCAGGTGATACTGCTGACGGTAATCTTTCATGCCGGACCAGATATCACCGCAGGCATACTCTTTATGGCCGATCATGGACAGGCACTTGAAGAGGGTACCGTCATAATGGATGGTGAGGCTGTTTTCCATGTCCACCATGCAGGTGGTGGGGCTGATTTTCGGGGTATGGTACCCTCTTTTCAGGATCTCCTCGCGCAGCAACAGGGAGGCCTCGGCCAGCCACGTTTCTTCTATGGAGGCGCAACCGCCGCAGAACGTTAAGTTGGCATACCTGTCAGTGGTCTGCAGTACCGGATCAAATTTTACCATTGCCAGTTTGTCCGGCGTCAATCCCTGTTTTTCCAGATCATCCAGCAGCAGCGGGAAAAGCTGATAGTTGTCCCTGGTGAAGTTGCCGCCAATGCCGATTCTCATCAGCTCGCAGCACTCTTTAATGTTCCGGACGATAAGATCATAGCTCGGCACCCCGTTTTTAAAGGGCCGGAAGAGGTTGTGGTTCCGGGCCGGGCCGTCCAGGGTCACCTTGCAGCTGGTCAGGCCCCAGGGCAGCAAGTCGTTGACAACCCTTGGGGTGAGAAGAGAACCGTTGGTGACCAGGGTGAGTTCCAGGGTAACTCCCCGCACCTGTAAAACAGGTCGCAGAGCCGCGGCAAGGGAGATAATTCGCTTGCTGCTTAACAGGGGCTCACCGCCATAAAAATCCAGGATAACCTTTTTAATCTGCGGCCCGGTCTGTGCGTTGATAAAGGCAAGCACCTGAGCCGCGGTCCTGTCCGTCATGTACAGCTTGTCTTTCTGCGTCCCCTCATAACAGTAGCGACACTGGAAATTGCACTCCATGTTGACAATAACGGCCAGCGATAAGACGGTGGAAAGGCGGTTCAGCCGCTGGTTGAAGGAAAAAATATCCTCTTTCTCCTGACTTGGGTCAGGGGTGACAAAGTTCAGCCTTTCCAGCAGACCCAGGGTGTCAGGCGGCACCTCTTGACCCTGCTGCAGGGCGGTGACCAGTTGACCGGGCAGCAGGGCATAGGAACCTCGCCTTGTTGAGTAGGCCAGGGTTTGTTCGCTATTTTCCGGCCAGGGAAAGAGCTTGATATAGTGGGATAATGGCATTGGGAAGAATTTTCGCAACAGAATCCAGGGGCCGGCTAAGGCCCCCGGCATAAGTCAACAGCGAGTGAACATCAGGAGTCAAGACGCAGGGCTGCCTGGGAAGTTTTACAGCAGGTGGCGGTTTCCGCGATTTCCTGGTCATCCAGGCCGGTTTCAAAAACAATAATGGACTCACTCGACATAAAAACCTCCTTGTGAAAATGGTTAACGAACGAAACCCTGTTTGCAGGGGGACTTTTGGCTAAGCCTTGTCTACTCTATGCCTCCAATATACCTTCCGGATTTAAAAGTGAAAACGCAGCCCTGCTTCCAGCCAGCGCGCCACGCTGGGGTAGTTGTCCCTGTCACTTTCCTGGGTGCCGTTAAAGAGATTATGGCCGGTGGCAAAGAGATCCAGAGCCAGATCAGCCGAAAGGGCAAAGCGTTTGCGAATGGTCACATCCCAGATAAAGTCATCGGAATCCGCGGATTGATCATCGTACCAGATGTAGTGGCCGTAAAGGCCGGTGAACAGGGACCCCTGGTCATAAAGCAGCGCCAGGTTGCTCGTATACGAATTCTCGTTGTCGTAACTGCTGTAGTTGTTGACATGTACATAGCTGAAATCTGCCTGCAGGGAGACATTGTAAAAGGGAGCGGTTTTTGCCTCCAGTTCAAAACCCTGGCGATTCTGCTTGTCTTCATTGATGGTAATGTCGTTTCCCGTACGCGGGTTTGTGGTTAACCTGAAAGCCTCTTTGACGCGGTGATCAAAGTACATGGCCTTGAGCCACAGGTATCTGATGGCGGTGGTCTCAAAGCCGGCCTGGAGTGATGTGACCTTTTCCGGCTCGAGGTCTGGGTTGGGGTCATAATAGGGGCCGCCTAAGATGGTATCGCCGAGAGTGGGCAGGGTGAAGCCCCGGGCGGCCACAGCCCGCAGGAGAGTGGCGGAGGTGAGCTGGTAGGTGATACCCAGGCTCGGACTGGTAAAGGAGTCGGTGATGGAATTGCGGTCATAGCGGATGCCGGGGGTTATAGTGAAATCTCCCATGACCATGGTGTCATTGACATAGAGGGCGGTCTTGTCAATGCCGCCAAAATTTTTGTAAACCGGGGGGAAACCGATAAAGTTGACCAGAAAGTCCCCGTTTTCCCCCGTGGCATCTACCTCGCCCCGCTGGTGCTCGATACCGCCGACCACCGTGTGCTGATCGTGCAGCCAGACCAGCCGGCCGCTGGCCCCGGTTTTTTTCTCGTCAAAAATGGTGTTCGTATAAAGATCCCCACGGGGTCCATAGGTGCCGTCCTCGTCTAGACTGATGGCAAATTTCTGCTTATAGGTGAAGATTGAGCCAAAAAAGGTGAGGGTGTCACTGAGAAGGGCATCCGCGTTCAGTTTGGTCCAGAAGGCGCGATCCACTTCCTCGGATAATATGCCGCCCCCGATCAGATCGCCGTAATTGATATGGGGTTCGGTGTAACCGCTGCTCAGGTCGAACTTCAGCTTGGAACTCGCGGGCAGGGCAGCCTTGGCAAAGAGCATATGGTTGTCAAAGTCACGTTCGTTACGCAGGTCGTCAGACCGCTGTTTGCCGCCAAAAATATAGTAGCTGACCGGCTCGGCGGCGCCGCTGAGTTCAAAACGGCTGTCTGTGGTATCTCTTTCGCCAAGAGAGGAGGAAATGCTGCCCGAGGCCTTTTCGTCGCCGGTGTCCTTGGTAATGATATTGACCACCCCGCCCAGGGCCGAGCCCCAGGTGGATGAGGCAGGCCCCTTGATGATTTCTATGCGGTTGATGATGGCAACGGGAATGGTGTTGAGGTTGGCATTGCCGCCGGACAGAAAATTCCAGTCCATGCCGTCCACCAGCACCAAGACATCTTCGAATTTAGAGTTCTGTATCGTTATCGAGGCGGGCATGCCGAAGTCGCGGCCGTGATTGATCATGTAAACTCCGGGGATTCTCTCCAGCACCTCGGCCGTGGTATGGGCCTGCATCCGCTCGATCTCGTCCGCGGTGATGATGCTGACGTTTTCCGCCACCCGGGAGAGGGGCTTGGGGGAGCGGGTGGTGGTCTCCTCGGTCTGCTCCTGGTCAAAGTAGAGGGAGATGAGTTCCCCGCTGTCCGTGGCCGGCTGCCCGGCCGCAGGCCACGGCAGGCAGCAGAG
>Ga0068711_1002121_pt1 | contig 10298 bp, 9 predicted proteins | sample MTBAKMMethaMetaG_FD_62224 | JGI IMG/M metagenome (GOLD analysis project Ga0068711, IMG submission 62224) | Enrichment culture microbial communities from Arthur Kill intertidal strait, New Jersey, USA, that are MTBE-degrading - MTBE-AKM (Arthur... | ecosystem: Environmental > Aquatic > Marine >...
CCGTGGCCTAATCGGGCTCGTAGCTCAGCTAGGTAGAGCAATCGGCTCTTAACCGATGGGCCGAGGGTTCGAATCCCTCCGAGCCCGCCATTACGCATATCCAGTCACCTCGAATTTTTTCTCAATCAGGTACTTTTTTGCACCGGCCTGCTCCGTGGTAGCTGAAGCGAACGCGCTTTGGATCCGCTCCACGGCTTTGTCCTGTTCGATGCGCCGATAGAACTTCTGGGTGGTGGTTGGTGAGGAATGCCCCATGGAATGGGCGGTATCCTCAAGCAGCTCCGGGTGATCGTCCAAGATAATCTGGCAATATGTCGCCCGGAACGTTTTCAAGGAAAACGGCTCGAAATCCCCTGGCAGATGGGACTCGATCGACCCCTTGAAGCGGCGGAAGGAATTGCTGGAATAGGGTTTTATCCGTCCCTCCCGCAATGATGGGAGTAGCCATTCGACCTCTTCGTTGAGGCCATACTTCTCCAGATGAACCTTCCTTGCCTTCATGAACTCCTTTATGGCCGGGGCAGCCATGGGAAGGATCGGTGTCTTGCGTTCCCTTCCATACTTGCCCTTTCCCTTTGGGTTCATCACTCTGATGTACATCTTGTCAAGGTTCAGGTCCTTAACTTTAGCCAATCTTAGTTCCGAAGGTCTGAGACCGGAGCATGGCAAGACCGCCACCAGGAATCGGCAAACCTCCCCGGACCATCCCTTCACGTTTTCAGCGGCCTCTTGGATCATCTTCAGCTCTTTAGCAGACAGACTCCGTACATCAGGCTGGTTCCGTACGCTGAACTGAGCGCCCTTCTTTTTCATCGTTGCATAGACAGCGTTTCCGTAATACTCGCAGACCCCTTCCAGGATCCCGCGGTACTTCTCGATGGTCGATCCGCCCAATCCTTGAGCCCTCATGTGTTCCTCGATCGCTCGGACCTCCATCTGAGTGAACTTAGCTGGATTGGTTTCTCTGATCTTACCCTTGTTTTTCAGATCAGAGACCATCCGGTTGAGCATACGGATATTTCTTTCCTCCCGCTCCTTCGTTGTTTCTGCCAGCATTCTTCCTTCCATGTATGCCTTGGCCATGGTCAAGAAGGGATAGCGACCCATGCTCCTCCCTCCTCGTGGCCTACCCGCTTTGGTACATCGGCGCACCGCGCGATCTCTCGCAACGGTGGTACCTCGGGGTAAAGAATCCGGGGGCCGCCTATTAGTAGGCTCGCTCCCCCTCCTCTGAGAGGGAACAGATGAAACGCGGACGCGTTTCTTCGTCTTTGAGGCACGCAACCCTGTAGGCATGGAATTGTACGTCGCCGTTAGCAGGACGCGTCCTCATCGAATTTAGCGTTCTCGGGTTCCACATATCCGACATCCGAATTAGGGGATGAGGATCGTTTCCGCCCATAGACTCCAAACGCCCTGCGGATCTCGCGCTTCTCAAGTTCGGGATCGGCTGCGGTAGCCTCGAAATTGCAGTTCTCGATGGCTGTTCGAACGCTCATGTAGCCGAAGTGAATGCAGTTCTGCTCAGCGACGGTTCCAATGCGTCGCATGATGATGAAGTTGGACCATGTTGGCAGAATATCCTTGACATCCAGTCTGATCTTCGTTATGGACCAGTCCATCCTAAGTTTTCTCAAGACGAGCTCATCTACGCATTCCTGAAAAGCCCGGCAACCTACACTGTTCGCGGGACACAATTTCTTTCCAAAACATTCGGGCACGCCCACTCTCCTCTGGGAAGAGTTGGACAAGGGTTCCATCAAGACGATATTTTGACCCATGCCCAATTGAAAATTGCACAGAGGTTTTTATGGATTATGGGACTAACTCAGTTCGCGATCTCAAAAAAATAAAATTTTTGAGAAGCGACTCAGACAGACGCTCGACATACCCCGATGCAGCAAAGTTTGATGAAACCGTAATGCCTTTGTGAGCTAACGGTGGGGCTCAATAACAACAAAGATCGGATCGGGATTATTATCCCGGAAGCATCCCTGAGATTACAAACCCCCGCTAAGGGGTCTAAACCTCACGCAGACGCATTTACAAACGGAAAAGGTATGTTGATACCTTTTCAAGTCTAAATCGCTCCTAGGGCCGTTTCCGTGGCTCCTAGCGCACTCTTCGATTCTGGATATTCGGTAGCGCGTTTCGAGCAGGTCGACACCCTTTAGTGGTCATCCGATAAGGTGCTCTCAAGGCACCTACGGTGTCCTGTAGGTTCCTATATAGGATTCCTTACAGGTCTCCTTACGTAGGTACCTATCGTACGTTACGTACGTATCTGTGCCTGACGGTGCCTATCGTACACGAAGCACCGATAGTTACCTACCGGCACCAGAGGTGCCTGTTCTCGTACACCTACTCGCAGGTGTATGATGGTACCTAATGCCGAACGAACGTAACGTATAGGTGCCGATGTCAAGACAATAGCACCCGATCAGTGCACGACGTTGTTACGACAGGGTCCGAAGGACCACTATTGCATCGACAGGTCCACGGCGTGTAACTATGCACCCGATATGCGATCGACGGTGTAACGACAGGGTCCGTAGGACCTATGAAGACCTCTGCGTGGTAGGTACCTATGTTCCGACAAGCGCACGACGTAACATCTCGCCGTGCCGTTGTCCTAACGTTAGGGTCCGAAGGACCTCTAATAGGTGCACGAGGCGTAAACAACAGAGCCCGAAGGGCCATTGTCAGGTCCTTAGGACTTCAACGAAGAAGTCTCGAGCGACCTACGGTCACCTGGCAGGCCATCGACGGCGTGACCTGGATTTTTATAAGACTGTCTTAAATAGTATAAGACTGATTAAAATCCGACCAATCTTTTTAACCAAGCAGCGCCCTTTCCTGGCCGATTGGGATGGCTAAGGGGAAGAAGGGGAAGGAGAGCAACGGGGCCAAGCTGGGCTTCGAAGCAACGATGTGGGCAGCAGCCGATAAGTTACGCAACAACATGGATGCGGCCGAGTACAAGCACGTGGTCCTCGGCCTGATCTTTCTGAAGTACATCTCGGACGCCTTCGAGGAACGGCATCAGGCGCTGTTGAACGCGCAAGAAAAGGGTGTGGATCCTGAGGACAAGGACGAATACAAGGCGGACAACATCTTCTGGGTGCCAAAGGAAGCTCGCTGGTCGGTCCTTCAGGCCAAGGCGAAATCACCGGAGATCGGTCGCGCTGTGGACGAGGCCATGATGGCCATCGAACGAGAGAATCCATCCCTAAAAGGAGTTCTTCCGAAGGACTACGCCCGGCCTGGCCTGGACAAGGTACGGCTCGGCGAACTTATCGACTTGATCGGGACCATTGGTCTGGGCGACAGGGAGAACCGTTCCAAGGACGTGCTCGGCCGGGTATACGAGTACTTCCTCTCGCAGTTCGCCTCCGCTGAGGGCAAGCAGGGCGGGCAGTTCTATACGCCGCGGTGCGTAGTACAGGTCCTGGTCGAGATGCTCTCGCCGTATACGGGGCGCATATACGATCCGTGCTGTGGGTCCGGCGGCATGTTCGTGCAGAGTGAGAAGTTCGTGGAGGCGCATGGCGGGCGCATCAAGGACATCAGCGTCTACGGGCAGGAATCGAACTCAACGACTTGGAAACTGGCCAAGATGAACCTGGCGATCAGGGGCATCGATAACAATTTGGGAGATCGGGCGGCCGACAGCTTTCATGCCGACCTGCACCCTGATCTGAAGGCCGATTTCATCATGGCGAACCCGCCGTTCAACGTCAGCGATTGGGGTGGCGAACGTCTCAGGGACGATGTGCGCTGGAAGTACGGCGTGCCGTCCAAGGGAAACGCCAACTTCGCCTGGGTGCAGCACTTCATTCATCACCTTTCACCGAAGGGGCAGGCCGGTTTCGTTCTCGCTAACGGCAGCATGTCTTCGAACCAGTCCGGTGAGGGCGAGATCAGGAAGGCGATTCTGGAAGCGGATCTGGTGGACTGCATGATCGCACTTCCAGGGCAGCTCTTCTACTCCACGCAGATTCCGGCGTGCCTTTGGTTCATATCGCGCGATAAGCAGAACAACCGCTTCCGGGACCGCCGCGGGCAGGTGCTATTCATCGACGGCAGGAAGATGGGCACGCTGACCGACCGCGTGCACCGGGAGCTGACCACGGAGGATATTCAGAAGATCGCCTCGACATATCACGCCTGGCGCGGCGATGAGTCCGAAAAGAATCAATATCAGGACGTGCCAGGATTCTGTAAATCTACGAATTTCGAAGAAATCAAGAAGCATGGCTACATCCTCACGCCCGGGCGATACGTGGGCGCGGAGGACGTGGAGGACGATGGCGAGGACTTCGAGGAGAAGATGCGGACCCTGACGACTCAGCTTAAGGGGCAGATGGAGAAATCTAGGGAGCTGGACCAAGTCATCTTGAGGAATCTGAAGGAGCTGGGCTTCGATGGATGACAGGATACCCACTAAACTTGGAAAAATTGTTAAGTTTACTTCCGGTGGAACTCCGTCATTGAACGTTGACTCTTTCTGGAATGGAGATATTCCATGGATAAGTGCATCTTCGATGAAACAAACCAGACTGGTTAGTTCCGATCGTATGATCACACAAGATGGGTTGGATAATGGAAGCCGACTCGCTTTAAAATCATCTGTTTTACTATTAGTTCGCGGGAGCGAACTGCATCACAGGATACCAATTGGTATTGCGATGAAAGATCTGGCATTTAACCAGGACATTAAATCGCTAATGGCTGAAGAAGGGGTGATTCCTGAGTATCTGCTGTACTGGTTACTCGGCAACGAAGATTTGTTGATGTCTATGGTTGAATACACTGGTATCGGTGCGGGAAAACTGGATACTGACTTACTTAAAGAAATGGAGTTCGAAAAGCCCTCGTTGATTGAGCAGCAAGTCATCGTCCACATCCTCGGCACCCTGGACGATAAGATTGAGATCAACCGGCGTATGAACGAAACGCTGGAGTGCATAGCTCGCGCCCTGTTCAAGTCCTGGTTCATCGACTTCGATCCGGTGAGGGCGAAGGCCGAGGGACGCAGACCGTTCGGCATGGACGAGGAGACCGCTGCCCTGTTCCCGGACCAGTTCGAGGACTCGGAGCTGGGGGAGATTCCAAAGGGGTGGAGAATTACCTCAATTTCTGAGCATGCGACAATTGATAAGGGGCTTTCATACAAAGGAGCAGGACTAAGGGACGCTGGAACGCCACTAATAAATCTAGGGTGTTTCCGTGATAGAGGCGGGTTCGTTGAGTCTGGCCTTAAATGGTATGATGGCGAATATAAATCCAGACACACAATAGAGCCTGGTGATCTGGTCATAGCCAACACTGATATTACGCAGAGGAGAGAGGTATTAGGTAGCCCCGCCATAGTACCTGAATATTGGACATTCAATCCGATATTGTTCACACATCACGTTTTCGCACTTAGGATGACAACCAATTTGCCCAAGTCATTCATTTACAATCAGTTACAACAACCGGGTTATAGGGAACGTGTTCAGGGATTTGCGACAGGAACTACTGTTTTAGCGTTACCTAGAGATGCTCTGCTCGAATACGATTTTGTTCAACCCACCTCGGCAATTCTTCAACGCTTTGATGCCATATTGGATAAAATCGGGCAAAGGGTATCCATGACTGAAATTCAGCACAAATCACTAGCCAGGTGCAGGGATGCATTATTATCGAGATTGATATCTGGTGACATTCGAGTCAATCCATCCAAGTTCGGTTTTGGTCCCGAGGGGGAGAAGGTGGGGGAGGTTTAGTCGTTGACGTTCACGGAATCGGAACTGGAGCAGGCGGTCCTCGAATGGCTGAAAGGACTGAAGTATGATTACGTTCTCGGTCCAGAGATCGCGCCAGACGGCGAACGACCGGAGCGAAAGGACTATCGGGAAGTGGTCCTGCTGGACCGCCTTAAACGGACCGTTAGGAACATCAACCCCCGGGTGCCCGAGTCCGCCATTAACGACGCCCTGGCCAAGATCGTTGCCGTTTCGTCCACCTCGATCGTCGAGTCCAATCACGCCTTCCATCGCATGCTGACCGAGGGCGTGGACGTGGAATACAAGCGCAAGGACGGGACCATCGCCGGCGACAAGGTTCATCTGATCGATTTTGCCGATGCGGCAAACAACGAGTTCCTGGCGGTGAACCAGTACACCGTGCATGAAAACGATAAGAACCGCCGGCCGGACGTGGTCATCTTCATCAACGGCCTTCCGGTCGTGGTCGTTGAACTAAAGAACCCGACGGACGAGAAGGCGACCATCTGGAGTGCCTTCAATCAGTTGCAGACCTACAAGCGGGAGATCCCCTCGCTTTTCCACTACAATGAGCTGCTCGTAATCTCGGACGGCCTGGAGGCACGGTACGGCACCGTCTCCTCCGATCGCGAGCGCTTTATGTCCTGGCGGACCATGGACGGAGAGGCGGAAGCGCCTAAGTCCACACCGCAGGTCGAGGTGCTGCTTCACGGCGTATTCGAAAAGCAGAACCTGCTGGACCTGCTACGCTCGTTCATTGTTTTCGAGGACAATGAACGAGGAACGAAGATCAAGAAAGTGGCCGGATACCACCAATTCCACGCCGTGCGTAAGGCCGTGGAGACCACCGCGGCGGCGATCAAGCCCGAAGGCGATCGGCAGATCGGCGTAGTATGGCACACACAAGGTTCAGGAAAATCGCTCACCATGGCTTTCTACGCCGGGCGCATCATCCAGGACCCGCGGACCATGAACCCCACGGTCGTGGTCATCACCGACCGCAACGACCTGGACGATCAGCTCTTCGGCACTTTCTGCTCCTGCCACGACCTGCTGAGGCAGAAGCCGGTGCAGGCCGAGTCCCGGGAGCACCTTCAGAAGCTGCTGAACGTCGCCTCTGGCGGTGTGGTGTTCACCACTATCCAGAAATTCTTCCCCGAGAAAGGAGAGGTTCACCTGCCCGCGCTTTCAGATCGTGCCAATATTGTGGTCATAGCCGACGAGGCGCACCGCTCGCAGTATGACTTCATCGACGGCTTCGCTCGCCACATGCGCGACGCGTTGCCGAGCGCCTCCTTCATCGGATTCACTGGTACCCCATTAGAACTGGAGGACAAGAGCACCCGGGCGGTGTTCGGTGATTACATCAGCGTCTATGATATCCAACGCGCGGTCGAGGACGGCGCAACCGTTCCGATATACTACGAAGGGCGGCTGGCGAAGATACAGCTCAAGGATAGTGAGAAGCCCCTGGTGGACGACAAGTTCGAGGCCGTCACGGAAGAGCAGGAACAGTTCGAGAAGGACAAGCTCAAGACCAAATGGGCCGCCCTGGAGGCGTTGGTGGGCACCGACAAGCGCCTCAAGCTCGTCGCCCAGGACATCATAACTCATTATGACAAACGGCAGGCGGCCATCGAGGGCAAGGCCATGATCGTCTGCATGTCCCGGCGCATTTGCGTAGAGCTGTACAACGAGATCATCAAGCTCCGCCCAGAATGGCACAACGAGGACGATGCGAAGGGCGCCATCAAGATCGTCATGACCGGTTCTGCCGCGGACCCCGAGGAATGGGCACCGCACATCCGCAGCAAGGTAAGACGCGAACAGCTCGCCTCCCGCTTCAAGGACCCCAAGGACCAGTTCAAGATCGTCATCGTGCGGGACATGTGGCTGACCGGTTTCGACGCCCCGTGCTTACACACCATGTACGTGGACAAGCCGATGCAGGGGCACAACCTGATGCAAGCAATCGCCCGCGTCAACCGCGTCTTCCGGGACAAGCCTGGAGGTCTTGTCGTCGATTATCTCGGCCTTGCGGAGCAATTACGCAAGGCCATGGCCATTTACACGCAGGCCGGTGGAAAGGGCAAGGCTACCTGGAACCAAGCTGAGGCCGTCGCGGTAATGCAGGAGAAGTACGAAGTGTGCTGCGACATCATGCACGATTTCGACTACTCAGGCTGGAATAACGGCAAGGCGATGCAGCGCGTGAAGATGCTGGCCGCAGCGATGGAATACGTCCTGGAGCAGGACAAGGGCAAGGAGCGCTTCGTGAGAGCGGTCACGGAGCTCTCCCTGGCCTTTGCTCTATCATCAACCTCCGATGAGGCGAAGGAGATCGTGGACGACGTCGGCTTCTTCCAGGGTGTAAAAGCTAGCTTGGTGAAAGGGACCGGTACGAGGACACCTTCGGACATGATCGACATGGCCGTCCGGCAGATCGTGCAGGGAGCGATTATCAGTGACCAGATCATCGACATCTTCGATGCGGTCGGACTCAAGAAACCGGATATATCGATCCTATCGGAGGAGTTCCTGGCCGAGGTGCGAAAGATACCGCACAGGAACCTGGCCGTGGAGCTGCTCAACCGCTTGTTGAAGGACGAGACCAGGAAGATGCGCAAGAGCAACGCCACGCAGTCCAAGGCCTTCTCGGCGATGCTGGAGGAGGCGATCAGCAAGTATCAGAACCGCGCCGTCAGCACGGCGCAGGTGATCGAGCTCCTGATCGAGATGGCCAAGCAGATGCAAGAGGCGCAGCGCCGTGGGAAAGAGATCGGGCTAAACGAGGCGGAGCTGGCCTTCTACGATGCTTTGGAGACGAACGATAGCGCGGTGAAGGTCCTGGGTGACGAAGTGCTCAAGAGTATAGCCAAGGACATCACCGACACGATCAATAACAACCTGAGCATCGACTGGAACGTCCGGGAGAGCGCCAGAGCCAACATAAGACGCCTGGTGAGGCGCGTCCTGCGCACGTACAATTACCCGCCGGACAAGCAGGAAGCGGCGACGAAGAACGTCATGGAACAGGCGGAGCTAATGTGCGGTGAGGCGACCGCTATGATCTAATCAATTTACAATCGTATCACATAAACTCATACGTATCTCACATAAAACGTATCTTATGGAAAGCTTTATGTGCCTTTATGGCAATGTAGTCATGATGACGTCGAAAATTCGACTCCTAACACGGATGTATGACCTGTCCGTCGAAGGAGAGTCAGTAGAAGAGGTCGAAGAGCTGTTGAATGTCCTAGAAGCAGCGGGATTAATCAAAGAAAATTTCCGACAATCTGCTTCTCCGAATGCGCCAAACCAATCAGACATAACAGTTACGGATGATTCGGATATGCAAATGGTTAATGGTGAAATGGTAAACCTGTTGACTTCAGGTGTTGCAGGTGGGCCTCTCGTTTTCGAAGGCTCCACTCCTTCGGCAACTTCGATGCCCTTGAAAACATCGAGTGCAATTTCTGCAGTGACTCGGCGGGATGACGACATATTCGTCCTATCACCGAAATTTCCACCAAACCCGTCGGGAGACAGATCCGGTGATGCCGCTCTGATAATTCTCGCTGCATACGATTTCAATAAGGAAAGTCCAGTTACGGGATCTCGGCTTATCAAATCATTAAAAAACACTGGATATAGGGTGGACAGGGTCGATAAAATTTTCGCAGAATTCGAACAAGACGGACTTGTTCTGCCAGAGGGAGCGCGTAGAGGTAGAAGGTATCGCTTATCTGAATCCGGAAGAGGTAAGGCCCAACAGTTAGCCGATGAGCTGCGCACAATCGCAGGAGTGCCGAAGCAATAGGAGGTGAGCAACATTGAATGAAGATATGCTCAATAGAATTGAAGATTTAGAAAAGCGAGTTGCGGCCTTGGAAAAACCATCTCAGACAAACACACCCTCTCAATTGGGTACCAGACCAATGTCAATGAGGGAATTCATAAACACGAAGTCGCCAAAGACCGTGATCGATACTGCTCTCGTAGTTGGTTACTATTTAGAGGAGTACATGAAAATACCTTATTTCACCCATGAGGACTTGTCCAAAGGCTTCATCACAGCGAAAGAAAAACCGCCTACCAATCCAAGCGACATGCTAGCCAAAAACGCTAAACGTGGATTCATCATGGAATCATCTGAACAGAAAGAGAGTCTGAAGGCTTGGGTATTAACAAACACCGGAGTCAAATATGTCGAGAATGGGTTATCCGGTCCATTATCGAACTGAATTATTTTTCCAATCTCCCCTCATCTGGCAGAGGGGAGTAATTTTCTCCAAACCGGACATCTGCTTCAGCCTTGATAAAAAAATGGAAATGGTTTAGGCCTGTGCAATTTTGCCCCTGATTGAACCTTCGTATCGATGATCTGGCTAAGCATAAGTGCGGACCCCTCCGAGCCCGCCATTATCCATATCTAGTCACCACATTTTTTTTATCACTATGTTTCTTCACATCGGCCTATAACGTAAAGGGCGTGAAAACTCTTTTTTAGATAATCTCTACGGC
>Ga0068711_1002126_pt1 | contig 10274 bp, 12 predicted proteins | sample MTBAKMMethaMetaG_FD_62224 | JGI IMG/M metagenome (GOLD analysis project Ga0068711, IMG submission 62224) | Enrichment culture microbial communities from Arthur Kill intertidal strait, New Jersey, USA, that are MTBE-degrading - MTBE-AKM (Arthur... | ecosystem: Environmental > Aquatic > Marine >...
GCCGGCATGAACCCCGGGGGATCAGGGCCTTGTGGTTGCACAGTGCGGGGATGTGGACGCCGTGGCTTCGGGCGACGTCGAGGATGGTCTGGCCCGGGATGGCTTCCACTTCCTTTCCGTTCAAGGTGATGGTGAATTTAGAATCCATGAGGGACTCCTTTCATTGGAAGGGTTCCTGAACTCCCGTGAACGGGCTTCTTTCCCATATTCCGAACCTGTCTTGATAATAAACCGCCTCGAAGCATGTTATCAAGCGGCAATTCGTCCGCCGGAGCAGCGATGAGAAGATGAATGGGGATTGTGGAAGAGGAAGCGCGGGAGATGGATCGCCCGGAAAAGCTCGATCAAACATACCCTTCCGCAGTCTCCCGTGTCAACTTCCAAATTTTCCGGCATCGCCGGTCAGGTGATCCATGCCCGGACACCGCTCCCATGGGCCGGTCGAAAGGCCGATGGGGCATGAACGCGCCGCCGGTGTGAACGATGCACGATGATGGCCCCCGGCTTGATCGGACGACGGATCATCCGGTTCATGATATCGGCACGATATCATCAGGAAATGAACTTTTGGGGTGGGGCGCCGCCTGAATGAACCAGCCGCCGCCCCAGTGACAAAAGAGACCTTGAGGAATGTGGTCCTTTCTTTTTTGGGAACTCTTGGAAATGCTTGTCAGGAAACACCGTATTGAACTATCCGGACCGGGGCAGAAGCAATGCATGGGGGTGACGAACGACATGATGAGAATGTAACGACGTAGTCGATATTTATATCGTAAACGAGTTCATTTTCTTCCGAAAAGTGGTATGATATAGAATTCTACTTTTCTTCTTTCTCTGATTTTTCCATCTTAGGCTGATACTTTAATGAGTTGCACATAACTTCGATCATTTTCAGAAGATTGTTTTTAGGAACAATTATTCTTGCCTGTTCAACCAGGCCCTCGGGAGCCTGTGTAAGAAATCTCAGAAACATTATATCATCGCTTCTGAAATTAAACTGTAAGCTGTCTGCGTAAATAGTTGATAAATTGTTATTATAAATGAGTCCCTTTGCTTCTTTCTTCTTTTCAGCCATCATTTGGTCCTCGGATCGTTTTTCAGGAGATGCCTGTTTTCTTTATCAATACAGGGGTATTTCTTGGTCCCTGCATTGCGATGAGTACTTCGTGCCACTCTTTCGGTTCTGTCACCAGTTTTACAGGGGGCATCCTTTCGAATTCGGCTCCAGCCATAGTCAATGAGGCTTGCGGTAATTTCTTCGCTCGTATTACTTTAATCTCGGCATATATCTCTTTCTTATCCTGTCTATCGGTCAATGACAAAGGAAACCTTCCGTCTCCGGTTTCCTTGTACTTCAAAACGGATTCCTTTAAGTAAAAGTCACTGCCGTCAATTTTAGTTTTAAAAATGAAACCCCTTCTGATTCTTCTGTTCTTGTGTAATGCCTGTCGGCTTATTCCTAGTAATTCCAATGTTTTGGATGCTGATATGAAATCCTTCAGCGGGCGTTCTTTTATAAGTTTGTCTTCGATTTGTTCTCTTATTATTTCAATCACTTTCAGAGTATCTACAGGATACAATACATCGACGCATTTATCACAGACATAATAATCAACATCAGGAACTTTGTATTTTCCTATGATCTCATCATTCAAATGAATGGTTCCATGTTTCTTGTTGTATCGTCCGTCGCAATTATAGCAGATCATATTATACCTATAACTTTTTTAAGCTGGTTATTATCAGTTTGCCGGAGTCATGAACATAAAATTTCGTATAAATATTTTCTCCCTCAAAATTTCTGATTTTGTAAACATCCATTAATTTTCTGTTGTTTTTATTTTCTATTGTTATATCAAAGCTGAAGGGGCTCAATCTGAGGTAAACTTTCTCTATATCCTCCACTTTCCAACGAAAGTCTTTCCATGCCGATTGATGGACGGGCCAAGGAACAACATACTCCTTTCTTCTAATTTTATCTTTAATGTCCTTTAATCCGTAGTACGGCTTTGGCGTGTTATTTTTCTCGCTTTTTCTCATCTTGTAGCATCAGGGTTGACGGTTGTCAACCATAAAGGCAATGAATGTGTGAGGGTGTTTATTGAGTTGAGCCCTTCATAGAGGGATAAATCATCCTTTAAAAGATTCTCATATGTCAAGAAATAAGTCGAAAATTGTGATGAATCGGCATTTTTAGGGATGGAGGGGGCAGATAAGGAAAAGGCCCCGCCGTCGCAGCGGAGCCTCGTTTTTCCTGGAGGCGGCAACCGGACTCGAACCGGTGAATAACGGTTTTGCAGACCGCTGCCTTAGCCACTTGGCTATGCCGCCATAAAAATGGAGCGGGCGAACGGATTTGAACCGTCGACCTTCACCTTGGCAAGGTGACACTCTACCGCTGAGTTACGCCCGCGTCACAAAGAATGGGGTACTTAATAATCAAAACGACCCGTCTTGTCAACAGAAATCTTTTCGTCAACGGGGGGCCGCAAGGGTTCATTTCCCGGGGTCTTCCGTCCCCGGCGGCGGCGTTCCGGAGGGGTCGATCTCCATCCGGCGGCGGATGTTCTGGTCGTAAAAACGGATAAAATAATCCCCGCCCGACCACAGCGTCAGGACGAGGGCCACATAAAGCACGACGATCCCGACGGCGTGGGCGTTCAGGCCCAGGAAAGGGTAGTGGATCAAAAGGGCCGACACGGCGATGACCTGGCAGAGGGTCTTCTGTTTCCCGAGCCGGCTTGCCGGGATGATCAGTCCCTCGGAGGAGGCGAAACTCCGGAGAACGTCCACGGCGAGATCGCGCATGATGATGAGGGCGACGATCCACGCGGGGATTCTTCCGATGGGAATCATGAGGATCATGGCCGTGTTGACGATCAGCTTGTCCGCCAGGGGGTCCAGGAATTTTCCCAGAAGGGTGACGATGCCGTATTTCCGGGCGATGTAGCCGTCCAGGAGATCGGTGATGGCCGCCAGGATGAACAGGACGGCGAGGAAGAGGCTCACCTTCGGCCCCGGCGACAGCAGGAGGAGAAACAGAACGGGAATGATCCCGATCCTGAGGATCGTGACGGTGTTCGGCAGGTTGAGAATTTCCCTCGCCCGGCTGGACAGGGGGATCCTGTCGAAGGATTCCTTGAGATATTCGATCATGTCACTTCTTTGGAACTTTCTTCCAGTCCGCCAGAAACTTCTCGATGCCCAGGTCCGTCAGCGGGTGCCGGATCAACTGCTCCAGGATCTTGAAGGGCATCGTCGCGATGTGCGCGCCAAGCATGGCCGCTTCCACCACGTGGAGGGGGTTCCGCACGCTGGCGACGATCACTTCGCAGTTCAGGTCGTAGTTGTCGAAGATGGTCAGGATCTGCTCCACGAGGTCCATCCCGGTATGGGAGATGTCGTCCAGCCGGCCGACGAAGGGGCTCACGTAGGAGGCGCCCGCCTTGGCCGCCAGCAGGGCCTGGGACGGCGAGAAAATCAGCGTCTCGTTGACGGCGATCCCCTGTTCGGAAAGAACCCGGGTGGCCTTCAGCCCTTCCGCGGTCATGGGGATTTTCACGACCACGTTTTCCCCCAGCCCGGCGAGGGTTTTTCCCTCTTCGACCATTCCCGGGGCGTCGAGGCTCACCACTTCGAGGCTGACGGGCCCCTCCACGATCTCCAGGATTTCCCGCACCACGGAATCGAAGTCCCTTTTTTCCTTCGCCACGAGAGATGGATTCGTGGTGACGCCGTCCACCATTCCCAGGAGGATGCCTTCCCTGATTTCATCGATGTTTCCCGTATCCAGAAAAAATTTCATACCTTCTCCCCGGTTGCTCTTCTTCCATTCCGGCGGATACCGGAATTTCCTCCTTTGCGCCCTGCCTCTCCGGCGTCGTGAAACCCACGGGACCTCATCCGAAACGGTCCCTCAGACGTTCCTGCTTTTCCTGAATTCCTCCATGCACTCGTTGCTGCAGAAATACACGCGTTTCCCGCCGACGACGAGACATTTCGCCTCGCTCACCGGGATGTAGACGCCGCAGCAGGGGTCTTTTACCATATCTTCGCTCTTTGGGGGAGTCCCCCCCGCCCGGGGGAAGGAGGGCCGCACCGTCCCTCCCGGAAGCCTGAGGAGGAATCGGACGAGCCGGTAGAGGAGGAACGCGAGGACGAGAATGAGGAGGAGCCGTCCTATGAACATGATGTCTCCGTCTTCCGGCGATGTTCCTTCAACAGTCCCGCTCCTTCCCGTTTTCCGTGATGCGCGCCGGCGTCCCGCCGAGAAATTCGACCTTCCCTCCCGCGCCCGCCAGCCTGTCCAGGAGGCCCCGGATGGAAATCCCGAAGACGGGGTGAACGGCATAGGGAGCGATTTCGTTCAGGGGAACGAGAACGAACCGCCTCTTGTGCAGCTCCGGATGGGGAACGGTCAACCCCGGTTCGTCGATGACGGACTGGTCGTAGAGAAGCAGGTCCAGATCGATGACCCTGGGGCCCCATCGCCCGGCCCGGACCCGCCCCATGAGGCTCTCGATGTGAAGCAGCGCCGAAAGGAGATCCCGGGGCGGCAGCGTCGTGCGGATTTCGGCGACGGCGTTGACGAACCAGTCCTGATCCTCGATGCCGAGGGGCTCCGTCCGGTACAGGGAGGAAACCCGGATCAGCCTGGAATGTTCCAGGTCGGCAAGGTGCCCCATCGCTTCCCTGCACCTGTCCGCCGGCTGGTCCAGGTTCGACCCTATGGCGATATGGCTTATAATCCCTTGACGACTTCGTAAAAAGTCCATATGCTGCGTTCCCCTTCATCCCTCGTCCCTGCGGCGTACATCCCGGTACGCCTCAGTCCTCGGGATTCGGGCGCCTTGCCTCTGGAGCTTTTTACAAAGCCGTCCAGCAGAAACGCTTTTCAGACTTTTTACGACTTTATGCTCCCTTCGATGTCGCTTTCCGATCCCCCCTTCTGGGGGATGCGTCATTTCAGGCCGAGGACATCCTGCATGTCGTAGAAGCCCGGATTCCTTCCGGCGACCCATCTCGCCGCGCGGATCGCCCCCCGGGCGAAGTTGTCCCGGCTGTGGGCCCTGTGGATGAATTCCAGCCGCTCTCCCATGCCCCCGAAAAGGACGTTGTGTTCCCCTACGATGTCTCCCGCCCGGAGGGTCTGGATGCCGATCTCTTTCTTCGTTCTCGCCCCGATCATCCCTTTTCTCTCGTAAACGGCCACTTCGTTCAGGTTGCGATCGAGGGACTCGGCGATGATCTGGGCCATCCGGACGGCCGTGCCGCTGGGCGCGTCCTTCTTCTGGTTGTGATGGGCTTCCACGATTTCGACGTCGTAGTCGTCCCCGAGAATCCTGGAAACGTCGGCCAGAACCTTGAAAAGGACGTTGACGCCCACGCTCATGTTCGGGGCGAGGACGACGGGGATCTCCCCGGCCAGTTTTTTCACGGCCGACCGCTCCTCGTCGGTCAGTCCCGTCGTTCCGATCACGGCCGCCTTTCCCGAACCGGCGGCGATCTTCAGATGGCCCGCGACCGCCGTGTGGTGGGAAAAGTCGATGACCACGTCCGCTTTTCCGATGACCGACGCGAGATCCGCCGTGATGGGAACGCCGACTTTCCCGAGACCGAGATGCTCGCCGGCGTCGGTTCCCAGCATCGGGTGTCCGGCGCTCTCCACGGCGCCGACCAGTTCGATTCCCTCCGTGGCGGCGGCGAGGGAGATGATCCGGCCGCCCATGCGGCCCCCGGCACCGATGACGATGGCTTTTACCATGGTGAAACCCCCTTTGTTCGGAAACGGTTGTGCATCGAATCATGAGACCGGGACGCCGAACGGGAAACGGTTTTCCCGCCGGCGCACCCGGCGTGTCGAAACGGAAAGAAAGGCGCTACGCCCGGATCAGGCCGTAATCCAGGAGCACCTTCTTCAACCTCGCGTCGTTGGCGTCGGACATCCTGCACAGGGGGAGCCGTACCTCGTACTGGATTTTTCCCATCATGGCCAGGGCCGCCTTGGACGGAATGGGGTTCGTCTCGAAAAAGAGGGATTCCATGAGAGGCCACATCTTGAAATGATATTCGGCGGCCTTTTTCAGATTGCCCGCCTCGAAGGCGTCGATGAGCCCCGCCATGTCGGCCGGTGCCACGTTGGACACGACCGAAATGACGCCCTTCCCGCCGACCGCGAGAAGGGGAAGGACGGTGAAATCGTCGCCGGAAAGAACGGAGAATTCCTTGTCCACGAGGCTCAGGATCTTGCTGACCTGGCGGAGATCCCCCGTCGCCTCCTTGACGGCCACGATGTTGCTGATCTTGGAGAGACGGGCCACCGTTTCCGGGAGGATGTTCGTCCCCGTTCTCGACGGGACGTTGTAGGGGATGATGGGGATGGGAACCGCTTCCGCGACGGTTTTGTAGTGCTGGTATACGCCTTCCTGGGTGGGGCGGTTGTAATAAGGGGTGACCAGCAGGGCTCCGTCGGCGCCGACCTCATGGGCGTGCTTCGTCAGCCGGAGGGCCTCCCTGGTGCTGTTGGAACCAGTTCCCGCGATGACGGGGACCCGCTTCTTCACCTGATCCACCACGATTTCCACGACCCGGTCGTGTTCTTCGTGCGAAAGGGTTGCCGATTCTCCCGTAGTGCCGCAGGGGACGATGCCGTCGGTTCCATTTTCGATCTGGAACTCGACCAGTCCCCTCAGGGCCTCCTCATCCACCTCTCCATTCCTGAAGGGTGTAACGATTGCAACGATTGCTCCTTTGAACATTGGCTCCTCCATTACCCTTTTCTTTTTCTGGGCCTGACGTTCCGGAATCCTTTCCGGAACGGTTGCAACAGTTTCCCGCGACGCCTTTCCGCCGCCGGGTTCCCCCGTCCCCCCTGCGGTACCGCCGGGGGGCCCGTGGAGGGTCCCGTCATCGGCCCGCGGGGAGAAAAGCGGGGATGTGTTCCCCCCGGACGAGGTCGTCGTAAGCCTCGCGCTCGCGAATGACGAAATACTCCCTGTCCCGGACGAGCACCTCCGCCGCCCGGGGTCTCGAATTGTAGTTCGAGGCCATGGTGAATCCATAGGCCCCGGCGCTCATGACGGCAAGAAGGTCCCCCCGGCCCGCCGCGGGAAGCATCCGCTTTTTCGCCAGGAAGTCCCCCGATTCGCAGATGGGCCCGACGATGTCCGCCTGGACCTTTTCGCCCGGTTTCTGAAGGACGGGCTGGATGAAGTGATAGGATCCGTAAAGGCTCGGCCGGATGAGATCGTTCATGCCCGCGTCGATGACGACGAAATTCTTGTCCTCGTTGCTCTTGGTGTACAGGACCCGGGTGACCAGGATGCCGGCGTTTCCCACGATGACCCGCCCCGGCTCGAGGATGAAGGTGACCCCCAGGTCTCCCGCCCGCTTGATGATGGCCCCGGCGTAATCCGCAGGATGGGGAGGCGTCTCCAGATTGTAGGTGATGCCCAGTCCCCCGCCCAGGTCGAGGTAGCGGACGGCGATCCCCTCGTTCCGGAGAAGCCCGATCAGCTTTTTCAGGCGGTCGAGGGCGTCGAGGAAAGGCGTGATGTCGGTGATCTGCGATCCGATGTGGCAGTCCACGCCGATGGGATCGACGTTCCGGAGCTTCGCCGCCTTCCGGTAGGTTTCCAGGGATTGCTCGATCTGGATGCCGAACTTGTTTTCCTTGAGCCCGGTGGAAATGTGGGGGTGGGTCATGGGGTCCACGTCCGGGTTTACCCGGATGGCCACGGGGGCCTTCAGTCCCATCTTCCCGGCGATTTTGTCGATGACCTCCAGTTCCTGGAAGGACTCGATGTTGAAGAGCAGGATTCCCGACTCGAGGGCGAAGGCGATTTCGTCCTCCCGTTTCCCGACGCCGGAGTACACGATTTTACGGGGATCCGCGCCCGCCTTCAGCGCCCGGAAGAGTTCCCCTCCGGAGACGATGTCGATGCCGCTCCCCTGGCCGGTCAGGGTGCGCAGGATGGCCACGTTGGAGTTCGCCTTGGCGGAAAAGCAGACGATATGGGGGACGTCCCGGAAGGCCTCGTCGAAGACCTGATAATGCCGGCACAGCGTTCTGTGGCTGTAAAGATAAAAAGGCGTTCCCACGTCCTCGGCGATGCTCCGTATCGGCACCTCTTCGCACCACAGCTCGTTGTCATGAAGCTGGAAATCGTTCATGCCTTTTTCCCTTTCCCTCCTTTATACGATTCTTTCGCTGTTTTTCAATACCGCCCGGGACGGTTTCAGGGATTTTTTTTGCCGCCGAAGAGAATTTCCGCCTCGTTCGAAGGCGACCCGCAGACCCCCCTGTCGTCGCAAAGAACGAGCCGGTAGCCGTACAATGTCCGCTCCTCCACGTCACGGTCCTCGATGACGGCGGAGCCCCGTTCCGGCAGATCCCCCCTGTAGAGCACCCGGAAGGGAACGTAGCGCCGGGGGCAGCCGGGACATCCCTCCCCGGGGGGAAGCGCGCTCCGGTACACCCGGCAGGTTCCCCGTCCCGTGACGCCCTCGGGAACGGTCCAGCTCAAGACCACCGCCCCGTCGGCGCCGGAGACCTTGAGGTCCGTCACCGCCGGAGGCTTTTCTCCGGAGGGACAGAAGGGATCGGCCTTTTTTCCGCACCCCGCCGCCATGAGGCAGGCCGCGAGGAGAACGAAAACGAGGCTAATCCTTCTTCCCGGAAGGCGGTGCCGTGTCGATTTCCTCGATTCTTGCTGCGACCGTGTCATGAGCCGTACCACCGGCGAGTTTCCTTGCGTTCACGGAATATTCCGGTGTCAGAAGGGTGAACACCCCTTCGTCGAATCCGTTGTAAAAAGTCCTGAACTCGTCGAGAGACAGGGACTTGAGATCTTTTTTCCCCTTGTCCAGCGCGTACCGGACGATCCGTCCCACGATCCGGTGGGCCTCCCGGAAGGGGATCCCCCGGGTGACGAGGTGTTCCGCCAGGTCCGTCGCCGTGGAAAACCCCCCGGCGACCCGTTCGTACATCCGGTCCCTGCAAAAGGCGATGCCGCCCAGCATCCCCGTGAACACCCGGACCGCCTTCGTCACCGTTTCGGCGGTGTCGAACAGGGGCTCCTTGTCCTCCTGGAGGTCCCGGTTGTAGGTCATGGGGAGCCCTTTCATGACCGTGAGGAGGGCGACGAGGTTCCCATAGACCCTCCCCGTCTTTCCCCGGACGAGTTCGGCCGCGTCGGGGTTTTTCTTCTGCGGCATGATGCTGCTTCCCGTCGTGTAGGCGTCGGAGAGGGAGACGAATCCGAACTCCTCGCTGGACCAAAGGACGAGATCCTCGCAGAAACGGCTCATGTGCATCATCAGGAGCGCGCCGTCGAAGAGGAACTCGGCGATGAAGTCCCGGTCCGACACGGCGTCCATGCTGTTTTTCGAGACTTCCGGAAACCCGAGCAGTTCCGCCACGTACTTCCGGTCGAGGGGCAGCCCGGTTCCCGCCAGGGCTCCCGATCCGAGGGGAAGGACGTTCACCCGCCGGAGGCATTCCGCAAGCCGTTCCCCGTCCCGGGAGAACATCTCCCGGAAGGCGAGAAGATAGTGGGAAAGAAGAACGGGCTGGGCCTGCTGGAGGTGGGTGTACCCGGGCAGGATCGTCCCCATCTCCTTCCGGGCCAGCGCGACGAGGGTCTTCTCCAGCTTCCCGATATCGGCGAGAAGGGTTTTCAGGGTGTCCCGCAGGTAGAGCCGGACGTCGAGGGCCACCTGGTCGTTCCGGCTCCGCCCCGTGTGCAGTTTTCCCCCGGCCTCGCCGATCCGCTCGATGAGGGCCTTTTCCACGGCCATGTGGACGTCTTCCAGGTCCGCCGTCAACGGAAGCTTCCCCTCGTCCATCTCCCTTCCGACGGCGGCGAGCCCCTCCAGGATGGCCTTTTCCTCGGCCGCGGTGAGGATCCCCTGCCGCGCCAGCATCCGGCAGTGGGCGACGCTTCCCTCGATGTCGTACCGGAGGAGCTTCCGGTCGAAGTCGATGGAGGCCGTGAAGTCCTCGACGAGCCGGTCCGTCGGTTCGGTGAACCGGCCCGCCCAGGGTTTTTCGTCCTTTTTCGTCATGGTCCGGCCTTCCGGATTTTATTCCGTCACTTGTTGAGAAGGGCCCGGATCCGCATCCTCAGCGCATTGAGGCGGATGAAGCCGGTGGCGTCCTTCTGGTCGTAGACGGCGTCCTTGTCGAAGGTGGCGAACTCCTCGCTGTACAGGGAGCGGGGCGACTTCCGACCCGCCACGATGCAGTTGCCCTTGTAGAGCTTCATCCGGGCGGT
>Ga0068711_1002129_pt1 | contig 10265 bp, 11 predicted proteins | sample MTBAKMMethaMetaG_FD_62224 | JGI IMG/M metagenome (GOLD analysis project Ga0068711, IMG submission 62224) | Enrichment culture microbial communities from Arthur Kill intertidal strait, New Jersey, USA, that are MTBE-degrading - MTBE-AKM (Arthur... | ecosystem: Environmental > Aquatic > Marine >...
TGGTTGCTTAACAATATATTGTAGCGTGTCAACCGGGAAATATTCTGCCAAATCCCGTTTGTTGATAGTGATGTTCCCTTTACCCTCAGTGATGTAAACACGGGCAACAGCGGCTTTTCTCCTACCGATTGCGTTAATGGTTTCCATGTTTCTTATTTAATGTTATCAATGTTAATTACTTTCGGGCTCTGAGCCTGTTTGTCATGCTCACTACCCACAAATACATACAGATTGGTAAAAAGCTGGCGTCCCAAACGGTTTTTCGGGAGCATGCCTTTTACAGCTTTTTCAACCAGTCTTTCCGGATGTTTGGCCAGAATTTCCTTGGCAGTCTGCGTACGCTGACCACCCGGGTATCCGGTGTAGCGGATATACTCTTTTGCATTCCACTTGTTTCCGGTTAGACGGACTTTTTCTGCATTGATAACAATAACATTGTCACCGCAATCTACGTGAGGGGTGAAGTTCGGTTTGTTCTTGCCCCTTAGGATTTTGGCAACTTTGCTTGCAAACCGACCAAGGGTTTGATCAGTGGCATCAACCACAATCCATTCTTTGTTTACCGTTGCACTATTTGCCGAAACGGTTTTGTAACTCAACGTATCCACTTGCTTCTTTAATTTAATGAATGAAACAACATATTAACACACATGCATTTTTCCCGGATTTTCAACAGCAGTTTGCCGGTTCCCCGGCTCTGTTGCTAAGGCAGTTTCGCTGTCGTCCTCCATGCATGTTTGCAAGTATGGATGATAATCGGGACTGCAAAAGTATTTGATATTTTTTAATTATACAACTGAGGTAGGAAAAAATAACTGCTACAAAATCAATACAAAAGATCGGGATAAGATGGATTGAATGAGTGAAAACTGTATCAAATCATGAATTCAAGAGAAATTCCATGTGGAAAATACGCTACTTGCGTTGAAATTACTTATCAATGTAGCTTCTTTCGGGGGCTGACGCCAAAATTTACGACGAGATATAAACCGGCGGCATTCATCGATTTTTTTTCGAGGGTATCGTAATACAAATCGAACATGAATCCCAGGTGGGTTTGGTTGGTAATGGCCTTGTCGAAATGATACTTCAGGTTGATGAGTTCGCGATCGGAAACCGAAACGCCCAGATGACGGCTCGAAACATTTTGGTACAGAATTCCGCCAAACGGCGCAAAGAAGTTATGCGAACGCCAGTAGGCGGCCGTGATATTTCCCAAACGTGTTTTGGCGTATCCGGTCAGCAATACAGCATGTCCTTTCGAAAATGGAGAGATGGTGTCGTTTTGTGGGCCGGTAGTAATAAATAAATTGTCGTTGGTTCCGATGTCAGTCAGAAATTGGCCGCCGGTCTTATGGTTGAACATCACACCGGGAGAAACACTGATGTATGTCCGAACGTGGGAAGGTATCGAATTAATCTGTCCACCGGCGTGTGTGCCAAAAAAACTCAGCGGGATGGAAACCCGATTGGTACCGTCATCAAATAATGTCCAGTTATTCATTACCCCGAACGAGAATTTTTCCTGAAACGGGTCACCTTCCATAATCATCTGTCGCCAATTAATCCACATATCGGTGTACAGTTTTTCGGTTTCGTACTTCACCTGGATACCACCTTGCGGTTTGTCGGTGTAGAACCGCTGGGGATCGTATACTGCTTCGGGCAACAAATGATTCTCATCCTGATCCAGGTTTCCCATGATAAGTGTTAGTGCGGAAGTGGGATGATAACGAACCGTAAACCACGGACTGATATTTTCGTAATCGGTGCGGCCGGTATATTTTAATATATGAACACCCAGTTCGAGCCGAAGCTGACTGGTTGGGTAATACACCGCTTTCGGACGGAACCAGGCACCCAAAATGGTTGCTCCGGTAGCAATGGTTCCCTTGTATTCGTTATTTTTAAAGAAGTTGGTATTGTCGAGCGCGAAATAAATGTTGCCGGTAGTATCGGGCAAATAGGGTTCGGTATATTGGAAAAAGGAATAATCGTTCTGTGCAGAAGCCTGCTGCGGAATGACGAGAACCAACAAGATAAAAGTGATTCCGGCAGGAAGAATCCAACGGGAAAAACGAAATGGAGATGTCTGTTTCATGTAATTTGTCACAATTAAAAGCTTCTGTCAGAAGTCAACTATGTTTTTTATCCGGCTGAAAATACACTTAATTTTTATGCGCTGAAAGTTTTTTGCGATAGCGGATAAATAAAAAACCCGGAGCAGGAAGGAGAATCCCATTTGCTCCGGATCAATTCGTTAATATCGTAGTTTATTGTTTTTTCAGTAACAGGCGGTCATACAGAAACAGCAGAATTGTAGCGCCCAAACCTATTCCGGTTATCACAATCCAGATTTGTGACGGTTGATATTTATCCCAAAGGAAGAGGGTGAAATCGTGCATATTCATGTTTAGCTTGTGGGCTGCGGCCTCCAGAAAATCGTTTTGCGTAAACTTATCGCTGATGGCGGGCAGCTGGATGCCTCGGGCCACCATTTCGTTTCTGGCCAGCTCCACTTTATCCGACATTTGCTGATAAACGTTACCGGAAATGATGCCGGCGAAAAAGTTTCCTGCGGCTACCGGTAGAAACGAGGTGCCCATGTATAGTGCTGTTTTATCTGGTGGAGCAATGCGCCCGATGTACTCGGTGATTTTGGGAGAGCTTGACATTTCGCCAATGGAAAATATAAAAAGAGCAAGGACCACGAACATTCCGTTGTGAGTCATCATCGACAAGCCGATTCCAATAGAAGCGACGAAGATTCCGGCTATCATGGCATTCAATGGACGCAACCTCATCACAATAGACGAGATAATGATCTGGAACAGAATAATGGATCCCGCATCCACATTAACCAACAATTCGGCCGGAATGGTTCCTTCAGCGGTGCCAATTTTATGCGCCAGCCAGGGCCACCAATGGAGCAGGAAATCATAAACACCAGTTGTGTTCACCCATTGGTCGATAAATACCGGAAGGGTAAAAAATAACTGATTGTACATGGTCCAGAAACCGGCAATAATGACCAAAAAGATGACGAATTTGACGTCGCTCAGTGCTACGCCGATATTTTTAAATGCTCCGACAATGGTTTTTCCAAGAGGTTCTTTTACTTTTTCCGGTTCGTCATCGTGTCGGGGTTCTTTATAGAAGAAAGTCAACAAAACAAAATTAAAGGCGATAACCAGTGCTGAGGAAATGAAAACATATTCCCATGCAATTTTCTGAAAGTGACTGGTTACAAACGGACCGACAAAAGCCCCGATATTCACCATCATGTAGAAAATACCAAAACCAATGGAAGAAGTGGTTTTATCGGTTGTTTTGGCTACGGTTGCCGAAACAATGGGTTTAAAAAGGGCGGCGCCAAGTGCCAGGTATAGGAATATAATAAATACGGAAACAAAAGAATGGAAGAATGGTATAGCCAGGAAAGCGGTAGTATAGACTGTATAAGCAATGTACAAAGTCTTTTTGTAACCTATTTTATCGGAAATGGCTCCTGTAATGAGGGGGAGGAAATATAATATGGCGGTACCGATACCCATGATCCAACCTTTTTGAACCTGGGTGAATCCTAATGCTCCTTCATCTGTAGATTTGGTAAGATATAAAGCAAACATAATATAGAATCCGTACCACGCCCAACGCTCGAAGAGCTCCATCGAATTCGCGACCCAAAATGTTCGTGGAAATTTTTTAAAAACCTGAAGTGCCTTCATTTGTTTTGTTTTGTGTTTTTTGAGAGAACAATGGAGCCAAAATTATAAAAATATGCCAGATAAGTACGAAAACAGGCTTTGTTGTAAAATACTTATCTTGCGCAACTTTTAAAAAGTAGATTCGCTATGGAGACTAGAAGAAAACCCGATTGGCTAAAAATTAAAGTGCCGATTGGGACGAATTACCGTCACGTAAAAGGTGTCGTTCGCGATCACCATCTACATACCATTTGTACCAGTGGACAGTGCCCGAACATGGGTGAATGCTGGGGCGCGGGAACCGCAACCTTCATGATTTTGGGGGAAATCTGTACCCGTTCCTGTAAGTTTTGTGCCACCAAAACCGGTCGGCCAAAACCGCTCGATCCGAATGAGCCGGCCAATGTGGCACGTTCGGTTCAGTTGATGAATCTTAAACATGCCGTGATTACCTCGGTTGACCGTGATGACCTGCCCGATGGTGGCGCTGCGCACTGGGTGGAAACCATCACCAAAATTAAGGAGGTGAATCCGGATACCACGATGGAAGTACTGATTCCTGACTTCGATGGAAAACCTGAATTGGTGAAGCAGATTATTGATGCCAAACCCGACATTATTTCGCACAACCTGGAAACCGTCGAGCGTTTGACTCCGCAGGTGCGTAGTAAGGCAGAGTATAATATCAGCTTGAAAGTGATTAAAACGATTTCCGAATCGGGAACCGTTTCCAAGTCCGGATTAATGCTTGGTTTGGGCGAAACCCTTGATGAGATTTATAAAACAATGGATGACCTGGTGGCCAATGGTTGCGAAATCCTAACGATGGGACAATACCTGCAGCCAACCAAAATCCATCTTCCGGTGGAGGAATACGTTCATCCAGATAAATTCCGTGCGTTGAAAGAAGAAGGATTGCGTCGCGGATTCCGGATTGTGGAGAGTGGACCGCTCGTTCGTTCTTCATATCATGCCGAACGTCATATCAGGCCCCGTGTGAATTAATTAATTTTACAGCAATACCTGCCGGGATTTTCCCGGTAGGTTTTTTCAACTTTTATTGGCCTGAATTAGGAGTACAACCAAAATGAATCATAAAGTTCAGTATCTCGATTTCGGTGTAGCCGAATACAAACATACCTGGGATCGTCAGGAAGAGTTAATGGGGGAAACCATCCAGATGAAACTGGATAATAAAGATGCAGGACCTTCTTCCCGGAAGGAAACTCCCAATTATTTGATTTTTGTTGAACATCCTCACGTATACACGCTGGGTAAAAGCGGCGACGAACACAACCTGCTGCTTAATTACATTCAGTTACAGGCAAAGGATGCCACCTTCTTCCGTACAAACCGCGGTGGTGATATAACTTACCACGGTCCGGGGCAAATTGTCGGGTATCCCATCATCGATCTCGAGAATTTCGATATCGGTTTGCGCCAGTATATATATAACCTGGAAGAAACCATCATTAAAACCATTGCCGAATTTGGTCTCGAAGGTTCGCGTGACGAAAGTGCCACCGGTGTCTGGCTGGATGTAGGCAAACCTACTGCACGAAAAATCTGCGCCATTGGAGTGAAGAGCTCGCGCCACGTCACCATGCACGGCTTCGCTTTCAATGTAAACACCAACCTCGATTACTTCCAGTATATTAATCCCTGTGGATTTGTCGACAAAGGCGTCACTTCGCTGCAAAAAGAGTTGGGTAAAGAACAGGATTTCGAAGCCATTAAAAAATTGACCCGGCAAAAATTTGCCGAAGTGTTTGGTGCCGAAATGATTTAATTGTCAACGGTTGTTCAGCAATGGCTCGATGTACTCGCCCAGTTTTTCGGGTTTAAAGTAGGGAGCGAATCGTTTGGCTGGTTTTCCGTCTCGGTCGATGAGAAACTTTGTGAAGTTCCACTTAATGCGTCTTCCCGGGAAACCGGGTTTTTGTTTTTTCAGGTATTGATATAACGGATGGGCATTCGTCCCGTTTACCTCAATTTTGGCAAACATGGGAAAAGTAACGCCATAATTCACACGGCAGGTCTGCTCAATGCTCTCTTTGCCTCCGGGTTCCTGGTTGGCAAACTGGTTGCATGGAAAACCCAGGATAACAAAGTCGTCGGCTTTATATTGCTCGTAAATCTTCTCCAGTCCTTCATATTGCGGTGTAAAGCCACACTTGCTGGCTGTATTCACAATTAGTACCACTTTCCCCCGATAATCACTCAGCGAAACCTTTTTCCCTTCCAGTGTTTCAGCCTCAAAATCGTAAATGTCATTCATGTCGTCACATTTGTTTATACGATTTCCAAAACGCAGGGGCTTTGGGCAATGTTCATTTCCGGAGACTGAGAGACCTGCTTATTCAGAAACAAATCAGATAGATTTTTTTACATCAGTTGCAACATCCAGACCTTCAGGTAAAATTAAAGATGATGTCCGGAAATTGATGATGTCCGGATTTGTACACAAGCGCATTAAAAATTGATTACCCGATGAAAAATAAGCATCTTTGAGCCTCCGAACTGAAACATAATCAAATGGCAATTAATGTGGTCGAAGTCAGTACTGCTGGCGAGATGAACGAATTTATCGATCTTCCTTTTGCACTTTACAGGAACAATCCCTACTGGGTACCTCCCATCAAGAGTGAAGAACGGAAAGCATTAATGCCACAGAATAATCCGGCCATGCACGATTGTGACACGCAACTTTGGATTGCCCGTAAAGATGGCAAGTGTGTGGGACGGTTGGCCGGGATTATGCATCACAAGCACAACGAAAAAACGGGCGAGGAAATGGCGCGCTTTTCCCGTGCCGAATTCATTAACGATGCGGAAGTGGTCGATGCGCTTTTCGCGAAAGCCGAGCAATGGGCCAAAGCAAATGGGGCAAATGCCATCCATGGTCCCCTCGGATTCTCCAATCTCGATCACCAGGGCATGCTCGTCGAAGGCTTCGATTACATCCCGTCTGTCGTTTCCGAATATCATTTGCCTTATTACCAGGAGCACATGGAGCGTTTAGGATATACCAAAGAAATGGACTGGATTGAATTCCGGCTCTCTTTGGCCGGTTTCTCGCTTCCCGACAAGGCTGTTCGCATTAACGACATGGTGAAGCGTCGCTATGGCCTCAAAGTCGTCAATTTTAATTCGCGAAAAGAGTTGCAGCAATGCGGCCAACGGGTTTTCGATATTTTGAATTCCGCTTTTCGCGATCTTTTCAGTGTGGTTGAATTCAACCAGGAAACCAGTAGTTATTATCTGAATAAGTACCTCCCGCTGCTCAACCCGAAATTTGTGAAAATGATTGAGGATGGTGAAGGCAAGATTGCCGGATTCATTATTGCGCTGCCATCGCTCTCGCGGGCATTGCAAAAAGCCAAAGGAAAGGTTTTCCCTTTCGGTTTTTACCACATTCGTAAAGCCCTGAAAAATCCAACGGAGTGCGATTTGCTGCTCACTGGCGTTCATCCCGATTGGCAGGGGAAGGGGATGGTTTCACTGCTCTTCTCCGAACTGTTGCAGGAGCTTATTGGCAGCGGCGTTCAGCATCTCGAAACCACGGGCATGCTCGAAACAAACTACAAAGCCATTCAAAACTGGAAAAACTTCGACCACATCCAGCACAAGCGGAAACGCTGCTATCGTAAGGAGATTTGATATAAGGCGGTTTACGATACCTTCTTCTTACTTCTTCTTTTCACCAAATGATTGGTGTCGGCAATAATGGTCGCCACCGTTTGGGTAAAAGCGCCGTAAGTGGCGTCGTCTACCTGCTGCATGGCCCTGAGGTAGTCCACCAGTTTCATGTTAATCAGATGTACAGTTTGCTGTTTGACGTAGGTAGAGTTTACCAGTTTGCTCTCTTTCCCCTGGGCTGTTTGCCATTTCAAACGGCTGTTTTCAAATTCGTCCTGTGCCGACTCCAGTGCTGCCAGCTGTTCACTACACCCCGAGACGGCTGCAATGGGTTCCTGCATATCGGGTTCCGACAGGTCGTCCAGGAATGATTTGATAAGGGATGTCTGGATAGCATAGCTATTTCTTGTCAGGGCCATCCCGTACTTTTCGAATACATGATATAGTTTTTCTCCGGCTGCTTTGATGCCCGTGTCAGGATGATGAACGGCCCCAAGCAGCAGGTAAGCCAGGCTCCGCCATAGGCCATCACGTGCGGCATTCATCTCCTTCAGCGTCGATTTGGCCTTCGTGCGATATAGCGCTTTTATCAACTCGTCGGTTTGTTTCTCCAACAAATTCATAATATTCTGCAGGTACGTGTCGCTATTAATGGGTGAGCCGCGATAGGCATTGAGGATGAGTTTGGAAGCGCTGCCTGTTTCTGAAGCGCGACTGTTTGTCATGAGTTTGGTAAGCATGGTTACAGGTTTTATCTACCGGAAGTCATATTTCTTTCTGGAAACGTTACAACCAATAAGTTACGGCGAAAAAATCAATAATGAAATTCCAAAAACAAGTTAGAACGGTCTGTCATTAATCAATGAAATGATAAAATACACTAAAATCAATTCTTAAATTAATAATGATATAATAAGGTATTATATATTCAATTATTTATTAAACAGTTAAAATTGTAATTCATAAGAATTTCTTTATTCATTATTTAATAAAGATATGAGTGAATAAGATTCTCCATAATTATTAAATATCCGCACTCCGACTCTTCCGTAGGGCAGGCTGTTTTCTTAGTGATTTTCGTTGCCTATGCCGGAATATCCGTGTTCGGGGAATTTTTTAGTACCTTCATAACCTGTGAATAAACGGGGAATTGAGAAACTTTAATGTAGGCCTGGCACCGGCTTCCTGCGGGGGAAATTTAAAACAATACACCTATGATTACCAGAATATGGCACGGTTATACCACATTGGAAAATGCGGATGCCTATGAAAATCTGTTAAAAACAGAAGTCTTTCCTTCAATCGAAAAGAAGAATGTCAAAGGTTACAGGAAGATTAGTCTGTTAAAACGGGTATTGGACTCGGAAGTTGAATTCATCACCATCATGCTGTTTGATGATATTTAATCGGTCAAACAGTTTGTCGGTGAAGATTACGAACAATCCTATGTGCCGGCACGAGCCAGGGAAATTCTTTCTCATTATGACGATCGGGCCCGGCATTATGAGATTATCAATGAAATAAACTATTAAGACAAGGCATGAAGTGCATATAATTAAAAATAGAAGATGATACTTGACAAAATTGAAAACGGCAAATTGTATACGGGCCTGGGGGAGCGCATCGCGAAAGCATTTGCCTGGTTAAATGACACAGATTTGTCCGCAACGCCGTCGGGTAAATATGAAATTGACGGCAATGATGTTTTTGGCCTGGTTCAGGAATACGACACCAAAGAGATCAGTGAAGGCGAGCTGGAGGGGCACCGGAAGTTTATCGATATTCAGTATATCATCGCCGGAACCGAACAGATAGGGGTGACACTCTTGGATAACCAGGACGTTGTGGAAGCGAACGAAGATGATGACTGTACTTTTTATGCAGGAGCCCCAAACCTGGTAACAGTAAAGGCCGGCATGTTTGCCATCTTCTTTCCCGACGACCTGCATATGCCCGGAATCAAAGTCAATCAGGTTTCAAAAGTGAAGAAAGTCATTATCAAGGTGCAGGTTTGAGAGCTATTTCAATCGTCAATTATTCAATAAAACATTAGCAGATGACATTTACCGAGTTAAATAAACAACCTTCCGGACGGGAGGTGAAAGCCTACTTTCAGTTTGCAGAATTGATTGAGGAGTTGAAAAAGAGAGAACTTCCGGATGAAGTAGTGGAACTGATTAACCTCCAAATAGAGCGAATTAATTCCGTAACGGGAAAAGAACTGACCCGGGAACTCATGAAGTCGAAAGCGCGCGTGATAAAAGAGTTGGAGAAACGATTGAAAATTGTCCCCATCAGTTATTACCGAAACCTTTGGACAGCTACCGGCCTGGCAGCTTTCGGAGTCCCTATTGCGGTTGTCATCGGGTTTGCCTCGGGGAGTATGGCCTATATGGGTTTCGGTTTACCCATCGGCCTGGTCATAGGAATGTTTTTGGGAATCAGCTTGGACAAAAAGGCCAAAAACGAAGGCCGGCAACTGGATGTGCATGTTGGGTAAAGAGACCGCACGATACGATCAAGGTCTCAGTTTACACTTCGCGTTTCTGCAGTTTTGTAATTTTTTTGAAATTTTTCCCTCAGTTGGTCAGCCACTTGCCATTTTATGTCAAAAAAGAATGGAAAAAGGTTTGGAGGAATAGGAAAAAATACGCTTTCTTTGCATCCGCTTTCCGAGAGGGGGGCAGCGTTCCGAGGGTGATAAAAAGCAAGGGCCGGGCATTGAAAAGCGGTTTTACAGGGCGAGGGTTTCCAACCGTGACGGCGAGACAATCCGGGCCATAAAGCTGAAAGTTAGGCAGGCTGGACATCACCGAAAAAAATTGAAAAAAGTTCTTGGAAAGTCGGGATAAAAGAGTTTATCTTTGCCGCCACGTTTTCCGGAAAGCCGGGATAAAGAACGGGGCGCGATTTCAGGAG
>Ga0068711_1002134_pt1 | contig 10234 bp, 9 predicted proteins | sample MTBAKMMethaMetaG_FD_62224 | JGI IMG/M metagenome (GOLD analysis project Ga0068711, IMG submission 62224) | Enrichment culture microbial communities from Arthur Kill intertidal strait, New Jersey, USA, that are MTBE-degrading - MTBE-AKM (Arthur... | ecosystem: Environmental > Aquatic > Marine >...
GCGATCCCCTCACCCGGGAGAACACGGGGGACAACACCCCGGCGGTCGTCCACACGGAGATCGTCCCCGGCGACGGCCTCCGGATCGCCGTCATGGCCAAGGGAGGGGGAAGCGAGAACATGAGTTCCGTCGACATGATGCTCCCCGGGGCCGGTCCGGAAGGGATCCGGGACCTCGTGGTCGAGCGGGTCCGGCGGGCGGGTCCGAACCCCTGTCCCCCCGTCATCGTCGGCGTGGGGATCGGCGGTTCCCTGGAGCGGGCGGCCCTGATCTCCAAGAAGGCCCTCCTGCGGCCAGTGGGAAGGCCGCACCCCTCCGGCGGCCCGCCGGCGCTCCTGGAGCGGGAGATCCTCGAAGGCATCAACCGGCTCGGCATCGGCCCCCAGGGATACGGGGGCGCCGTGACGGCCCTTGCGGTCCACGTGGAAATGGAGCCCTGCCACCTGGCGAGCCTCCCCGTGGCAGTGACCCTCCAGTGTCACGCCGCCCGGCACAGGGAGGAAACGCTGTGAAGAACGTTCAACGAGTCGAAACGCCCCTTTCCCCCGATGCGGTGTCCCGGCTTCGCTGCGGGGACCGGGTCCTCCTGAGCGGTTTCGTCTACACCGCCCGGGACCAGGCCCACCGAAGGATGTTCGACGCCCTTGCCCGGGGGGAGGCCCTTCCCTTTCCCCTGGAAGGCCAGGTCATTTTTTACGCGGGCCCGACGCCGGCGCCGCCCGGGGCGGTCATCGGGGCCGTCGGTCCGACGACGGCGTCCCGGATGGACCGGTACACGCCCGCCCTCCTGGAGCGGGGCCTCAGGGGCATGATCGGGAAGGGAAAGAGAAGCGCCGAGGTGGTCGCGGCCATCCGGAAGCACGGGGCCGTGTATTTCGGGGCCATGGGGGGCGTCGCCGCGCTGCTGTCCCGGTGCGTCCGGGAGGCGTCGGTCGTCGCTTACGGCGACCTGGGTCCGGAAGCGGTCCGGAAACTTCTCGTGGAGGAGTTCCCCCTCATCGTGGTCAATGACCGGGAGGGACGGGATCTTTATGAGGAAGCGGTCTGGACCTTCGGGCGGGAAAGACGGTCCCCCGCGGGGACGTGATCACGCCCTCCCGAAAAAAATGACGATTCTGTGAAATTTGTATTGACAAGACAAGGTCTTTTCAATATTAAAATTTGGTTTATTGAGGAAACGCCAGCAATAAGAATGGGGAGATGTCGGCCATGATTGAAATCAGGTGGCATGGAAGAGGCGGTCAAGGTGCCGTTACAACGGTGGAAATGCTTTCCCAGGCGGCCATCGCCGAAGGGAAGTACGCCCAGGGATTCCCGAGCTTCGGCCCGGAAAGACGGGGCGCCCCGGTGGCGGCGTTCAACCGCGTGGATGAAAAACAGATCAAGATCCGTTCCGGTATATACAAGCCCGATGTGGTCGTCGTTCTCGATCCGACGTTGATCGGCCTGGTCAATGTCACCGACGGTCTCAAGGACGGCGGAGTGCTCATCGTGAACACGGCGAAGAGTCCCGAGGAGGTCCGGAAAAGCACGGGCTATCGGGGAACGGTCGCCACGGTGGATGCCACGAAGATCGCCCGGGAGGAGCTGGGGGTTCCCATCACGAACACCACCATGCTCGGCGCGGTGATCAAGGCCGTCAGCCCCATCAAGGTGGACTCCCTGACGGACCTGCTCAAACACCGGTTCGGCCGCCTGGCCCAGAGGAACATGACCGCCCTGAAACGGGCTTTCACCGAATTGAACATTTTAAAAGCAGCGTAATCCGAGGTTGCCCATGAAGAAGAGGAAATGGCCTGAAACGTGGCAGGAAGTCAGTCCCGGGTGCATCGTCGCCGGCCCGGCCAACGCCCGGGAGTATCTCACGGGAAGCTGGAAGGCACAGCACCCCGTGTGGGACGACGGAAAGTGCATCAAATGCGGTTTGTGTTATATTTTCTGTCCCGAGGGATGTGTCCGGGAGACGGAGAAGGGCTTCTTCGCAGCGGACCTGGATTACTGCAAGGGCTGCGGGATCTGTGCCCATGAGTGCTGGCCCGGCGCCATCACGATGGTTCAGGAGGGATAGCCATGGCAAAGCGAGTTGGAATGGAAGTAGCCATCGCGGCATCGGAAGCCGTGGCCCTGTGCAACATCGACATGGCGGCCGTGTATCCCATCACGCCCCAGTCGCACATTGCCGAGCATCTCTCAGACATCGTGGCCGACGGCAGGATCGATGCCGAGTTCGTCACCGTGGAGTCGGAACATTCCGCGATCAGTTGCGTCGCCGGTGCCTCCGCCACGGGGGCGCGGGTCTACACGGCCACCAGTTCCCAGGGGCTCATGCTCATGCACGAGATCCTGCCCATCGTCTCGGCCATGCGTCTTCCCGTGGTCATGGGAATCGCCAACCGGGCCGTTTCGGGTCCCCTGAACATCCTGAACGACCATACGGACATCATGAGCCAGCGCGACTGCGGGTGGGTGGTCCTCTTCGTGGAAAACGGCCAGGAGGCGGTGGATCTCACGATCCAGTCCTTCAAGATCGCCGAGAACAAGGATGTCATGCTTCCCACCTGCGTGAACATCGACGGTTTCCAGCTGACCCACATGGTGGAGCCGGTCGAATTCCCCGACCAGAAACTGGTGAACAAGTTCCTCCCTCCCCGGAAGCCTTACGCGACCCTTCATCCGGACAAGCCGGTGACCATGGGGACCTTCGCCATGGGCGACATCTTTCCCGAGGTCATGAAGGCGAAGGACGAGGCGCTCAAGGGGGCGAAGAAGGTCGTTCTCGACGTCTTCGCGGAATGGAAGAAGATGTTCGGCCGTGAGTACAAGCTCGTGGAAACCTACAAGACGGAGGATGCGGAATGCGTCTTCGTCACCATGGGGTCCATGGGGGAAACGGCGGAAGTGGCCGTGAACGAGCTGCGGAAGGCGGGTGTCGCCGCGGGCCTCGTGAAGATCCGCCTGTGGAGGCCTTTCCCCTTCGAGGAGTTCCGGGCCGCCATCGGGAAGGCGAAGCTTCTCATGGTCATGGACCGGGCCATCGTCCATGGCGGCATGGGCGGACCGGTGTCCGTGGAAATCAAGAGTGCGCTTTACGGCGAAAAGAATCCTCCCGCCGTCCATGACTACATCATGGGTCTCGGCGGCCGGGACGTGGCCGTCGACGATTTCGAGGCCATGGCGAAGAAGAGCCTGGAGGCGTACCGGAAGGGTGTCGAGAAAGATTACGAATTTTATGGAGTGAGGGGATAAATGAGCCTGATACAGAATTTTGATCTATATGCCCCGAAGTTGGTCGACAGAAAGGAATACCTCTGCTCGGGCCATCGGGCCTGCCAGGGGTGTGGCGAAGTCCTGGGCGTCCGGCTGGTCTGCAAGGGTCTCGGCGATGACGTGGTCATCGCCAATGCCACGGGCTGCATGGAGATCGTCTCCAGCATGTATCCCTTCACGGCCTGGGAAGTTCCCTGGATCCACGTGGCGTTCGAGAACGCCGCGGCGGTGGCGTCGGGCGTCGAAGCGGGGCTGAAGGCCCTTCGCCGGAAAGGCAAGATCGCCGACCGGGACGTGAAGGTCGTGGGCATGGCCGGCGACGGCGGGACCATGGACATCGGCCTCCAGGCCCTTTCCGGGGCGATGGAGCGGGGCCACGACATGATGTTCGTCTGCTTCGACAACGAGGCCTACATGAATACCGGAATCCAGCGGTCCAGCGGGACCCCCATGGGGGCCTCGACGACCACCTCCCCCGCGGGGAAGGTCAGCATGGGCCAGAAAACCTGGAAAAAGAACGTCGCCGAGATCATGGTCGCCCACAATGTGCCGTACGTGGCCACGGTCTGCCCGAGTTACCCCCTCGATCTCATTCGCAAGGTCGAAAAGGCGAAGAAGGTCAAGGGACCTTCCTACATTCACTGCTTCACCGTCTGCCCCACCGGATGGCGCAGCTCGTCGGAACTGACGATCGCCCTCGGCCGTCTCGCCGTGGAAACGCTCATCTTCCCCCTGTACGAAGTGGAGGACGGGAAATACCGGATCACCGTCGATGTCGAAAATCCTCGGCCGGTGGAGGACTACCTCAAGCACCAGGGGCGGTTCCGGCACCTTACGCCGGACCAGACGAAGATGATCCAGGAACGGGTGTACCAGGAATACAACAAACTTCTGGACAAGGTGGAAAATCTGCAGGCCTGGTCGGATCTGAAGTACGACCTGGGAATGCTGGATTAAGGGATCCGTTCATCAAATAACAGGGTAAGGTGGCGAAAGCATGGATAAACTGGAATTTAGCAGCTGGAACGGAAAGGTGGTCGACAACAGGAAGGGAAAGGCGAAGAAGGCTTCCCGGGCGGCGGCTGTCCCGTTTCCCGCACCGGTGCGCGGAGAGAAGGCCGCCGCCGTGATGGGATGGAACGGGCTGGTCGTGCTCGAGCCCGGGGCGGACGTTCCTTCCCTGACCGTTCAGTATCTGAAAGAGATCCGGAAGATCTCCTGCGGGGAGTGCTCGGTCTGCATGATCGGGATCGACATGCTTCTCGATATTTTCAAGGACATGGCCGACGGGGAGGGTTTTGAAAGCGACCTGGCGGAAGTCGAAAAGATCGTCCGGGACGTGGCGGCCAATGCCAAGTGCAATTTCGGGCAGTCCGCCCTCTTCCCCGTGTCCGACGCGGTGAAGCACTACCGGGCGGATTTCGTCGCCGTGGTCAAGGGTGACCGCAAGATCGACGGGAAGGCTTACGGGACGGCCGTGACGGCGCCCTGCATCGAAGCCTGCCCGGCCTCGCTGGACATTCCCGGATACATCGAATACATCAAGAACAACCGGTTCTCCGACAGCCTCGGCCTGATCCGGAAAAACTGCATCCTCCCCGGCGTCATCGGGCGGACCTGCACCCATCCCTGCGAGTCGGCCTGCGTCCGCAAGGACCTGGACGGGTCGCTTTCCATCCGCCTTCTCAAGCGCGCTGCGGCGGACTTCGAGCGGAAGGAAAAAAGCGCACCCCTGCCGGTTCCCTCCGGCGCGAAGGACGGCAAGGTTGCCGTGATCGGATCCGGCCCGGCGGGCCTTGCGGCGGCGTACAACCTCCGTCGAAAGGGATACGGGGTGACGGTGTTCGAGACCCTGCCCGAGGCGGGCGGCATGGCGGCCGTGGGGATTCCCGACTATCGGCTTCCCCTGGACATCCTGCGCCATGAGATCGGCCTCATCGGGGACATGGGCGTTGAAATCGCCCTCAACTCCGGGATCGGCAAGATCGACATGGACGATTTCCGGAAGAAGGGCTATCAGGCCCTGTTCCTCGCCGTGGGGGCCCATGCGGGCAACAGGATGGGCGTCAAGGGCGAGGAGACGAAGTGCGACGGCCTCGTGGACGGCGTCGAGTTCCTCCGGGATCTCAACCTGGGAAAGAAGATTGCGCCGAAGAAGAAGGTTCTCATCATCGGCGGCGGCAACGTGGCCATCGACTGCGCCCGGAGCTGCGTGCGGCTCGGTTTCAAGGACGTGGAAATTCTCTACCGGCGGTCCCGGGCGGAAATGCCCGCGCGGCTGGAGGAGATCGAGGGCGCGGAGGAGGAGGGCGTGAAGATCCGCTACCTCACGGCGCCTCTGGAAGTCGTGTCTAAATCCGGTAAATTCTCCTGTCTCAACTGCATTCGCATGAAGCTCGGAAAACCCGACGAGAGCGGCAGGAAGCGTCCCGAACCGGTGAAGGGCTCGGAGCACGTCGTGGAGGCCGACCTCGTCATCAGCGCCATCGGCCAGAGCGCGGTCATTCCCGTGACGGCCTCGAAGAAGTCCCTTTCGGTGAACAAGAACGGGACGGTGAAGGTCGATCCGAAGACCATGATGACGAGTGTGGAAGGCATCTTCTCCGGCGGCGACTGCGTCACCGGCCCGGCGACCCTGATCGAGGCCATCGCCGCGGGAAACATGGCGGCTGAAGGCATCGACCTGTATCTCCGGGGCGAGGCGGCGGGCGGCGGACTGTCCTTCGACGGCGTCGATCTCAAGTCCCAGCGCGCGGGAGGGTACGTGGTGAAGGAGGGGGCCGAGGCGGTTCCCTTCCTGGAAATGGCGAAGCGGACGACGGGCTTCGGCGAAGTGGAGGGCGGTTTCTCCCACGCCGGCGCGATGGAGGAAGCGAAGCGCTGCCTTCGGTGCTACCGGGTGGCTGTCTGGGAAAAAGGAAAGTAATTCGCGGAAGAAGAGGTTCTTCGATCATGGTGAATATCGTCATTAACGGGCGTAAGGAAAAAGCGAAGGAAGGGGCGACCATCCTGGAAGTTGCTCGGGAGAAGAAGCTCGACATTCCCACTCTCTGTTATCACAAGGACCTGAGCCCGTTCGGTGCCTGCCGTCTGTGCACGGTGGAGGTGAAGACGAACGGGAAATGGCAGATGGTCCCCTCCTGCAACACGCCGGTGGAAAACGGCATGGAGATCGCCACCGATTCGGAAAAGGTCCTGGAAAACCGGAAGGCCGTCGCCGAGATGCTGTACTACCGATATCCGGAGACGGAAGCGGTCCGGGAGATGGCGGAACGTCTCGGTGTGGACGTCTTCTCCGAAAAGGGGGAGGAGCACGACTGCATCCTCTGCGGTCTGTGCGTCAGGACCTGCAAGGAAATCGTCGGGGTGAGCGCCCTCTCTTTCGAGGACCGCGGTCCGGAGAGGGACCTCGAAGAGCCGAGGATCGGGTTCGATCCCAACGCCTGCATCGGCTGCGGTTCCTGCGCCTTCGTCTGCCCCACGGGCTTCGTCACCATGGAGGCGGTGGATGACAAGAGGATCATCTGGAACAAGGTGTTCCAGATGACGGAATGCGCCGTCTGCGGGAAGTACTTCGCCCCCGAGGACCAGCTCAAGTACATCAGCCGGACCACAGGGGTTCCCTTCGCGAAGCTGACGACCTGCAGCAACTGCCGTTGAGAACGGCCCGAAAAAGAGGATTGTAAAAGAAATCAAGTTCTGCTATAGAGCCACCCTGCACCGAAAAAGTGCGGGATTCATTCCTGGGAAATTTGCTCCCCAGTAGCTCAGTCGGTAGAGCAGCTGGCTGTTAACCAGCGGGTCCGTGGTTCGAGTCCGCGCTGGGGAGCCAGAAATAAAACCGCCGATTCCAGCGGTTCCCGTTTCACGCAAGACCCCGTGGGGCGATCCCCCCGGGGTCTTGTCATATCCGACGTACTTACGACCGGTTACGCCACCTTTCGCATCCTTCCCGATTCGACGTTTCGAACTCCCCTCCGGCAGGTATCTGCTGAAAGCCGGACCAGTGGGTCCGGTGCAAGCGGATTACCGGACAGGCGGTGCAAACGGCCATGAAAAATCCTGCGGAAATGCTATTCCACCGATTCCGGCAGTTCGAGGAGAAAACGCCACGCCGGGACCACTTCGATGTTCCCCCCTCCGGCCTCGATCCGATCGTCCTCGTTCCGGGTCACGATGGTTGCGGTTTTCAGCCTCAGTTCGGCCATCGCCTCACTCAAGGCCGCAGCCTCCCGTTTCCTTGTTTGCGGTTCCGCCAGGGAATCGCATACCTGGACAAGTGTTCTCGACCGGCCGCGAACCGGGACGATGAAATCGACCTCCCGGCCGGTCTTGGTCTTGTAATAATAGATTTCCGGGTGAAGACGCCGGAGGGCCGTGAACACGAGGTTCTCAAGGAGATGGCCGGAGTTGACCAGAATTCCGGACGACACTGAAGTGACCATGGCATGGTCGATGCAATAGACCTTTTTCGGATTGGTGTTGCTGCGCGAGAGTGACGGGTCGAATATGCGCACGGTAAACAGGAAATAGGCGTCCTCGAACCATTCCATGTAATCCGACACCGCGGACTTCGGGGCCTTGTGGCCCAGGGACTTGAGATAGCCCGTGAGACTGTTGACCGAGTATAGCGAGGCCGTGTTGTCCGCCAGCCAGTGCGCCAGATCGGTCACCGCCTTCGGGTGTGAAACGTTGTGGCGTTCGACCAGATCACGGAACAGGATGGTGTGAAAGTATTCCTGGTGGGTCTTGATCCGCAGGCTCCGGCTGAGACCGGCGACCTCGGGGAAACCTCCGGTCGCCCAGTATTCCTCGAAGGCCTTCTGGACGAAGAGCCGCTTTTTCGTCGACAGTGCGCCCTCGCTCTTGATTCCCTTGTAGTCCAGGAATTCCCTGAACGAAAACGGAAACATCTCCCACGAGAGAGCCCGACCGCGCATCTGCGTGGCGACCTCCTTCGACAGCATCCTGGCCGACGAGCCGGTCAGGTACACCTCGCATTTCTCCGTGCGCATCAAACGATCGACGAAGGGCTCCCAACCGGTGGCGGCCTGGATCTCGTCGAAAAAGCAGTAGACCGTCTCGGTGTTTTTCTTCTCCGGGTAGAGGGAGTAATAGGCCTCGGCGATCAGGCCGAGATTGTCCTGCCGCAGGTTGTGAAGGCGGTCGTCGAAAAAGTTCAGGTACAGAATGTTCTGCCGGGGGACCCCGCCGTCCAACAGCCTCTGGACAACCTGGAACATGTATGTCGACTTGCCGCCCCGGCGCACCCCGATGCAGACGGCGGCCTTGCCGTGAACCGTCTCGATACGCAAACGCCGGGGCACTCCGGTCTCCAGCCGGTTTTCCTGGAAATCCAGGATGATGGATTTGATCGTCTCGATCATAGGGCCACCCCTGGTTATTATTCTTTCTGGTTGTTGCCTCATCCGGTCATAATTATTACCGGTTAAGCCTCCAACTGTCAAGGGATATTTCCGGATACGATCAGGGCGCTCTCACGAACAATCCCTCGCCAATGCGGAACCCCTCACGAAAGCTCGATCCATGGACGACCGCGCCGCGTTTACTTTTACTTTGGGGTCCTACTTCAGCGTCGGACCAAGATAACCTGCTTAGATAACATGATATATTCCCGATAGTCGACTGTTTTGGGGCCTTAAACGCCCATTTTCAGCTTCGAAAACGCTCTCATTGGTTTTGACGGGGTTGGTAGGATCTGTGAATTTGTTTCTTTGCGGCGGCGCGGAACCGGTGATGAGTATCAGTAACGCCCTAATTGGCGATTTGATGTCTGACCATGGTGTGCTGTTGCAGCCGCCCACATGAGGCCGGACTATTCGGAAATGCCCCTGTCAGTGACGAAGCGCTCGCCGTGCTTAATCAGCTCGCGCGGGAGCCCGGGATGCATCGAAGGCGGTCGGAACATTATGCTTACGAGTTTTACGTGGCGTGCTGGGATGCGTGAATGAACCGGCAACGTTTCATCATTGTGATTTCAGCGAATGCGGTCCGGATCGAAGATCGGGACCTTGCCTTTTGGGGCGGCTTTTACGAGGGATGCGTCCTGCGTGGCGAGAGGAAGCTCGATCCTCATGGTAAGGTCCAGGTAGGAGGCGTCACAGGTTGAAAGTCCGTGTTCCCGGGCGAGCAAACGATCTCCTTGAGCATCCGCTCGGGGGATTCCTGTTCCACGATGATGGGCAAGCCACTCTGGAGTGTGAGAAAGCAGGCGACGGAAGACTGTCCGAGGTGTGTTTTTTTAAACGACAAGAAGGACGTTTTTCACCTCGAGCGGCCGGACGGCCGGCACGAAGGCCTCTCCGGATTCGAGGCTTTCGAGGACGACTTCCGCGTGGCCTTTTCCTCATCATCGAAGCACCAAGATATGACAACGGAATTATCGACCACCAACGGTGCGGACATCAGCGTCTCCCCTCCTCGATCATGCAACGAACGGAAAGCCCTTCGAGGCGGTGGCCCCTTCGAAACCGTTTCAATTGATCGATGACGTCGCGAACGGGCGTCCTTTTCGTAAAATCGACAGGCTGCAAGGTCGCCACGGGCATGCCGTGTTTCGTGATGGAATGCCGGCGTATTTTTTTTCTTTCCGGGGAGATGCGTTGCGGTACACATATCTTCCGAACCATAGAGAACGACCACGTAGCAAGATTCAGGAAAGCCCCAGCCGGCTTTTCGGCCGGATGGATCGCCTTTCGGGATGCTGAAAAAAAGACTTGACAGCGACGGGGGAAAAGATTATTAGATAAGCAAATCTAAGTTAGGTAAATCTAACAAAGAGGTCCCCATGAAGGAATCCCGCAAGGAAGACGAAATCTCCGTGAAGCCTTTGACTTCAGTCATGGAAGACTATCTGGAGGCCATATTCGATCTGGACCGGGAAAAAAAGGTGGTTCGCGTCAAGGACATCGCCAGGCGGCTGGACGTCAAAATGCCCACCGTGTCC
>Ga0068711_1002135_pt1 | contig 10232 bp, 13 predicted proteins | sample MTBAKMMethaMetaG_FD_62224 | JGI IMG/M metagenome (GOLD analysis project Ga0068711, IMG submission 62224) | Enrichment culture microbial communities from Arthur Kill intertidal strait, New Jersey, USA, that are MTBE-degrading - MTBE-AKM (Arthur... | ecosystem: Environmental > Aquatic > Marine >...
ACGACCTTCTTCACCGTCGTGCTGCACCCCTCACGGGTCGGCTTCACCACGCAGGGGAAGCCGATCTCCTTCTCGATCGCGGCGAGGACCTCCGCGCCGCTCTTTTCCCATTCCTTCACGGAAACCGCCCTCGTCCGCGGGACATCCAGACCGCTCACGGCGAGGACCTTCCGGGAGGCATACTTGTCGACGCCGAGCGCCGATCCCAGCACCCCGGAACCGGTATAGGGGATCTTCAAGAGCTCCAGCACCCCCTGCAGGCAGCCGTCCTCCCCGTACTTGCCGTGGAGCCCGATGCAGACGAAATCCACCGCCTCCTTCAGATCCTCATAGAAGACCCGCCTGGCGTCCTTGTCCAAGTCCGTCTCGATGTCCCGCGTGGAGTTGCGCATCAGGAGCCTGATGGGGATCTCCCAGAGCAGCCCCCGGCTGTCCATGAAGACGGGGACAGGGTCGTACTCTTTGCGGTCCATCTTGCTGAAGATGTTCCTCCCGCTCTCGAGAGATACCTCCTTTTCGGAAGAGATCCCCCCCATGATCACCCCGACCCTCAGTTTTCCGGATTTCGCTTTCTCCACAACCGTTTCCGCTCCATTACAAAAAGAAAGATCCTTCCCCTTCTCACCCGCTTCCTCTCGCGGCGCGCTCTTCTCCCGCCTTACTGCAGCGGGCCCTTCTTCTCCCCGTGGACCCTGAGCGAGATATCTATCAGCTCGGACAGGATCATGGAGGGGAGCATCCCGGCCTCCGCGGCCTGCTCGAAGAAGAAGGACGACGGCGCCATACCCGACGATGAATTGGGATCGGTGATCAGGACCCGCCCGCCGGCCAGGACAAAGCCGTCGATACGGCCGTACGACCTGAAGCCCAGGGTCGTGAAGGCCTCGACGACCCGCTCCTTGATCCGGCCCACCACGTCTGCGGGGATATTCCGGGGTGGCGTGAATTTGCTGCACCTCCCCGGCATGTACTTGTCGTCGTACGAGTAGAAATCGCTCTGCGGGTGTATCTCGGTTACCCCGAGGATCCCGGGGCCGTCCTCCCGCTCCAGGACGATGCACGAAAACTCGGTCCCCTCGAGGTATTCCTCGATCATGGCGGTCCGGTCCCACGCGAAGGCCGCGGCCATTGCCTCCTCGAGCATCTTCGGGTCCCGCACGATGGTCACCCCCATGCTCGACCCCTCCCTGATCGGCTTGACGACGAACGGAATGGCGAAGGTGTCCGTTATCCGTTTCACGGCCGCCTCCCGGTCCCGCGACCATTCATCCTCCCCGACCGTCATGCTCTCGGGGACATCGATCCCCGCCGCCTTCAGGATCTTCTGCTGGACGTCCTTGTCCATTCCCAGGGCGGAGGCAAGGACGCCGGGTCCGGTGTAGGGAATCCCCAGGATCTCCAGGAGTCCCTGGATGCACCCGTCGTCTCCGTACTTCCCGTGGAGGGAGATGAAGGCGAAGTCGATCTCGTCCCCCAGCCCCTCGTACGATATCCGCCGGGCCTCTTTTGCGAGATGATCGGCGATATCGGCGGTCGTGTTCTGTGACACCAGCTGCCAGGGGATAATCCACAATCTCCCTTCTCCGTCCATGAAGATCGGAACGGGCTCGTACCGCTCCCGGTCCAGGTTGTCGTACACGTTCCTCCCGCTGTTGAGCGAGACCTCCTTCTCGGAAGACATCCCCCCCAGTATGATCCCCACGCGCACTCTGTTCATCAGGTCTCGCTTCCTTGGTCAGCCGCTGCTACAGGTCCCAGACAAAGGTCACGCCGCTGTTCGGGAAGACCCATTCGTCGTCATCGATCTTCAGTTCTATCGACCGTCCCTCGTCGATCAACACCTCCGGATAGGGGCGCCGCCCCGCGAAGAAACTCACCTCTCTCACGTTCTTCAGTCCCGTCCCCTCGTAGCGGAACGAGATCTCGAGCCCCCGGGTGGGGTACGCCAGATAGACGGGGAACATCCTGTTCTTCCGGTCTTTCTTCGTTTCTATCTCGATGACCATCCTGACCTGGCGGTTCAGGAATCCCTCGAGCTCACCCCCCCCGCACAGGACCTCGTAGCCTCTCTCCGTGTTCTTCGCGCGTTTGACCGGCACATCGACGCCGTCGATCGCGACGCGGGCCACCCTGAAATCACCCTCCTTGAAGGGGCCGTCAGCCCCGTTCAGGAGCCAGCGGTATTCGCACTTTTCCTCTTCGAAGAGGGCCGAGAGCTGCTCGTTGTTCCGGGCGCACCCGATGATGAAGAGGGTGTCCCTGAGCGTCTTTACGTACTCGATGTGGGTCGTGACCCTGAAATAATCGGCGCCGGGATCGTCGGGGCCTCCCTCTCCCCGGGGGAATTCGTCTATCCTGATATCATATCTGAACCCCATCCTCAATTCCAGCTGGCGGTTTTCCCTCCCGAAGAGGGTCTCGAACATCTCGTAGTAGATCGCGTCCGCGAATTCAGGATCGGCGGTCCTCGCCTGGAGGCAGCCGCGTATCATGCCGTCGATCCGGGCGATCGACTTCTCTTCCCCCGGAATGAATATCCTCCGCAGCTTCGGCTCGACCGCGTCCGGCTTCCCCTTGTCGACGAAGACGCGCGGCGCCCTCTTGCCCAGGGCGCACAGGATCTCGTAGCTGATCGTCCCGGCCTTTTCGGCGATCTCGACGGCGGATATGTACTCGTCCCCCTGCCTCCCCATCAGGACGACCTCGTCGCCGATCCCGCAGCCGGGGATATCGGTCACATCCACCGTGCACATGTCCATGGAGATCCGCCCCACGATGGGCGCCCTCTTCCCCCGTATGAGGGCCTCTCCCCGGTTCGACATGACGACGCCGTAGCCGTCCCCGTAGCCGACGGGTATCGTCGCTATCCGCGAGGGCCGCCTGGTGATGTACGTCCTCCCGTACCCGATGCTGTATCCGGCCGGGAATTCCTTGAGGATCACGACGGTCGTCTTGAAGGTCATCACCGGTGCGAGCTTCGCCTTCGCCTCCGTCCCGGGGCCGGGATAGACCCCGTACGTCATGATCCCGGGACGCACCATGTCCAGGTTGAAGGCAGGGAAATCGAGGACGCCGCCGCTGTTGGAGATATGCCGCAGGGGGATGGCTATCCCCTCCCTCTCCAGGCCCTTCAGGATCTCGTCGAAGCGCTCCCACTGGAGGGCATTGTACGCGTCGTCCTGCTCTTCGCTCACGGCCAGGTGGGAGAATATCCCCTCTACCTCTATGTTGGGGAGGTCGATAACGTCCTTTACCATGGCGATGGCGTCGCCGGAGATGGCCCCTCCCCTCCCCATCCCCGTGTCGACCTCGATATGGACGGGGAGGCGCTCTCCCTTTTCGACCAGCCTCCCGCTCAGCTCGACGGCGAAGTGGATATCCGACACGGAGGGGATCAGGTGGTACTTGACGATCTCGTCGATTTCGGCCGCCGTGGAGGGACTCAGGATGATGACGGGGGCCTCGATACCGCCGACCCGGAGCTGCACCCCCTCGTCAGCGTTGGCCACCCCCAGGGCGTACACGCCGTTCTTCACGGCGGCCCGCGATATCTCGATCGCCCCGTGGCCGTACGCGTCCGCCTTCACCACCTGGAGGACCTTGACGCCGGGACCCGCCATCCGGCTGATCTCCGCCCAGTTCCGGCTGAAACTGTCCAGGTCGATCTCCACCCAGCTCCTGTATCTCTGCCCCTGCGGTTCCATTATCAAGGCAACCCCGTATCACTCGGATTCATATCTTGATTCTCATCCTTAAATCGCGAAGATACTACCAAAACAGGGGTGAAAGTCAAGGTAAAGGATACGGATAAGAGACGGGAAGCCGTGAAATCGTGCCCGGACCGGCCCCGTCGCGCTCAAAAAGCACGCGGCCGGGGGGGGAGAGATCAGCTAATCTCTTGACAACAGGGGAGGGTTACGATAGAAAGGCACCTTCCGAATCATGCGGGACAAAGGCCGATGTAGCTCAGCCGGTAGAGCAGCTGATTCGTAATCAGCAGGTCAGCGGTTCAAATCCGCTCATCGGCTCCAGAAATCGAAAGGGGGTGCGAGCAATCGCGCCCCCTTTTGTGTCTCATGCCCTCCCATCACGAATGCAATCCCGCGAGTGCGACAACGCGCAACCATGAAAAAAGGTAAACTTCTCCCTCATTCTGCCGATTATACCACTGTGCCGCATCCCGCGTTCTCCTGAACGGAAGGCGGAAGAATGCGCAAAGCAGCGCCATGCCGGCGATCCGCCGTCATTGCGAAGGGGCCCAGACGGCAGCCGGAAGGAGAGGAGACATGTCCACGTACAAGAGGAGAAACTATTTCGTCAAGAAAGACTTCCAGATTGCCTTCATCCTGAAGTTCTGCCTCATCGTACTGGTCGGAGCGGTCATATCCTCGTCTCTGCTCCTCTTCACGAGCAGAGACACCCTGACATCCTCTTTCAGCAACTCGCACCTGACCCTGCAAAATACCTGGACGGCCATCCTTCCCAATGTCGTGACGACGGGCGTCATCACGCTTTTTCTGGTAACGCTGGTCACGGCGGCCGTTATCCTCTTCGTCTCCCACAAGATCGGGGGCCCGCTGTTCCGCCTTGAAAAGGAGGTGCAGGAGATAGGGAAAGGGGATCTCACCAGGAAAGTCACGTTCCGTGAAAAAGACCAGATAACGCCGCTGGCCGACGGCCTGACCGTTATGACGGACAGCCTGAACAAAAAAGTCCTCGGAATCCGGACCGAGGTGCGGCGTCTCATCGAATCGGCCTCGGGAAAAGACGCGCCGCAGGAGCTGGTCGACGGCCTGAACGATCTCCACGCAACGCTCGAAAAGAACTTCAAAATCTAAGGCGGACCATGAGGATCGGACACTTCATACGAGGATTACCCCACTGGGTCATACCGTGGGCGATCCTCATCTCCGCGTATCCCTTCGGGACGGCGGAGGCGTCGGGCGCGATTGCCTGGCGGAGCATCGAGACCGGGCATGCCGTCATCCGCTACCAGACACAAGAGGATCTTGAAAAATTCGACAAAAAAGTGAAGTATGCCCCGGGCGAGTGGGGGATTACGCGGATCTTCTCCCGCCAAGACTCCGATGAGCTGCCGGATACCGTAAAAAAGAAGATCGACGCCCTGTACGAGAGAGTGATGGATATCCTGGATATGCGCAAGAGGCTCAAAAAGATCACTATCAACATCTATTCCGATAAAAGACAACTCCACGCGGCATACCACCGGATCTATAAGACCGAATCCCCGTACCGGGCCTGGTACATCTACGAGAACAACACGATATACGTGAATGCGGACGACCTGACCGAGGGCATCCTGGCCCACGAGATGGCCCATTCCATCATCGACCACTTTCTGGTCATCCGCCCGCCGGGAGCCGCGGCCGAGATCCTCGCCCGGCATGTCGACAGCCACCTCTTCGAATACAAGACCGCCTCCTATCACAATCCCGAAGAGAAAAGCTGAGAAGCCCTTTTCCCTGTAACACCGGCAGCATCGCCCCTGTATCCCGATTCCGCCGGTTCCCCGTAAAAAAGATAGAGATTTTTCTCCCCCTCTATGATAGTAGCAACAATATCATACACCTTTATATCGCCATCCGTATGGTGCCCCATATCTCACAGGGAGGTAGCCGATAATCATGAAGAAAACGATCCTTTGCCTGGTGCCGTTGCTTGTATTGCTGTGCCTCTTCTCGTGTTCTCCGGAACAAAAGACGGAGGAAGACGAGATCGTGGCCCGAATAAACGACTATCCCCTGACCCTCAGCGAGTATCAGAACCAGCTGTCCGCCGTCTTGAATCTGAATGAAGAGTACCGGCTGACACGAGAGGCACGGGAGGCGTCACTGGAGGAGCTGATCAGGAAGGAACTCCTGATCCAGGAGGCGAAGAGGCTCCAGCTCGACCGGACGGAGAAGTTCATCAGGACCATCGAACGGTACTGGGAAAGCACGCTCATCAAGAACCTGATGGAGATGAAGGGGGAAGAGCTTGCAAAAAGGGTCCTGGTGTCCGAGGACGAGATCGAGGCCGCTTACAGCGATATGAAGAAACCGGGCGAGGCTGTCCCGCCCCTCGCAGACCTGCGGGAACAGATTGCCGATCGAATCAGGGAAGAGAAAAAAACGGAGATGCTGGTCGAATGGATCGAGGAGATAAGAAAAACGGCCAGGGTTGAGATCAACGAAGAGCTTCTCTATAAGTAAGTAGCACACAGGAGGAGACATGCCCACGCAAGCACCCGCGTACAAGAGGAGGAACTATTTCGTCAAGAAAGACTTTCAGCTCAGCTTTATCCTGAGATTCTGTCTCATCGTGCTCATCGGCGGGGTCCTCTCCTCGGGCCTGCTCCTCCTCATGACCAGGGACACCCTGACATCCTCTTTTCACAACTCGCATCTGACCGTACAGAATACCTGGTCGGCCATCCTCCCCGACGTCATCATGACCGGCATCATCACGCTTGTCCTGATAACCCTCGCCACGGCGATCGTTACCCTCTTCATCTCCCACAAGATCGGGGGACCGCTGTTCCGCCTGGAAAAAGAGGTAAAAGAGATAGGGGATGGCAATCTCACCAAGAAGGTGACGTTCCGGGCAAAAGACCAGATAACCCCCCTGGCCGACGCCCTCACGGGAATGGCGTCCGAACTGAACGGCAAGGTCCTCGGAATCCGGGCCGGAGTGGAACGCCTCATCGAATCCGCCTCGGAACAGAACGCGCCGCAGGAACTCATCGACGATCTGCACAGCCTCCGCGCAAGGATCGAAGAAAACTTCAAGATCTAAGGCGGGCATACTATCCGTATGAGGACCAGGAATCCCATAACCGTGCCATGTCGTCATGTCATCCTCTGGGCGATCCTCATCTCCGTGTATCCCTTCGGGGCGGTTGAGGCGTCGGGCGGGATCGCCTGGCGAAGCATCGAGACCGGACACGCCGTCATACGCTACCAGTCACCGGAAGACCTGGCAAAATTCGACAAGAAAGTGGATTATTCCCCGGGCGAGTGGGGGATCACGCGGCTCTTCTCCAAGCGGGATTCCGATGATCTGCCGGGTACGGTAAAAAAGAAGATCGACGCCCTGTACGAGCGAGTGATGGATATCCTGGACATGCGCAAGAGGATGAAGAAGGTCACCATCAATATCTACCGCGACAAAGAGCAACTGTACGCGGCGCACCACGGCATCTACAAGACCGACCCCCCGTACCGGGCCTGGTATGAATACGAGAACAACACGATACACGTGAACGCCGACGACCTGACCGAGGGCATCCTGGCCCATGAGATGGCCCATTCGATCATCGACCATTTTCTGGTCATCCGCCCGCCGAAGGCAACGGCCGAGATCCTCGCCCGATACGTTGACAGGCACCTGTTCGAGTAGATAAATAGGGACGGATAAATAGGGACAGCGCCCATTTTTAGAACTGCTTGGATGAATTGCCAGTTCGAGTGATAAACAAAAAGGATACGAAAAATGGGCGCTGTCCCTATTTAAGGAAGGTATCTCAGATATGATCGATCTTCACGCGCACATACTGTCGGGTCTGGATGACGGCCCCTCCACGCCGGAGGAGGCCCTGGAAATGGCCCGCATCGCCGCCGCGAACGGCACAGAGGTTATCGTCGCCACGCCCCACTGTCTCAACGGCGTGTACAACAACTGGCGGGAAGATATCCTCCCGGCCTGCGAGGAATTCAACGCCGAGCTGAAAAAATACGACATCCCCCTGACCGTGCTGCCCGGCTCGGAGGTCCGTCTCAGCCCCGAGATCATGGACGCCCTCGACGGCGGCCGGCTGATGACTATGAACGACAGAGGGCGGCACATCTCGATGGAGCTCCCCGATCAGTTCATCCCCGGATCGACCGTCAGCTTCATCAACCATCTCAGAAGCAGGGGCATCACGCCCATCATCACCCACCCGGAACGGAACCCGGTGATTCAGCGCAATGTTGAACTGCTGCGCGAGCTCATCCTGGCCGGAGCCCTCTCACAGATCACCGCCGGCAGCCTCTCCGGCGTATTCGGGAAAGAGGCACTGAAGTGCTGCCGGAGGATGATCGATGAGCGCCTGGTCCACCTCATGGGCTCCGACGCCCACTCTTCAAAAGAAAGGCCCCCCGTCCTGAGCACGCCCGACGACCGACTGGCGCCCCTGACACGGAAGGCCTATATCCACGAAATGCTGAAAGGGACTCTTAACTCCTAACTCCTTACCCCTTACTCCCTGCCTCCCCGCCCCCAGCATTACCACCCATTTTAAATTTGACACGGTGTGTCACCACTGTTACACTTAAACCCAATTTTATCTGGAGGAAAAGATCATGCCGTCTCAAAATCCACGTATAAATGTAGTCTTGAACGATTTACTTTACCAGGATGTCCGACTTCTGGCAGAAAAAGATAATGTCTCATTATCCGCTAAGGTCAGGGATTTGCTCAAAGAGGCCATGGATATCCAAGAAGACATTGCCCTTTCCGGATTTGCCGAAAAAAGGGAAAAATCATGGAATGACTCTAAGGCGCTAAGCCATGATGATGTGTGGTCTTAAGATTCGGTCTTTGAAAAAGGCAATGGCATACAAACTCAAATACCATCCAGACGTTAAAAAATCTGACCTGCCTAAAATTGATGCTAAAAACAGGGGCATGATCAAGAGAGCCATCGAAGATCGGCTTGCCGCGCAACCTGTAACCTATGGAAAACCGTTGCAAAGAACCCTTAAAGGATACTGGAAATTGAGAATCGGAGATTACCGTGTTGTTTTTAAAGTTTCCAGTGACAGTATTTTTATCTTCGGTATAATTCACAGAAAAGAAGTTTACAGACTCATCAAGAAACGGATAGAAGATGAATTCCAAGATAGATAAAATAGAAATTGGAGAACCTGCCACAATTAAAGCAAGACCTTTGAATTTTGTCACTTCGAAGAGCACAACGACGAGCTATAGTTCCCGTTAGAAGAAATATCTCAATCGCTTATCAGCTTCTCCTTCTCCTCCACCCTACCCCCTAATCCTTACCCCCTACCCCTAGAAATAGGGGCTCTGTCCCTCATTTCCTCTAATATTTCTTGAATTAAAGGTCCTTTAGATGTACAAGCAAAAAGACAGGTTTTGATAGAGGAGGTATCGTATGATCAGACAAATGCAAATATCTGAAGCAAGGCGAAGGTTGAACGAATTACATAAGGAGATGGGGCCCGAAGAAACCGTGTCGATCACGTCCCGTGGAAAACAGGTTTTTGCGCTCATGCCGTGGGAACTGTATGAAGCTTTGAACGAAACAATTGAAATCATGGGTGATCCTGAAATGATGATGGCACTGAAAAGAGGGGTGCAGGATATTGAATCCGGCAGGGTGACAAACTGGGAAGAGGTGAAGGCGGAGCTTCAAATTGAATTATAAAATCATCCTGACCGATGAGGCAAAAGCGTACTTGACCTCACTGGATGGCAAAACAAGGAACATCATCGCGCGCAAGATCGATGCGTTGAAAGAATCTCCCGAGAAACAGGGGAAAGCTTTGTCCGGCAATCTTGCAGGATACCGCAGCCTTCATGCCGCCGGGCGATACAGAGTGGTGTATCAAGTAAAAGTGAACCAGATCATGGTGATTGTCGTTGCCGCGGGTATGCGGAAGGAAGGATCTAAAATAGATGTCTATGAGACACTGAAAAAATTATTGCGGTTGAACGTCATCAAATAGAACTCCTTACTCCCTACCCCCCACTCCCCCGTCACTTTTCCACCAGCTAATGAGCGCACAGTAACGTGCCCAACAGAAGCGAAAAATTCAAGACTCGGGGGTTATTTCATCGAGCAGATGGGGATGTTTATCCAGGAGTTTAAAAAGGTTGGTAACTGATTGCAGGGGTTTGGCCTTGCCGCGCTCGTAGCGGGAAAATGCGTTTCGCCCTCCGCCGGTGAGCAACGCGGCTTCCTGCTGCGTCAGCTTGAGTTTTTTACGAATTCTTGCAAGTTCAGCCGCTTCTCTTGCATCGATTTCCATGGCGATTTGTTTGATGGCCTCGGCAAAGCGAACACCTTCGCCTGCGTCGAATTCAACTTCCCCGCAATGAAAACAGTGCCATCCCTTGACCTTGGAAATAACAGCATGATGCCCTTTATAGGTATATGGCACATCTCGAACAGTATGCGCCATCTCTTTTTCTCCGCACTTCAGACAGTCGCGTTTCATCTCATTTCTCCT
>Ga0068711_1002145_pt1 | contig 10198 bp, 11 predicted proteins | sample MTBAKMMethaMetaG_FD_62224 | JGI IMG/M metagenome (GOLD analysis project Ga0068711, IMG submission 62224) | Enrichment culture microbial communities from Arthur Kill intertidal strait, New Jersey, USA, that are MTBE-degrading - MTBE-AKM (Arthur... | ecosystem: Environmental > Aquatic > Marine >...
ATGAGCTCCTGGCGCACCAGCTCGCCCTGCGACCGCGGCACCCGTACTGCCCACTGCTCCTGCTCCATCCATTCTCACCTTCTTCTCTTCACCCAGGGCGGGGATAGTTCGTCACCCTGCCCCGGGATCATGGCTGGCCGGGGGACGGGCCGTACCCGGAGAACGGGGCACCCGGACCACCCCTGCCCCCTCACTCCTGCCGGCATCTCCGTCACCCTCATGTATCCCGGGAGCAATAGATCCCTCACCATGGAAGATTATCTCGGGAGACTTAAAAGCGGGTCGCTGAAACTCTATGCGCTCGAGCAGGAGCTCCCGGCAGACGAGGCGGTGCGGGTGCGGCGGGCCTACATCGAGGCCGAGACCGGGGTCTCCCTTGCCGCCGTCGGCGCCTATACCATCCCAATCGACCGGGCGGCGACCAAGAACTGCGAGAACATGGTCGGGTGCGTGCAGGTCCCGGTAGGAGTTGCCGGCCCGCTCGCGGTCCGCGGCGAGTACGCGGATGGCTCGTTCTACCTCCCGCTCGCCACGACTGAAGGAGCCCTCGTCGCGTCCGTCAACCGCGGGTGCACCGCGATCACGCGGGCGGGTGGCGCCCAGGTCCGGATCTTCCGCGACGGGATGACCCGCGCCCCGGTCTTCGCCGCCCGGGACGTGGTCCATGCCCGCGAGGTCGCGGACTGGGTGGCAGCCCACCGGGACGAGATCGCTGCCGCGGCCGAAGCCACGACCTCGCATGGGAAGCTCGCCGGGATCACGACCTCGGTCGCCGGGACGAGCGTCTTCGTCCGGCTCGAGTTCGACACAAAAGACGCGATGGGGATGAACATGGTCACGATCGCGAGCGCGAAGGCCGCGGACACAATCAGCGCCGCGACCGGCGCCCACCTGGTCGCCCTCTCCGGGAACTTCTGCACCGACAAGAAACCGGCTGCGGTCAACCTTGTCATGGGCCGGGGCCGGACGGTTGCCGCCGGCGTCTTCCTCTCCGATGCCCTGATTCGCGAGGTCTTCAAGACCGACGCCGCAACGCTCTCCGAGGTGAACACCCGGAAGAACCTGGTCGGTTCCGCCCGGGCAGGGTCGCTCGGGTTCAACGCCCACGCCGCAAACGTGATTGCGGCCCTCTTCATCGCCTGCGGCCAGGACCCGGCCCACGTCGTCGAGGGGAGCCTCGCGGTGACCACGGTCGACCCGGCCGGGGGCGGCGTGTACGTCGCGGTCACGCTCCCGGACCTCCCCGTCGGGACCGTTGGCGGCGGGACCGGGGTCGCGACCCAGCAGGAGTGCCTCCGCCTCCTCGGGGTAGCCGGAGGCGGCGACCCGCCCGGCTCGCATGCCCGGATGTTCGCCGAGATCGTGGCCTGCGGGGTCCTCGCCGGGGAACTCTCGCTCCTCGGGGCGCTCGCTGCCCAGCACCTCGCCCGGGCCCACCAGGCACTCGGGCGCTAGAACCGGAACCACTTCATCATCACGACCGCGTCCTCGCCGTTGGCATAGTACTGGTCGATCGTGAAGACCTCACGGTACCCGAGCCGGAGGTAGAAGGTGCGGGCGGCCAGGTTGGAGGCACGGACCTCGAGCTGGACACCGGAAGCGAGGCCGATGGCGAACTGGTGCTCCTCGCGGGCGACGAGCTTTCGCCCGACCCCCTGTTTCCGGAACCGGGGGGCGATCGCAAGGTTGCAGATGTGGCCGTACAGCTCCTCCCCGGTGTCCTCGTAGCCGCCGGCAACGAAGCCGATCACGTCCCCGTTCCTCGTGGCGACAAAGAAGGTCTCCGGGTACCAGGTGAGGGTACTCGCAAGTACCTCGGAGCTCCAGGGGTCGGCAAATGATACCTCCTCGATGCCGGTGATCGCCGGGATATCGCCCGGTCGCGCCCGGCGGATGATGACCTCGTCGCCCATGTGCCGGTACAGATAGGTACTACTGGAATAATATAGTGTCAGCGGAAATGAGTAGTGAGCATTCCATGGTGAGGATCTTTGCGTTTGCCGCGGTACGGCCCGCCCCGAAAGCCGCTCCCGGGGTGGCAGCCGTCCCGTACGACGTCGTGACCGCTGACGAAGCACGGGCCGTGATCGCAGGAAACCCGATGAGCTTCCTACGGGTCAGCCGGCCGGACGCGGACCTCCCGGACCTTCCGCCGACCGATGACCGGGTGTACGCGTACGCACGGGACCGGTTCGCGGAACTCCGGTCCTCAGGGGTCTTCCTCACCGACGACGCCCCCGGGATGTACGTGTACCGGGTCACGACGCCCGCCGAGACATTCACCGGGCTCTGCTGCTGCCTCGGGGTCGCCGATTACGAGTCCGGTATAATCCGGCGCCATGAGCAGACCCGGTACGACAAGGAGGAGGACCGGACCCGGCACATCGATGCCGTGAACGCCCACACCGGGCCGGTCGTCCTCCTGTACCGGGATACCGCCAACCTCTCCCGCCGCATCGCCGCGATTGCCGTTGCGGGGTCCCCTGATGCCGAGGTCCGCTGGCACGACGGGACCCTCCACCAGGTGTACCGGATCCGCGATGAAGCGACGCTCCGGAAGCTCGAGCGGGACTTCGCTGCAATCGACCGGCTCTACATCGCGGACGGCCACCACCGGGCGAAATCGGCGGTCAACGTCGCCGGGAAGCGGTCCGCCGCGGGTGGGCCGACAGGGGAAGCGGACCGGTTCATGGGCGTCCTCTTCGCCGACACCGGGGTCCGGGTCCATGGCTACAGCCGGCTGGTCCGGGACCTCGGGGGCAGGACCAGCGATGAGTTCATGCGGGAGATCTCCGCGACCTGCACGGTCCGACCCTACGGGCCGGTGGACACCGCCGCGTTCCAGATACCCCCCCGCTTCTCCGACCGGCATGTCTTCCACCTGTACCTCGACCGTACCTGGTACGAGTGTGCGTTCCGGGAATCCCCGGCAGCCGGCCTGATCGGGTCGCTCGATGTCTCGCTCCTCCAGCACGGGGTGCTCGAGCGGATCCTCGGGATCACCGACCCCCGCGGCGATGAGCGCCTCCAGTACCTGGGCGGGGCACGCCCGGTCGCCGACCTCGAGGCCATGGTGGACCAGGGTCTCTTTGCGGCAGCTTTCTCCCTGCAGCCGGTCCCGGTCGGGACCGTGCTCGCCATCGCGGACGACAACGGGATTATGCCCCCGAAGTCGACCTGGTTCGAGCCGAAGCTCCTCTCCGGGCTCATGGTGCACACGATCTCCTGAGCGGCGCCCTTGATACACAGCTCCTCCTTCCAGAACCGGTACGACAACCGGACGGGCCGCTGCCCGCCGGGATGTTCCCGACCGCACGATGACCCGCCGATACGTTTCGTAACCGGCGCTCGCCCGGGCCGCTCTGGCAAGAGCGTCCCTGGTGCTCATACTCTTTTGGGTATTCTCCCTTCCGTGACACATATGTTCAAGGGAGTTGCATGAGAGTATCATCAACCGGATATCGCCCGGAAGAGGAAGACGAATGAGAAGTCCAGATGATGATACGAAAACCCCGGGCGCTGGGGTAACCTGGAAATGCACCGTATGTGGCTTTGTCTTTGCCGGGGAGAGCCCCCCACGGGGATGCCCCCATTGCCACAGTCCGTCCGGTGAATTCATCCATGAAAAGGAGCATGTTCCCTTCACCTACGATGGTGAACCATTTGATGTCATGCTGATCAACGGCAGTACTCACCGGGCCGGAAACACGAGTGTGATGACCGAGGTTGCTGAGGGGGTGCTCCGTGAAAAAGGGGTCTCTTACCGGAGGTTCAACCTGAATGAATACCGAATTGACCATTGCTGGTGCTGCTATGCCGTCAGGGCACAGTCCTGCGACTACCCATGCCGGAACCCTGACGACGATATGCATGTATTCCACCAGATGCTTGCCGCTTCAAAAGCGGTCATCGTTGCCTCTCCCATAAACTGGAATACCATGTCAGCACGGCTCAAGATCTTCCTTGACCGGACCACCTGCATGCAGAACCTCTACCACCTGAAGAAGCCCGGGCTGACCGAGGCGAAGGTGGCGGGGATCCTGGTCTGCGGCCACGAGGACGGGGGGATCAAGACAGCCATGGACATCTTCCTCAACTTCCAGCAGATGGGCTATATCCTCGCCCCGTTCGGCATCGCATACCGGACACATGGCGCCGAGTTTAACAGCAACGCGGACAGGGATTTTTTCCGGAACGATGAACTGGTAATCAGCTCCACGAAAGGCGTGGTGACGAATGTGATAGAGATGATGAGACTCAACCTGGAGGAGCAGCTGAAGGGAAGGCTGGTCCCTGTCTCTGAGTGAGCAGGGAGAGGGGATAGCCCCGGGAAGCAGAGAGAGGGATGAGCTGGCGCTCATACCTTCAGCCCCTCCGGGCGATGAATCGTTAGCTCGTGATTGAACAATCCCGTTGGGACCTCGAGGAATCCTTGCTGGAACCCGGGCGATATCTCCCCCATTTTTCACCGATTCACGCTCTGGTACGCCCCCTTGTTTCTACACCATCGATCTTTCTTCCTTGAGGCGTGCCCCGGCTGGCCTGGAGGGGGAATGCCGGGGTGCACGCAGCACATGCGGTGAAAGGCCAATGTTCCTGATCAGGCCCCCAAAAAGTTTTCGCTTTCTGTGAGGGGGCTCGACCTCTTCCCGGTAATCCGACCCCTCTGGATGCGGGATGTTTTTTTCCTGGACCATCCTACATGGTATACTATGATCAGCATCGCGCTCCCCAAGGGCAGCCTGGAGGACCAGACCCTGCAGCTCTTCCGGGAGGCAGACCTCGAGGTACGGCGGGGGGACCGGGACTACAACCCGGTCATCCGCGACCACCGGATAGGGAAGGTGAAGATCCTCCGCCCGCAGGAGATCCCCAAGTACGTGGAGATGGGGTACTTCGATCTCGGCATCTCGGGCATGGACTGGGTGAAGGAGACCGGGGCCGAGGTGCGGGAGGTTGCACGCCTCTCGTACTCCAAGACCGGGGAGGGGACCGTCAAGATCGTGGTCGCGGTCCACGAGTCCGAACCGATCACGGACGTGGCGGACATCCGGCCCAACAGCCGGGTGACGACCGAGTACCCGGAGATCACGAAGGAGTATTTCGGCAGGCTCGGGATACCAGTCCGGCTCTTCCCCTCTTACGGCGCCTCGGAGGCGAAGGTCCCGGACCTGATGGACGTGGTCGTGGACCTGACCGAGACCGGGGCCACGCTCCGGCGAAACGGGCTGCGGATAATCGGGCAGATCATGGAGTCTTCGACTGTGATCATTGCGAACCGCGAGAGCTTCGCAGACACGGCAAAACGCCGGGCCATCGAGGAGATCGTGACGCTTCTCCTCGGGGTGATCGATGCCCGCCACCAGGTGCTCCTCTCGATGAACGTGCCCGAGGACGCATTCGACCGGGTGGTCGCGGCACTCCCGGCGCTCAAGACCCCGACGGTGAGCCGGCTCCACGGCGTCCCGTACTACAGCATCCAGACGGTCGTCCAGAAGGGGAAGGTCAATACCCTGATCCCGTGCCTCAAGGCGGCCGGTGCCGAGGACATCCTCGAGATACCGATCGCAAAGATCGTCCGGTGAAGTACGTTCCCGGAACCGGCCCCCCTTTTCTCAGCGGCGATCCTGGGGACCGTACCTGTGTCCCCTGATCAGGAGCTGTCTTCCCGTGCGGGTGATACGATATCCTTCCGGTCCAGACTCCCCGGTTTTCGCCGCCATGCCGGTATACCCGTCGTAGAAAATTGAACCGCGTTACCCTGCTGGATCCCTGTACAGGCGATTCTGTATTATCCTTTTCCGGATCGGAGCACAAATATTAAATACCACGGAGCCTGATTATGCACTATAGCCTCCGGAGGGAGAAGACCGGTTGCAACAAAACGGGAGCCCAGGGGTGTCGGCCGCGTACCCGGTGGCCCTCCCCCGCGCTCCCGCCTCCTTTTCCGGGTTCCCTGATACCCGGGACCAGACCCCCCTCCGCGAACGGATTGATATCACCGTGGACGGGAGCGGCGACGGCCACTCGGTCGCCCTCTTCCCCGACGAGGAGGTCTACTTCTCCTACGAGCGGGGAGCCTCGAACAACGAGGCCGAGTTCAACGCCGTCATCCTGGCGCTGACCGAGCTCCCGGGCCATGCCCATGCCCGGATCCGGACCGACAGCCAGGTGGTGGTCTGGCACCTCGCCGGGGATGAGAAGGCCCGGCAGGCAACATTCCTCCGGAAAAAAGTCCTGATCCAGGACCTGATCGTTGAGAAAGACCTCCGGGTGGAGATCCAGTGGATCCCCCGCCGGCAGAACCGGGCCGACCGGTACCTCCGCCACTACATCGCGAGCCTCGCCGGTGCCCGGGGAGAGGAGCCGCTCCACCGCCGCGTCCGGCGCCTGGAGAGCGAGAATACCCAGCTCAGGGCACGGCTTCGGCGGGCGATGGCAATGCTCGAGCGGCGGTCGGCGTTCCCGCCCGAATCAGCGATCCCGGCCGGGCTGCTGCAGGAGGAGAACCGGTAGCACGGATGCTGTGACCCGGCGGGGTTGGTCGCTCCTTGTGAGCGGGGGCTGGTCGGGCTTTAGCCTGCCCGATTCTCGTCCCGGAGATGATCCGCCCGCGGTGAGGCCGTTACTTCCCCTTCAGCTCCTCACGGATCCGCCGGAAGAGGTCGTACCACATCATCCGGAACTCTTCGCCCACATCGTCCCAGGACGGGCAGTCTGTTGATTCTCCCGCGTCCACCGGTCTCTTCCGCTCGCGGCACCGGTCGCTGTCCTCGAATGCGAGCGCGAGGAACCCGGCGACGAGCACGATGATGAACACAAGGAGGTACAGGAAGGGCTCCAGCGCCTGGACCTGGGGGTAGATCCCGATGGTGTAAAAGGAGTCCAGGAACCGGAAGATGTGCACGATGAACGTGACCAAAAGAACGCTCGCCCCGGCATTGAAGAACGGCCCGGGGACGTTTGCCGGCAGCGGAAAGGTTTCGAAGATGTCCCCGATCATGAAGAGGACCGCCATCGTGATGATCAGCCCGGCTTCACTGGTGAGGAATTCGACGAACCCGGTGAGGAAGGCCGAATCCTGGCCGGCGGCGAAGGCCCTGAGTGCAACGAGGATGATGATGAAGACAAGGATCCCGAACAGGCCCCATGCCAGGGCCTGGATTGCCGAGGTGTATGGTTTTCGCGGTCGCATGGAACTGTCCTTCCTGTTTCGGGACGGGGTATCCCTGTACCGGATCATATGCCGTGCACCGGGATAAGGGATACGCTGGGGGGGCGGGGGTTCTGTCCTGGTGGGACGTCCGAGGGGAAAGGAAGATGCTTAGATCGTACCAGCGCCGGGCTCCAGCAGAAATGATGCCCTGATACACTGCACCCCCGTTCCGCTATTCGTATATATTCTCGCGGTGATCGATTGCAATGAGATATACTATCCGGTTTTTTTCATCGGGGAGGAATATCAGTCGATATCGCTTTGCAATCCGCGTCGCTTTCTTTCCATGCAGTGCACCCGAGAGCCAGCCACCAGTATGGAGCGGATCCTGACTGAGGCGGTTTAATTTTCCGCCAAGTCCGGCCATGACCTCTTTATTTGTTTTGAGGCGTGAGAAACTCTCTATGAAGGTATCGGTGCGTTTAATTCCAGTTCATCAGGAAATCTCGCTCATCAGATCATAAAGAGAGGTAATCTCCTTCACCCGCCCACATGCAATGTCCGCCTCGCTCCTGGCAATCATCGCCATGGTTTGCGGGTTGCTGAGTATCTCGATGCTGTCGATGAGCGCTTTCAGATCTTCACGCCGGACCATGGTTTCCTGTATCTTCTTGATCTCAAGATACACTTCTTCAATGGTGACTCCAGCGCTCATGGGTACTACCTCAGAGTCTGCTCCCATATAATTAGTCCAGTACTTGTTCGGAAATGCGCAGGGTGTATTGGGTCAGAACCGGCGCAGTGGGATTGAAGGGCTGCCAGGCCCTCACCCCACCCGCCGGTGGGCCGGGAAGTAGATCGCATCGGTCGCACGATCGAAGACCACGAGCTCGGTCAGGGTCTCGCCCGTTCCCGGGTCGTCACGGTACCGGTAGGTGACCTGGTACCGGCCGTTCCCGTGTGCCTCCCAGGTGCCGGTGAAGGCGGACCCGAGTGCCTCGGCAGAGAACGTGTGGTCGGGATGGAAGGTGTAGCGTTCCACGTACCCTTTCCCGTCGGTCCATTCCCAGGTGCCGATCACCGGGTCATCCCCGGCGGCGGTGCAGCCTGCAGCAAGCAGGGTCGCCGCGAGGAGGATGACGAGCAGGACCATCCCGGCAACGAGGCGGCGATGCGGGTGTGCCGCGTACGGCCGTCCGGTGTCCTGATTTTCGTGGTTCACCGTATCCCTTCCCGGACCATGGGGCAGACGTTGCACCCCTCCATCTCCCCGAAGCAGAAGATGAACCGCTCCCGGATGGACTTCGGGAGCTGGTCCTCGGGGATGGGGGTCCAGCCGAACGTCTTGTAGAACGAGATCAGGACGAGCGTGGAGTGGATGTAGATCTTCTCTGTGCCGCAGGCATCGACCAGGGCCTGGACGGCTTTCCGGGCGTATCCCTTGCCCCGGTACGCGTCGGGGGAGAAGACGCAGTCCATCTCGTTTCCGTCCGGGTGGCGGGTGAACCGGGCGGTCGAGGCGAGTTTTCCATCCTCGAAGACCCCGAAGATCCGTTCGGTCTTCGGGTCAGCCTTCTGACCGCGGTACTGTTCCCAGATCTTCCCGGCGAGCGGGAACTCGGCGGGGGTGAGTTCGCGGATCTCTGCGGGCATCACGATATGCTCCCTGGGGAGAATACGAGGGGATGAGGGAAAAAGGTGCGGGTGGCGGACACGGGGGCCGGAGGTTGCAGGGGAGCAGCGACCAGTGGGGATTCCGGCCGCACCGATGGATTGTAGTGACAGGCAGGAATCTTCGTCTGCAATCTCAGGGATCTCCCGGGTGCATCGGGCTGCCCCGATAAAGGGGATAGAGAGAAATGAGGGTACGAAGAGCACCGGGATACACGCCGGCCTCAATCATTTTATCCCTGCATCTCCCATTCGTCCTGTAATGAGCCCGCTCGTCGAGGTCATCCTCCTCCTGGTCGTCGCAAAAATCCTCGGCGAACTGTCAGAACGGGCGGGTTTTCCGGCACTGATCGGCGAGGTAGGGGCGGGGGCCCTCCTTGGACCGCTCATCTTCAACCTCGTTTCGCCGAGCGAGACGATCGAATTCCTCTCCACTATCGGGATCATCACCCTCCTCTTCATCAGCGGGGCCCAGATCAACCTCCGGGCGTTCTCCCGTACCGCGAAGCCAGGGGCATACACGGCCGTTGCCGGCGTTGCGGTGCCCTTCGTCGCGGGTGTATCCCTCGGGGTGCTGGCTGGATTTACCCCTATCGAAGCGCTGTTCCTCGGTATTACCCTCTCGATCACCTCCATCGGGATATCGGTCCGGACCCTCATCGATCTCCACCAGCTGAAATCGGAGGTGGGCATGATCATCGTCAGTGCGGCAGTTATGGATGACATCATCGGGATTGTGCTCCTCGCGGTACTCACTGCGGTTGCTGGCGGGGCGACCGGTGTCGCATCGCTCCTCCCCACCTTCGCTGCTATGGCCATCTTCCTCGTCGCGATCTTCACCCTGGGGAAACCGGTGATGGGTTGGATCTTTGAGAAAGCGCAGAAGGCCCACACCCACGAGATGTCGTACTCGGCGGCGCTCCTGATCGCCCTCGTCTCGGCTGTCCTTTCCAACAGTGCCGGTCTGCACTACGCGATTGGCGCGTTCATCGCCGGGCTGCTCCTCGGCGATCATATCCGCCGGGACCGGATGCTCTTCGACAGCCTCATCGACTTCTCCTTCGGCTTCTTTGTGACGATCTTCTTTGCGTCGATCGGGCTCCTCTTCAGCCGGGAGAGCGGAGCGGTCCTGCTGCCATTCGCGGGCGTCCTCGTCCTGGTCGCGTTCGGGACAAAGATCATCGGCGGGATGGCAGGGTCGTTTCCGGCGCTTCGGGACCTGAAGAAATCATTCCTCGTCGGTCTTGGCCTCTGCCCGCGGGGCGAGATTGGCCTCGTGGTGGCGAAAATATCCCTGATTGCCGGGGTTATAACCGGGGACCTCTTCACCGCGGTCACCCTGATGATACTCGCCTCGATATTCATCACGCC
>Ga0068711_1002156_pt1 | contig 10137 bp, 10 predicted proteins | sample MTBAKMMethaMetaG_FD_62224 | JGI IMG/M metagenome (GOLD analysis project Ga0068711, IMG submission 62224) | Enrichment culture microbial communities from Arthur Kill intertidal strait, New Jersey, USA, that are MTBE-degrading - MTBE-AKM (Arthur... | ecosystem: Environmental > Aquatic > Marine >...
CAGTTCCGCAGAATTGATTTGTCAGGTGGAGGGAAAAAGCAAATTTGCCGGTCGCATCGGTCAGTTTCGCGGCAATCGCGCCTTTAAAATCACCCGTTTGGCCAAGCCCGGCGAAAAAATATAACCTGGCCTTATATGTTATATGCCGGCCCCATCTAAGGCGTTGTCAGATCAACATTTGTAAACTCAAACTGCTGATCGGGTTCGGTTCTATATTGATCCAGCCACGGTGAATAGGTTTCTACCCTTACCTTCTGCTGTTCGGGGTAGATGGTCACTATCCTCAAATAGCCATTCCCGCCGTTGCTTTCAAACTGGTAATTGGCCAGCATCTGGTACACTTTATTGCCGTGATCGCCGTCACTGACCAGCTTGCCCGTGCCGTCGTTAAGAATATGGCCGCTGAAGACAAAGGATATATTTTCGTGGAGTTTAACGAATTTTGTCCACATCTCATCGCCGTCATTGCAGGTGTTCGGTTCGGTTACACCTTGGCACAAGTTGTAATAATGCGGATTCCACGCGTCTCCGGCTCCCACCCGCGTGTCATCGGAATACATATAATTATGCGTCAATACTATTACTCGGCGATGGGGGTTATCGTTTACTATCTGATTAGCCCAGTCCAGGACTGCGTTTCTCGGCCCGAATTCCAGGGCCATTACCAGCCAGTCGATCCCCCCCGCCGTAAAGTAATGATAGCTGTTTTCTATATGATTGGTTTCAAAAACTCCCCCAAACTGGGGCAGACCGCTGAACCGGCTCACCGGAAAATACTGATTAAACAATGTCACATCACGATTACCGCTGTTGCCCCCGGGTCCCGTATCATGGTTGCCCGGCACCAACACATAGGGTATCTCGCCGTCCAGGATGCTCATTGCCGCGTCGGCGTTGTCCCATTGATAAGTGTAATTATTGTTGGTTATATCACCTTCATGCAGGACCAGCGCGATATGTCGATTATCGATATTATCCGCAATCCACTGGGTTTGGCTGACATAGATTTGCGGATAATAGGCGGCATAACATTGGGTATCAGGCAGAACGATAATAGAAAACTCTGGTTCCTCCTGGACGCGGATGGTCACCTCCGCCTGGTCGGTTTGTTGACTATTCGTTGCTTCGTATGTGAAGTTATCCCAGCCGGTGTAGTTCACATTGGGCGTATATGTGAAATTGCCGTCGGGATTAAATGTCAGATTGCCGTGCTGGGGTTCGGCGATTAAGCGGGCCGAGAGAGTACCGATTTCGGCTATATCATTGACCAGCGTGCCATCCGTGGTTACTTGGAGGGGGGTATCCCGAACGGTTTGATAATTGTCATTATTGGCAAAGACATTTTTTTTGAATATCACATGCGTTTTGAAGTTACCGAAGTAACTGCCGGCATTGCCCCAGTTATACAAAGCTACCGTGCCGCCGGGAAGATCACCATCGGTTATCGCCCCGCCGAAGACATTTTCCCCGTCCAGCAATATTTCAAATTCATCCCCCACTGCTTGTACGCTCAACCGCATCCATTGGGATAAAGGATATCCCGCCGCGGTACTCGCCAGGGTGGTTTCCACGCCGTTATGCATCTTGAACAGTTTGCGGAAGTTTTTTTGGGTGTCCATTTCGAACTTGTAGTAGTTGTTCGGATCTTCGTAGCGGAACATTACGCCGATGCCGTCGGTGTCGGTTGACTGTACTGACACATCGAACCGGTAATCGGTCCAGAAAAATGCTGCCGGGTCTTTCCAATAGGCGTAGCTGCCTTTGCGATTGCTGGTAGCGGACGTATCCGGTCCCGCTATTTGGGATAGTTCACACAGCACGCCGTCAGCCGTCGCCCAGGCGGATGGGCTTTCGATGGTCCCCTCATCAACAACTTCCCAGTTATTCAGGCTGTTGCTGTCGTCGAACGTATCTGTCACTATGGAATCTAGCCATTCAGACATGATTAAGGTAAAGTCCCGCAGATCTACCTCATTACTGTCATCCACATCTGCCGTCAGTCCCGCTCCGGTATGGAGCCACTGGCCGTTAAGGATAACCACATCGAGAAAATCTACCGTCCCGTCATGGTTAAGGTCGCCTTTGCCCTCGGATATGGTTTCTGCTTGAACAGCGAAGACAGGGAATAAGCACAACCATAAAAAAATTAAAGACAATCTTTTCATCGATTATTCTGCCGATTATTTGCTGCTCTCTCACTCTCCAATTAAACGCCTGGCCGGTGTAGCCAGGAATTTGACCACACTATCTTATCAAGATTCGCCTCGAATTGCAAATCCATATTGAAAAATCGGCGGTTTTTCCCGCCTGATTATTTATAACCACCAGCCGGCAAAAGGACTTATATTTTTTCGCCGACGCCCGCCCCGCCCGTTAATTTTATCCGATAATCAAAAATAACAGGGTAAATCATCGCTGTTTGTCGCGGAAGCCGCCAATAAAGATATAGCGGATATTTATAAACCACATATCGTTTAAAACTGTCGTCTTTGGGGTGTTTTTCGTTGGTTTTTTTGCTCTTGGACTCGCGGGGTCAGGCGGATTTGGCGTTCACTTCTGCTTCCCGCTCTTGCATTATCCTGATTACTTCCTCACCGCAGTTGCTCTGCCGCAGTTGCTCTGCCAGGCTACTGTTATGCAGCATCCGGCACAGCCGGGCCAGCACGTGCAGATGATGGCGGTCGTCCTGGGAACAGGTCATGAAGAACAGGTCCGTCAGCCGGCCGTCCGGGCCCCCGAATCCGATGCCTTTGCTGGTGTGGGCGATTACCAGGATCGGTCCGGCGAGGGCATAGGGCATAGGCCGGCGGGGGTGGGGGATGGCGATCCCGCCCTCCAGTGCCGTGCTGCATAGCCCTTCGCGCTCCTCCAGTGCCTGGTACAGCGGTTTTTCCTCATAGACCAGCCCGCTTTTCACCGCCAGGCTGGTTAGCTCTTTCAGCACGCTGTTTTTCGTCCGGGCCTTCAAATTTAGATCAATCATATCCTCTTGCAGCAGTGGTCCGATAATCGCCTCATTTGGCTGGGTCTGCCGGCTCGCCGTTATCCCCGCGTCCATCTGCGCCAAGTCTGCTCGACCGAGCTGGCCCAGGTTACTTTGCAGCCATTCGGTCACCGCCGCCCGATTGAACCGGTATTGCCCCGCCACTTTTTGGCAGGGAATCTTGCCCTGACTTGCGAGCCGCTCCGTCTTTTGCGTATCCAGGCCCAACAGCCGGGCCACCTCCAAGATATTCATCGTGCGATAAGGCATTGTTTACCTAATACTACTACGCTACCTCAGACATTTCCCTCAAAATTAAGCCCTGAAAGGGCGAAATATAATAGCCCAGGGTGCAACCCTGGGTTAACAATTACCCTAAATCCTTTTCCAGCCCTGAAAGGGCGGAATATAATAGCCCAGGGTGCAACCCTGGGTTCAAGGGCAACGCCCTGGGTTAACAATTACCCTAAATCCTTTTCCAGCCCTGAAAGGGCGAAATATAATAGCCCAGGGTGCAACCCTGGGTTAACAATTACCCTAAATCCTTTTCCAGCCCTGAAAGGGCGAAATATAATAGCCCAGGGTGCAACCCTGGGTTCAAGGGCAACGCCCTGGGTTCTTTCGCCCGTATCAATTTGCATCACGTTTTTAGTATTGTTAATCATAGTGGGGATTTTTGGCGGGCTATTTGTTTCAGGCCAGACACTGCCGGATTCCCAGGCAGCTTTTCAGCAGACCTTCGATTTCCCGCAGCGGCAGCATACTCGCCGCGTCGCTCAGTGCTTTAGCCGGTTCCGGATGGGTTTCAAGGAACACCCCGTCCGCACCCGCCGCTGTTGCCGCCCGGGCCAGCACCTTTGCCAGCTCTGCGCTGCCGCCGGTGGTTTTTCCCAGTCCGCCCGGCTGCTGCGTGGCATGGGTCGCGTCCATAATGACTGGATATCCCAGCTCGCGCATCTGGGGGATAGCGCACATATCGCAGACCAGCCGGTTATAGCCGAAGCTGCTGCCCCGTTCGACCAGTACGATTTGGTCATTGCCCTGGGCGACGATTTTGGCGATAACATTTTTCATATCCCAGGGTGCCATGAACTGTGCCTTTTTCACCTGGATACATTTATTAGTCCGCCCCGCCGCTTCGACCAGGTCCGTCTGCCGGGCCAGGAACGCCGGGATTTGGATCATATCCAGCACCTCTGCCGCCGGCCCCGCCTGCTCCGGCAGATGGATATCGGATACCACCGGCGCCTTTAGTTGCCGGCGGACCTCTGCCAGAATCCGCATTCCCTCTTTCAGTCCCGGCCCGCGAAAGCTCTCACCGCTGCTGCGGTTTGCCTTATCGAAACTAGCCTTGAAGATGAACCCGACGCCCAGTTTATCGGTTATCCGCTTAAGTTCTTCCGCTATGGTAAGACATAGACTTTCGCTTTCGATAACGCATGGCCCGGCGATCAGACACAATTGGCCTTTCCCGCCGATAGTTGCGGTTTTTACCCCTTTATTGCCGATGGTAATTACCTTCATTCTTTCCGCCTGTTTTTTTTGTGTTCTTGGTGTTTTATTTATTATCTGTCGGCTGCGATTCTTCAACCCAGTTTCTACTATTTCAGCGAAATTATTTCTTTTTACGGGCTATGGATTCACGCGGTAATAGCTTTCGGATTTGCTTACGAACCTGGCGGGCCAAGGCAACTGCCGCACGAGCCTCTGGTAGGGAAATTGGCTCATAGTCGCCGGGATATCGGGTGGCTGTGGCATAATCCGTCAACAATCCCTGTTCTGAAAGCGTCAATTTTGGGCGACAGTCCGCTGGAACCGAAGCCATCAAATCCTCTATGTCATGCGTCCTGGGAAAGTCGATTCCTCTCGTCACCAGTAACGCCTTCAGATACTTTTCCACGCACTGCTGAACATGGAAACACACCGTGTCTGTTGGGCATGCCGTACCCAGCTTTAAGGTGTGTCCCGCATTTTTCAGATCGTTTTCCGCCTTTTCCGCCCATTCACCCGCCACGCGGTTAATCTGCTCACGATTGGGCATATAACACCCGACCTTCCCGCGCCGCGGGTCTCTCGATGGTTCCTGACACTTTCTTACGCCATTCGAACTCTTCGGGAGTAGTTACCACGATATCCTTGGGAACCCGGAAATCGTGCAAAGCCGCCCGGATTTCCAACTGCTTTTGACGCTTGTTGCCTTTTACCGGCATAACCACCAGCAAATCAATATCACTGCCGGCTCCCGCCTGGCCTCGAGCACGGGAACCAAACAAGATAATTCGTTCGGGATGAAACCTCTTAACAATACGGTTTACCATCTTTTGCAAATCTTTTTTACCCTTCGAAACTGCCATATATTATCCGCCTTTACCTGCTTCCGTTTACTACTTTTTGCGTCTTCCGCCTGACAAAAATTATAGGTAATATAGAGTAAGCTTTCCCACCCCTTTAAGCAACTAATTTCACAGGGATAAATGTGCGCAAAATTATCAACACTACCTTGATATATGCGATGGGAGTACTTGTAATTGTGATAAACTAATGTTTAAGGCAGATCTAAAGGATTACAAAAACATGATGGTAATGTCCGCCGCACGACCGATAGCCACGCTTTCCTTGCTTCAATAGTCTCCGGGTCGGTCCCTTCTGATCCAACATCACAATACTCGGCATACCAGACCGCTGCCACAAAATTCAGATCCGTAGCCGGCACCCCCTCAATAAGCTGCTCGCCGCCCGCGGCGCCGCGCAAAGCGGCTGACGCGCTCTCAAGCAGATCATTGGCGAAGTCTTTATCTTCAGCAAAAGGGTGTTTCCAATATCGAAGCATAAGCCAAACAAGAAGCTCAGCTTCAAACAAACCGGTGATCTCCAGACTTTTCTTGGCAATATTCGTCATTTGCCCGATCCTCCAGAAGCACGGCCCGTACGATTGTGCTCGGGATTTCTGGAGCGAATCAACTCTGTCTCGTAAGCCGCCAATTCCCTCGCTGTGATTGTGACCGGCAATTCATGGTACACAATGAACACGTGCGCCCTTCGCCCTTCCTGCGTCTGTTGGATCATATCTCGATACATCCATTGCGAGATATGGTTATCAATTCTGGCTCGTAGATTATCTGCTTTTCCGGCGTATAATGTTACATCTTCATCAAAGAAAATATAAACACCAGGTTTTTCCGGCAGTTCGGTAAGATGATCCTCCAGTGTGGATAAACTCAGGATATTACTTGTCACAGCGCGAATAACTTGCCCGACTGGCTCAGGTCTGAGCTGTTTGGATTTCCGAAGACTAAGAGCCGCATATTGCGTTTCAAATACTGATGATCCCGGACTTAGAAATTGTATCATGGCATCAAACTGTGCCCGAGTTATTGGATCACAAATGATATCATCAACGTTTTTGCTGAACTGCCTCTCCAGCAATCGAACTGTTTGTGATACGACATTCATATAACGACGACGGTTTGGATCGGCTTTCTTACGGCGGGTGGTAGGACGATCGTTGAGTTTTTTTCCCTTGCGCAAATTAATCAATTCGGTGTTAATTTCTGCATCGCTTCCCTGAACTCCACGACATCGCGCTGATGCAAGAAACTGCGCATTTAATTGTTCATCACAAATTACGTATTCCGGCGATCGTCCTTCCCGGACCTCTATGAATGCTTCCTTCACCCGCAGATCGCTCATTGCCCCGCTGCCAACCTTTTATAGTTTCCAATCGGCTTCCATTCAGATATCCAACGTGACTGATGTTTCGGAAGATTCTCGATCGGTATGTTCACCGACCGGAATTTAAGTTGTAATTTATCAAGCGGAGTCTGCCAAAAGTCGAATTTACGATGACCAAACTGAATTTCAAACCGTTCGCGCAAATTTTCCGTTTCACCTACATAAAGATGTTTATCTCCCGAGAGCCAATATAGTCCTGGTTTAGCAGGAACTCTCGAAAAGATATCAAAGGGAGTCACTGCGTTGCGCGCTATTTCAATTCTCGAATTAAGTTTTGCTGAATTTTGGGAAATACGCTTTGCTGCCTTCCGAATGCGCAACGCAAACCAGCGGATCTTAAGCGAACTTAGTTCATCTGGAACCATCGTGAGAACGTACCTGTCGAACTCTCTTGCCATGAGAGGATCGCACAAAACATGGTCCAAAGTTGCTTCAAATTTATCTTCGAACTGTTGTATAGCTATCTCGCAGGCGAACTTATATCGATCAAAATCTTTTTGTTCAAGCGGAAATGTCGTGCGCCGCGACTTTGGCAACCCCTTGAAATAGCTAGCTTTTCGTAGATTCATAAGGCGTTGGTTCCAATCAGAAGCCTTTCCTGGCAGACCTAGTCGATTACACATGTCGATGAATTGCGCATTCAATTCGGGGTCAGCAATCACACGATCAACTGGAAATCCGTTGCGGGCGGCAAAATACGCTTCAACGATCCCGCGATTCACCTCCAAGGTGCTGGACCGTTTCGCGGCGGGTATGCTCGGCGCATGCGGAGACACATCTTTCCTCCGTTTTCCATTCGCCGTTGATGGGGCTGAGACTTTCGGTTCTTCCGCGCCCCAAAGGGCATCGCCGCAGCGCGTCCCGTTAAGACGCGCCTCTATCTTCTTGGCATAGCTCTTGGACAGCTCGAACCCGATGAACCGGCGGTCGAGTTTTTTCGCCACTGCCAGCGTTGTGCCGCTGCCGGCAAAGGGGTCAAGCACAGTCTCGCCGGGATTGGAGCAGGCCTTGATGATTCGGCCTAACAACTGCTCCGGCATCTGGCAGCCATGCCAGCCCGCCCGCTCTTTGAATGTGCCGCAAACCCGCGGGAAATACCACACATCCTCGTCAGGCGTAAAACTCCCTGTCGCGTCCTGCGGCCGAAGAATCCACGTATCATCCGGCAGTCGCCCGTCGGAATCAGCCCGTGAATCGGCATAGACGGTTTGCCGGGCGGAAGGCACACGAATAGCGCCGTTGTTAAAGGTGAATTTTTTAGGATTTTTTACAAAATGGAACAAATGCGTATGACTCCGGCTGAACTTATATTTGCAGTTCACCCCGAACGTGTAATACCAGACGACCCAACTGCGACAATACAGCCCAAGCTCCCGCTGAAATATCAGCTTCAACTCCGCCGCGAAGTCGTCGCCGATAGCCAGCCAGAACGTCCCTGTCGGTTTAAGCGTTCGTACCAGCGCCGCACCCCATTTTTTCGTCCAAGCCAGATATTCGTCAGCCGCGAGCCGGTCTTCGTACACATCATATTTGTAGCCGATATTGAAAGGCGGGTCGGCAAAGGCCAGCTCGATACTAGCCTCTGGAATCCGGGCCATTCCCGCAATACAGTCCATGTTATAAAGAATGTCTAATTTCATAAGGTTTACCTAAGAACCGGTGATTCTCAAGATTTTTTGCATTTCTTCCGTATTCTATAATTATTTTCAAAAACTATCAAATGGTAAGTGATTTATACAATCGCTCAATTTTATCGACCATCAATTCCTTATCGAACTCGCGTCGGGCAAGCTCTCGCCCCGCCGCACCCAGTCGTCTGCGCAGCTCCGCGTCCGCTATCAACTTTTCCTCGGCTGCGGTAAGCGCCGCAATGTCCTGTGGCGGAACAAGTAAGCCTGTTTCATTATTGATAATCACCTCCGCTGCCCCGTCAACGTCGAAGCTGATTACGCCTTTGCCGCACAAGAGCGCCTGCGGCAGGGCACGGGCCAGGCCCTCCCGCAACGAACAGTGCACCAGGATATCGCCGGCTGACAGCAGCAGCGGTATCCGCTCCGGCTCCACCAGGCCGGTCAGGCGAAACCGATCCTTCAAACCCGCGGCGGCAATCTGATTTTCCAGTCTGCTCCGCAATAAGCCGTCCCCGATAAACATCCAGATCACCTGCGGGTGCCGTTTTGCCAAATCCTTGGCTGACTCGATGATATATTCATGCCCCTTCAGCTCGAACAGCCGGGCTAACGTGGTAATCACCACCGCGACGTCGGGGATGGCGTACTCCCGGCGGACCCGGCGAATCTCTTCGCGGGGAAAATCAGCGGGGAAGTTATCTATCTCCAGACCGGAGAAAATACGCGTAAACTGCCCCGGCTGGCCGATACCCGAAGCCAGGGCTTTTTGCGTCATGGCGTCCGCGACCGAGATAAAGGCGTCGGTCTGCCGGGCGGCGGACTTTTCCACAGCGATGTAAATCCTGTTCAGCAAAGCACTTTGATAGGGATGGAACGCCAGGCCGTGGATGGTGTGCACAATCCTCGGTAGGGCACAATGGGCAAGCTGGGCTGAACGTAATTGGCTGACCCGGCTGCAGCAGGACTGGCTAGCCCGGCTGCGGACCGCAGCCGCGGCCCAACGGCCTAAGATACCGGCCTTGGCGGAATGGGTGTGCACGATATCAGGATTAATTTCAGCGATCAGCCGTTTCAACTGGTAATAGGCAGATATATCATGCACCGGATTGATGGCGCGGCGCAAGTGGTTCAATACCATTACCTTATAACCGCCGCTTTTAGCCCGCTCCAGTAACTGGCCCTCCGGGCCGAGGGCGGGGCCGGTTATTAAAGTTACCTCGTGGCCGCGGCGGTGCAGGCCTTCGCAGGTCAGGATGGTATTTTCCTGGGCACCGCCCAAGATCAGCCGGGTGATGATGTGAATTATTCGCATAAAGTTACCTAAATTAACAGGGCCGTAAAAATTTATATATATTACTATATAACAAAGGGTTATGGATATTCAAGCAGATATTATTCGGTGAGTATTCATGGGCAAAAACGGGCATTTTTTGGCAAAAAATGTGATTTGGAGGTGCAAAACGGGCAAATTCGTGGTGAAAACTGGCATTTTTTGACGTTAAAAAGCACTTTTTCATGGAAGTTGGCCCTATTCTGGGCGGAAAATTACGGAAAATTTTTATATCAATATTACGAGATTTATAGCAAAAATTCGCACAAATAATACAGAGATATATATCCACAGAGGGCCGCCTTCGGCGGAGATCAGGCGGCGCTGCGCGAGAAAGTAGAACAGTAGAAAGTTGAAAGTAGAAAGTCGAAAGTAGAAAGAATAAAAGGAAGGGGCGGGGCCCTGCGGGCCAGATCAGGTGAACAGTTGAACAGGCGAACAGGTGAAAGATAAGATGGGGG
>Ga0068711_1002159_pt1 | contig 10109 bp, 9 predicted proteins | sample MTBAKMMethaMetaG_FD_62224 | JGI IMG/M metagenome (GOLD analysis project Ga0068711, IMG submission 62224) | Enrichment culture microbial communities from Arthur Kill intertidal strait, New Jersey, USA, that are MTBE-degrading - MTBE-AKM (Arthur... | ecosystem: Environmental > Aquatic > Marine >...
AGCGGCGGAGATGATCCTCGGGGAACGGGAACGATAAAAAAACAGGAAAGCCATGAGAGAGGTTCGCCATGACGCAACTGGAAACGGCCCGTTCGGGTAAGATATCGGAAGAAATGGAGCTTTGCGCGACCCGGGAAGGAAGGGACCCCGCGTTCATCCGGAAGGGCGTGGAGGAGGGGACCATCGTGGTCCTCCGGAACGCCGTTCACAAAAGCATCACGCCCCTGGCCGTCGGAAAGGGCCTCCGGACCAAGATCAACGCCAACATCGGCACCTCGAAAGACAGGGTGGATGTCGCCCTGGAGCTTGAAAAGATCCGGATCGCCGAAGCGGCGGGGGCGGACACGGTCATGGACCTTTCCACGGGGGGCGACGTCGCGGCCATCCGCAAGGCCGTTCTCAGGGCGTCCTCCGTTCCGGTGGGCACGGTGCCCATCTATCAGGCGGCGACCCGCATGCTCGAGAAGAAGAAGGCCATCGTGGAAATGGCGCCGTCGGACCTGTTCGACGTCATCGAGGAAAACGGGAGGGACGGGGTGGATTTCATCACCGTCCACTGCGGCGTCACCCGGGGAAGCGTCGGGAGGATCGAAGCGCAGGGAAGGGTTCTCGGAATCGTGAGCCGCGGCGGGTCCATCCTGGCCCGGTGGATGGATTACAACGAGATGGAAAACCCCCTCTACGAGCACTTCGACAAGCTGCTCGAAATCGCCCGGGAATACGACATGGTCCTCAGCCTCGGCGACGGACTGCGGCCGGGATGCCTCTCCGACGCCACGGATCGGGGACAGGTGGAGGAACTCATCATCCTCGGCGAACTGACCCGCAGGGCCAGGGACGCCGGCGTCCAGGTCATGATCGAAGGTCCGGGGCACGTGCCCATCGGGGACATCACGTCGAACATCCTCCTGGAGAAGAACCTGTGCAACGGGGCGCCCTTTTATGTCCTCGGCCCGCTGCCCACGGACATCGCCCCGGGCTACGACCACATCACCTCGGCCATCGGCGGCGCCATCGCCGGTTCCGCGGGGGCCGATTTCCTGTGCTACGTCACCCCGTCGGAGCACCTCCGGCTCCCGGGCCTGGAAGACGTCCGGGACGGGGTCATCGCCTCGAAGATCGCAGCCCACATCGCCGACATCGCCAAAGGCTTCCCCGGCGCGCTGGAACGGGACCTCCGAATGGCCAAAGCCCGGAAGTCCTTCGACTGGGACGGGCAGGTAACCGAATCCCTGGATCCGGAAAAGACGGCGAGACTCCTGGAAAAAAGCGAGAGCGCGCAGGAGGAGGGGTGCACCATGTGCGGCGAATTCTGCGCCATCAAGCTCGGGAAAAAGGAAAGAAAGGATCACCGGCCATGATCGTCACCGCGGAAAGCGTGTGGGCATGCGTCGTAAGGATCCGGGCGGCGGCGCCTCTCGTCCACAACATCACGAACTACGTGGTCATGAACACGACGGCCAACGCCCTCCTCGCCCTGGGGGCCTCCCCCGTCATGGCCCATGCCGAGGAGGAGGTCCGGGACATGGCCGCCCTGGCCGGGGCGCTGGTCATCAACCTGGGCACGATCAGCGGGCCCTGGGTCCGGTCGGCATTCCTCGCCGCCGGAGCGGCCCGGGAGAAGGGGATCCCCGTCGTTTTCGATCCCGTCGGCGCCGGGGCCACGGCGTACCGGACGAACACCTTCCGGGACCTGATCCGGGAATTCCCCCCCGCGATCATCCGGGGAAACGCATCGGAGATCCTTGCCCTGGCGACGGCGGCCTCCCGGACGAAGGGGGTGGACAGCACCGAATCGTCTGACCGGGCCCTCGACGCGGCGCGCCTCCTCAACGGGGAGACCGGCGCCGCGGTCTGCGTGAGCGGGGAAACGGACTACGTGATCCAGGGCCCCCGGCTGATCCGGGTCCGCAACGGCCACCCCATGATGCCGCGGGTGACCGGACTCGGCTGCACCGCCTCGGCCCTCTGCGGGGCCTTCGCCGCCGTGGAGCCCGACGCAGCGGGGGCGACCGCGGCGGCCATGGCCGTCCTGGGCATGGCCGGGGAGACGGCCGCCAGGGAAGCCCCGGGCCCTGGGACGCTCCAGTATCGGATCATCGACGCCCTCTACGGAATCGGCGAAACGGACATCCGCGAACTTCTGAAAGTGGAGGAGTGAAAATGAAGGGACTCTATCTCGTCACGGACCGCGACCTCTGCGGGACGAGGCCCCTGGAAGAGGTGGTCCTCCTGTCCGTCCGGGGGGGCGCCGCATGCGTCCAGATCCGGGAAAAGAACCTTTCCACCAGGGCGTTCATCGAGGAGGCCCTTCGAATCAAGGAGATTCTCGCCCCCTTCGGGGTGCCCCTCATCATCAACGACCGCGTGGACGTGGCCCTGGCCGTCCGGGCGGACGGTGTCCACGTGGGACAGGACGACATGCCTTACGAAACGGCCCGCCGCCTCATGGGTCCCGGGGCCCTCATCGGCCTTTCCGTGGAAACCTGGGAGGACGTGGAGCGGTCGGAAGGGCTGGACGTGGACTACCTCGGCGTGAGCCCCGTCTTCGAGACGCCCACCAAGACCGACACGAAAGGAAGCTGGGGCATCGAGGGGATCGAAAGAATCCGGGCCTTTTCCCGCCACCCCCTCGTCGCCATCGGCGGCATGAACCCGTCAAACGCCGGGGCGGCCGTCCGGGCGGGGGCGGACGCCGTCGCCGTGGTTTCCGCCGTCTGCGCCGCGCCGGACCCCATGCGGGTCTCCCGGGACCTCTCCCGGATCATCGAGGCGGCCGGAAAGGAACGCCGGCCGTGAGCGGGAGTCCCCTCCGATGAAAACCGAACGGCTCGTCGTCTTCGACTACTCGGGAACCCTGAGCCTCGGGTCCGTCCGTTTCGCCGCTCCCGGAACCCTCATGAAAGAGCTCGAGGAAAGCGGCCTCGCCGCGCTGGGAGTGGAAACCGTCGAGTTCTTCTGGCGGGAGATCGTCGCCCCCACGTGGGAGGAAGGGAGCACGACGAAAGCCGGTTACGCCCGGATGATCGAGAAAAGGCTCGGCGAAATTTTCCCCGGCCGGGTACGGACGGACGGGGAGACGGCGCGCGCCGCCGCCCGGTTCGTCGGGAGCTATCTTCGCCATTCCGCCCCCGACCGCCGGTGGGAGCCTCTTCTCCGGGATCTTCTCTCCCGCGACGGAACACGGGTCGTCATCGCCACGGACCACTACGGCGAGGCGACGGCGGCCATTCTCCGCCACCTGGAGGGACTGGGGCTCCCGGCAAGGGCCGCCGCGGACGCCCCGGGGGAGGGGCCGGCGCCCGGCATCGTCGTCGCCAACTCCGCCGATGTGGGACACCCCAAGGAAGACCGGCGCTTCTGGGAAATCCTGAAGAGGAAGGAACGGCTGGAAACGGTCCGGCGGACGCTGTGCGTGGACGACTTCGGGGGCAACGAGGGAGAGGGTGACCGGTACGGCGTTCCGGAGAAAGTGAAGAAGCGGGAGGAGCAGACCCGACGGGTCCTGGAAGCGGCATTTCCCGGCGACGTCCGGATCCTGCCCTTTCTTCTCCGGTCCGGCAATCCGTCCGCCCCCCGCTCCGCTGAAAAGCATGAGGAAGACCCCCGCGGGGGCCCGATCCTCAGTACGGTGAAACAGGTCGAGGACTGGCTTGCGGAATGAGCGATCCGGCCCGGATCGTCCCCCCCGCGGCCTCCCCGCGCCGGATCTTTCTTGACAGTGCCCGGCTCGTCCGTCATATTGATCCGGAAAAAGCATTCCAGGGAGGTTCCCATGGTATTCGTCATTGCCACGGTCGAGGTGGTTCAGGGAAAACGGAACGACTACCTCGAGGAAATCAGGAAGGTGGTCCCGAAGGTCCGTCAGGAGAAAGGGTGCATCGAGTACGTTCCCGTCGTCGATCTCCCCGCCGGGTTTTCCGCCCAGGACCCCGTCCGGGAGGAACGGGTGACGATCCTGGAAAGGTGGGAGAGCATCGAGGCGCTGAAGGCCCACATGGAAGCCCCCCACATGAAGGAATATCGGGAGGGGGCGAAGAAATACATCGTTTCCGTGAAGATCCAGATCTTGACGGCTCCGTAAAAAGCCCATATGCTGTGTTGCCCTTCTTCCCTCGTCCCTGCGGCGTACCATCAGTACGCCTCAGTCCTCGGGATTCGGGCACCTTGCCTATGGAGCTTTTTCCTTTGCCGTTCGAAAAAGTGTTGATTTGGCCTTTTTTACGATTTCGTCAGATCTTCACCCCCGCATGAACGGGCGGCCGGGCCGCGACACCCGCCCGGCGGAAACGAAAGGGCCCCGGAAGGGTTAAGACCAGCGGGAGGAAAACAGCATGAGCGAAAAGGACCGCCGCGCGTTCCGAAGTCGGGAAGACCGCAGGGAGGATCTGGAAAAAAGGCTCTCGAGGATGGTGCGCCTGGGGTACAGGCACGCCCCCGGGGTCCGGGAGATGTTCCGGGAACGGAACCTGAAACCCGGGGACATCCGGAGCCTGGAAGACCTGTCGAAGCTTCCCGTCATTTCCAGGGAGCAGGTGGTGGCCATGGAGAAGGAGCGTCCCCCCTTCGGCGGCTTCGCCCGGGAGGACCGTTCCTTCCAGAGGATCTTCACCTCCCCCGGACCGGTCTACGAGCCCCACCTCGACGAGGGAACGCTCTGGGGACCGGGCTACCGGGCGGCGGGAATCGGGAAAGGCGACGTCGTCCTCAACGCCTTTTCGTACCACATGGTGGCCGCGGGACTCACCTTCCACGAGGGGCTCCGCGCCTCGGGGGCCACCGTGGTCCCCTCGGGAACGTCCGGCGCCGAGCAGCAGGTCCGTCTCATCGGGGACCTTGGCGTCACCGCCTTCACGGGGACGCCGAGTTTTCTCATGGCCGTCATCGCCAAGGCGGAGGAGAACGGATACGACTTCCGGCGGGACTTCCGTCTCCGGAAGGCCGTTTTCGTCGCCGAACCCCTCCGGCCCGCCGTGCGGGAGACGCTGGAAAAGAAATACGGCATCGACACGTACCAGATGTACGGCGCCACGGAGGTGGGGGACATCGCCTACGAGTGCCCGGAGAAAAAAGGGTGGCACCTGTGCGAGGACGGAATCGTGGAGATCGTCGACCCCGCCACGGGGAAGGCGGTCGAGCCGGGGAAACTCGGAGAGGTGGTCGTGACGAGGCTGAACGACCTTTTCTTCCTGTTCCGATTCGGGACGGGCGACCTGTCCTCCCTCATCGATCGGCCCTGCCCCTGCGGCAGGACCTCCCCGCGCCTTTCCGGCATCGCCGGGAGGATCGGCGACGCCGTCAAGGTCCGGGGGCTCTTCATCGCCCCGAGCCAGGTCCATGCGCTCCGGGAGCGCTTTCCGGGGGTCTTCGTGCAGTTGGAGGTCACCCGGAGGGGAGACCGGGACCATCTCCTGGTCGTCCTGGAGGCGGAAGCCCCGTCGCCGGATCTCGCGGAGCGCTTCCAGCCGGTCTTCGCCGCGATCTGCACGGTCCGGGCAGACGAGATCCGGATCGTTCCCCCGGGGTCCCTGTCGGACCGTGAAAAGCCGATCCTGGACCGGAGGGAATGGAACTGAATTTTTCATTGACAGGAGTTTTTTCTTTTCCTAGAATTTCTCGATAGTAACAGATCATTTATTCGGTGGACGAGCGGAAGAGGGGTGAAAATCCCCCGCTGCCCCGCAGCCGTGAAGGGAACGAAAGCCCGATCATGCCACTGTCCCGGCCCTGCCGGGATGGGAAGGCGGGCAAGTAGGTGGCCCGAAGCCGGAACACCCTTCCACCGAAAAACCCCGTGGGAGGGAAGCCATGACATTCATCCACATCCATTCGCCGTTCCGGAACCCGTCCCTTTCTCCATCGGTTTGAGAGGCTGAAAGACGCGGCCCGGGGCCCCCGCCCCGCGGCCGATCCGTGCCGCCATGAGAGAAAGGCCCCCCGTCACCGGAGCGAGGATCCTCAGGATCACCCTTCTTCTCGCCGCGATCTGCGGCGCCGTGTTCGTGGTGTCTCTTTGCCTGGGCCCGGCGAGGATTTCCGTTCTCAGGGGCGTCCGGGACCTTCTTTTCTCCGGGGAACCGGGCCTTCACCCCTCGGGAAGCCCGGAGACGGCCATCCTTTTTTCCATCCGTTTTCCCAGGGTCCTGTTCGCGGGCCTCGTCGGGGCCTCTCTCTCCCTCGCCGGGGCCGCCTTCCAGACCCTTCTCAGGAACCCGCTGGCGGACCCCTACATCCTGGGGGTATCCGGGGGATCCGCCGCGGGCGCCATCATCGCCATCTCCCTGGGACTGGCGGCCCTTCCCTTCGGAGTCCCCCTCTTCGCCTTCCTGGGGGCCGTCCTCACCGTCACCCTCGTCTTCTCCATCGGAAAAACCGATTCGAATGTCCTCCTCCTCGCCGGGGTCATCGTGAACGCCTTCTTTTCCGCCGTGATCCTGTTCTTTCTCGCCATGAGCCGGAGCGCCGATCTCCACAGCATGACCTTCTGGCTCATGGGGGACCTCGGGCTGGCATCCCCCCGGGAAATCCTCCTCGTCTCCGGCACCCTCGCCGCGGGTTTCGTCATCCTCTATTTTCACGCGAGGGCCCTCAATCTCCTGGCCACGGGGGAGCCGACGGCCCTCCATCTCGGGATCGCCGTGGAGCGGACGAAGGGCATCGTCTTCCTCGCCGGTTCCCTGGTCACCGCCGTCGCCGTCGCCTTCAGCGGGATCATCGGGTTCGTCGGGCTCATCATCCCCCACATGATACGCATGCTCTTCGGGGCGGACCACCGGCTCCTCTTTCCCGCGTCGGCCCTCTTCGGGGGGGCCTATCTCATGGCGGCGGACACGGTCGCCCGGATCCTCCTCTCGTCCACCGAATTGCCCGTGGGCGTCGTCACGGCCCTGTGCGGCGCCCCGTATTTCATTTACCTGCTCCGGCGGAAGGGAGGGTTCTGAAAAAATGCTCGAGCTCGATCGGGTCGGCTTCCGGTACCGGGAGGACTGGGTCCTCCGGGAGATCGGTTTTTCCATCGAACGGGGCGATTTTATCGGCATCCTCGGTCCCAACGGTTCGGGGAAGACGACCCTTCTCCGGCTCGTCGACGGCGTCCTGTCCCCCGGCGAGGGCCGCGTCCTTCTTCACGGGCGGGACGTGGCCGGGATGAAGCGGCGGGACATCGCCCGGGTCATGGCGGTGGTCCCCCAGGACCAGCCCCTCGTCTTCTCCTTTTCCGTCCGGGAGATCGTTCTCATGGGGCGTTCCCCCCACCTGGGAAACCTCGCCTTCGAATCGGCCCGGGACCTGGAGATCGCCCGGACGGCCATGGAGGAAACGGAAACCGCTTCCCTGGCGGAACGGAATTTCAACGAACTGAGCGGCGGGGAAAGACAGCGGGTCCTCATCGCCCGGGCGCTGGCCCAGGAACCTTCCCTGCTTCTCCTCGACGAATCGACGGCCTTCCTCGACCTGAGGCACCAGGTCGCCTTCATGAGCCTGCTCCGTTTCCTGAACCGGGAAAAGGGGCTCACCATCCTCGCCGTCACCCACGACATCAACCTGGCGGCGCTTTTCTGCGGAAAGATCCTGCTCCTGAAGGAAGGAAGGATCCACGCTCTGGGACCCCCGAAGCAAGTGATCACCGAAACGAGCATCCGGGAGGTGTACCGGGTCCGGGCGGCGGTCGACGGGCACCCCGGCACGGGGGCACCCCGGGTCACCGTGATGCCCGATATGGAAACATCCGTTCCAAAGCAAAATTGATCAACGCACAAGGAGGGAACCCCGTCATGAAGCAAGCCGCATTCGCCCTGCCGGCATTTCTCGTTTTATCGGTCTTTCTCGCGGTCCCGCCCGCCCCGGCGGCGGACCGGGAGGAGACCCCCATGATGGAGGAAGTGGTCGTCACGGCGACCCGGGTGAGCGACGAAGTCCGGAAGGTCCCGGCGAACGTCTCCGTCATCACCTCGAAGGAGCTGGAGGAATCGGGGGCCACCACCGTCGTGGAAGCCCTGGAGAAGCTGGAAAGCATCAGCATCCGGAGCTACAGCGGAAACCCCTCCCAGGCCGTGGTGGATCTCAGGGGCTTCGGCGGCGACAATCCCTACGGGAAGACGCTGATCCTCCTCGACGGCAGGCGGCTGAACCGCCCCGACATGTCCCCCATCAACTGGCTCCAGATCCCCATCGCCAACGTCGAACGGATCGAAGTGGTCCGAGGGGGGGCGAGCGCCCTGTACGGCGACAGCGCCGTGGGCGGGGTGATCCACATCATCACAAAGAAAGGGGCGGGGAAACCCTCGGGACAGGCATCGGTCATCCTCGGAAGCTACGGCCTCCACGACGAGCGGGCGGGAATTTCCGGATCGGAGGGCAAGTTCACCTATGCCCTGAACGGGGAAAACCAGAGGACCTTCGGGTATCGGGAGCGGTCCAAGTTCACCGCCAGGAGCGCCGGCATGGATCTGGGGTATGACTTCTCCGAGTTCCTCGCCGCCTCCCTGTCCCTTTCGGCGAACCGGACGGATTACAACCTCCCGGGCACCCTGACGAAATCCCAGATGGAACAGGACCGGCGGCAGTACCAGCCCGGCGGCGCCTGGAGCCCCGCCCACTCGGACAACGAAATGACCGAGGATTACCGGAACGGGACCTTCCGGATCGAATCCTTCCTCGGCGCCTTCGGGGAGATCTCACTCGATTTTCTCTACGGGGACAAGGACATCTCCGCCGACATGCCCGCCTATTACTCGAACCGTTACAACGACTATGACATCCGCACCCTCGGATTCACCCCGAAATACGTCCTGGAGCGAAACATCCTGGGCCGCTCCAACAAGTTCATCGCCGGGATGGACCTCTACCGGGAGACCATGGACGTGGAAAAGTTCGGGAACATCGACCGGACGGACAAGACGGACGAGGCGGACTTCACGCGATCGAGCCTGGGGCTTTACGCCCGGGACGAATTCAGCCTGCTCGACAACCTGATTCTCAGCGCCGCCTGCCGGACGGAACGGGCGAAAATCGAGGGCAGCTTCACGAGCTACACGAATCCCGCCGAGGGATTCAGCGACCAGGAGAAGGTCCACCATGCCGAGGCGTACGAACTGGGGCTCACCTTTCTTCTGGGCGAACGCTCCAGCGTCTTCGCCCGGTACGCCACCGTCTACCGCTACCCCTTCCTGGACGAACAGGCCTCCTACACGGGGACGCCCATCGAGTTCCTCACCGACCTGGAAAAAGAGAAGGGCAGGAGCTGGGACGTGGGAACCCGTCTTTACCCCCTGGAAAACCTCATGGTGGGGCTCACCCTCTACCGGATCGACCTGGAGGACGAGATCAAGTACCAGGGGACCTGGCCCACGGGAAAGAACGTGAACCTCGACAAGACGCGGCACCAGGGCGTGGAGCTGAAAACCCGGTACAAGCTGCCCGGCTGGTTCGAATTCACGGGTAACGCCACCTGCCAGGAGGCGTTCTTCACGGAAGGTCCTTACGAGGACCGGGACATCCCGCTCGTCCCGAAATGGATGGCCAACGGCGCGCTGGAGATCTTCCTGCCCCTCCATTTCGTCCTCCGCCCGGAAATCCGCTACGCCGGAGACTCGTGGCTCGCGGACGATCTCGACAACAACGCCGAGAAACTGAAGGGGTACACGGTGTGCAACCTCTTTCTCTTCTACAGGCCGCAGATGGAGGGGATCCGGTTTTCCGCCTTCTTCGGGGTTGAAAACCTGACCGATGAAATGTATAGCACGTACGGATACGATCTCGAACAGTGGGGCATGGAGAACACCTACTACCCCGCCCCGGGGATCACCATCAAGGGAGGCGTGACGGTCGAATTCTGACGGCGGCGTGACAGTCCCGAGGCTGCGCCGCGCTTCATCCTTCCTCCCGGCGCGCACGGACGGATATGCCCCCGTCGTCCCGTTTCGGGCGGCCTGCCTCCGGAGCTTTCGTTATCGCCGTGAAAGGATTTTCTTCAGACATTTTTGACGGCTTCGTAAAAAGCCCTTGTGCGTCCCTCGTCCCTGCGGCGTACCTTAAGTACGCCTCAGTCCTCGCGATTCGGGCGCCTTGCCTATGGAGCCTTTTGCTTTGCCGTTCGAAAAAGTGTTGAA
>Ga0068711_1002160_pt1 | contig 10105 bp, 8 predicted proteins | sample MTBAKMMethaMetaG_FD_62224 | JGI IMG/M metagenome (GOLD analysis project Ga0068711, IMG submission 62224) | Enrichment culture microbial communities from Arthur Kill intertidal strait, New Jersey, USA, that are MTBE-degrading - MTBE-AKM (Arthur... | ecosystem: Environmental > Aquatic > Marine >...
CGGCTCACGCCGATACTCCATGCGAAGGAATAGCTTGTATCCCCGGCCACACGCAGATTGGAGATCCCCTCTTTTTCGATGCAGTGGGCGGCCACGGCGAGATTCTCCACAAAGGCATCCACCTGGCCGAACGATACGCTGCGCAATCCTCTGGCGACGTTCGACACGGTCACTACCTCGAACCGACCACGGGCCATATCCCGCACATATGCCTCGGTTGCGTACCCTGAGACGACGGCGACACGGGCCCCGGCAAGGTCGTCAAACGTCAGGTTACCCCGGGGAGTATTGTCCGTGATGATGACGACGGGAACCGTGGCGTAGGGAGTCGTGAAAAAAGCGTAGCGTTCCCGCTCGGGGGTGGCCACGATGGTCGGCGCGACGGCGCACGTCCCGCTCTCCAGTGCGGACAGATGCTCGTTCCAGTCATCGGAGGGTTTCTTGATGAAGGCGATGCCGAGCCGCTTCTCGACCTCGGCGATGATATCCGCGCCCATCCCGGCAAAGGTTCCTGATGCCGAGGAAAACTCGATGGGCGGAAATTCCACATTGAAAAGGAGTGTGAGTTTGTCAGGGTTCAGGTCAAGCCAGGTTCGTTCCTCGACCGTAAGCTTCACGCCGGAGGCGTTCCCGGCATGGCTCAATGAAAACGGGGTCCAGGACACGGCGACAACCAGCGAAAGGATGACCAGGGGGTTCAGCGCTGTTCGTAACAGGTTCCTCCCGCCGGATTGCGGGTTGCGTGCGGGGGGACACCCGGAGGGGCGGGCGGTCGCGCCGGTTCCCATGAAGATATTCAGCTTCGGCTGTATCCGACTCGAGACACCTCCTGATGAGGCTCTCGTGCCTTTCAACCGGGGTGAAACCGTGTAGGACATGACCCCCTCCTGCTGAAAGGAATCAACGAGTTCCCGAACGGCAACACCCTGTTAATATCACGTAGCTCCTGGAAATGCTACTGTTGTTTCAAGAAATTGTTCAGAGATTCACGGCTCCTGCTTGGTTCTTTTCCTTGAGCCGCCGTAGAGTTCGTACCCGAAAAGCCGGCATTCGATATTGCTGTTGTAAAAAGGGGTTCGTGTCTTCGCCTTCAGCCCCACCTGTTTTGCGAGGTCCCTGTTCCCCGTGAAGATGTACCCGCTGTACCCGGCGCACCGCTGCTTGAAGTAGTCGCCGATCCTTCGGTAGGTATCCTCCAGCTTTTGAATCTCTCCCATCCGCTCTCCGTATTCGGGGTTCAGGATGACCACCCCCGTCCCTTCCGGGACCGGCGTGTCGGCAAAGTCGCAGACGTCGAACTCGATGAGGTGGCTCACCCCGGCTGCAGCCGCGTTGCTCCGGGCCGCCTCCACCGCCCGCCGGTCTCTGTCCGTGGCGATGATCCTCCCGGGGGGCGGTTTTTTCCTCTTCTCCGCCAGCCCCTTCATCTTCCTCCAGAGGGGCCTGCTGAAGCCCTCTATGTGCATGAACCCGTAGTTGTTTCGCAGGGACCCCGGGTCTCTCCCGGCGGCGATGAGGGCCGCCTCTATGGCGAGAGTCCCGCTTCCGCACATGGGGTTGACGAAGTTCTCTACGCTCTTCCATCGTGAGGCAAGGACCACGGCCGCCGCGAGGGTCTCCTGCATCGGGGCGGCCAGGGGGATCTTCCGGTATCCCCGGCGCGAGAGCGGCTCGCCGGAGGTGTCCAGGTAGATACTGCACCGGTCGGCACTCCAGTAGATGAATATGACCGACCGGTCTCTCTGCGGACCTGAATCGGGGCGGGAGCCGAGTTTCGCATAGAATCGGTCGACAATGGCGTCCTTCCCCCTGAGGTTGACGAATCGGGTGTCCTTTACCGAGGGGGTATCGACGGCTGAGGTCACGCAGAGGTAACCGTTTCGGGGGATGTAATCTTCCCACGGGATCTGGGCCGTCTTTTTGTAGAGTTCGTCGGGGGTTCTTGCGGTGAATCTCCGGAGGAGATAGAGGACGCGCTGACCGGTGCGCACCGAGAGGTTGATTCTCATGGCGTCTTCGAGGGTGCCGCTTGTCTCGACCCCCGCGGGACGCTCGGATCGCACGGGCAGTCCCATGGCTGCGATCTCTTCCCTCAGAAAGGGGGGGATTCCCTTCGAACAGGTGACGAGGATGTTACTGTTGTGTGTGAAGATGGACATGGAGCGCCTTTTCGAAAAACCGACAGGGGAGGGAAAATTGTCAGTTATGGTTTTGCTGAGATCTCATGCCCCGCTGCTTGCGGCGGGCCGGTTTATTCGATATCGGCAAACTTGTATCCGAACCCCCGGACGGTGAGAATATACTGCGGGTGTGTCTCCTTCTCCTCTATCTGCGCCCTGAGTCGCTTGATGTGGACATCGACGGTCCTCGGTTCCACGAAGGTCTCCTCTCCCCATACCCGGTCCAGAAGCTGATCCCGTGTATAGACCCTTCCCGGGTTCAGGGCAAGGAATTTCAGGAGCCTGAACTCGGTGGGACTCAGCTCGATTCGCCTGCCTTTGACCGTCACCAGGTGGGAAACATAGTTTATGTGGAGATCCTTGTAATCGAAGGTGTTTTCCGCATCGGTCTCTTGACGCATTGCAGCTCTCCGGAGGAGGGAGCGCACGCGGGCCGTCAGTTCCTTCACGCTGAAGGGTTTCGTCACGTAGTCGTCCGCCCCCACCTCGAGCCCCAGGACCCTGTCCACCTCCGCCCCCTTTGCCGTGAGCATGATGATGGGGAGGGAGGCATGTTGTGGATCGCTGCGTATCCGTTTGCAGACCTCTATTCCCTGGATGCCGGGGAGCATCAGGTCGAGGATCAGCAGGTGCGGATTGTGAGCCCTGATCTGCTTCAGGGCGGTCTCGCCGTCGTAAGCCTTGAGAATATCGAACCCGTCCTTCTCGAGGTTGTAGGCGACCAACTCCACCAGGTCTTTTTCATCGTCTACGACCAGGATCTTCTCAGACATACGCGTTCACTTTTCATGCGGTGATATCTTCTAAAAAAACGGGGAAGATCAGGGAGACCGTCGTCCCTCTCCCCACCTGGCTCTCGATCGCCATCCTGCCGTTGTGGGCCGCCATCAGGTGCCTGACGATCGACAGCCCCAGACCGGTACCTCCCAGTTCTCTGGAGCGGGTCTTGTCAACCCGGTAGAAGCGCTCTCCCAGGCGGGGGATCTCCTCTCTCGGGATGCCGATTCCGGTATCGCTGATCCTGACGGAGATCGTGCCGTCTTTCCCGTCGACCCCTTCTATCGAAACTGTTCCCGCCTCGGGTGTGAACTTGACGGCGTTATCGAGGACATTCAGCACGATCTGGTGCAACCGGTCCCGATCGCCCCGGATCGATGGGAGGTCGACCGGCATGTCTTTCTCTATGCGGATGCCCTTTTTTAATGCCTCCGGTTCAATGACGGGCAGAACATCCTCGATGATATCGCCGAGAGATACGGATTCGAAGGAAAAACGCATCTCTCCCAGCTCGGCGTCGGAGATGACCAGCAGGTCATCCACCAGGCGGTTGAGCCGTTCGGCATGGTCCTGGATGGTCTTGAGAAAGCCCTTTGCCGTCTCCTTCTCGTCGATGGCCCCCTCCCGGAGCGTCTCGATGAAACCGAGAATGGCAGTCAGGGGCGTCTTGATCTCATGGGTTACGTTCGCCACAAAATCGACGCGGATCTGTTCCAACTGTTTGAGGCGGGTCACATCGCGCAGGACGATCATCGTCTTTTCTTCACCCCGGGGGAGTCCCTGGACCGGTGAGATGGTGACATCCAGGACCCTCGGCCCCTGTTCTCCCACTGTGATTTCCCGGGAGAGAGAAATGCCGCCCTGTTTGAACCGGTCGAGGGCCTGCTGGAGGGAGATGTTCCTGAACGCCTCGAGGGGGGTCTTGCCGACCATCCCTTCGAAGTCGAGATCGAAAATCGTGCGGGCGGCGTCGTTCGTTGTCTCTATCCTGTCCTCGGTATCGAGCACCAGGATACCGTCTTCCATGCTCGAAAAGACCGCCTCCAGCTTTCCCTTCTCCTCATCGGCAAACTGGATCTTCTCCTTCAGCTCCGCTACCAGGTAGTTGATGTTCCGGGCCAGTCGCCCCGTCTCGTCTCCCGAAGCGATCATCAGGCTTCCCGTCTCCTCTCCGTTCCGCAGGCGTTTGGTGAAGAGCTCCATCTCCTGGATGGGGGATACCAGCCGGGATGTAAAGATAAAGGCGATCAGGAACGACAGGGCCCCGACGATAAGAAATGACTGCAGGACCAGGATATTGATATCCCGTGCGAATTGCCTGACCTCGACAAGGGGTCGTGCGAGCCGGATGTATCCCCGTATCTCGGGGCCCTCTCTGATGGGGAGCGCGAGGTATAAGGTATCGATTCCAAGGGTCGTGCTGAACCGTACCGATCTGCCCTGGCCCCTGACGCGCGCCTCCTGGATCTCCGGGCGGTTCAGGTGATTGTCCATGTTGGAGACCTCTTCCCTCGAATCGGCTAGGGCGACTCCTTCCGCATCGATCAATGTGATCCGGGTATTGGAGAGAGTGGATAATCTCTCTATGGTGTCCTTGACCTCAGATTCCGAGAAGCCCAGAGAGATGATCCGGGCGTAGGAGGTGAGCTCTCCTTCGATCCGTTCCATGAGCCTGATCTTGATCTGCCTGGTCGCGTATAAACCCACGGCCACCATCGCCACCAGGGTGATGATGATATACGTTCCGAAGACCTTGTAAAATAAGTTGTTTTTCATGGATTCACCAGCCGATCAGAGCCCCTCGCCGGGGCTTCGGTGTCGTACGTTCTTCCCCGTAACCATGTAGATCACCATCTTGGCGATGCTTTCCGCGTGGTCGGAGATCCTCTCCAGGTTCTTCGATATCTGGGTGATCAGGAGGGCCCGATGGATGGTCCTGGGGTCCTCGATCATGAAGGTGAGCAGTTCCCTGAATATCTGTTCGTTGAGGTTATCCACCACCTCGTCCTTCTCTCTTACTGCGTGGGCCCGGTCGCAATCCTCGTTGACCAGGGAGTCGAGGCTTTCCCTCACCATCTCGCGCGTGATGTCGGCCATCCGGGGGAGATCGACGTAGGGCTTGACGGGGGGAACCTCATTCAGGTCCACGGCCCGTTTGGCGATATTGACCGCGAGATCCCCGATCCGCTCCAGGTGGCCGTTGACCTTGATCGTGGTGGTGATGAATCGCAGGTCCTTGGCGGCGGGCTGCCTGAGGGCGAGGAGACGGATGCAGGCCCCTTCGATCTTCTCGTCGAGGGCATTGATCTGATCGTCGTCGGCGATGACGGCGCGTGCCAGGTCCGAGTCCCGCTCCAGAAGAGAACGAACTGCGCGTTCTATCGCCTGTTCGACGAGAGCCCCCTCGTAGAGGAGATCCTTCTTGATGCCATGCAGTTCTTTCTCGTATTGTATGCTGGTGTGTGTCTTCTCTTCCATCCTCTCCTCCCGTATCCTTCCTCAGCCGAATCTCCCGGTGATGTAATCTTCGGTCTGTTTGACCGCCGGCGTCGTGAAGAGTTTCTCCGTGGGGCTGTATTCGATGAGCTTTCCGAGGTAAAAGAACCCCGTATAATCGGAGATCCGCGCGGCCTGCTGCATATTATGGGTCACGATGATGATCGTGTACACCTGTTTCAGCTCCTCGATCAGCTCCTCGATCTTCGCCGTGGAGATGGGATCCAGGGCCGAGGTCGGCTCGTCCATCAGGAGGACCTCCGGCTTCATGGCGAGGGCCCGGGCGATGCAGAGGCGCTGCTGCTGGCCTCCCGAGAGCGCCATGGCGGACTGGCCCAGGATATCCTTGACCTCATCCCACAGGGATGCCTGCCTGAGACTCTGTTCGGCCAGCGCCTCGAGCGCGGCCTTGCCCCGTATCCCCGACAACCGGGGACCGTAGATGATGTTGTTGAAGATCGATTTCGGAAAGGGGTTCGGTTTCTGGAAAACCATCCCGACCCTTCTCCGTATGTCGACCGGGTCGATCTCCGGATCATAGATGTTGTTGCCGTCGAAGATGATCTCTCCTTCAACGCGCGTCCCGGCGATCAGGTCGTTCATCCGGTTGAGCAGCCTCAGGAGGGTCGATTTGCCGCATCCCGACGGTCCGATCAGCGCGGTCACCCGGTTGCGCTCGAAATCCATCGTGACATCCGTCAACGCCCTGAAGTCTCCGTAGTAGAAGTTGACGTCTCGCGTCTCTATGATGTTGTCTCCCACCGCTACCACCCTTTATTCTTTCTGACGTAACTCCGTATAACGATCGCGATCAGGTCGATGCCGAGGACGAGCGCAACCAGGACGAGCACGGTCCCGTACTGCAGGGGCCTCGTCTCCTCTATGTGGGTCCCCGCCGTCGCCAGGACGTACACGTGGTAGGGAAGGGCCATCACCTCGTCGAATATCGAGGAGGGCAGCTTCGCCGTGAAGAATGCCGCGGCGGTAAACATGATGGGGGCGGTCTCCCCCGCCGCTCTTCCGATCCCCAGGATCGATCCCGTCAGGATCCCCGGGAGGGCGGCTGGGAGCACGATCCGCAGGATCGTCTGCCACTTGGATACGCCCAGTCCGAGGGACGCCTCCCGGAAGGTCTGCGGCACCGCCTTCAGGGCCTCCTCCGACGCCCCGATGATCGTGGGAAGGATCAGAAACGCCAGCGTCAGAGAACCCGAGAGGATGGAAACGCCGAAGCGCAGAAAGACCACGAAGAGCCCCAGGCCGAACAGCCCGAACACGATCGAGGGCACACCCGCCAGGCAGTTGACGCCGAGCCTGATGATCCTGACCACCATTCCCTCCTTCGCGTATTCGCTCAGGTAGACGGCCGAGGCAACGCCGAGGGGGAGGGCGATGATGATGGCGCCCGCCGTGAGGTAGAAGGTTCCCAGGATCGCCGGCATGATCCCCCCCCTTGTCATAGAGTCTCGGGGGGGCTGGGTCAGGAATTCCCACGTGATCGCTCCGATCCCGTGCACCACTATATACGCGAGAAACCCTCCGATCGCCACCGCAATGATCAGGGCGGAGAGGCGGACGGTCAGGAAGAAGATCTGTTGTTTGAGGTAACGCCATCTCATAACGTTGCGGACCCGACCTCCTTGAATTTATGCGATACGTAATCGGCAATCAGGTTGAATCCCAGGGTGAGGAAAAAGAGGACGATCCCCGTCGCGAAGAGCGCGTGGTAGTGATTGCTCCTGAAAGGGGCCTCCCCCATCTCCGCCGCGATGCTGGCCGGCATCGGCCTGACGGAATCGAAGATGCTCTCGGGGATGGCCGCCGCTCCGCCGGCGACCATGAGGACCACCATCGTCTCCCCGATGGCCCGGGCCATTCCCAGGATCACCCCCGTCGATATCCCCGACAGGGCGGCGGGGACGATCACCCGCGCGATGGTTTCGAACCGCGTCGCCCCCAGCGCGTATGACGCCTCCTTGAACTCCTGCGGGACCGCGTAGAGGGCGTCCTCCGATATGCTCGATATCGTGGGGACCGCCATAAGGGCCAGCAGGAGAGACGCGTTGACGATATTGAGCCCGGTGGGAAGATCGAAGGTCTCCTGCATCCAGGGCGCCAGCACGGCCATCCCGAAGAAGCCCAGGACGACGGAGGGGATACCGGCGAGCAGCTCGACGACCGGCTTGAAGATCTCTTTTATCAGGGAGGGCGCGATTTCGGCGATATAGATCGCCGAGAGGACGCCGAGGGGGACGGCGAGGATCGATGCAAATATCGTGACGACGAAGGAACCGACGATGAGCGGCCATATCCCGAACTCGGGCGGGTCGTATGTCGGGTACCATTCCATGCCGAAGAGGAATTCCCTCACGGAGACGACCCCGAATATCGGCACCCCCTCGATGAAGAGAAAGAGGATGATGAGGACGAGGATCACGATCGATACGAGGGCAAAGAAGAACAGTGCGTTCTTTATGATGATCTCTCGTGTTTTTCTCGACATGCGCTGCTCCCGGCAGTGGCGGTTTTGAGGGGGGAGGTCCCCTGCGAGGCTTAAAAGAGGGGGACGAACCCTTCCTCCCTGACGAGCGCCTGCCCTTCTTTGCTGACGACAAAGGCGATGAAGTCGGCAACGACTCCCTTCGGCTGTCCGTCGGTGAACATGAAGAGGGGACGTGCGACGGGATAGGCGCCAGAAAGCGCCGTCGCGACGGTCGCTTCGGTGCCGTCGACCGTGAGCGCCCGAACGCTCTGGTTCAGATAGCCGAGACCGATATACCCGATCGCGTACCTGTTCTTCGAAACGGTCTGGATGACCGCTCCGTTCGATGCCTGGAGCTGGGCCCTCGGGGTGACCTTCGCCTTGTGGAGGACCTTCTCCTCCCACACCTCATAGGTGCCGGAACTGGTGTCACGGGATACCACGACGATTGCCAGATCCTTTTCCCCCACTTCCTTCCAGTTCCTGATCTTCCCCTGGTAGATCAGGCTCAACTGTTCGATCGTCAGGCCGGTGACCGGATTGTCGGGATGGACGATCGGGACGATCGCGTCGATGGCGATGCGGTGAGGAACGGGGGAGACCCCCTTTCCCCGTGCGAGTGCCGTTTCCTTGGGCTTGATGTCCCGGGACGAGGTGGCGATGTCCGTCGAACGATCGATCAGGGCCTTGATCCCGTTCCCGGAACCTCCGCCCGAGAGTGAGATGTTAGTCCCGGGGTGCATCTTCATGTACGCCTCGGCCGTGACCTGGGCGACGGGGAGAACCGTTGTGGACCCTTTGATGACGATGGACTCTCCGGCCAGGGCGGCGGGGCCGCCGAGGAGACTGAGGGACACGAGGCATGTCAGAAGAACCTTCAGCATTTGTTTCATGATTCTTTCCTCCGTTTTTTCAGTGTTGAGAGGAACGATACATCATGCCTGTTACGGTTATGTGACAGCCCGGTTACAGTTTTATTACATAATCGATTGTTATCTTCTCACCGCTTCCGCGATCCTGTCCATGGCGACCTCGACCTGTTCATACTGATTGAAGGCGCTCAGGCGGATGTATCCCCTGCCGCATGCCCCGAACCCGCTTCCGGGAGTGCAGACGACCGCGGCCTCATTGAGGAGGAGGTCGAAGAACTCCCAGGAATCCGTCCGGGTGTTGACCCATATGTAGGGCGAATTTTCCCCGCCGGCGCAGGCATACCCGAGTCCCCGCATCTTTTCGAGGATCAGGGAGGCATTTTCCAGATAATAATCAGTCAGCTGCCGCACCTGCTTTTTCCCCTCGGCCGAATAGACCGCCTCGGCGGCGCGCTGCACGGGGTAGGAGACGCCGTTGAATTTCGTCGTGTGCCGCCGGTTCCACAGGGAATGGAGGGGATGGGCGCTTCCCTCGGAATCGTAGCCGGCGCACGATTTGGGCACGATGGTGTAGGCACACCGGGTCCCGGTGAAGCCGGCGGTCTTCGAGAAACTCCGGAATTCGATCGCCACGTCGCGGGCCCCCTCGATCTCGTAGATGCTTTTGGGGAGGGAATCGTCGCGGATGAAGGCGACGTAGGCGGCATCGTACAGGATGAGCGCCTTGTTCTCCCGGGCGTAGGCGACCCACGCGGCGAGCTGCCCTCTCGTCGCCGTGGTCCCTGTGGGATTGTTGGGAAAACAGAGATATATCAGATCGACCGCCTCGTCCGGGATCGCCGGGACGAAGCCGTTGGCCTCCGTGGCTTCGAGGTAGACGAGCCCCTCGTACCGCCCGCCGTTCCATCCTCCCGTCCTGCCGGTCATGACGTTGGTGTCGACGTAGACCGGGTAGACCGGGTCGGGGACGGCGATCTTCAGATTTGAGGAGAGGATGTCAAGAATATTCCCGGTATCGCACTTCGCGCCGTCGCTGACGAACACCTCGTCGGGACGGATATCGGCCCCCAGCGCCTGGAAGTCGTTGTGTGCGATGGCCTCGCGCAGGAACTCGTATCCCTGCTCCGGGCCGTAGCCGCGGAAGGTGCTGTCGGCCGACAGCTCGTCGACTGCCTCGTGGAGGGCGGCAATGCATGCCCCGGGGAGGGCGCGAGTCACGTCCCCGATCCCGAGCCTGATGATCTGCCGGTCGGGGTTCGATGCGGCGAAGGCGGCGACCCTCTTTGCGATGTCTGAGA
>Ga0068711_1002166_pt1 | contig 10087 bp, 5 predicted proteins | sample MTBAKMMethaMetaG_FD_62224 | JGI IMG/M metagenome (GOLD analysis project Ga0068711, IMG submission 62224) | Enrichment culture microbial communities from Arthur Kill intertidal strait, New Jersey, USA, that are MTBE-degrading - MTBE-AKM (Arthur... | ecosystem: Environmental > Aquatic > Marine >...
AACTGCTGGCAAGCAGGCTGCCATCGGGGGAAAAAGAAACGCTCACGGGCAGCCCATTGGGAGTTACCAGGCGCCCTACTCCCTGACCGGAATTCGAATCCCACAATTGGACAATGGGTGTGTAGTCCTCTCCCAGATAGGCGACGCTGCCGGCGGCCAGCAGGCGATCGTCGGGTGCCAATGCCAGCCCCCCTACAAAATCCTCATGGGAGAGGAGCGGTCCCAATTGCCCGCTGGCGATGTGTGTCACCTGCACGCTGGCGCGCGCTAACCAGATGAGGAACTTACCATCCGCCGAGAATATGGCCCCGTAGACCGGCGCTGCTGTCGTGAATCCGCTCAACGTCTGTTTAAGAACGGCGCTGTTCACATCCCATAGTTCCACAGCCAACTGATCTGTGGTTCCAATCCCCAGGGTCTGGCCGTCCGGTGAAAATTCGGCAAAATAAGCCTGATTCGGCCTTTCAATCGTTTTCACCACTTCACCAGTGAGTGCGTCTCTCAATTCCACTGTTTTCCGGTCAGAAGTCACCGCCAGCAGATTGGTCTCCGGCGAAAAAGATAAAAGAAAATATGGATCCTGAATTTGAACATTTGCCAGGGTATCGAGGGTATTCCCATCCAGAAGCACCAGCCCGTTTTGGGATAACACCGCCAATCGAGAAGAATCTTGCGACCAGATCAGCCGGTAAGGCATGGGCACATCTACTTTACTGGTCTCCACCAGACGACTGGCGTTTTGGGGCAAAATCATCTGCGGGGCTCCGCTGGGAACCGGTTGAGTAGTGGGTATTGGAGTGGGTTCGGGGGGAACAGCGGTGGGAATTTCGGTGGGGATATCGCTTGCTGTGGGTTGCGCGATCTGGGTTTCCACCGCTTTTTGGTTTTCGGTGGGGGTTTCGCTCCCCGGCAGCAGATTGCAGCCTGAAACAACCAGCATTCCGAACAGCAGCAAAATGATTGTCACTCTTCTCATCATGATTCACCTGCAACTTTCAAATTCATCAACGCGCAAATACTCTTTGCCATCCCAACAGCACCTGACTGCGGGCTGCCCGCGCTTCAGGTATCAGCACCAACCAGCTTTGACCGGTGGTGTAGGTTTCATCTTTTACCTCAGAGATTACTCCACTATCATCCCAGACAAACAAAGAGGAACCCGCGCACCCCAAACGGTAAGTACCCCAACCGCCCTCGGCAAAGGCAGTGGCGGGTGCGCCACTGTCCAGGATCACTTCGGCTTCTGCGGTTTGCCGCAGTAACAGCCACCGCTCTCGAGAAAGGCGCAACGTATACCCATCCGTCTCTCCCCGCCCCCGGCAGCGCAGTTCTACGGCTGCCGAGGCATTATCCTGCAAAGCCAGGCTCACCTCAATTTGAGAATCAGCCATGGTTTGAGCTTCCTGGTTATCGATGATTTGACTCTCGATGAAAATAATGTCCTCAAAATCAACCCGCATCGCGGGACGATTTCGATAGGTTATAAAACTGACCTGATCAGCGGGCAGGCTTGCCCATCCACCGGTCAAGCTGTCTGGCCCGGAGAACCTGGTTTCGAAAATCAGCAACCAGGGATTGGGTGTTCCCAATGTGGAAGGTTCTCTGGTTGGACCTGTGGGTGAGCGGGTGGGCGCTTTGGTGGGGAGGGGGGGTGTGATAGCGGGGGCATCCGTGGGAGTAATCGCTGTGCTGGATGGCGACTGCGTTGGTTGAATAACCTGGCTGATTTCGACGCGGGGACCAGAAACGGTTGGCTGGGGAAGAATTTCAGGCAGCCACCAGGCAACGTTGATTCCCAAGATGATCGTCACCAAAACGGATAGCAAGAAAACAGCCAGTAACATCAGGCCAAATACCAGCCCAACGATCCACCAGCGCGGATTCGCTTTCATTTCAAAACCCAGTACGCCTCAAGAAGACTTGCCGGGAGAGTGGTTATTGGGAATGGGACAAATTCGGGTTCATCCGCGACGTACAATGACGGCCCGCTGGTAAAGATTAATCGCCTGCCTTGCGCGCCCCATCTTGGAAAACTGGCCGGACGGTCAAAAATCTGGCGGGGTTCGCTGGTACGAGTACCGACCCACACCCCCGCTTGCGAGCCGGCTGCGGAATAAGACCACGCCCAAACCCCGCTTACGGAAGAAATTTCCGGGATCATCCCGGCTACATTGGAAGGAATGTTGAAAGTTACCTGTTCAGGAGTAATCGCTACCAGCTCATCATCGTAAGTCATGACATAAAACAAGCGCGCGTCCGGCTGCCACAACACACTGACCGTTTCTTCACTGGATAAACTGCGGGGCAATCCTCGCGCGCCGGGGATAAAATACATACCCGCTTCCAACGGCGATGAGCTGCAGGAGCAGGCGTCCGCCAGGTCTTCATCCACGCTCAACATCACGTTTCCGCTGCCAGGGTCCACCGCAATATCATTGAAGCAGCCTCTGGTTAGATCAGATGCCAGCGCAGTTTCGACATCGATGCGCCGCAAATTATACCCATTACAGGTGGGGTCTTTACTGTAAAGTAATGCCTCGCGCGGGCTTGCCCAACCTGCCAGCTCTTCCCCTTTACTGGAAGTGGTATACAGGGTAACCCGTCCGCCACTGGCAAAGGGCGGCGCGGCATACACACCGCGCATGGTCACAGCGTCGTCTTCTCCAAAAGCGGAAGCCACAAAATACATCACATAACTACCATCTCGAGACCACTGTGGGTTGAATTCCTGGTATGGATCTTCGCTCAAGCGGGCAATCTCACCCTCTTCAACTGAATAGACATACACATCCGCGGAAGATTGATCCATCAAAGCAATAAACGCCAGGCTTTTTCCATCCGGTGACCAGCGCAGACTTTTCTGCTCAGTAATCGCCCTTACCGCTTCCGGACTGCGGCTTTGGGTGTTTTCATCCGCTTCCGTTTGGATCAGTGAGATGTTTGCTTCCTCTACCAGGTCAGGGAAACGCACTACATGCAAAGTCAAACCATATACTCTGGAGTCTACTTCTTCAGTGATATAGGCGATCCGGCCCCCTTGTGGCGCAATGGCGTCTTGTAGCAACGCGGGAGCAATTAAGCTTTTATTGGTCACTAAAGTCAGCTCAGTTCCATCTGGTGCCAGCGCGTAAATTCCTCGAGAAGTTCGCATTAATAACCAAGGTCCTTCGGGCGCGCGTTGCATCAGATTTGGCGCTGCGGTCGGCTCAAGTGATGGCAACAAGGTAGGGCGCGGTGTCTTTGTCTGCGTGGGTGTGGGTGTCACGCTGGCAGTGATGCTGGGTAAGCGGGTGGGGGTATGCGTGCGGGTCGGGGTGGGCGAAATGGAAGGTGTCACTGTGTTGGTCGGGGTAAAGGTGACTGTCGGCGCGTCCCGCCAAATGTATGCCACCATGCCCGCCGTACCAGCCGCGCCCAGAACCAGCACCCAACAGGCAAACGCCATTAACAATGCCAATGGAATCAACACATACAGATATTGTTTTCGCCAGCGCAATTTCGGTTTTGCTGGTTCCAATTCCAACAACATCTCCGGAGGCGCAGGTTGCTGCTTAAGTTCATCCTCGTTCAGGGTTTCCGGCGGTTGGGGCGGGAGAGATTCTGGCCGGTCTTCATGCCAATGCTCACCATCAAAACGGTACCATTTACCGCTGGACACCCCAATTTGCCAGAGCTGCCCGTGATCATCCACCACAAGGATACGTTCAACCGCTGCCTGGAATTCGGCAGCGGTAATTTTTTTCGCAAAGTACGCGGCCCGAAACCGGTCATATTGACGGCGGGCTTCATTAAAGGAAACAACTTCACCTGCGGATGTGTTCATAAAAATTACTATACGTCCGGATGCGGATAGCGTCAAGTAAATAATCAGGTCATTTTCTGACCAGGGTCAAAATTGAGAGATTTAAAAAAGCGCGCGAGAAAAATCTCGCGCGCTGGTACAACAACTCATTAATCACAATCCAATTCAAAAGAAATAGCCGGGAAATACTGGTGATTGGGATTATCCACATAAATCTTGCCGTTATAGGTACCGCTGGCATTGAATTCCTTATCGATAGAAACCGCCTTGGTCCCGGCGCTATCAAACTTCAAGCTGACCACATCAGACTTTGAACCATCGCTGAACTCCCAGAAATACGTTACCGTACCGGCGGCCGATGCCTTAATATCCGCGGTTAACTTAAAGGTGTGCGGGCAGCTTCCTTCGAATTTCGAACTGTCCACTTTCGCTGTGGCAGAAGTCACCGCGAAACCGGGACTCTTAACCACTACCTGCACGTAAAACACACCATCCGCTTTGCTGCCCAAACCAAAAACTGCCGAGGAAGCATTGCGCAGTTTCCAGTTTCCACGGTAGGTCTTTGGCTCACTGGGAGCGGTCATTTCGATGGAAATGTCCACCGTTTCGCCGGGAGCCACGCTCTTGGGCATCTTTACCGAAACCGGCGCATTCATCGCGTTCCCATCCACAAACACCACTTCATAACTGGTGCTCCAGGTACAGCTGCCTGTATTCTTAATCCGCCAGGTTTTGGTAAATTTTTCTCCCGGATCCAATACGGTGTCATCCGGAATGGAAACATCACTGACAAAATCACCCCGGTCGCAGGGAATCGCCTCAGTGGGTCTGGTTGTTGGTGCGGGTGGCAGCGTGGGTGCCTGGGTTGGGGGCTGCGTGGTCGGCTGCGGTATGGCAGTCGCGACAGCCACCTGCGGCAGAGTCGCAACGGGAGTACCGGCTACCTGGGTCGCGTACGCGGCTACGGTCAAAGCCGCCGCGGTTTGAACCGCTTCCGAGCCCCCCGGGGTCTCCGTTTGCTGGCGGGTGGGTAAATTACACCCCGCTAATAATAAACTGAGCACGATAATCATCATTAGATAAGCGCGAAGCTTATTCATTGTAATCTCCTCACAAAATGAAAATATTCTTGATACCGATTCTAAGATAGAAAAGCCTGGCACGCAATGGCTGCCTGATACTAGACGTTTCCTGGCAAGAAAAGTTCCCTGTTCTTTAATTCACAACTTCTTTATGAGATCCTCATGCTGATTTAACAACGAACCCAATCTGAGTTGGATATAATCAGGGTGATTATATTATCGGTTATTGTATTTTGGTGTTTTGGTTTGTATTCAATCATTAATAATGAATAAAATTATTAATTTCCTGACGTCATTACCGGATTTTGGCAGCGATCTGCGCAACCAGAAAGCCCATTTCCTAAACTTCATCATTTTCGGTGTTGGGGGCATAACCATTTTATCAATTCCGGCCATTCTATTGGTTAGCCAATACCCAGACTATGAGTTACTGTTTCTCATCTTGTGGCCGCCGATCCTGCTCATTCTACAGATTTTGTTAAGGCGTGGGTATCTGGAATTATCCAGTTACCTGTTTAGTTTTTGTTTACTGGCCATGATTAACATAGGCTCGCTTTTTTTTGGCGGGGTAATTGGCCCAAATCTGGGCACTTATATGGCCGCTCCGTTGATCACTGGATTAATTCTGGGGATAACCGGGGGGTTGATCTTTGCTGGTTTGAGTATTGCCTCAGCCCTTCTGCTAATCTGGCTTGAATTGACAGGTATGGTTTTCTTTCCGAATCCGCCAGCGCAGCCAGACGCAATTATCACTGGTTTTGTGATTACAACATTGTTTGTCGCGATCATTACCTTCTATTATTATCGTTTCTTGGAGCTAACCTTAAAAAGGGTTTACAACCAGGCGCAAGAACAATCAGTCCTCAATCAAAAACTTCAAGAAATCCAAACCCAGTTGGAAGAAAAAAGTGAGCAATTAGCCATATCCAACCAGATTTTGGAAGCGCGCGTTTTTGAACGCACGCGAGAAATCGAAACCATCTCAAAAATGGTGCAGGAATTGCATGCTTGTTCCACACTTGAAGATGCTTATCCTATCTTGCGCGCGCGCCTGATCGATCTCTTCCCTGCCTTCTCCGGCCGGATGTGGATGGTGCAGCCAGATCAAAACACCTTTTTTCCAGTTTTGCAATGGGGGAATGATTTACCGTCCATTAAGAATACCCCCAGCATGGATTGTCAATCCATTCAAACAGGTCAATTCACCTTTCATCTCTCCCCCCAGGATGATGCCCACTGTTTTCAGTCTCTCCGTGGAACTGAAAAGTCTTCGGTATGCCTTCCGTTGAAAGCGTCTGGATCCACTCTCGGCATGTTGCAGCTCTGGAACGCGAACCCCATGTTCGGCTGGGATGAAGAAATTCAAAAAGAGAAGATGGTAGATTTTGAACGTCTGATTACCACCATCACCCATCAAATGGCAATTGCCCTGCGGCATCTATATTTGCATATGGAATTGCAGCAACAGGTGATCCACGATGACTTAACTGGCCTGTATAACCGGCGGTTCATGGAAGAAGCGCTTTATCGTGAAATCAGCCGTGCAAATCGTAAAGGACATGAAATTGGATTAGCCTTATTGGATGTTGATTATTTCAAACAATACAATGACACGTATGGACACGAAGCGGGCGATCAAATCCTCAGAGAAATCGGCGCGTATCTCAAACTAAATCTTCGCAAGGAAGATGTGGCCTGCCGCATCGGAGGGGAAGAATTTTTACTCATCTTTCCGGATATATCCCAAGAATCGCTTCAAAAACGAATGGATGAAATCATCAAGGGGATTCATGCCCTGCGCCTTTTACATCATGACCAAAACCTGGGAACCATTACCGTTTCAGCTGGAGCAGCCATGTACCCACTTCATGGTGCAATGGCACAAGAATTAGTTCGGTCTGCCGATCTGGCGCTTTACCAGTCAAAGAACGCTGGCCGTAATCAAGTCACTTTTTACAACCCGCTCAAATTTTCCAACCTGGACAAAGGAACAGAATTTTCTAGCCTTTCGTCGAGTTGAAAACGTATGTAAAACCCTCCATAATTTTAAATACCTACAATGAAACCAGATTTCTCTGCCAGAGATGGCACGGGAGGTTTTGGATTTAACGCAAGGAAATCCCCATGAAAAAAATTCAGATTGCTTTTCAAATCTTGCTGGTCATCATCCTGTTCACTGGCTGTTCATCTCCTGCTTCGAACACACCCATCGCACAGAACAACCCAGTTCCAGACCAACCACTCGTGGAGCTGATTTCTGCTAAAGAGATGCTTGCGACCACATTAGATTTAACCAATATCGAATCATTCTCCGGCTGGCGCAACTCGGCTTCATCCGGTGAAGCGCAAGCCCTGGATTATCTGGAAACCCGGCTTGCCGCAATGGACGTTCTAAAGAATTTTGGCTTGGAAACCGAACGGCAGACATTTTCAGTGTTGCTGGCCACCGAGTTGCGTGAAACCAGCCTGATCCTGGAGGTGCGTGGAAAACAAACCGAAGTCCCCGCTGATGGCCTGCGCGGTCACCGCGATGATCCCCGACTTGCAATTCGATTCGACTCTGACGGCGAATTTAACGATTACCAACCTGATCCCGTTGATGCGCAAGGGGGCGCCTTGTTGATTAACTCAGAAAAAGACCTGGATGATTTACCCGCCTCTGGCGCGCAGGGGAAAATCATTCTCGTCCCATACAGTGTGATTGATCGCACGCGGTTGGGCGTGAGCGGCGCCACTGCCATTTGCGCCAAAATCCTGTCGAAAAACCCTAACGGAATTGTGATCGTGACTCAGTTTTCCACCCGCCCTGGTGAGAGTAACGGTACTTTTGTTGGTGATGGCAGCGGCTTTACCTGGGCCGAATCCCCTTTTACCCCACCTATTCTTTACACCCGTCTGGAAGATTTATCACCATTAGGGATTCGGAAAATGGATGATTTACAGAAAGTGGAATCCGCGCAAATGGTCTGGGATTCCGACGTATTTGCCCCCGGCCAATCCGGTAACCTGATCGCGCGTATCCCCGGAGAGGATCACCAAAAAGCGGTTATTCTGGGCGCGCATATTGATAGCCCCAATGCGCCCGGAGCGATGGATGACGGCAGCGGCAGCGTGATCTTGCTGGAAGTGGCGCGTGTGCTGAACCAGGCCCAGCAAAAGCCCCCGGTCGATCTTTACCTGGTCTGGTTTGGCAGCGAAGAATTGGGTCTATATGGCTCAGCCCACTTCACCGCCACCCACCAGGAACTGCTCGATCGAACCATTGCCATGCTGCAAATTGATGATTTAACCCGCCCAATGGACGGAATTTCCGCTGATTTATACCTGGTGAGCTGGTCCGCTGGAAGGCTTGGCAAACCACAATTACCCTGGATGACCACCCTGCAAGATCTTAGCAGCCAGGCTGGAATCCCGGTGAAGGCGTTGAATGAGTACACCATTTATTCCGATAACAGCAGTTTCGCCGGCTACAACGTTCCCAACCAGGACCTGATCTACATGTCGCCCGAAATGGACAGCTTGGGCGGCGTTTGGGTAGCCGGATCGATACACAGCCCGTATGATACTGTCGAGCGGTCGGAGGAAATGCAAGATATCCTTGTTCAGATGGCGAAGGTCAGCTTATTGGCCGCGCTGGAACCCGGCAAAAATGACATTGAATTCCGCGAAGCGGCTCCCATCCAGGGCCGGGCGGTGTTCATCGCTTCCCATACCCAACCCGCGCACATGACCCCGGGAACCTTCGTGGAAACCGGGATGGCTTTTTCGCTGGCTGGTCTGGATGTAGATTTAATCCCCTATGGTCAGGCAGTTACCTCCGAAGATCTGCAAAACGCCAAAGTGGTGATCGTGCTTCCCACAGCGGATTACGCGTTTAGCAATCCTGGCGGCTCACCCGATGAAACCTTCTCTGCACCGGAATTGACGGTGTTGGAGGATTACGCTCGTTCTGGCGGATTGTTGGTCCTCACCAACAGCGCCCACCAATTAAAGTACGGCAACACTGTGATGGCTCCCAACGAAGATATGCTGGCCATGAATGACCTGGCTAATCTCTTTGGAATTTCCTACCTCAACCAGACTCACACAGCGATGAACATCACCAGCGATCAAGAGCATCCATTGCTGGATCAGGTCAGCGGGCTGCAAATGGCCGAAAGCAACGGCGTGTTATTTGAGCTGACAGAGGGCAAGATTTTGGCTTCGACCAATTCGGGGGCGGCCATCGGTCTGGTGCCTGTGGAGAATGAGGGAGAAGTGTTGGTATTGTCTGATGTAGGATTGTTGAATAACACCTGGGGGAGTACCACCAATCTCCCCTTCTGGCGGTCTTTGGCCAGCTACAGTTTGGAACGATAATCCCTGAATAAACAAAAACAGCCAGGCGTTCTTGATCTCTTGCCTGGCTGTTTGGTTTTAATTTTCTAAGACTCCCGCCTGTTTTAGCAATGGAGTCAATAAACCCTCGGAGTCACGCTCGATGACCCGGTCTGCGCGAGCGCGGACTTCCGCTTGGGCGTTGGTTGGCGCCAGTCGAAAATCAGCCACTTCAAAGGTTGAAAGATCATTCTCGCCATCCCCGGCGGCAAAAATTTTCGCGCCGGTGAGATTGATCAAATCCAATAAACGAAGTAAGCCCGGACCTTTTCCCACACCTGGCGGTGAAATCTCACAAAATCCGGGCAGACTGTTTTCCACCTTTACTGGCAATGGGCGCACCGCTCCCTCGAAAGCCTCAAACTCTGATTCTTGATCTGAAATGACCAATACTCTGCTGAGATGACATTCTTTCGCTAGTTCTGTGAATTCAACCGAGCATAATCCATGCCGGTTAGCAATATCCTGGGAATATTGTGATGGCCATAAGGTATAAGAAGCGGCTAAATCCATAAAGAAGAAGGTCATTTTGGGATGTTTCAGAGCCAAAGTAATTAATTCTGATTGCACATCAGAGGAAAAGGAAAGATGCTCTAATATTTGTTCCTCAGACCGGTAAATTGCTGCCCCATTTTGCATCACCAACGGCCAGGGCAGCTTCTGCCCACCAAAAAGACCATTGCGCGCAAACATTTCTTTTACCGAAAACAAGGGGCGTCCGGTTGTAGGCAAAAGCACACACCCCGGCGGCGGATTTTTTAACAACGCCAGATCGCTAGGATGAATGCGCTCTTGGGGATCAAAGAGAGTACCATCCAGGTCAAAA
>Ga0068711_1002168_pt1 | contig 10077 bp, 12 predicted proteins | sample MTBAKMMethaMetaG_FD_62224 | JGI IMG/M metagenome (GOLD analysis project Ga0068711, IMG submission 62224) | Enrichment culture microbial communities from Arthur Kill intertidal strait, New Jersey, USA, that are MTBE-degrading - MTBE-AKM (Arthur... | ecosystem: Environmental > Aquatic > Marine >...
GCTTCGGCACTGCTGGTTGTCTGGGAAAGAAAAGAATGGAAACGCTTTCTGCCCTGGGTGAAAGACTAGAATATAGACCGAAAACCGCTGACAATAAACCAGGCGCCGAACCCGGCCAGAAAAAGACTGTTTAAAATAAAAACCCACAGCTGCAACCGCCCGCCCCACCAGCTGTGGGTTTTATATACCAGGCAGGATACCAGGGAAAGCCACACCAGGTCACACAACCAGTGCACAAATATAAACAACACCAGGGCCGGTGCCCCGAAAGGGGCTATTTTCATAATGAGCATACTGCCTACCGTTGCCCACCACAGCAGGAAAAACGGATTCATGGCGCTCATTACCATGCCGGCAACAAAAGCGTTGTACGGGACATCCCTGCCACGTGTAACCACTTCATGCCGCGCCCTGAACATTCCAACCGCCATAAAGATTATCATAACCCCACCGGCAAGGCTGAGGATCACTTGAACGGTAGCGTTTTCAAAAAAACGGGCAAATCCGAAATAAATAAGCAGGATAACCGGCACTTCCACCACCGCATGCCCCAGCGATATCCAGGCGCCGGCAAATGGGGTTTTATAACTTTTTGCCAGCGTCACGGCAAACATGGGACCCGGCATCATGACGCCGGTAAAGGAGATAAAAACCACGCTTACAAGCAGAGCTGCGAGTTCGGTCATGTCAATATTTTCCAACAAGCATAAGCGTGGCGATCGAAGACTCTCCAATATTGTGCAAAATGACCGAAAAATGGTGGGCCCGGTAGGATTCGAACCTACGACCAAACGGTTATGAGCCGTCCGCTCTGCCGCTGAGCTACGAGCCCGGAGGATACATTTTACACTTTCTGCTAACGGGTTAGTCAAACTGGAGCGGGAGACGGGACTCGAACCCGCGGCAACCTGCTTGGAAGGCAGGCACTCTACCAACTGAGTTACTCCCGCATGCCGGACACTGGTATTGTATCCCGCAGGCTGTAACTTGTCAAAATAAATAACCGCCCCGTCAGCCGGTTTCAGGCGGGCTGCAGGGGCTGCATCTCACGCCAGTTGATCGTAAATAACCCGGGCCAGTTCCTCCCTGGCGCCGGCCAGTTTGCGGTACTTGGACTCAACCTTGGCCAAGTTTTTGGCAACAATGGCTTTCAAAAGGTCACCCTCGATTTCGGCTACTTCCAGCCGTTCGTAATAATCCATCATTTCCTTCAGGTGAGCCAGCACGATTTTACCGGTCAACACCGGATGATTGTTGGTAACGTTGGCATCGGCATACATGGTGCCGTGTTCGAGCTCTATTTCCAGCCCGCGGCGGAATTCTTCCAGGGGGATATCCATGTTTTCCACATTGACGACTTTTAATATTATCCCCGCTTCACCCTCTTCAACCACCGGATCTGTTATCAGAGTCCAGTCCCTCAGGCCCATCTCGTCACATACCCTTTTTACTTCCTGTTTGCTTACGTATTCCGGCAACTGCATCTTGAGCCTCCTTATTGGCAATTATTTATGAACTGATTAACCGGGCTGCCTGGTAAGCCGGTCATCGCCGGCCCGATCACGCAGCCCGGTTAGCTAATGTATTTGAAATCCCTGCGGTTATTCTTCCCTGGGCCCCGTTTCCGGCCTCCAGACCTCCCAGACCTTGCCTACCATGGCCGGTGAAGGTTTCAGGGTGGGTTTGCCCGGCTGCCATTCAGAAGGCATCACTTCTCCGGTTTTACGGGTATGCTGAAAGGCTTTGAGCTGGCGGATAAGTTCGCCCACATTGCGCCCTACCGAAGGAGTCAGCACTTCCATCGCCTGGATAACCCCGTCAGGGTCAATAATAAAACGGCCGCGGAGGTTGACTCCGGCATCCGGATCATAGACACCATAGACCGTGCCTACCCGGCCGCCCTGGTCGGACAGCATGGGGTAAGGGAAGCCTCCTTCCACCATCTTGTTAAGTTCTTCTTCCTGCCAGATCTTATGGGAAAAACGGCTGTCGGTGCTTACCGAAAGTACCTGTACACCGAGTTCTTTCAGTTCTTCCTGCCTGGCGGCAACTGCCGCCAGTTCCGTCGGTCAGACAAAGGTAAAATCTCCCGGGTAGAAGCATAATACTATCCACTTGCCTTTGTAATCGGAAAGCTTTACGTTTTTGAAACCATCTTCAAAATAGCTGCTGATTTCAAAATCCGGAGCGGGCTTGCCAACCTGGGCTGTCATTATCTTATTCTCCTCCTTCTGCGGGGCTTGCTTTACTCCGGCCTCTGCTGGCGAAATCGGCCCTTTGGCCGGGGTAACGCACCCATCCTTGGGTTCTGACATGGTTCCCTCCTTTATTTCCAACTGAACACAGCGCCCGGTTAATAACCTGGCTGGTTATCTTTGCCCGGCAGCGGGCGGCTATTTGTTTGTCTTTTCAAGGCACGACTGGCATAAACCGTAGAATTCTATATTGTGGCTGTTGATTACCAGCCCGGTTTTTTCGGCTGCCCAGCGGTTAAGCTCTTTCCTGAGCGATATATCGAGGTCGAACACGCAGCCGCACTGTTCGCACTTGAGGTGATAATGATTGTGGCAACTGCCATCGTATCGCCTGGCTTTTTTATCGATTTTCAGTTCCTTGATTTGCCCTGACTGGCTGAGCAGCTTGAGGTTGCGGTAAACCGTGCCTTTGCTTATATGAGGCATTATCTTCCTGGCTTCGTCATAAATCCAGTCGGCGGTGGGGTGGCTTCTTGTGTTACGCAGAATTTGTAAAATCATTTTTTTCTGCCGGGTATTTCTCTGTTTCATAACAATAACAATTCCTGATATTTAATTTAACACATATTATACATATGATGTCAATACTATTAAACCACTGTCGGGGTTCTTTTACAACACTTGACACGGCTGACAAATCGGGAATAGAATAGATATGAGCATATGCTCATTATATAAATATTTAGGAGAAAGAATGAATATCGCGATTTCTGCTTCGGGCCTTACTCTGGATGCAGAGGTAAACCCCCGCTTCGGCCGTTGCGAGCAGTTTATTATCCTGGATCCGGAAACCATGCAGTTCAAAGTCCTGGTCAACACCGGCCAGTCAGCCGGAGGCGGAGCCGGCATTGCGACTGCCCAACATATCATCAAAGAGGGTATCGGCGCTGTGCTGACCGGCAACTGCGGCCCGAATGCCCACCAGGTTCTGACCGCAGCCGGGGTGGAAGTCGTAACCGGAGTCTCGGGAAACATCCGCGAAGCTGTCGAGCTGTATAAAAGCGGTGGGTACTGCCCTTCGAGCCAGGCAAATGTCAGCGACCACTTCGGTATGGGTAAAGGTAAAAACCGGTAATTCCGGAATATAATTCTGTTAAATAATCCATGATAGTCTCGATTGCCAGCGGTAAAGGAGGGACGGGTAAAACCCTGGTGGCTACCAGCCTTGCCCGTTCTCTGATAGATGATTACAGCGTTACCCTGCTTGACTGCGACGTCGAGGAACCCAACGCCCACCTGTTTATCAAGCCGCAGATAACCTCGACCGAAGAGATTGCTGTCAAGGTGCCCAGAGTCAGACAGGACAGGTGCAACCACTGCGGCAAATGCAGCGAAGTTTGTGTCTTCAATGCCATAGCCGTCCTGGGAGATACGGTGCTTACCTTTCCCGAACTCTGCCATGGCTGCGGCGCCTGTTCTCACCTGTGTCCCAGGCAAGCCATCAGTGAAATCCCCTACAGAATCGGCACCCTGGAAAAAGGCCATTCCGGGGGGCTGGAGTTCGCAAAGGGGGAGCTCGATGTCGGCCGGGCGATGGCCACGCCGATCGTACGAAAAGTCAAACAACGCCCACCCGGTGAAGGCATCACCCTGATCGATGCATCTCCCGGCACTTCATGCCCGGTGATCGAAGCCATAAAAGGAACCGATTTCTGCCTGCTGGTAACCGAACCCACCCCGTTCGGCCTGAACGACCTTTCTCTGGCCGTAGAAGCCGTAAAAGAGTTGGGCGTTCCCTGCGGCGTTGTCATTAACCGGGCAGGCAAGTCGAATGAAGTTATTGAGCATTATTGCCAGGAGCAAGATATACCCGTACTGTTAAAAATCCCGCTGGAGCTGAAAATTGCCTGCCTTTATTCCGAGGGCTTCACCCTGGCAGACGGCTTGCCGGAATGGAAGGCGCGGTTCAAGCAACTGGCTGAGCGAATTATGGAGTTGACCGGTGAAAGAAGTTGTAATACTCAGCGGTAAGGGTGGTACCGGTAAAACCACCATTGCCGGTTCGTTTGCAGCCCTGGCATCAAGCAAGGTTCTGTGTGATTGTGATGTGGATGCTGCCGACCTGAACCTGCTTCTCGAGCCGCTTGTCCAGGAGGAGCACGATTTTACCGGCGGATGGCTGGCTTTTATAAACGAAGATAAGTGCTGCCGGTGCAATCTGTGCAGCCAACTGTGCCGTTTTTCTGCCATAAATGATTTCAAAGTCGATGAAATCGCCTGCGAAGGCTGCGGCTTGTGTGAGCGCATCTGTCCGGTAAAGGCCATAGACATGAAACCCAACATTGCCGGGCGCTGGTTTGTTTCACAGACGAAGTACGGCCCCCTGGTGCACGCCCGCCTGGGGATTGCCCAGGATAATTCCGGCAAACTTGTTGCCCGGGTGCGGCAGCGGGCAAAGCAACTGGCGGCTGAGGGCGGCCTGGACTATATCATCAGCGATGGGCCGCCCGGCACGGGCTGCCCTGTAATTTCCTCCCTTACCGGGGCTGACCTGGCACTGCTGGTGACAGAACCCACCCTGTCGGGAGCCCATGACCTGGAAAGGGTTATCCAGGTGTGCCGGCACTTTGGAGTCCGGGCGGTCGTATGTATCAATAAATTCGATATTAACGAACTCAATACACGCAAAATCGAAGATTTCTGCGCCCGATCGGAAACCCGAATCGTTTCCCGGATACCCTATGACTCAACCGTAACCGAAGCCTTGATGCAGGCTGAACCCGTAGTGGAGTATACTGATGGTACTGCGTCACTGGAGATAATGAATCTCTGGCAAACCACAGCTTTTATCCTGGATAGCAAAAACGGCACTTACAATGCGGGCCTGAAACACGGCTCATTTTAATAATTGGAGGCAACAATGAAATACGCACTTCCTTTGAACGATGGCAAGGTATCCGGTCATTTCGGGCATTGCGAACAATTTGCCCTGGTGGAAGCCGATCCGGCTTCCAAAATGATTCTCGGTAAAGAGCTTCTTACACCTCCGCCCCACCAGCCCGGGCTTCTGCCCGTATGGCTGGCCGAAAAAGGCGCCAATGTGATTCTTGCCGGCGGCATGGGGGCCCATGCCAGGGAACTTTTCCTGCAAAACAATATCACCGTTGTAACCGGAGTCGCCGGGCTGGACCCGGAAAAGGTCGTACTGGATTACCTGGCTGACAGCCTTGAATTGGGCGCTGATTCCTGCGACCACACCGGCGGGCATCACACCTGCAACCATTAATTTAAGCAAGGATTTTTAATGACAGACTCAAAACAGATTACTGAAAAACTGGATGGTTTGGTCATACCCACTGCCGACAGAAGTATCGTCGGGCTGAACCTGGTGCGCAATATCGGCATCACCAGCGGCAGGGCAGATATCAAACTTGCCTCTACCGGGTTGATGCCGAAGCTGCAGGACTGGGTAAAAAAGCGAACCGAAGAAATCGCCGGGTCGCTGGACGGGATAAACGAAGTCAGCGTTGAATTCGAAGACGTCAAAGCTAAAGAGTTGAACAATATTACATCGGTTATTGCTGTTATGAGCGGCAAAGGCGGCGTCGGCAAGTCCCTGGTATCGGGCCTGGTAGCGGTGGCGCTCAAACGTTCGGGGTGTGAAGTCGGCATTCTGGATGCCGATATTACCGGTCCTTCCATACCCAAGATGTTCGGTATCAACCTGCCTCCCACGGGTAACGAGAGCGGTATTCTGCCGGTCGTCACCAAGTCCGGCATAGGGGTTATGTCAATCAACCTGATTCTGCCCAACGAGGATGAAGCTGTCATCTGGAGAGGCCCGCTGATTGCCGGGGCTATCAAGCAGTTTGGGGATGATGTTCTCTGGGGAAACCTCGATTACCTGATAATAGACCTGCCGCCGGGCACGGCTGATGCGCCTCTCACGGTGCTGCAATCTTTCCCGGTTTCCGGCGTTATTGTGGTCTTCACTCCCCAGGACCTGGTGGACATGATAGTCCGCAAAGCTCTGAATATGGCTGCCAAGATGGACAAGAAGGTCCTGGGCGTGGTGGAAAACATGAGCTACCTGTACGTGCCGGAAATCGATAAAAAGATTGAAATCTTCGGCAAAAGCCGGGGCGAGCAAATGGCCAAAACCGCCAAGGCTCCCCTGCTGGGCCAGATACCCATCGACCCGGAGATGGCAAGGTTGTGCGATGAGGGTAAAATCGAACAGTATAACGGCGAGGTTATCGACAACCTGAGCCGAAACCTGCTCAAGGCGCTCGCGTCCGGTTAATCAGCGGATTTTGATTTGAGCTTCCCGGCGTAAGCATCCGCATCAAACTTGCGCCGCAGCCCACGGTTGTTCATATAACGCACACTGCCGAACACCGGCCGGGTTGCCCAGGGGCGGTCGTGTTTGCCGAAACACCAGGCAACACCCGCGTAGCCGTTCGGATCGCGGCCGTCCAGTTCATACCTGTTGTTTAAGTACAGGCACCGCTGGAATGCTTCCCGCGGGTCCGGGCTCCATTCCATAATTTTTTTCCCCCAGTACATCCGCATATAACCGTGCATTTTACCGGTTCTGACCATCTCCAACTGGGCGGCATTCCAGTACGGATCATGAGTCTGAGCCGCCTCCAGTTCCTGCAGGGAATAGCTGTACTGCCTGGGATCCGCCTGGTGAAGCAGCAAAGTGTTTTTAGCCCAAACAGGCAAACCCTCGAATGAATCGTAATCCGGATTGTAAAATACATAATTTAATGCCAGCTCCCGCCGGATAACCAGTTCTTCCAGGTAGCTTTCCACACCGGCGCTGCCTGTTTCGGCTGACTTAAGCGTTATTTGCAGCGGGGAAATCTGGCCAAAATGGAGGTAGGGGCTCATATTGGAAAGGACGTCTGCATTGGGATCGTTTTTCGATTCAGAATACCGGTCCAGCCCGGCATCAAGAAAACCCTCCAGCAAGGCTTCCGCCCGGTTTTGCCCGCCTGTAAAGGTATCGACCGCCCCCACACTCCGGTCAATCTGAAGATCATCAAGTATTTTATCGACATCAGCAACATCGATTGAGTCAAATTCGAGCCCGAGGGACGAAACGGCAGGGGCTCGCTCGGCCAGCGGCTGCAGATAGTCAGGCAGATGCCGGTATATTTTAGGCCGAAGGGTTGCGGCGCTGTATTCTTGCTTGCCGGAGGCTTGTTCCACCGGCACTACCGCATCGCTCTCTACCTGGATACAGGGGCATTCAACTTTCCGGGCCGCGTTTTCCCGCCACTTCCTTTGTAACCGCAAATAACCCCTGTCGCACACCAGCATGGCAGCTTTTTCAGCCAGCTTAACCGCTCCCTCATCGGGGGATTCGCGCCGGATAACCATGCGGATACCACGTTTTTCCAGCTCAAACCGGACTTCCCGGAGCCCCTGGAGCATAAAGCTGTAGTGGCGATAGTTGGCTTCAGGGTAATCGGCGCAGAGTCCGAAATAAACAACAACAGGCAGGTTATCGGTACCTGCCTGTTGGATCGCATATTCCAGGGCGTGGTTGTAGCGGGTTCGCTGGGAAGCCTGCATCCAGTAGAGCATGAACTGGCCGCCTCTTTTTTCAACCCGGTTAAGTCTGACAACCCGGCTCGCTTGAATCACGGCTGCCCCGAATCAGGCCGGTACAGCCTTAAAAGCGTCTGCGTCGGCGTACGCCAGCCCGATCATACTCCGGCCGGTGTGAGCGCCGAGCACCAGCGACATGGCTATATGCGGCAGGAAGGTGCACTTGAACCTTTCGGCTATCATCTCCTGCAGAAGATTTGCGCCGTCCGGATTCTGGGCATGGACCACCTGAACCCGGAGTTCGGTGCCGGGGGTATGTTTTTTTTCGATGATATCGACTATGCCCTTGATGGCTTTCTTGAAGGTGCGCACAAACGCCAGCTGCACATAGGTCCCCCGTTCTTTTTCAACCCCTATTATGGGTTTGATATTCAGCACCGAAGCCACCAAACCTTTCATATGGCTGATGCGGCCGCCGTGAATCAGGTACTTGAGTTCTTCCAGGGTAAACATGGTCTCCGTTGCCTGGCTGATACTTTTTACCAGCTCGAGGATTTTTTCCAAAGCCCAGCCTGCCCCGGCAGCCCTGGCGGCTGCTTCCACCTGCCAGCCGGATGGAGCGGAAAGGGTTTTGGTATCTATGTGGGTGATCCTGGCTTGAGGAACCATTTGTGAAGCCAGCACGGCGGATTGATATGTGCCGCTCAAACCGCTGGACATGTGTATCGAGATAATGTCCGGATCCTGCCTGGCAAGTTCCTGGTAAAGTTCGGCAAATTCACCAGGTGAAGGTTGAGAGGTTTTCGGCAAGTCTTTACTCGCTTCCAGCAGGCGGTAGAAATCATCTTTGACGATATCTATGCCTTCGCGGTAAGTTTTGCCTTCCAGGGTAACTCTCAGGGGGATGACGTTGACGTTCAACTGTTCCAGCTCCTGGGGGGATAAGGAGAGGTCGACTCCGCTATCGGTAACTATTTTCATACTACCAGCCATCCTTTTCCAAATATTAAGCAGGCTAAAATGGAATTATACCATTTAAGAACAACCATCAGAAAGCATGCAAGCCATCCGGCAGCGAGCTTGACAGCCTCCGGAAGGTGATATAGTATTGCTTGGATTTAAAGACGGCCGCCTGGCCATAAAAATACTTCCCTGGAGCAATTAGACTGCTTTAATGAAAGTGCTTCTTATTTTTCCCCCGTTGTGGGCTGTCCACAGGCCGTACCTCAGCCTGCCGTCGCTCACTGCATATCTTAAGGATAAAAATATCGATGTAATCCAGAAGGATTTCAACATCGAAGCCTACGACCTGCTGCTGTCAGAAAACTACCTCAAAGCCACCGGTGAGAGGCTGGACCAAAAATTCAAAGCGCTGGATTCGAAAAACATGCTTGCCCCGGGCATGGAGCAGCAGCTTTATTACTCGCTTTTTAAAGCCAAATCGAATATCGATTACATCGCCGGCAAGGTTGAAAGCGCCAAATCTGTATTGAGAAGCAAAGACAAATTCTACGACCTGGAAAGCTATCTTGATGCAAAAAATATCCTCGTTCAGGCACAGACCCTGATTTCAGTAGATTGTTTTCCGGCCGGCGGAGACCTCGTCTCGCCGGTCAACATGCAGCTTAAAAGAACGTTCCCCGAAATTAAAGCCCTGACGCAAAGCAGGGATGAAAACCCGTTTATCGGCCTTTACGAACAACACCTGCTGCCATATATAAACCAAACAAACCCGGATATCATCGGCATCTCGATTTCAGGAGAACGCCAGCTGGTTCCCGGCCTGACTCTTTCGCGCCTTATCAAACTGAAATACCCGCAGACCCATGTGACTATCGGTGGTTATACCGTAACCCAGCTTTCTCAAGTTCTCTCCGGCCGCAAGGAACTGCTTGCCGGTTTCTTCGACAGCGCCATACTGTTCCAGGGTGAACGCCCGCTCCTGGAACTGGTTGAATGTATCGCCCGGGGCCGCACGCTCGAGCCCGTACCCAATCTCATCTACCATGACCGGGGCGAAATTCGTTCCAGCGCGGTTTTACCGGCTGAGGATATCGACACCCTGCCGACTCCGTGCTTTGACGGCCTGCCGCTGGAGCTTTACCTGAGCCCCGAACCGGTCCTGCCGGTACTTTCATCCAGGGGCTGCTACTGGGGAAAGTGCGCTTTCTGTTCACATAATGAATCCTACCGGTGGAGCTACCAGAAACGGGACGCGGGTAAAGTCGTCGATGACATGCAGAAACTGTCGGAGAAACACGGAGTAAGGCACTTTGCTTTCTCGGATGAGGCTATATCACCCGGCGCCATGAAGAAAATAACA
>Ga0068711_1002176_pt1 | contig 10043 bp, 7 predicted proteins | sample MTBAKMMethaMetaG_FD_62224 | JGI IMG/M metagenome (GOLD analysis project Ga0068711, IMG submission 62224) | Enrichment culture microbial communities from Arthur Kill intertidal strait, New Jersey, USA, that are MTBE-degrading - MTBE-AKM (Arthur... | ecosystem: Environmental > Aquatic > Marine >...
CGTGCGGGAGTAGCTCAGTGGCTAGAGCATCAGCCTTCCAAGCTGAGGGTCGCGGGTTCGAATCCCGTTTCCCGCTCCATTGAAGGAGAAGCCGATCCATTAGCTGGGGAGCGGCAGAAATAGGCGACGCCCACGTAGCTCAGTCGGTAGAGCACATCCTTGGTAAGGATGAGGTCACCAGTTCAATCCTGGTCGTGGGCTCCAAGAAAAAACGGGTTCGGAATCATGAGAAATATCATTACACTTGCCTGCAACGAGTGTAAAAGAAGAAATTATTCGACGACGAAGAACAAGCGGACCATGCAGGGCCGGCTGGAATTGAAGAAATTCTGTCCGTTCTGCCGAACCCACACGGTTCACAGGGAAACCAAGTAGGCGCAGAGAGGCTGTTTGACTGGAACAACGGGCCAGTAGCTCTAATGGATAGAGCGCCGGACTCCAAATCCGGATGCTGGGGGTTCGAGTCCCTCCTGGCCTGCCATTTTTTTTATTTTTGACCGGCACCGAAAGCGACGATGGAAAAAATCAAGAAATACTTCTCCATGGCCGTTCAGTTCCTTAAGGAATCGAAAAGCGAACTGAAGAAGGTCACCTGGCCCGCCCCGAAGGACACGGTCGCGACGACCGGCGTGGTGATCGTACTGGTGCTGATCGTCTCCCTCTTCCTCGGAATGGTCGATCTCGGGCTGACCAGGATCATACGGCTTGTGCTGGGGTAGCAGGATCTCTATGTCCGCCTTTCGCTGGTACGTCATCCATACCTATTCGGGATACGAGAACCGGGTCAAGCTGTCCCTGAAGGAGAGGATCGCCGCGGCGGGTATGGAAGAGGATTTCGAGGACATTCTGATCCCCGAGGAAGACATCGTCGAACTGGTGAAAGGGGAGAAGAAGACCTCCAAGAGAAAGTTTTTCCCGGGCTACATCCTGATCCGGATGAACCTCACGGACGATACGTGGCATATCGTCAAGAACACGCCCAAGGTGACGGGGTTCATCGGGAGCCGGGACATGCCCTCCCCAATATCCGACGAGGATGTGACGCACCTGAGGACGCGGATCGACGAAGGGACGCTGAAACCCAAGCCCAAGTATAATTTCGTGACGGGGGATCATGTGAAGATCATCGACGGGCCCTTCACGAATTTCGATGGAATCGTCGACGAGGTGAAACCGGAGAAAGGAAAGCTTCGGGTCATCGTGAGCATTTTCGGAAGATCCACCCCCGTTGAACTGGACTTTATCCAGGTCGTCCAGAGCTGAATTCCTCATATAAAAGACGTGCGTTCCGGAGAGCGGAAAGCGATACAAAACGTATAACAGGGTGATTGTTATGGCAAAGAAAGTGATTGCGAATATCAAGCTGCAGATCCAGGCGGGGAAGGCGACCCCCTCACCCCCCATCGGACCCGCCCTCGGCCAGCACGGCGTGAACATCATGGAATTCTGTAAAGCCTACAATGCCCTTACCTCGGGCCAGGAGGGCACGGTGGTTCCCGTCATCATCACGGTGTATGCGGACCGGTCCTTCACCTTCGTGACCAAGACCCCTCCCGCGTCGGTGCTTCTCAAGCAGGCGGCGAAGATCGCCAAGGGCGCCGGGGATCCCAAGCGGGAGAAGGTGGGTACGGTCACGGCCAAGCAGGTCCGGGACATCGCCGAGCTGAAATTGAAGGATCTGAATGCCGTCGATCTGGAAGGGGCGGTCCGGACGGTGGAAGGCACGGCCAGATCCATGGGGATTGAAGTCGTCCAATAAATATCTGGAGTTGCGGGGCATGCCTAAGCGAAGCAAGAGATACTTGGAAGAGAAGAAAAAGACGGAACCGGGGATGCGGTATCCCCTGAAAGAGGCGGTGGAAATCGTCATTTCCACGTCGAAGGCCAAATTCGACGAAACGGTCGATGCGGCCATCCGTCTCGGGGTGAATCCCAAGCACGCCGATCAGATGGTCCGGGGCAGCGTCGTTCTCCCCCACGGACTGGGAAAGACCGTCCGGGTTCTGGTCTTTGCCAAGGGAGAGAAGGAGAAAGAGGCCATCGACGCGGGAGCGGATTTTACCGGTTCCGATGACATAATCGAGAAAATCAAGGGCGGGTGGCTCGATTTCGATCGGGTCATCGCGACGCCCGACATGATGGGCAGCGTGGGGAAACTGGGAAAGATCCTGGGACCCAGGGGCCTCATGCCCAACCCGAAGGTCGGGACGGTGACCTTTAACGTGGCGGGCGCGGTGAAAGACATGAAGTCCGGAAAGGTGGAGTTCCGGGTGGAAAAGGCGGGGATCGTCCATTCCCCCCTCGGAAAGGCGTCTTTCGGGTCCCAGAAGATTCTCGAGAACCTCGTTGCCCTTCTCGAAACCATTGTCAAACTGAAACCCGCATCCAGCAAGGGAACCTATCTGCGGTCCCTCGGTCTCTCCACGACCATGGGGCCGGGAGTGAAGGTGGATCCTCTGGATGTAAGGAACGTTCTGCAGTAGCATCTGTCATGACCGGGCGGTTGGTGAATTCGCGAAAAGTCTGGAAACCCTCTGTTTAAGGGCGGCTTCGTAAAAACCGCCCGGGGCGGGCGTCCGGATCCCCGGGAGCGGGCCTGCGAAAAGGCGGGCCCCATCGGCGGGGAAAGACGGGCGTCGGGACCCGGGGACTTTTTCCGAAGTTGTTTTCGTTGAATGCGGGGCATAAAGTCGGAGACAGCAGGTACGGGATGATGTTTAAACATGGAACATGGCCTGCCGAGACGGGATGGTGCTCTCTTCTTTCTTCCTGTTTGTTGTTCCGGCTTTTTCCCTTCTTCGATATGCGATAAGGAAAGGAGGTCGAGGAATTGGATCGAGCCACGAAGGAACAAGTGGCCGCAGAGCTTCATGAAAAGCTGAAAGCGGCCAAGATCGCCATCATCGCCGGATACTCGGGGATGACGGTGGCCAAGCTCACGGATCTCCGGAACGAGCTGAGAAAGGTGGAAGCGGAACTCAGGGTGATCAAGAACACCCTCATGCGCATCGCCTCTCAGGGAACGGATTACGTGAAGCTGGAAGATCATCTGAAAGGCCCCCTGGCACTCATCATGAATTCAGGGGATGTGGTGGAGCCGGCAAAAGTGCTGACCGCTTTCGCCAGGAAGAATGCCGAGCTGGACATCCGGTACGGTGTCCTTCAGGGCAGGCTTCTGGACCGGGAGCAGTTGAGCGCGCTGGCGGAGCTTCCGAGCAGGGAAGTCCTTCTCGGGAAGCTGCTTTCCGTCATGATCGGCGTCCAGACGGGGCTGGTGAACGTTCTTGCGGGTGTCCCGAGAAAATTCGTTCAGACGCTCGCCGCGTACCAGATGAAAAAAGAACAGGAACAGCAGGCATAATTAAATTAAGGAAGAAACAGGAAGGAACCATACCATGTCGAACATCACGAAGGAAGACGTTATCGCGTACATTGAGGGATTGACCGTTCTTGAACTTTCCGATCTGGTGAAGGCGCTGGAGGAGAGACTGGGCGTATCGGCTGCGGCAGTGGCCATGGCACCCGCGGCGGGCGCGGCAGGTGCAGCACCGGCGGCGGCGGCGGAAGAGGAGAAAACCGAATTCAACGTGGTCCTGACCAGTTTCGGTGCCGAGAAGATCCAGGTCATCAAGGTGGTCCGGGCGATTACCGGTCTCGGACTGAAGGAAGCGAAGGATCTGGTGGAAGGTGTGCCCAAACCGGTGAAAGAGGGCGTTGCCAAGGCGGAAGCCGAGGACATCAAGAAGAAGCTCGAGGAGGTCGGGGCCACCGTAGAAATAAAGTAGGGTTCTGATCACGAAATCGCCTCCCCGCCGGTCCGCCGGCGGGGAGGTGAATCCATTCAAAGGAAGGATATGGCAACTTTCAGGAAAAATTTCGGCCGAATCAAGAAAATCGTAGAAATCCCGAACCTTATCGAAATCCAGAAAAAATCCTATGAAAAATTCCTCCAACGGGGCGTGGATTCCTCGGGCCGGAGGAATTTCGGGCTTCAGGGGGCTTTCAGAAGCGTTTTCCCCATCGTGGATTTCGGTGCGAAATGCTCGCTCGAATTTGTGAGCTACGCCATCGGTGAGGCCCGGTACGACGAACAGGAGTGCATCCAGAAGGGCATGACCTATGCGGCGCCGCTGAAGATCGTGGTCCGGTTGGTCGTGTTCGAGACGGACCGGGTGAGCGGCCAGAAATCCGTCAGGGACATCAAGGAACAGGAGATCTATTTCGGGGAAATCCCCCTGATGACCGACAAGGGGACCTTCATCATCAACGGAACGGAGCGGGTCATCGTAAGCCAGCTCCACCGGTCCCCGGGGATCGCATTCGAGCACGACAAGGGCCGCACCCATTCGAGCGGAAAACTCATCTATTCCGCCCGGATCATGCCCATCCGCGGATCCTGGCTCGACATCGAGTTCGATCCCAAGGACGTCCTGTATGCCCGGATCGACCGGCGGAAAAAGATGCCCGTCACGATTCTCCTCAAGGCCATGGGATTCACGACGGAAGATCTTCTCGGGACCTTTTACGGCATCGAGAGGGTTTCCTTCCGGGAAGGGCGGTTTTACCTGAATGTGGACGACTCCCTCATCGGCGAAAAGGCGAAGGAGGACATCTCCGACCCCGCCAGCGGCGACGGGATCATCAAGAAAGGGAGAAAATTCACCAGGGCGTCCCTGAAGAAGATGATCGATTCGGGCATCAGCCAGCTCTCCGTGGAAGGGGACGACCTCATCGGGAAGGTCCTCGCGGCGGACGTGAAGGACCGGGAGACGGGGGATGTGCTCATCGGGTGCAACGAACCCCTTACGGACGAGGGTCTGCGTCTGATCCAGGAAAAGGGGATCGACGAGATTCCCTTCATCGTCCTCGACGAGGACGGAACGAACGCCTACATCCGGGAAACCCTGCTTCTCGACCGCCTGGAAAAGGAAGAGGACGCCATCGTCGAGATCTACAAGCGGTTGAGGCCGAGCAACCCCCCCACCACCGAGACGGCGAGGAAATTCTTCAACAGCCTGTTCTTCGATGCCGACACCTACGATCTGTCCGATGTGGGGCGGTGGAAGATCAACTTCAAGCTCCGCCTGAAAACCCCCTCGGACCAGACCGTCCTGTCCAAGGAGGACATCCTGAAGGCGGTGGAGTACCTGATCCGTCTGAAGAACGGAACGCCCGGGTACACGGTGGACGACATCGACCATCTGGGGAACCGCAGGATCCGCTCCGTGGGGGAACTGATCGAAAATCAGTACCGCATCGGACTCGTCCGGATGGAACGGGCCATCAAGGAGAAGATGAGCCTGCTCGACGTCGAGACCATGATGCCCCACGACCTGGTCAACGCGAAACCCGTGTCGGCGGTCATCAACGAGTTCTTCGGGAGCAGCCAGCTTTCCCAGTTCATGGACCAGACGAACCCCCTCTCCGAGATCACCCACAAGAGGCGGCTTTCCGCCCTCGGTCCGGGCGGTCTGACCCGGGAGCGGGCGGGCTTCGAGGTCCGAGACGTTCACAACACCCATTACGGCCGCATCTGCCCCGTGGAAACCCCGGAAGGGCCCAACATCGGGCTCATCGTTTCGCTCAGCTCCTACGCGCGGGTGAACGACTTCGGGTTCATCGAGACCCCTTCGGTGGTGGTCGATAAGGGGAAGGTGACCGACAGGATCGTGTACCTCTCCGCCACGGAGGAGGAAACGGAGGTGATCGCCCAGGCGAGCACGAAGGTGAGCGGCGAAGCCAGGATCGACGAACCCCTGGTGATCGCCAAGAAGGGCGGAAACTACGTCACCGTCGAGCCGTCCGAGGTGACCCTCATGGACGTCTCCCCGGACCAGCTGGTGAGCGTGGCCGCCGGGCTGATCCCCTTCCTCGAGCACGACGACGCAAACCGCGCCCTCATGGGTTCGAACATGCAGCGCCAGGCGGTGCCGCTTCTGAAACCGGACGCGCCCATCGTCGGGACGGGGATGGAAACGGTCGTCGCCCGGGATTCGGGGGCCGTCATCGTCGCCCGCAGGTCGGGGATGGTGGAGGACGTCGACGCGTCCCGGATCGTCATCAAGTGCGACGAGGAACTGGCGGACGACTTCGACACCGGCGTGGACATCTACAACCTGACCAAGTACCAGCGCTCCAACCAGGATACCTGCTTCAACCACAAGCCCATCGTGACCCGGGGGACGTACGTGAACCGGGGCGACATCATCGCCGACGGTCCCGCGACGGAGAACGGGGAACTTGCCCTGGGAAAGAACGTCATGGTGGCCTTCATGTCCTGGGGCGGCTACAACTACGAGGATTCCATCCTGGTGAGCGAGCGGATCATCAAGGAAGACATCTACACGTCCATTCACATCGAGGAGTTCGAGACGGTGGCCCGGGACACGAAGCTCGGGAAGGAGGAAATCACCCGGGACATTCCCAACGTGGGAGAGGAAGCCCTCCGGAACCTCGACGAGAGCGGGATCGTGAGAAGGGGCGTCTTCGTCAAGGCCGGGGACATCCTGGTCGGCAAGGTGACCCCCAAGGGCGAGACCCAGTTGTCGCCGGAAGAAAAGCTCCTCAGGGCCATTTTCGGCGAGAAGGCCGGCGACGTCCGTGACACCTCCCTGCGGGTTCCCCCGGGGGAGGAAGGGATCGTCATCGACGCCAAGATCTTCAACCGCAAGGGGACGGAAAAGGATCCCCGGTCGGAGAAGATCGAGAGGGAAGAGATCCAGCGCCTGCTGAAGGACCGGGACGACGAGATCCGGATCATCCAGGAAAACGTGCGGAAGAAGATCCGTGAGCTTCTCACGGGAAAGAAGTCCGCCGCCAAGCTTTCCGACCCGAACAAGAAGAAGATCCTTCTGAAAAAGGGCGAGGAAATCACGGAGGAACTCCTCGGGGGGATTCCCTTCTCCCTGTGGAAGGACATCTCCCTCGAGGACGAGGACGCGGAGAACAGGCTCTCTCATCTGTTTTCCAACTTCAACCGCAAGGTGGACGTGATCAAGGCCTTCTTCTCGGAGAAGATCGACAAGCTCCAGGCGGGCGATGAGCTTCCCCCCGGCGTGATCAAGCTCGTCAAGGTCTACATCGCCGTGAAGCGGAAGCTTTCCGTGGGTGACAAGATGGCGGGCCGCCACGGGAACAAGGGTGTCCTCTCCCGGATCCTTCCCGAGGAGAACATGCCCTTCTTCATCGACGGGACGCCGGTGGACATCATCCTGAACCCCCTGGGCGTTCCCTCCCGAATGAACGTGGGGCAGATCCTGGAAACCCATCTCGGATGGGCCGCCAAGGGCCTGGGAGAGCAGATCCAGGCGCTCATGGAGAAGCAGTTCCCCATGGCCGGGGTCCGGAAGGAACTGAAGAAAATCTACGGGACCGACGAATTCAACCGGTTTGTGGACGAAGCCTCGGAGGATGAACTTCGCAACTTCATCCGCCGCCTGAAGATGGGGGTGCCCATGGCCTCGCCCGTTTTCGACGGCGCCAAGGAAGAGCAGATCAAGGACATTCTTCGCGAGGCGAACCTTCCCGTGAACGGCCAGACCCTTCTTTTCGACGGCCGGACGGGAGAACCCTTCGATCAGATGGTGACCGTCGGACTGATCTACATGATGAAGCTCCATCACCTCGTGGACGACAAGATTCATGCCCGGTCCATCGGGCCCTATTCGCTTGTGACCCAGCAGCCCCTGGGCGGAAAGGCCCAGTTCGGCGGCCAGCGCCTGGGAGAGATGGAGGTGTGGGCCATCGAGGCGTACGGCGCGGCCCATGCCCTGCAGGAATTCCTGACGGTCAAATCCGATGATGTGGCCGGGAGGACCCGGATTTACGAGGCCATCGTCAAGGGCGAACACAGCCTCGAACCGGGACTTCCCGAGTCGTTCAACGTGCTGGTGAAGGAATTGCAGGGACTCGCCATCGACGTGGATCTGGTGGAGAGCCCGCACGACAGGAAATAAGCGGCTTTGGCCCCAAATACCAAGACACACAGGAGTACATCCCGTGGAAGATATTTATTCTTTTTTTGAAAAACCGAAGGACCCGATCCGTTTCAACGCGATCCGGGTTTCCCTGTCCTCTCCGGATAAAATTCTCTCCTGGTCCCACGGCGAGGTGAAGAAGCCCGAAACGATCAACTACCGGACGTTCAAGCCGGAGCGGGACGGGCTGTTCTGCGCCAAGATCTTCGGCCCCGTGAAGGATTACGAGTGCCTGTGCGGCCGGTACAAGCGGATGAAGCACCGGGGCGTGGTCTGCGAGAAGTGCGGCGTGGAGGTGATCCAGTCCAAGGTGCGCCGGGAGCGGATGGGACACATCACCCTGGCTTCGCCGGTGGCCCATATCTGGTTTCTCAAGAGCCTTCCCAGCCGCATCGGAAACGTCCTCGACCTGACCCTGAAGGAACTGGAAAAAGTGCTGTATTTCGAGTCCTGGATCGTTCTCAATCCGAAGAACACCCCCCTGCGGAAAAAGGAGCTTCTCACGGAAGAGGAGCTGTTCCAGGCCCGGGAGAAATACGGCGACGAAGGCTTCCGGGTGGGGATCGGCGCGGAGGCCATCCGGGAACTCCTCCAGGAAGTGAAGGTGGAGGAACTCATCGGCGAACTCCGGGCGGAACTGGAGGAGGCCACCTCGGACACGAAGCGGAAGAAGCTGGTCAAACGGCTGAAGATTCTCGAGTCCCTGAAGAAGTCGGGGAACCACCCCGAGTGGATGGTTCTCACGGTGCTTCCCGTCATTCCGCCGGACCTTCGGCCCCTCGTCCCCCTGGACGGCGGGCGGTTCGCCACGTCGGACCTGAACGACCTCTACCGGAGGGTGATCAACCGGAACAACCGCCTGAAACGGCTCCAGGAGCTGAACGCCCCCGAGATCATCATCCGGAACGAAAAAAGGATGCTCCAGGAAGCCGTGGACGTCCTCTTCGACAACGGAAGGCGGGGGAGGGCCATCACCGGATCGAACAAGCGGCCCCTTCGTTCCCTTTCCGACATGCTGAAGGGGAAGCAGGGACGGTTCCGCCAGAACCTTCTCGGGAAGCGGGTGGACTACTCGGGGCGCTCGGTCATCACCGTCGGTCCCGATCTCCGTCTCCACCAGTGCGGTCTTCCCAAGAAGATGGCCCTCGAGCTGTTCAAGCCCTTCATCTACCATCGCCTTCTCGATCAGGGCTTCGTGACGACCATCAAGAGCGCCAAGAAGATGGTCGAGCGGGAGGAACCGGAGGTGTGGGACGCCCTGGAAGAGGTGGTCCGGGAATACCCGATCCTTCTGAACCGGGCGCCGACCCTGCACCGGTTGGGGATCCAGGCGTTCGAGCCCGTCCTCATCGAGGGGAAGGCCATCCAGCTTCACCCCCTGGTGTGCACGGCGTTCAACGCCGACTTCGACGGGGACCAGATGGCCGTTCATGTCCCCCTGTCCCTGGAGTCCCAGATCGAGGCGCGGGTCCTCATGATGTCGACGAACAACATCCTTTCCCCCGCCCACGGGAAGCCGATCATCGTCCCGAACCAGGATATCGTCCTCGGAATTTACTATCTCACGAAGGGGATGGACGGCGTCAAGGGCGAGGGCATGGTGTTCTCCGGCGTCGACGAGGTCCGCTGCGCCCATGACGCGGACGAGGTGGACCTCCACGCCCACATCAAGGTCCGGATGAACGGGGCCCTGGTGGAAACGACGGTGGGGAGGATCCTCCTTTACGAGGTCGTCCCCAAGGACATCACCTTTCCCGTCGTCAACAAGGTGTTCAACAAGAAGGAACTGGCGAACCTCATCGACTACGCGTACCGGACCTGCGGCGCCAAGACGACGGTCATCCTCGCGGACCGGCTGAAGGACCTGGGGTTCAAATACGCGACCCGGTCGGGGATCTCCATCGCCATCAACAACATGTCCATTCCCAGGAACAAGGCGGAAATCGTCAACAAGGCGAACCTGGACGTCCTGGAGATCCAGAGGCAGTACATGGACGGTCTCATCACCGACGGCGAGCGGTACAACAAGGTGATCGACATCTGGGCCCAGGCGACGGAACGGGTGGC
>Ga0068711_1002177_pt1 | contig 10036 bp, 10 predicted proteins | sample MTBAKMMethaMetaG_FD_62224 | JGI IMG/M metagenome (GOLD analysis project Ga0068711, IMG submission 62224) | Enrichment culture microbial communities from Arthur Kill intertidal strait, New Jersey, USA, that are MTBE-degrading - MTBE-AKM (Arthur... | ecosystem: Environmental > Aquatic > Marine >...
CTCAGGCCGGTCGGGGGCGACGACTACCTGACGACAGCGGTGACCGCTCTGGAGAAGACGCGGGAGAATATGGATAAGACCTATGGGGAGTGCGCCCGGGAGTTCAAGAGGATGAATGCTGTCACCGGCACGGTTGATACTGAAAATGGTTTGGTCGCGCTCGACGATATCCTCACCTTTGTGTCGGGTGACCATGCCTGAATATCTCCTGTTCCGGCTCTGCGGCCCGATGGCGGCCTGGGGCGGGGTGGCGGTCGGGGAGTACCGTCCTGCGGAGAGCCGCCCTTCCAGGTCGGCGGTCTTCGGGCTGGTGGCGGCGGCCCTCGGCATCCGCCGTGAAGATTCGGCGGAACTGAAGCGTCTGCAGGAGGATTATCACATGGCCGCACTGGTGAATGCTCCCGGAAACCTGATCAAGGACTATCACACCACCCAGGTGCCTTCCGAGACGACAAAGAAGCAGGCCTGGCCGTTTGCCACCCGGCGCGAGGAGGTGAGTGTTCCCCGGGATGATCTGAACACGATCCTCTCGACGCGGGAGTACTTCTGCGACGCCCTGTACACGATCTGCCTCTGGCCGGCGCATAATGCCTCGCCCTATCCCCTCTCCGCAGTTGCGGAGGCGCTCCGGAGTCCGACATTTGTGCCCTATCTGGGGCGGAAGTCCTGTCCGCTCTTTCTTCCCCTGCAACCGCAGGTGGTCTGTGCGGAGAGTCTGCGTGCAGCGATGGAAGCGGCGGTCTTCCCGGATCAGGAGATGCTCAAACCTCTTGCTCGGGAAGGGAGAGGGATGCTCTTCTGGGAAGGGGAGGACGAGACCGGCTTTGAAGTGGAGAGCAGGCAGACTGTCAGGAGGCGTGATGTGGCGCTGAACAGGCGGCGGTGGCAGTTTGGCGAAAGAAAGGAATACGGAGCTCTTGTGCGCGTGCCGGAGGGGGTGCGATGAAGCACTCTCTCTACCGCATCCGCCTGAGGGAGGACGTCGAGCGGACGCCGGCCTTCTGGCGGAGCGTCAGGAACCCGTATGACGTCCACGGCATGGTGTGGCGGATCTTCTCGGACGGTGCACGGAAGGACCGCGACTTCATCTACCGGCTTGAGATGCAGGAGTCGTCCCCGGTGATCTATGCGGTCTCCACGGCGGATCCGGTGGACCGCGACTGCATCTGGGCGGTCGAGCAGAAGGACTATGCGCCTGTGCTCAGGACGGGACAGCGCCTCGGATTTTCCCTGCGGGCCAATTCGATACGGGCGAAGCGGGACGATGAAGGGAAACAGAAGCGCCGGGATGTAGTGACGGATGCGATAGAGCTGTTGAAAAAGTCCGGGTGTCCGCCTGACGCCCTGCCCCCCCATGCGGTGCTTGTCCAGAAAGAAGGAGTATCCTGGCTGACGTCACGGGCTGAGGCGGCGGGTTTTGCCGTGGATGCAGAGATGGTCCGTGCGGACGGCTATCAGCGGCACCGGTTTAAGAAACCGATGGGTAAAAACTGGATCTCGATCAGCACCATCGACTTCACCGGGGTGCTGACGGTGACGGATCCCGAACGGTTTGAGCAGGCCCTGTATGCAGGGATCGGGCCGGCGAAGAGTTTCGGGTGCGGGCTGCTGCTCATCAGGCCGGTGTGAGGGGGCGAACCCCGTGCTCCCTCATTTGAAATCCATCCCCCTGAAAGAACGGATATCCCTGATATTTCTGGAGAGGGGGGAACTGGACGTGATCGACGGCGCTTTTGTGCTGGTGGACGTGAACGGCGTCCGCACCCAGATTCCGGTGGGCGGGGTGGCCTGCCTGATGCTCGAGCCGGGCACGCGGGTGTCCCATGCGGCGGTGACGCTTGCGGCACGGGTTGGGTGTCTGCTCGTCTGGGTGGGGGAGGCAGGTGTCCGCCTGTATTCGTCGGGGCGGCCGGGGGGCGCACGTTCGGACCGCCTGCTCTATCAGGCCAAACTGGCCCTCGACGAATCCGCCCGCCAGAGAGTGGTGGAGCGGATGTACGAGATCCGGTTCGGTGATGACGTGCCGACCGGGTATTCGGTGAACCAGCTCCGCGGCATGGAGGGCGCCAGGGTGAAACGGCAGTATGAGAACCTGGCCCGGCGATATGGGGTGCGGTGGACAGGGAGGCGATATGACTCTTCTTCCTGGGGGAGCGGTGATATCCCGAATCGCTGCCTGAGTTCGGCGACGGCGTGCCTGTACGGGATCTGCGAGGCGGCGGTGCTGGCGGCGGGGTATTCCCCGGCGATCGGGTTTATCCATACGGGAAAGCCGCTTTCGTTTGTGTATGATATTGCCGACCTCTTCAAGTTCGAGACGACCGTTCCGGAGGCGTTCAGGGTTGCCGCCCGGCACCCGGCCGATCCTGAGCGGGAAGTGAGGCTGGCGTGCAGGGACGCGTTCAGGAAGAGCCGCATTCTTGACCGCATCATCCCGCTTATTCAGGATGTGCTGGATGCGGGGGGGATGGATGTGCCGGAGCCGCCTGAGGGATCCCTTCCCCCGGCAATTCCTGAGGAGGACGGATGGGATCCCTGATTGTGGTCGCAACCGAGAACGTCCCTCCCCGCCTCAGGGGGAGGCTGGCCCTCTGGCTGATCGAGGTGCGATCGGGAGTCTATGTGGGCAACTATTCAGTGAAGGTGCGGGAGATGATCTGGGAGCAGGTGACGGCAGGTGTCGAAGAGGGGAATGCGGTGATGGTCTGGAGTGATCCGGGGGATGCGGGGTATGATTTCAGGACGATCGGGCAGAACCGCCGTATCCCAAAGGATATGGACGGCGTAAGATTGATTTCCATCCTGCCCGATACCTCATGATGATGGGTGTCGATCTCTTTTTCGCCCACGCCGCTGCTGCCAGGTGCGGGACGCCCGCACCACGACGGTGCGAGGTTGCTCCAGGCACATCATAGAAAGAAATTTCTTTCTTCGGATGATAAATGAGAGAGCGTTCCCCACTCGCGTGGGGATGAACCGACCCGGCGCACCATATACAGTCCGGCGATGATGCGTTCCCCACTCGCGTGGGGATGAACCGGCGGCGGTCGGGGGCGTCCCGGCGTCGATGTAGCGTTCCCCACTCGCGTGGGGATGAACCGTTCCTGAAGAAGACGAAAGACATTGATGATTAGCGTTCCCCACTCGCGTGGGGATGAACCGGTCTGGCAGTCCCTTGACGCTCCCCCGGTGGAGCGTTCCCCACTCGCGTGGGGATGAACCGCCGCCCGGAGTTTGGCAGGTCAGTATAGGATAGCGTTCCCCACTCGCGTGGGGATGAACCGCCGACCGGGGAGGTGGAGTCGCTCATCGGCGTCGCGTTCCCCACTCGCGTGGGGATGAACCGCATGCCCATCACCGCCGGGTTTCCCATCAGTGGCGTTCCCCACTCGCGTGGGGATGAACCGATCTGCGCCTCCCGATCGCTGATCGGAGATTCGCGTTCCCCACTCGCGTGGGGATGAACCGCTCCTCCTGACGGCGCAGAGGGGCGATGTGTGGCGTTCCCCACTCGCGTGGGGATGAACCGGGGGGTACCCATGCCCCATGATGAGCCATGTAGCGTTCCCCACTCGCGTGGGGATGAACCGACCCGGACCACGTTTCGTCCACAGGTCTGACAGCGTTCCCCACTCGCGTGGGGATGAACCGGCTAAACAGGCGCTGGCGAGCGCGACGGTGCGGCGTTCCCCACTCGCGTGGGGATGAACCGATAATTTACAGGTTTGCTAGGGCCTAATGAATGCGTTCCCCACTCGCGTGGGGATGAACCGGAGTCCTGGGAGGAGGCATACCGCACCCTCGCGCGTTCCCCACTCGCGTGGGGATGAACCGTCTGAGACCGGGCCGTAATAGACATCGAATCTGCGTTCCCCACTCGCGTGGGGATGAACCGATCGAGAAGGGCCGCATCAACATCTGCAGCTTGCGTTCCCCACTCGCGTGGGGATGAACCGCCCCCGATCATCGAGACCAGAATCGGTCTGGAGCGTTCCCCACTCGCGTGGGGATGAACCGATAACCGGGACTACTACGTCACGAAAGTTGTTGCGTTCCCCACTCGCGTGGGGATGAACCGATCACATCCTCGTAACTCTCACGCGGATGAATGCGTTCCCCACTCGCGTGGGGATGAACCGTGAACACTATGAACTCTAAAAAAACAACCCTCGCGTTCCCCACTCGCGTGGGGATGAACCGAAAAACGGCGCTACGGTCCACTCGTCGTCCTAGCGTTCCCCACTCGCGTGGGGATGAACCGTTGAGGTTCAGGATCTCGGTGATGCGGCACCCGCGTTCCCCACTCGCGTGGGGATGAACCGATACCAATACCGAAATCGAAATGATCTCCAGCGCGTTCCCCACTCGCGTGGGGATGAACCGACGACATACTGGCCCTCGGTGTAGGTGCTCGCGCGTTCCCCACTCGCGTGGGGATGAACCGCGGAGGCTCCAGGGATGATCGATCCCCTCACCGCGTTCCCCACTCGCGTGGGGATGAACCGCGAAACTGATCGCCGCCTGCGTCCCGGCTCGGGCGTTCCCCACTCGCGTGGGGATGAACCGTAGAGATCGCCGGCGGAGGCGGAGAGGAGGAGGCGTTCCCCACTCGCGTGGGGATGAACCGATACATTCGCCCTGTTTATCGGACAGAGCCGGGCGTTCCCCACTCGCGTGGGGATGAACCGTAGTAATGCGATCCACAATGATGTAACCCGCAGCGTTCCCCACTCGCGTGGGGATGAACCGGCGGCAAAGGCGACGGCCACCGCCAATACGACGCGTTCCCCACTCGCGTGGGGATGAACCGACCATAAAACCGTGCCCTCGAATGCTCGCCTCGCGTTCCCCACTCGCGTGGGGATGAACCGACCAGGCGTCAGCGTCTGATTTCGTCGTGTCCGCGTTCCCCACTCGCGTGGGGATGAACCGTGAGAAAAATCGTAGACACCATAGGATATTACGCGTTCCCCACTCGCGTGGGGATGAACCGATTCTTCATCTACTTCGGTTCGGTCGTTTGATGCGTTCCCCACTCGCGTGGGGATGAACCGGTCAATCCGGGTGGAACATTGATTTCCAATCCGCGTTCCCCACTCGCGTGGGGATGAACCGATACGGCCTCGAGGGCGAGGTCCTGGGGGGGGGCGTTCCCCACTCGCGTGGGGATGAACCGTCAAAGACCGGGATGGGCACGCCCCGGTCGCAGCGTTCCCCACTCGCGTGGGGATGAACCGCCTCTCATTGCAGCAGCGATCCTTCCTTCTGGGCGTTCCCCACTCGCGTGGGGATGAACCGGAACCAGACGCAAAAAGGCCGGTTCCTCGGCGGCGTTCCCCACTCGCGTGGGGATGAACCGATGAGCCATGCCCCATACTCCCCATGCCCGGGGCGTTCCCCACTCGCGTGGGGATGAACCTTGGGTGATATCGGTGTACATACTCATGCACAGGCGTTCCCCACTCGCGTGGGGATGAACCGGTTAGGGGGGTTTTGCGCCCTCAGATGATAATGCGTTCCCCACTCGCGTGGGGATGAACCGCCAATCTGGTGAAGATTGTTTATGAGGGGCAGGCGTTCCCCACTCGCGTGGGGATGAACCGATACTCGGCGTCGTCCGTGAATTCAATCTCACGCGTTCCCCACTCGCGTGGGGATGAACCGACCAGATCCGGGAACAGGCGGTCCGCTACATCGCGTTCCCCACTCGCGTGGGGATGAACCGAGGGCCGGCTCATCGACCGGCTGCTCTCCATCGCGTTCCCCACTCGCGTGGGGATGAACCGATAACCGGGGAGTACGCACGCCCACGCTCCTCGCGTTCCCCACTCGCGTGGGGATGAACCGGAGGCGATGAGGAGGCGGCCGGGCTGGATCTGGCGTTCCCCACTCGCGTGGGGATGAACCGGAGGCGATGAGGAGGCGGCCGGGCTGGATCTGGCGTTCCCCACTCGCGTGGGGATGAACCGGTCTGCGTCGTTGAGGTCTCCCCCCTCGGCCCGCGTTCCCCACTCGCGTGGGGATGAACCGTAGCCGGAGCATCGCCGTAGCGTTTCCGCCAGGCGTTCCCCACTCGCGTGGGGATGAACCGTCGCCGCTGTCGCCGCTATGGGTGTCTCTGGCGCGTTCCCCACTCGCGTGGGGATGAACCGGCAATTACGCCGCCGAGTACGCTCGCAGTAGTGCGTTCCCCACTCGCGTGGGGATGAACCGTACGATGTTTGCGATCTAGTATCGCCAAATGAGCGTTCCCCACTCGCGTGGGGATGAACCGATCGCCTGCACCTCTTCGGGGGTGAGCATCTGGCGTTCCCCACTCGCGTGGGGATGAACCGGCGTCGTAGGCCGGGGCACCGGCGTATTCGCCGCGTTCCCCACTCGCGTGGGGATGAACCGATCCGCAGGATCGTGATCGTGCTCTGGAGCGTGCGTTCCCCACTCGCGTGGGGATGAACCGGGCAGGTTCTCACCTCCCGCAGGGATCTTTCTGCGTTCCCCACTCGCGTGGGGATGAACCGGGATCGACTGAGGAAGCCGCCGACCTTAGGGTGCGTTCCCCACTCGCGTGGGGATGAACCGGTCCAGTGCCACCACCCGGGCGTGCCGGTGGAGCGTTCCCCACTCGCGTGGGGATGAACCACTGCGCTACCGGGAAACATATTCTTCATATCCACCAGAGAACACGCCTATATTCACTCAGGAAATATCATAAAATACTATAACCAATATGGTATCGTCTGCTCCGTTGGGGTGGATGATGTTCCCCGATACTTCGGGGTTGAACCATAGTGCAATTACAGACGATTACTGTGACAGAAATGTTCCCCACTCTGTGGGGATCACCACTCCTTTTTCCACTCGCCCCTCTCCACCAGTGCAAAAAAACACCGGCAACATGCCCGTGCATCCTCCAGCGCCCGGTGCGTCCCCTCATAGGAAAACCCAAAAAGAGTGAAGTGTAGTTCCGAGAGCGTCGGCCACTTATAGCCATAACTTCTCCGGATACCGCAAAATTGAGTGGCCTCCACCATTGTGCATCGGCCGTGGAGCGGACGAAGCGGGTCGGCACACCCCAGCCGTTCGCACTCTTCGGAAACGATCCTGCGGTCGTAGGCGAGGTTGTGGGCGACCACCCAATCGGCCGATGATGCCGCATGGGAAAGATCCAGCAACGCATCCCTGAGCGAGATGCCATCCCGACATGCGTCGGCGGTCGTAATGCCGTGGATCTCTGCCGCAGACCGGGGGATACGGAAACCCTCCGGGATCACGACCAGCGCTCGCTCAGCCAGAAGAGAGCCACGGCCGTCGCAGAGCACCCATGCAAGTTCTACAAGACGGGGAGGAGGTCTTCCGCTCAAAAACCGGCCTGTCGTCTCGGTATCGATGACAAGGACATTGCTGTCCGGCAGCGAAACGTCGGCCATCTCTGGAGGATATGCACAGTGGGCGGTGATAGAACATTCGGCCGAATGCAAGGTACCAGAAGATCGGACGCACCCAGCCGCCGTACCCCGGCGTCGTCGCCCCGGATCGCCACCTACCCCCAGGAATGGCAGTATCCCGGCTCCGCTACACCGCCTACCGGGACTTGGAGCACCTCCTCCACCCCCTCCCGCACAAAAATCTCCCGTCTCCTCCCCTTCTCCTGCCGCACCGTCAGGTCCAGCAGGCGCAGGTACTCCAGTTTCTGCAACCGCTCATGGAACGTCGAATAAATGATCCGCTCCCTCTCGCAGAGGCGCTCATACACCTTCCTCGAGATCGCCGTCCCCTCCCCTCCCACTGAGAGGACGGCGTCAGGTTCCTCCCACTCCCCTTCTCAAAACTTTGTTATCTCTCAAATTCGACTAAAATCATCCACTACACTCTCAAAAAAACGAACTGTTGGTATGAGATGTTTCCTGCAGAGACAAAATACAAAAAAATATGAGAACGACGTTATTTCAACCCGGATCCCGGACCTACATCTCCAGGATACATTTTTCAACAACGCTCATGATACTCAAAGTTTCATCGATCTTCAGGCTCTCTTCAGGGTAGTGGTCATCATAATACCCACAGGAAAGATTGACAACATCAAGATTTGGGAACGCACGGCGTATATTGTAGGCATCTCCAATCCGGCCCTGTGCCCTCTTCATGGGATGGTTTGCCTCAGTTGAGATCTTCTCCAGATGATCGACAAAATTATTCGAACAAAGAGAGATTCTTGGGCGGTCCCGACCCTCCCCGTCATCGTCGTCTCCATATTCATGAATAATATCGCTCCCGTTCATACGGTCGATCATGATGGCCCAGGGGGCAGACCTGAAAAACTCCGGATACTTTTTTAGTGCCCCTTCAATGCCTGCACCTCCTCCTCGTCCATAGGGCTGGCTCCCTGAAACGGCCTTTTCTTCCTGTACGGTAAAGATCGCACGGAAACAGAGATCTGTGTGGTGCATCAGATACAGTATCAGGGCCACTCCTGCCTTGTCGTCGAATCCTGCCTGGATATTCTCGGGTGATTTTACAATTTCGCCGTCCTGAAGCGTGAGAAAATCAGGATTTCCAAGTATCTCTGCCTGTTGTTCCTGTGTTGTTTGATGGCGGTCCATACGGACAGCGTATGTGTCTATATGGGCATTGAGAAGGGGTAGGCGCTCTTCCCAGGTGTGATCTGCAGGGGTGAAGTAGACGTTGCCCATCTCGTCACGTTCGCTCTGCCACCGCCCGTTGGAATAGCAGGAACAGATGTGTTCAGAGAGTGCCATTTCTTTCCCGGAAGGAGAGTCGATACGGATAATATCACCAAGGATCGAAAAGTAGTCCTGCTTCCTCTTTTCATATCGTTCTGAGCCGGGTTCAAAAGTTTCAGTCATTATTGTTACCTGAATTGGTATTTAGATATGTGAAATATTATATTTGCCGATTTGATTCCTGATATCCGCTTAAATATCTCTGTGATCTCAGGGAATGGGTGAGCCCACGACTTCCACAGTGTAGTTCACGCTCTCAGAATTATAACCTCTCAGAGAGCCGATTCCACTCTCTCTACCCCTTCGTGCCGGGTTTATGATCCCCGGATCAAATAACAACCCTCTTATAAAACCCCGCACCACAGCGATCCATGGAAGATACCGTCCAGATATGGGCAATTGGACATAGCGGGAGCCCCGGCGCCATAGATTATCTTCTCACTCACTTTCACCCTGAAGAATATCTCACATCCGCCGATGATAAGAAAGAATTTGACGACGTCTGGGAAGGGGATCTGATCATGGCCCACCTCTTTGGTGAATTCAAAGAACCCCGCGCTGTCGATCCCCTTCTTATCGCCCTCAAAGCAAGCAACTATTTTCTCAAGGCCATCGCCGCCTGGTCGCTGGGGGAGATCGGTGATCCCCGGGCACTGGAGCCGCTGAAAGAGGAACTCGAAGACGACGAGTACGACTTCTGGTGGTCTGCCGGCCTGTATTTCCAGGACCAGTATGAGGATGACGACGAACCCATGCTGTATGCGATCATGCAGCCTCTCGAACGCATCATCCTCCCCAAAGAAAAATCCTCAATTGAACTCGCAATCGAAAAGATCGAGGCTCGGGAGAACCCCTCCCCCGCATAACTCCCAATTTACGACTTGCCCTCCTCTGAAAACCCGGGGATAATATCCGCAAAGTCCCCCGATTCCAGGTAGAAGATCCGCAGCCTCTCCGGGTACTCCCCGGTCCACTCCCGGGCGACATCCAGGATCCCGCGGTGGTCACCGTTCCCGTATGCGATCGTCCCGACCGTCCGCAACCGGTTCGTCGCCGCCATGTCCAGGATCCCCCGGGTAAAATATTCCGCCGACCTCGAATACCAGAGCACGGCCTTCTTCTCCACCTCGGGCCCGGCGCCGCACGCCTTCATCATCTCCAGGCATTGCCTGGTCACAAACATGGCGTCGAGTTCGTCCACATGGTTGGCGATCGAGTCGTGCTCCAGCGAGATCAGGAGCCGGTTGCAGCGCTTCACGGACTGCGACGGCCGCCGGGGTGCGACCCGGTAGATC
>Ga0068711_1002182_pt1 | contig 10016 bp, 8 predicted proteins | sample MTBAKMMethaMetaG_FD_62224 | JGI IMG/M metagenome (GOLD analysis project Ga0068711, IMG submission 62224) | Enrichment culture microbial communities from Arthur Kill intertidal strait, New Jersey, USA, that are MTBE-degrading - MTBE-AKM (Arthur... | ecosystem: Environmental > Aquatic > Marine >...
AAAGCTCCATAGGCAAGGCGCCCGAATCACGAGGACTGAGGCGTACTTCCGGTACGCCGCAGGGACGAGGGAAGAAGGGGAACGCAGCATATGGGCTTTTTACGAAGCCGTCATGTTTCGGGAGCGATGTATCCGAAAGGAGGGATTGGGGAGTGAACGGGAAATTCAGATGGTTTTTGGGGGTGGGCGCAGCCCTTCTACTGGCCGCCTTTCTGGCGGGCTGTTCCGGTTCCAATTCCGACGGGGCCTCCGGGGGAATCGGCTGGGTCGTCGGTTCCACCCTGGGGGACGGATACGGGGTGATCCTCCACACCACAGACGGCGGAGTGACCTGGGAACGCCAGGGCGGGCCGGGCTCGATTCCCGACGCGGACCTTTCGGACATCCGGGCCATGGACTCCCTGAATGCCTGGGCGGCGGGCTGCAAGAGCGACGGATACGGGACGATCCTGAGAACCTGGGACGGCGGGGAGACCTGGTACCGCCAGGGAAACGACGCCACGATCCCGGCGGTGGACCTTTGCGGGATCGGTGTCGTGGACGGGGAAACGGCCTGGGCCTGCGGTCAGGAGGGGACGATTCTCCGGACGGTCGACGGCGGGCGGCACTGGGACGTCCAGTCCGCGCCGGGTGTGTTGACGCCGGCCACCCTGTACGTGATCGCCGCCCTGGACAGCCTGAATGCCTGGATCGTCGGGGACGACGATGGGGGATACGCCGTGATTTACAGGACGACGGACGGGGGCGCCCACTGGACGCGGCAGGGAACGGCCGACACGGTCATGGCGGCAGGCCTCATCGACATCAGCGCCCCGGACGGCATGAACGCCTGGGCGGTGGGCATTGACGAGACGATCCTGAAGACGACGGACGGCGGCATTACCTGGCGGGTCCTGCAAACCTCCGTGCCCAATGCCGGGCCGCACGTCAACGGCGTGTGCGCCTTCGACAGCCTGAGCGCCTGGATCGCCGTGGACCACGACGTCATGTCCCAGACCGTGGACGGCGGAACGACCTTCAATGAATTCAAGATTCCTCCGTCCGTGGGAGACGGCTACCATCTGATCTGCGTGAGCGCCACGGACGAGGACACCCTCTGGGTGACGGGAGTTTCCTTCACCGCCAGACGGCCTTTCGGGGAAGTCCTTTTCACCGACAACGGCGGTTTCAATTGGGTGCGCCAGCAGATCCCGGTGGACACCATGCTGAGGAGAATCTCGTTCGTCGGATCGCCGAAATGACGGTGCCGGAAAAAAAGCTTGACTACTGGGAAAAAAGGTATATAGTCCGCAACCTGAAAAGTGCAGTCACGGCAGGAAGCCGGGGGCGCACAGTAAAGATTGGATGCAAACAACCCGAAGTACGAAGAAAACCATTTGATTTTCGGCATTTCGTACACTCCTGTTTGTAAAGGCTCCATCTTTAGAAAAAAGCAGAAAAAAGGGGTACCGGAATGCAGCAAGGTACGGTCAAGTGGTTCAACGAGGCAAAGGGCTTCGGCTTTATCACCGGCGATGACGGCAAGGATGTGTTTGTTCATTACAGCTCCATCCAGGGTGACGGATTCAAGGTTTTGCACGAAAACCAGCGCGTGTCTTTCGACGTCGTGGACGGGAAGAAAGGTCCCGCAGCGGCGAACGTAAAGGCCGTTTAATTCGATTGAACCCAAAGAGGGGCACCTCCGGACAACCGGGGGATGCCCCTTTTTTTGTCGCGCGCCTGCAGGCGATGCCCGCCTTCCGCTTCCGCCGTCGAACGTTCCCGCCGGCTCTCTTCTTTACCGCTGGAAATAAAAAAGAAATCGGACTAAAGTACTTTTCATGACACCCTTCGGACGGACGGGTTCGTCCCGGACGATCCCTGAGGCACAAGGAGGGTTCCCATGAAAAAGGTCCTCAAACGGGTGGCGCTGGCGGGGATCGCCGTGGTGATCCTCGTGGTGGTTCTGCTTCTCGTCGTTCCGCTGTTCGTGGACGTGAAGCATTACAGGCCGATGATCGAAAAAGAGGTCTCCAGGGCGACGGGGCGGCCTTTTTCCATCGGCGGCGATCTCCATTTTTCCCTTCTTCCCTGGGCGGGGATATCCTTTTCGGATCTCCGGCTGGGAAATCCGCCGGGTTTCCCCGACGGCGAATTCGTGGCGATCAAATCCTTCGATGCGAGGGTCCGGCTCATCCCGCTCCTTTTCAAGGACGTGGAGATCCAGCGGTTCGTCCTCAACGAGCCGAGGATCGTTCTCGTGAGAGACGGGCAGGGCCGCGGAAACTGGGAGATGCCCGCGAGGGAACCCCCGGCGCCCGAAACGGCGGAGGCCCGCCCGCCCTCGGAGGGGTTTTCCCTGCCCGTCAGAACACTGCAGGCGGGAGAGTTCTCCGTCAGAAACGGGACGGTTCTCTGGATGGACGGCCGTGGGGGGAAGACGGAAATCACGGCCCTTGACCTTGTGCTCGAAGACATTTCCCTGAACAAACCCGTTGGAATCAGCCTCTCCGGCCGATGGGACGGCCGGCCCATCTCCGTGAAAGGAACCGCCGGACCGCTCGGTCCGAGACCGGGAAGGGGGGACGTGCCCCTCGATTTCGTCGTTGCCGCTCTCGACGAGGTCACCGTCCGGGTGAAAGGCCGCGTGACGGACCCCGCCGCCGACCCGCGGATCGATCTTTCCGTGTCCGTGGACGCTTTTTCCCCGCGGAAGCTGGCCGGCGCCCTGGGAAAGCCCTTTCCCGTGAACACGGCGGACCCCGCCGCCTTCGGAAAACTCGCCCTTGCCGCGCGGATCGCCGGCGGGAAGGCGGACGTTTCGGTGTCGGAAGGGAAACTGCAGCTGGACGACACGGCGGTGGACTTCTTCGCCAAGGCGAAAGAATTCTCGAGGCCCGACATCGCCTTCGACATTCACGTGAACAAGATCGACCTGGACCGGTACCTGCCGCCCCCTTCGAATGAAGCACCGCCGGAGGTTGGAAAAACGCCGTCTTCCGGGAAGACCGAAATCGATTACGGGCCCCTGCGCCGTCTCGTCGTGGAGGGGTGGCTGAAAGTCGACGCGTACAAGATCATGAACGCCGGGATCGAGGGCCTGCAGGTCGGAATCAGCGGAAGGGACGGCGTCTTTACGATCAAGCCGGTTCAGATGCGCCTTTACGGGGGCACCGGATCGGGCTGGAAGACCATTGACCTCCGGGGGAAGGTTCCCGCCGCGACGGGATCTTTCTCCCTGAAGGGCGTCCAGGCCGGCCCTCTCCTGAGCGACGTTCTGAAAAAGGACTTTCTGGAAGGGGTCGCGGCGGCCGAGTTGAAGATTTCCGCGAGGGGGGACACACAGGAGGCGATCCTCAAATCCCTGGACGGCGGCGGGGATGTGAAGTTCAAAGACGGCGCCGTCAAGGGGATCGACCTCGCCTCCATGGCGAGAAACGTGAAAGCCGCCTTCGGCATGGAAGCCCCGGGCGCGCCCCGTCCCCGGACGGACTTTGCGGAACTTGACGTGCCTTTTAGGATTTCAAAAGGAGTCGTGAATATTCCCAAGGCCTCCATGAAATCCCCCTTTCTCCGGCTTGAGGCATCGGGAAAGGCGGATCTCGCGGGAAGGACCCTGGATTTCCGGGTCGTTCCCAAGGCCGTGGCGACCATCAAGGGGCAGGGCGACGAGACCGCCCGTTCCGGAATCATGGTGCCCGTCCTGATCACGGGCACCTTCGAGAAGCCCGTTTTCATGCCCGACCTGAAGTCGATCCTCAAGCAGGAAATCGATAAAGGGCTCCTGGAGACGAAGCCGGTGAAACAGTTCCTCGAGAAGGAAGGGGTGAAGAACATCGAGGAGCCCGCAAAGACGCTGCTGAAGGATCTGATGGGGAAGTAACGTGAAAAAAGGTGTCAGGAGAAAGGATACGGCGATGAAATCAAGGGGGAGGCATTTTCTGTTGCTCGTCCTTGCGGCCGTTCTCCCCGCGGGTTGCGCGGGAGGGGTGCTGCTTCCCAACCCTCCAAGGGTGAGCCTCGTGGACATGGCCGTCACGAGCGTGTCGCTGATGGAGACCTCCTACCGGATCACGCTCCGTGTGATGAACCCCAACGACGGAGCCCTCCATGTCCGGGGGGTCGACTGCGAGATCGATCTGAACGGCGAACCCTTCGCGGCGGGCGTTCATGCCGTCGATGTGAACATCCCCCCCTTCGGGACGGAAGTCCTTCAGGTTCCCCTTTATTCCTCCCATGTGAGCCTGTTCAGGAGGGTCATGGGGCTCCAGGAAAAAGCGGAACTGGATTACCGGCTCAAGGGCAGGCTCCGTCTCGCCGGGGGGGCGACGCCGTCCCGGACCGTCCCGTTCTCTTCGGAGGGGAAATGGACGTTGAAGGGGCCGCCCGCAGAGAAATGACGGCTTCGCAGCGTGTTTTTGATTTTTTTATCTGCGTGTCGGGAAACAACCACCCGATGCGGGTTCCAAGGCCGGGGGACGGGCCCTGGTTCCGCCCGTCCCCCCGTCCCTTCGCCGACCGGCCGCCGGACCCCGCCGTGAGCGGGAGCCGTTACCGGCTTTTGTCAGAAGGCGTAGAGGAACTTGAACCAGAACTTGTCCCCCTCGGGCTTGTTCTCCGCCTTGAATTCGGACTGCCATTTCAGGGTGAAACTCATGTTCCGGAAACCGTAGCTCAGCACGGGCCCGACGCTGTAGACCCGCCCCTGGAACCCGTCCGTGCCCACGGAAACGCCGTCCGCCTCGTCGTCGGTGGTCTGGTGATAGACGTACCCCCCCGCGCCGAACGCCCAGTTCCCCAGATGGTAGCCCACAACGTAATCGAAATGGAATTCCTGCCCCGACCGGTAATTGGTGTCGGAGTTTTTGAGATTGAAATCGTACATGAATTTCCCGGAGATTTCGAAGCCCGAGTCGGACCGGAACGTGGCTGCCACGACCGGTTCGAAGGTCCAGTAGTTCCTGCCCGGATTCGCCAGGTGTTTTTTATCGTATGATCCCACGGGAACATAGATGTCCAGTCCGGCGGTGACGTGAAAGTTTTTCGAGTGCCAGCCCAGGATGAAGGGATCGATGATGACGTCGCCCACCCCCCAGCGGTTGTCCCCCGTGGCGGGGAAATCGACGTCCATGTAGACGACGGGAACGAAGGCGTGGATCGCCCAGTTGGCGCCGAGGATCTCGCAGGGCGTCACGTGAACCAGGCGGAACACGTTGGCCACCACGTCGAGGCTGAAATCGGGGATCATCTCGTTCCCGTCACCGTCCTTGAACTCCGTCGCATGATACCAGGTCAGGTAGTTCAGGAAGTACGTCCCGGGAGGCGGAAGGGCTCCGGTCATGAAGTCCTCCGCACCGTTCGGGTAAGCCCCTCCGCCGCCCTCCGTCGCCCCGGCGGGGCCGCAGAACGCCATGGCCGTTACAAGAGCCGCCGCAACTGCAAGGATCCGCAAGAATTTTTTTCTTCCCGACGCTTTGATGTTCATGTTTCCTCCTTTTCCCGGGCATCCCCGTCAAGGGTGGGGGACCGGCAGTTTTTCGATTCTACTTCGAGGCCCCCCCGGTGTCAACGGTTCCATGACACCTTTTTCGTCAACAGTGTCGTCAAATACCTTGACTTTCTATCAAGGTAAGAATACATTCGGAGGCACTCCGGGGCATTCATGACAGGGGGAAAACGGGTGTCGTTCTGGAAATCCATCCTTGGGAAAGTCCGCGGGTCGTCTTTCCGGTTCCATGGGAAAAGCGAGAAGGAGTTCCACGCGTTCGTTGCCTTTCTTCAGAAAGAGGGGATTCTGGACGACGAGGACGCGCGGCGGATCGTGGAAAAAGGACAGGCCTTTGCCACACGCCGGGATTCCGTTCTCATGTTGTGCCGGGAGGTCCTTTCCATGGGGATCGCCTCGGAAGGGGAAGTCCTTTCCGCGGTGAACCGTTATTTCGGCATCGAGGCGGAAGCGCTCGACGAAAGGATTTACAAGCTCCATCACCACGGGGCCGGAAGCCTCCGCGCCAAGGTGGCCAAGCTCCGCACCCGGGCCGTCCAGCTTCGCGTTCCCATCAAGCTGAAACTGACCGTCGCCTTCGTCCTCCTGATCAGCGTGACCCTGATGATCGTGAGTTTTTTCGTGCTCCAGAGACAGCAGGAGGCACTCTACCAGGAGACCGTCAAAACGGGGAAGGTCAGCCTCGCCTACTTCACGAGCAACGCCAAGGTTCCCCTGCTGGACGACAACATCCTGGAACTGAACGCCATCGTCAAGGAAGCGAAGTCCGTGGAAGGGCTGTTGTACGCCTTCATCGTGGGCAGCGACGGAAAGATCCGGGCCCACTCGGATATTCAGAAGATCGGAAGTGAATTCAAACCCTTCGAAGGGATGGAAGGGGGAACGAAAAAGGAAGGGGAGATCGAATACTTCACCTACCGGACGGCTTCGAATATCCCGGTCCTGAACCTCTCCAGGGCCATCACCTTCGGAGAAAAAAGGCTCGGGGAAGCCCACGTGGGGATCTCCATCGAGTTCATCCGGCAGCAGATCCACCGGGAGCGGATGTTCATCCTGTTCCTCGGGCTGGTCATCACCCTCTTCGGGATCGCGTTCGCCGTGTTCTTCGGGTTCACCTTTTCCCGCCCCCTCGAGAAGCTCGTCGCCGCCACCCGGCAGATCGCCCGGGGGAACGTCGGCTTCCATGTGGCCATGAAAAGGAAGGACGAACTGGGGACCCTCGCCGATTCGTTCAACCACATGTCCGACGAATTGAAGATGAAGTCTCTTCTCCAGGAAACCTTCGGCCGGTACGTGAGCCCGGAGATCCTGAAGCTGATCCTCGAGGACCCGGAAAAGCAATGGCTCAAGGGCATCCGGTCCGAGGCGACCATCCTGTTCACCGACATCCGGGGATTCACCGCCTACTCCGAATCGACGGAACCGGAAAAGATCGTGGAAGACCTGAACGAGTATTTCTCCATCGCCACCCGGTGCATCCTCGAGTACGGCGGATACGTGGACAAGTTCATCGGCGACGCCGTTCTGGGCGTTTTCGGCGTGCCCGCGGTGGTGACGGACCATGGGGAGCGGGCCGTCCGTGCCTGCGTGGAAATGCAGGCGCGGCTCCGGGAAGGGGCGGCCAAGGAACGGGCGCTTCTGGGCAGAGTGGGCATCGGCATCAATTCGGGGGTCGTCGTCGCGGGAAACCTCGGCTCCCAGGTCAAGATGGAGTACTCCATCATCGGGGACAGCGTGAACCTGGCGTCGCGGCTGAATCACCTGGCCGGTCCGGGAGAGATCATCGTGAGCCGCTCCGTTTATGAACAGGTGAGGGAAATCGTCCGCGCCGAGGCCCTCCCGCCCCAGAAGATCAAGGGCAAATCCCGGGAAGTCGAGGCCTACCGGGTCATTGGATTGACGGAGAGCAAGGAGGAAGAGAAAAAGTGAAGAATTGGTTTACCAGGAAAAGGGGAACCCTCCAGGCGGGGATTCTCCTTTTGCTTTTCCTTTTGGGAGGGTGCGCGGGGATTCCCACGAAGGACAAATCCTTTCCCGATTTCGTGGCGGTCATCCCCGGGGACCGGGAAACCCTTTCCACCCTGGCGGCAAAATATCTGAAGGATCCCTCCAAGGGCTGGGTCATCGGGGACTTCAACGGGATCACGGAGGTGAAACCGGGGCAGCAGCTCATTATCCCCCTTACCCCGCCTCCTCCGGGCGGCATCACGCCCAGAGGGTACCAGACCGTTCCCGTCCTGTGCTATCACAATTTTTCTGTGAACGAATCGAACAAGATGACGGTGACCCGGGACAACTTCGAGGCCCAGATGCGATTCCTGAAGGAGAAGGGGTACACGGTCATCTCGCTGAACCAGTTGTTCGATTTCATCCAGTACCGGGCGCCCATTCCACGGAAATCGGTGGTCATCACCATCGATGACGGATGGCGTTCCACCATGGACATCGCCTTTCCCATCCTGAAGAAATACGGGTATCCGGCGACGCTGTTCATCTGCACCGACATGATCCGGAACGCGAAGGGCAATACCCTCAACTGGGAGCAGGTGAAACAGCTCAAAAACGGGGGGATGGACATCCAGTTCCACACGGCGACCCACTGCAACCTGACCGATGGGGAAGGAGAGGTCTCGGCGAAGGAGCAATTCTCAAAGCTCCAGGATGAGCTGGCCTGCTCGAAGGAATATGAGCGGTTCGGGCTGAAGAAGGACATGCGTTTCCTGGCCTACCCGTATGGAGATACGGGATCCCTGGTCATCGCCTTCCTGGAGAAGATGGATTTCGAAGGGGCCTTCACGGTCAAGCGGGGGAGCAACCCCTTCTTCGCGAACCCTTACCGGATCGGCCGTTCTGCAATCTACGGGGAATACGATCTGAAGAAATTCGAGAAGAACCTGGTCACATTCAGCAACAAAGCCATGAGGTAGGGTGACATGAGAAAACGCACGGTCGTTCCGGGACTGATTCTTCTTACGATTCTTCTCAGCAGCTGCGTGGGTCTTCAGGTCAAGACGGACACGGTGGACGAGTTCCAGTCCTTTCCGGACACATTCGCCTCCCGGGCCGCGGATCTCGAGAAGAAAGGGGAACTCCGCGAGGCCCTTGCCCAGTGGAAGATCGTCGCCGCCTTCAAACCCGGGGACAAGGGAGCGGTGAGGAAAATCGGCCAGCTCGAGAAGTCGATTCTCCTGCAGGCGAAGCTCCATTACAAGAGGGGCGAGGACTTTCTCCGGCAGGATGCCCCGGACAAGGCGAAAAAAGAGTTCCTGCTTACGCTGGCCTACGATCCGGCCCACGAGGGGGCTCTCCGTCATATCCGTGAAATCTCCCGGGAGGAGCACTTCGAGACGTATACCGTCAAGCCGGGAGACACCGCGGAGAGCATTGCCGCGACGGTCTACAAGGACGGAGCGAGCGCCGTCATGATCCGATACTTCAACGACCTTCCCAAGGACGGGTCGGTGAAGCCGGGGACGGTCCTGAAACTGCCGAAGCTTGAGATGGCTCCCCCTGTCGAGGAGGCTTCCGAGGTCCCGCCGGGGGAGCGTGAATCGATCAGCCAGGAGGACGAATACGACGACCTCCTGCTGAAGGCGACCTGCCTCTACAACGACGGGAAATATTCAGAGGCCCGCACCTGTTTCGCCGCGATCCTGAAGGAGGATGCGGGCAACGCCGAGGCTTCGTCTTTCCTCAAACGAATGATCTCGGAAGCGGAAACCCACTACCGGAACGGCGTGAAGTACTTCATCAACGAAAAGATGGACCAGGCGATCGCCGAGTGGCAGGAGACCCTCGCCCTGAACCCCGAGCACCCGGATGCAAAAAGGGACATGGAAAAGGCCCGGGATCTCCTGAAAAAACTGAAACAGATCCAGTAGCGCCCGTTTCTTTATACGCCCCCCGCCCTTGAGAAATTTCCGGACATTGATCGTCGCCGGCTGCGGTTCCGTCGGAAGGAGCCTGTGGTCCCTTCCCGTTCGCGCCCTTCCTCCGGACGGTTCCCTCTTCGACGCTTTGGACGTCCGCCTGCGGTCCTTCGGAATCAACCGGCGGGACGGTTCGCACCTGCGCCCGGGGACGAGGGATCCGGCGCCTCCAGCCGCTGCCGCAGCAGGGTGAACCGCTTCTTCGTCCTGTCGTTCCTGACGGCGATCGCCAGGGCCCTCCGCGTCCCCACGACGACGACGAGCCTTTTCCCCCGGGTCACCCCGGTGTAGAGCAGGTTTCTCTGGAGAAGGACATAGTGCTGGGTGAGGACGGGCAGGACGACCGCGGGGTATTCCGATCCCTGTGACTTGTGGACGGACACGGCGTAGGCGAGGATGAGTTCGTCCAGATCGCTGAAATCGTATCGGATCTCCCTGCCGTCGAAGATCACGGCGACCTCACCGGCCTCCTCGTCGATGGAGGCGATCCTCCCGATGTCGCCGTTGTAGACCTCCTTTTCGTAATTGTTCACGGTCTGCATGACCCGGTCGTTCGCCCGGAACCGCCGGCCTCCCCGGAGAATCTCCGCGCCCCCCGGGTT
>Ga0068711_1002190_pt1 | contig 10003 bp, 10 predicted proteins | sample MTBAKMMethaMetaG_FD_62224 | JGI IMG/M metagenome (GOLD analysis project Ga0068711, IMG submission 62224) | Enrichment culture microbial communities from Arthur Kill intertidal strait, New Jersey, USA, that are MTBE-degrading - MTBE-AKM (Arthur... | ecosystem: Environmental > Aquatic > Marine >...
GTGCCGGGTCTATCAGGAGCTTGTCAGGCGGTTCCCTGACCTGTTGCTCCTCATTGCCCCGCGAAATATTGAGCGGGCCGCGGCTGTCGTAAAACTGGCCCGGCACCAGGGACTGGCCGTCTCCACCCGCAGTGCGGGAGGCCGGGCTGATGATCAGCTGATGGTGCTTGATACCATGGGGGAGCTGGCCGGCCTTTACCGGCTGGCCGATGTGGCCTTTATCGGCGGCAGTCTGGTGGCAGCGGGCGGCCATAATCCCCTTGAGCCGGCTGTGGCCGGCATCCCGGTTTTTTTCGGCCCGCATATGGAAGATTTCGCCGATGTCGTGGAAGACATGCTTGCGGCAGGGTGCGTCATCCAGGTCGGCAATGAAAATGAGCTGTTGCAGGGTATCTCTTTTTATCTGCAGGACCCGCAGCTGAGAAAAGAAAAGGGGAGGGCGGCCCGCAGATTTGTGGAGGCCCGCCAGGGGGTGAACATGCGTCATATCGATCTGATCAGGCAGGTGTTGTCATGAGTGAACATTTAAATCTTCTCTATGCCTGTGGCCGGCCCTTTTCCCCCCTTTACAGTTTTGCCATGTCGCTCAGGGCCGCATTTTACCAAAAAGGACTTTTCAAGCAGCACCGGCTGCCGGTGCCGGTGATCAGTGTCGGCAATCTTACCATGGGCGGCACCGGCAAAACCCCAATGGTGATGTATCTGGCCAGGCTGCTGGCCGATAAAAGTCCGGTCATTGTCAGCCGGGGGTATGGGGGCAAGGCCAAAGCGCGGGTCAATGTGGTTTCCGACGGCCGGACAGTGAACCTGAACGCCTCGGCCGCCGGTGATGAGCCGTTCTATATGGCGGAGAACCTGCCCGGGGTGCCGGTGCTCACCAGCCGCAACCGGGTTGACGGCGGGCAATACGCAGTGGAACATCTCAGCGCCGGCGCCGTGATCCTTGACGACGGCTTCCAGCATCTCGGACTCTATCGCGATGTCAATCTGGCCCTGTTCAAGGTCGACAGCTTTCTCGGCAATAACCGGGTGTTTCCGGGCGGAGATATGCGGGAGCCGCTCAAGGCCCTTGAACGGGCCGACTGCTTTGTCCTGACCTGTGTTGATAAGGATAACCGCAACAGGGCGGAAGCGATCAAAAAGGCGCTGAACAAGCGGTTCCCGCGCATACCGGTCTTTATGACCGAATTCAGGCCGGTCTCGCTGGTTGCGGCGGACGGCAGCCGGGTTGCCCTTGCCGATGGCCCGGAATCTTTTTTCGGCTTCTGCGGCCTGGCGAATCCCCAGTCTTTTAAGCGGAGTCTGCAGCTGGCCGGCATCAAGCTGGATGGCTTTCAGGTATTCCGCGACCACACCCGCTATTTCAAGCCGGAGTTTGACTTTCTCCACAAGCAGTCACGCAACAGCTCCGCGCAAGCCTATATTACCTCCGAGAAAGACCTGGTCAAAATCAAAGGCAAGCAGCTTGCCAGGCCTCTTTATGCCCTGCGCATGGAGGTGGCGGCCGGGGATGATTTTGATCGGTTTGTGCTGGAAAAACTGCAGATGGTCGGTTGACAGGTATGTGCAAAAAGACATGGTGTGTTTTTTAGACAACAATTTTCGGCTGATTCCAAGGGTTTTATTGGCACTATTTTTTTGGTTAATCTTTTGATATCGTTGTTGTTTCAGTTTATTATTTTCTTTGTGGTGTGCTGGCCTCATTTTTGCAGTTGAGTATCTGCAGTATTATTGTGGATATTTTCCGAAGGTGATTTTTCACCCTCTTTTTTCAATATAGAGAGTTCATATATAAGAAGAAGGTCAGTGATGGATAAGTGGCAGCACACAATCAGAAAAACCGTCAGTTTTGCCGGTGTCGGTCTTCACTCCGGCAAAACTGTCAAACTGTATATAAAACCCGCAGGCGCTAATTCCGGTATCCGTTTCGTCCGCACCGATCTGGGCCGCAAGGTCATGATCCCCGCGACCCTGTACCGGGTAACCGATACCCAGCTGGCCACCACCCTGGCCAAGGATGATGTCGCGGTGTCAACCACCGAGCATCTTCTTGCCGCCCTGGCCGGCATGGGTATTGATAACGCAGTCATTGAGCTTGATAATGATGAAGTGCCCATCATGGACGGCAGCGCCGCTCCTTTTGTGCATGTGCTGAATAAGGTGGGCCGCAAGCGCCAGAAGGTGGCGCGGTTTCTGTTGAAAATCACCAGAAAGATCGAGATCAGCAACGGTGACTCCATGATTCTCATCGAACCCTATGATGGATTCAAGGTCAGTGGCGAAATCGATTTTGAGCATCAATTGGTGCGCAGGCAGAAATTTTCCGTTGAAGTTGATGCGCCGACCTTTATCAAGGAAATCGCCTCAGCCCGGACTTTCGGATTTCTGCATGAAGTTGAGTATCTGCGGCAGAACGGCAAGGCCCTGGGAGGTTCTTTGGACAATGCCATTGTCATCGATCGCTCGGAAATCCTGAACAGGGAAGGGTTGCGCTTCTCCAACGAGTTTGTCCGTCACAAGTTGCTCGATCTCATTGGCGACCTGGCTCTGCTGGGTTGTCCTGTGCTGGGTCATATTACCGCCGTCAAATCAGGGCATGCTCAGCATCTGCAGCTTATGAAGGCAATAGCCGATCATCCTGAATGCTGGCAATTTATCAAATGGTCGGATAAGGGTGAAGAAAGCGCTTTTGAAAAGGTGGTAATGACCACCAGGGCTGCCGGTAACAAGATATTGCCGTTTCTGGTGCCGCCCCAGGTTCTGCCTGTTTCAAACAGCTCGCCCCTGCCGGTTTGATACTGTTTCCCATTTCGTTTAATCAATCGTAAAGGCGCCGGCTTTGCTGCGCAGCTCGGAGGCAAGTTTAGCCAGCTCCGCTGCTGCCCCTGGCAACAGCTTGAGCGCCTTTTCCCTTTCCTGGGTCACCAGGTTGAACTCCTGCAGATTGCTGGAGATTTCAGTTATTCCCGCGGTGGTCTCTCCACCAGAACCCATCACCTCGTTTTTGATGTTCTCCGTGAGCTCGCCTCTATTGCTGCTGACGTTGCCGGCCTGTTCCAAGGCCATATTGACGGTGGGGGAAGTTCCCGATGGGTGGCGGACTGTTTTCCAACCGCAACCGTATGTTTGAGGGATGTCAGTAAATCGATGTTGAAATGGCTGGCAAAAAAGACTAAAGACTTACCACAGGCAGATGATGCTCGAAAAGAGCCATTACCGCTGATGTAATCTTTTTAATTTAACCATTTAATCCATATGCCGGTCAGCTCTCAGGAGTGAAAAAATGAAACTACAGGGAAAGATAGGATTTTTAGGTGGAGGCCGCATGGCCGAAGCTCTCATCAAGGGAATTTTACAGGCAGGACTGACGGAAAGTTCACGGATAATTGCCGTGGACCCAGACAAAGACCGGAGGCACTTTCTTACGGAAACCTTTGCCGTTTCCACAGGCAAATCCCACTCCGAGCTGGCTGACTGTGCCATTGTCATTCTGGCGGTCAAACCGCAGATCATGGGGCGGCTTCTTGAAGAATGCGCGGAGTGGATGAACGGTCAGCATCTTGTCATATCCATTGCCGCAGGGATATCTATCACCTTTATCGAGGGGCGGCTGGCTGCCGGTTGCCGGGTCATCCGCGTGATGCCCAATACCCCGGCCCTGGTTTTGGAGGGGGCCTCTGCCTTAAGCGGCGGATCAAACGTCACTGCCAATGATATGGAAACAGCGGGCCATATTTTTTCAGCCATCGGCAAGAGTATTGTCCTGCCGGAAAATTATCTTGATGCCGTCACCGGTTTGAGCGGCAGCGGGCCGGCCTATGTTTTTCAGTTTATCGATGCCCTGGTTGACGGCGGGGTCAAGGTGGGACTCAGCCGCCAGGATGCGGAAACCCTTGTCCTGCAGACGGTACTCGGCTCGGTTAAGCTGGCCCTGGAAACCGGCAAGCACCCGGCCCTGCTCAAGGCCATGGTCACCTCGCCGGGCGGGACGACCATCGCCGGACTCCATGAGCTTGAAAAGGCGGGTTTCAAGGCGGGCATCATGACCGCGGTGGAAGCTGCAACCAGACGTTCCGAGGAACTTGGGAAATTAGTCTGACCTGTCTGACTGGTCTGGCTGGTTTACAGTGCCGGGGAATCGGACGTTTTTCGTCCCAAGCTGGTGGATAGACCCATTTTTAAGAATGCTCCCCAGAGGTAATTCATGTATTATGTTGCTCGATGCAAAAGGTGAAAATCGCTAGCAATGCTGAAACCGGCACACATCGGGAATTATGCATGGCAAATCAGGGGAAGCCGAAAACTCGCCCATCAGTAAAGACCAGTAAGACCGGTCAGACCAGTAAGACTAATAAGACTAATAAGACCACTATGTATAAAAAGGCCGGCATTATTTTAAAAAAAGACTCAGCCCAGGCAAGAATGGTTGCTGATGAACTGGTTGACTGGTTTTACCGGAAATCCATTGAAACGGTAATTGACATCATTGCCCCTGATCTTGATATCCTGATCATTCTGGGAGGTGACGGCACCCTGCTGCATGTGGCCGAGCAGGCAAGTCAATGTCAGGTGCCGGTGGTGGGGGTCAATCTCGGCAATCTTGGTTTTTTGACAGAGGTTGCTGAGGATGAACAGTTTCAGGCGCTTGAGATGATTCTCTCAGGGGCAGCCCGGATTGAAAACCGGATGATGCTGAAAACCAGGCTCAACTCTGACGGCAGGCACGGCAGATGGCGTTACGCCTTAAATGAGGTGGTTATCAGCAAGGGCGCCATTGACAGGCTGGTTCGTCTCTGCACCTGGGTTGATGATGAGTATCTCAATACCTACAAGGCTGACGGGCTGATATTTTCCACCCCCACGGGCTCCACCGCCTACAATCTCTCTGCCGGAGGACCCATTGTCCACCCTGAGCTTGCCGCCATTATGGTAACGCCGATCTGTCCTTTCATGCTTGAGAGCCGGCCGGTGCTGCTGCCCGATACCGTTCATTTAAGCACCAGACTTGCCGGGCCTGCGGCGGACGTCAAGGTGATTGTCGACGGACAGCTTGCCTGGAATATGGATGAGACGGATAATCTGGAACTGGCCATCTCGGAAAAACCGTTGCGTCTCATCTGTTCGCCGCAAAAAGGTTACTTTGACATTCTGCGCCGTAAATTGAACTGGGGCGGAACAGGTGAAAATATCTGAAGAAAATGTCTAAGCGGACGGTATAAATCCATGCCACAGAGACGTTAAAACCGGGTAAAACCGCAAGGCTTTGCGTCTCTGTGGGATTTGTTTCAGGCTGCGCTATGGATTACTCCTCATAGGCGGCGGATAGTTTTTCCTTCTCCTGAGTCATGGCTTCCTTGCCGGCTTCAATGGCGGCACTCAATGTCTGTTTTTTCTCGTCCAGATACTCCTTGCCGTGGCTGACCATTTCCGTTCCGCGGTTGATCAGCTGCCTGCCCTGCTCAATCATGTCTTTGCCGCGGTCAATGGCGTGCTCGGCAGAGTGTTTGATGTTTGTTGGGATCTTGCTGCCTTTTTCCTTCAGGTCGTAGCCGTAGCCTTTGAGAATTTCTCTTGTTTCTTCACCTGTTCTCGGTGCTACCAGCAGGGCGATGCCAGCCCCGATGACGGTTCCTGCAAGAAATGAGATGACGGCAATACCGGCACTGCAATTATTGTCTCTATTCATCAAAATACCTCCTTTCTGAGGGTTCGGTTTTTTTGAAAAAGTTGGTAAAAGCTGTTATCCCGGCGCTGACTGCGCCGATTTGCACAACAACGGGGGTTACTGTATCCTTGACAAGGGAGGCAGTGGACAGCAGGGTGTCACCCGCCTGCTGGACCGTATCGATAATATGATCGGCTCTTTCGATTTTTTCATTGAGGGAGACTGACAGGGTATGCAGTTCCTCGCTCACCTCCGTGGTTTTGTGCAGAAACGGTTCCAGTTCATTATTGATCTTCTCCAGGGCTGTTTCTGCCTTCTCTGCGGTTCGTTTCAGCTGGTACAGAAGCGGGACCAGAGCAGCAACCGCTATCACGATACTCACTGAAGCTATGATGAAAAAAATATCACTGGTTGTCACTGCCGATCTCCTAGGGTGTCTTTAAATTTTGTGACCTTATCATACAGTATCTGTAAAATATATTCTTGTTATTCATAACCCCGTTGTCAATTTTTTTTGATCCTGAATTTTTTCATTTTGTACTGCAGCAGGCTTTTGGTGATACCAAGAGATTCAGCGGCCTTGGTCTGGACAAAATCGGCTTTGATCAGGGCGTTGCGCAGGGCCTTTTCTTCAATGGCGTCAAGCATGTCCGGCAGGGCAGTGCCGGGTGGTACGATGTCGTCGGGATTAAAGGACTGACTGACCGGCGCCGCAATCTTGTTTCCGCCCCCCTCGGGTTGCACATCTTCCGGTTCAATGGTGTTGTTGACGCAGAGAATGCTTGCTCTCTCGATGGTGTTTTCAAGCTCCCTGATATTACCTTCCCACGGCAGGGTGGTTAAAAAACGGAGAGCGGCCGGCGAGATCTTTAGTTCGGATTTATTGAGTTGCCTGGCGAATTTGCTGACAAAATGTTCGGCAAGCAGGGGAATGTCATCAATCCGCTCCCGCAGAGGAGGAAGATGGAGATGCAGGACATTGAGGCGATAATAGAGATCTTCCCGGAAGCGGCCCGCTTCAACCTCTTCCTTCAGGTCCTTGTTCGTTGCAGCAACGATGCGCACGTCCACTTTCTGCTCCTGGGCGCCGCCAACCCGCTGGAATGTTTTTTCCTGGATGATGCGCAGCAGTTTCGCCTGCAGCGACAGGGCCATTTCGCCGATTTCATCAAGAAACAGGGTGCCGCGGTCCGCCAGTTCAAAGCGGCCTTTACGCAGGGCAATGGCGCCGGTGAAGGCTCCTTTTTCATGGCCGAAGAGTTCGCTTTCCAGCAGAGACTCGGGCAGGGCGGCGCAGTTGATCGAAATAAACGGGTCTTTGTCCCGGGGGCTGTAATTGTGGATGGCTCGGGCGACCAGCTCTTTGCCGGTGCCTGATTCCCCGGTGATCAGCACGGAGGCAGCGGTGGGGGCCACCTTTTCAATCATGGTGAAAAGGAGCTGCATCTGTTTGTTTTTGCCGATCATCTCGGCAAAGCTGTATCGTTTTTTTACCACGTTGCGCAGGCGGATGTTTTCGCGCAGCAGCGAGTAGTGTTCAACAGCCTTGGTGATGTTGGCGATGAGTTCGTCGTTTTTAAAGGGTTTGGTGAGATAATTGAAAGCCCCGTCCCGCATGGCGGCAACCGCTTTATCCACTTCGCCGTAGGCGGTGAGCATGATGACTGGCAGGTGATGATTGATGGTCTTTACCTGCCTGAGAAGTTCCATGCCGCCCATGACGGGCATCTGCATGTCGGTGAGCACCAGATCAAGATCGGCTGTCCGGACAATATCAAGGGCCTTTTCCCCGTTTTCAGCGGTAAAGACTTCAAAACCTTCATCCCGAAGTATTTCGGCCAGGATGATGAGATAATTCGGCTCATCATCTACCACCAGAATTGTGTGCATACCTGTCTCTGTTCTTCAATTTCGTGGAAATGATAAAATGCTTCTTGTAATTACCAGCTGAGGGTCATGGTTGCCCATAGATGACCAGGGCGTCAGCGGTTTCGACCGGCTCGGCTGAAGACAGTCGATTTTTCAGGGCAAGGAGAAGTTCATAGGGCGCCCGTTGTTTTTTGTTGATAGCCCCCATCGATGTCCCGTTTCTTATGGCACCGTGGAAATCGCTGCCTCCTGTTATAAACAGTCCCAGCTGCTGGCAGAGGGCAATAAGCTTCTGGCGGACTGTTGCGGAGTAGATCGGGTAATAGACCTCCACCCCCTCGAGCCCGAGTTCCTTCATTTCCATTATTACCCCAGGCAGGGTCAGCATGGTCTGGTCAATGGTGAGCGGATGGGCCAGTACCGCGATCCCGCCTGCCGCGGTGATCATGGCAATGGCGTCGGAGGCCATCAGTCTTTTTCTTTCAACATATGCCAGACCGCCTTTGCGGAGATAACGGTAAAAGGCCTCATCTATGGTTCTGGCCACCTTTTTCTCAAGCAGCAGCCTGGCGATGTGGGGCCGCCCGGTCTGACCAGTCTGCGAATGCCGCCTGAGATCTTCTCTTGTCACATCGATCCCCAGGGCATTCAGTTTTGCCAGAATACCGTCGTTGCGCTTGTTTCTCGCAGCCTGTATCCTTTGCAGATTCTGTTGCAGGGCCGCATCCCGGTGGCGGAAACCGTATCCCAGGATGTGCATGGGGATATCATCGAGATAGGCGCTGATCTCAACGCCGGAAATTACTTCAATCCCCTGTCTATTCCCTTCCTGCAGGGCTTCATCAATACCTTCGACGGTATCATGATCGGTTACGGCGATCCCTCTGATGCCTGCCCTCAACGCCTCCTGCACCAGTTCGGTCGGGGTCATTGTCCCGTCGGAGCAGCTTGAGTGAAGGTGCAGATCGATATATTCCATAATTTAAATCCTACCCGGAAGGACTGACCTGTGCAAGTGTAATGAGGCCTGTATGCATCATTCGGTTCCAGTTTGTTTTTTTGTTTGAGCTATGTGGCGCACTCTTGTTATGATAAAATAATTTGTCAGCAATGGTCTGACGTTTTTTCGTCAGTTTTCTGTTTTTACACCAGGAGGTAGGCATGGCCCAGATTGACGCCTTTTTTAAATTAATGAACGACCAGGGAGCCTCGGATCTTCATCTTGTTGCCGGCCAGCAACCGGTTCTGCGGATCAGGGGTGATATGGAACGGGTGAAATATAAAGTTCTGGATAATGATACCCTGAAAGCGATGCTTTTTGAGATAGTCAGCGAAGACAAGGCCAAGATCTTTGAAGAAACGGGTGATGTGGATTTTGGTTATGAGCTGCCCGGTCTGGCCCGTTATCGTGGTAATCTTTTTCAGCAGAAGTATGGTATCGGCGCTGTTTTCCGTGAAATTCCAAGCGAAATACTGACCTGCGAACAGCTTGGTCTGCCGGCGGTGGTCAAAAAGCTTGCCTCCCTGCCGAAAGGCATGGTGCTGGTCACCGGTCCGACGGGAAGCGGTAAGTCAACAACCCTTGCCGCCATTGTTGACGAGGTGAACAAAACCCGCAGTGATCATATCCTTACCATTGAAGACCCGATAGAGTTTGTCCACAAGAGCCAGAAGTGTGTTGTCAATCACCGGGAGGTCGGCCTCCATACCAAAAGCTTTTCCGCCGCCCTGCGCGGTGCGCTGCGTGAGGACCCTGACATCATTCTGGTGGGCGAGATGCGTGACCTTGAAACCATTGCGCTGGCCATGGAGGCGGCCATGACCGGTCATCTGGTCTTCGGCACCCTGCATACGCTGAACGCCTCCAAGACCGTGGACCGGGTCATCGAAATTTTTCCTTCCGGCCAGCAGGCCCAGGTGCGTTCCACCCTGGCCGATGCCCTGAAGGCGGTGGTATCACAAACCCTGTTTAAACGTATCGACAAAAAGGGACGTTGCGCGGCGCTGGAAATTCTTATATGTACCCCTGCCGTGCGCAACCTGATCCGTGAAGGCAAGACCTACCAGATTCCTTCCTCCATGCAGACCGGAAAGCGCTATGGCATGCAAACCCTTGACGATGCCATCCTGGATCACCTTACCGGCGGCAGGATCTCACCTGACGATGCCTATTCCAATTGCATTGAAAAGGGGAAATTCGTCCAGTTTCTCAGCAAGCCTCCCACGGATTTTACCGATGTGTAGCCAGGGTTTGGCGCATTGACAGCGTGCCGTCGTCTGTCACCGTGAAGATGACGGCCCCGTTTTGTGCCGTGTTATGGATGGTGCAACCGGCAATCCGGCAGCGCCTGATGACCTCGGGGGCCGGGAAAAGGGGGCTTTTGGTGCGGCCCGCAGAAACGACCGCATATTCCGGCGCCACCGCGGAGAGGAATTTTGCGCTGGTTGATGAGTTGCTGCCATGGTGGG
>Ga0068711_1002192_pt1 | contig 9998 bp, 12 predicted proteins | sample MTBAKMMethaMetaG_FD_62224 | JGI IMG/M metagenome (GOLD analysis project Ga0068711, IMG submission 62224) | Enrichment culture microbial communities from Arthur Kill intertidal strait, New Jersey, USA, that are MTBE-degrading - MTBE-AKM (Arthur... | ecosystem: Environmental > Aquatic > Marine >...
ATCGTCCAGCCCCATCCGGACGAGAGTTCGCCGCTGCTCTGGCGTCAGGATGACCGCGGCCGCCATCACGGGACCGGCCAGGGGCCCCCGGCCGGCCTCGTCAACGCCGGCGAGCCTCATCAAGGCAGGTTTTCCTCTGTAAGCGGAGCATCCGGGAGTTCGAGGGTCACCCGACCCAGGCGTCCAGTCGAGTAACTTTCCAGGAACTTCCGGGCAGCGGCCTCTCTATCCACTGCGCCGCCCGCAATAAGGCATCCGAGGCGCCGCCCAAGGTTTTCAAGCGTTCCTTCGGGCCCGTTTTCATCCAGGGGCACGGACCAGGCTTTTTCAACGGCAGGCCAGAGGCCCGTGTTCCCAAGGAAAGCGATAAGGGCCGTCGCGCTCGTTTCAAAGGAACCGATGACATCCGCCCGGTTGCAACCCAGCCAGGAAAGCGCCCGGCCAACCTTCACGCCTGTCCTGGCCCCCAGTATGCCCGGGGAATCCACGACAAGGACTCCCTGGCCGCGGAACCACTCGACCCCGCGGGTGATACCGGGCAGGGCCCCGACGCGCGAAGCGTTCCGGCCAACAAGACCGTTAAGGAAAAGAGACTTTCCGACGTTGGGTATCCCGACCACCCCCAGGCGCAAGTCCCGATGGGAAGGCTTGTAGCGCGAGAGCTCGCCTTTCAGCTGGTCGAAACGATCCTGGCGCAGGTTGTAAGCCAAGGCCGAAAGCCCTTTTTTCCTGAAATGATCGAACCACCTGGACGTTTTTGGTTCTTCGGCAAGGTCGCGACGGCTAAGGACAACGATAACCGGCTTCATCCCGGCCAATTGGTCCGAGAGGGGAGAAGCCGTAAGCTGCGGGGCCCTCGCGTCCCTGATCTCTATCAGTGCATCAAGGTTGGAAATGACCTCGAAAAGCCTCTTCTGCCCCCGGGCCATGTGCCCGGGAAACCAGACCGTACGCCCCATGACCCTAGTGCAGAAGCCCGACGCGCGAAATAGGCCAGTATCTCACGAAAGCGGGCCCCTTTATGAACGTTTTCGGGACAAATCCCCAGAAGCGGCTGTCCTGCGAGTTGGGCCGGTTGTCTCCCATGACGAAGTAGTGCTTGTCCGGAACTTTCATCTCGGGCATATTGAAGTTGTCGTGGTTGACGACATAGGGTTCGGAGAGTGGGGTCCCGTTGACGAGAACCGTCCCGTTATCCATACGGACCGTGTCGCCGGGCAGGCCGACGATCCTCTTGACAAAATCACGGGAAGGATCGACGGGATACTTGAAGACAATGACCTGTCCCCGCTTCGGTTCCGAAAGGACATACCAGAACTTGGCCACCAAAACCCGGTCGCCGGGGTCCAGGGTGGGAATCATGGAACCGCTCGGGATCCAGAAGGCCTGTACCACGAAGGCCCTGAGGATGAGGGCCAGGACGAGCGCCCAGAGAATCGTTTCGATGGTTTCGCGCCACCATGGTTTTACCGGCATGTTTTTTCCTCCTCCAACTCAAAAACGGTACAAGGATACACCCGTTTTCCCCTTCATGGTAGGGATACGCGGGCACGGGCATATGCCGACATGACCACCTGCCGCACGGGACGCCTCTCTCCCGGGGGAAGAACGTTGAGTGTGAAGGCAGGCGAAACCGAGTGATAGGAGGGATTATAGACAACCGTCATCGAACGGCCTCCTTGAACTGCAAAACCGCACTCAGCCCTTGAATCATAGGTCTCGGACTCGGTGAAATCATGCCCTTCCCATGTCAGGAAAAGCTTCCCGGACGGGGTGCCCGGCAACGTGAGCGTGAAGGCTTTCTGTTCGAGAAGACCCTTTTCCAACTCGGTATCGAGCCACCGCTGAACGGCCTCGGCTTGACGGATTGCAGCCGTTTCCGGATCATTCCAGTGGAAACCGCGCCCCAGGGCAAGGGCACAAGTCCCGGCCATTATCCCGCAGATGCTTGCCACCACCAGGATTTCGATCAGGCTGAAACCGCGATAAAGGGAGGGAAGCGGCAAAGCCGCTTCCCTCCCGCGAAAAGGTCCCATAGGGCTTACTTCCCGGCGAAGTGGGCGTACCCCAGGTCCACCGCTTTCAGGTTGTCTGCCTTGAATTTGGCAGGCGCCAGCTTTTCAACCGCATCACGGACCTCTTCCATGGAGAGATTCCCCGCACTCGCCCCGCACATTGCCCCAAGGATGAGGACGTTCATGAAAAGGAAGCGCCCCCCCATCTTTTCCCTCAGGATGTCGTACCCCGGCAGGCAGAAGGTCTCGATTTGCCTTTCGGCCAGGAAAGATTTGAGGTGAGGGTTCTCCATGGCTTCAGGGGCATGGACGTTCAGGATCGCCTTCCCCCCGTTGCGAAGGAAGTGAAGGTTGCGGATACCCTCGTTCTGGTCGAAAGAGAGCATCAGGTCCGCCGCCCCGGTCAGGACGAGCGGGCTTGAATAGTCCCCGACCTTGAAATGGCTGATGACCGAGCCTCCCCGCTGGGCCATGCCGTGCACTTCGCTGCCCATGACGTGTTCTCCGCGTGAAACGGCGATATGGCCAAGGACCCGGCTGGTAAAGAGGATGCCCTGGCCACCCAGTCCGACGATGATGTACTGCATCCCTACTCCTCCTCTCCCTCGACGGCCTCGATGGCACCGTGGGGGCAAACCTGGATGCAGACCCCGCACTGGACGCAGAATCGCTCGTCGATCCTTGCTTTCTTTGCCGTCTCGTCAAAGGGCAGTCCCGGGCAGTTGAAGAAATTCGTGCAATACTTGCAGCCGATGCACTTGTCCGGATTGACCCGGACCTTCACCCTGGCCTGCTTCTGCTTGAGCAGCATGCAGGGATGCCTGAGGATGACCACGGCCGGTTCCCTGTTCGCCTTGGCATGCTCCCAGGCTTCCTTGAACACTTCCGCGGAATCCGACGTATCGTAGGGCTCCACGACCTTGACGAAAGACACGCCGCATCCCCTGACTACCGGTTCGATCTCTATGCGCCGGCCTTCATCACCCTGGCGCAGTTTCTCTCCCACGCTGGGATTCGATTGGCCGCCGGTCATGGCGGTAATGCTGTTGTCCAGGATGGCCAAAACGAAGGCATGACGGTTGTAAACGGCGTTGGCGAGACCGAGGATCCCCATGTGGAAAAAGGTCGAATCCCCGATCGTCGCGACGACAGGCTGGTCTTTGCCATCGGTCTTGTAAGCCAGGTAGAAACCCGATGCAGAGGTCAGGGAGGCTCCCATGTCAATGGTCGTGTCCACGTCCCGCTGGTTCACACCGAGTGTATAGCAGCCGATATCCGAGGGATATATCCCTGTCGGCAAGGCTTTCCTCATGGCAAAGAAGGAGGCGCGGTGAGGGCAGCCGGGACAAAGCATCGGAGGCTTGGGCGTCACTTTCATTTCCTCGATGGCCGCCTTCAGCTCGGAAACCCCGGCTTCGGGCAGGGGCTCTCCAAGTGCGGCAAGGACCAGATCCCGGATCACCTCGGGCAGGAGTTCACCCGCCCGGGGAACAAACCCGTTCCATCGCCCCTTGAGCTTCGTCCGGTCAGGCAATTGCATCTCGATGACCGGGTAGGTTTCCTCGAGAACAATCACGTTGTCATGGCGGGCGATGAAGTCCTGCACCATTTTCACGGGGAGAGGATGGGGCGTGCCGATCTTCAGGACCGAAACGTCCTCCCGCTTCCACTCCTTCAGCAGGTCCATGACGATGGAGAAGGACACTCCGCCTGCGATGATCCCGAGCCTGGGCTTTTCCTTGGCCGGGACCTCGAAGTTGTATCGCCCGTAAAGAGTTTCGAAATCCTCCCGAACGGTGTCCAGCTTCGCGTTCAGCTGCGGATGGTTGATTTTCACGTGGGCGGGCAGGCAGACCCAACGGCGGATATCTTTCTTGAAATCGGCCTTGCGGGCCAGGTCCTTGACCGTCCCCAGCTCAACATCCTGCCGACAGTGGTCCACCCGGACCGCGGGCCTCAGCATGACAGGCATCCGGTATTTTTCGGACAGGTCGAAAGCATCGAACACCATGTCCTTTGCCTCCTGGGCGGAAGCCGGGTCGAAGCAGGGGACCTTCGCGAACATCGCGAAATAGCGACTGTCCTGCTCCGTTTGAGAACTGTGCGGGCCAGGGTCGTCGGCCGAGACGATCAGGAATCCCCCGGCAAGGTCGAAGTGCGCCACGCTCATGAGCGGATCCGCGGCGACGTTCAACCCGACCTGCTTCATGATCGCGCAGGTTCGCTTGCCGGTGAAGGAAGCCGTTGCAGCCACCTCGAAAGCAACCTTCTCGTTCACCGCCCACTCCACCGCCGTCCGCGTTCCCAGCTCGTCGGCAAATTTCGCCACGGCAGGCAGGATCTCGGACGAGGGCGTTCCCGGGTAAGCGACAGCCACGTCGCACCCCGCTTCCACGATGCCCCTGGCGATCGCCTCGTTTCCGAGAAGAATGACCTTGTTACCCAACTTGAACCACCCCTTCCTCACTGGACTGATTGACTATTTTTTCGAGCCAGCCGTAAAACGGCTGCGGCGCTTTTACCAGCTTACCATCCCTGTCGCAGAAACCGTGCCTCGTTTCTCCTTCCGCTACCAGGCGCCCATCTTCCTGCTTGAGGACACGGTATGAAAAGGTCAGCGTGTAGGGCGTAAGACCGGAAATCGAGGCGTGGACCTCTAGGAGGTCGTCATACCGCGCAGGGTGCTTGTAACGGCACCGTGCCTCGACAGCCGGCAGGAAAACCCCGGCTTCTTCCCATTCCCTGTAGGGAAACCCCTTTGCCCGGCAAAATTCCGTTCGCCCCAACTCGAACCACACGAGATAGTTCGAGTGGTAGGCCACTCCCATGGCGTCCGTTTCCGCATAGCGGACCCGGATAACTGCCGCATGCCCGGCAACCATGCCGTCACCTCCCTGCCGCTAGCCAACCCACAGATTGTACAACATGAAGAGGGGGGAGGGACAAGCCCTCTCCCCTCTTTGAATTTCCCCTGTTCCCTGTGCAGTTTCCCTTTTCAGGCCCATTCGACCCTGTCGCCGGCAGCAATTCGACCACCTTCAAGAACGCGACAGAAAATCCCTTTTTTGGGCATGATGCAATCTCCTGTTGTTTTGTAAATCGCGCACTTCGTGTGACATTCCTTGCCAATCTGGGTAATCTCCAGCAGCGTTTCTCCCACTCTCAGGCGAAGTCCAACCTTGGAGGCCTCCAGGTCGATTCCCTCAACCGTAAGATTCTCGGCGAAACTGCCGGGGCGAAGGCTTGGAAGCTTTTCCTGGGCAATCCGGATGTCCTCCATTGCAATGAGGCTCACCTGCCGATGTGCAAAACCGGCGTGTGCATCCCCCTCAAGCCCGAGCTCGGCTACGAACATCCCGCTCCCGATGTCCTCCTTCGGGATACCCTTGCGGTCTGAGCGACAGACGGCGACGACGCGTCCTTCAGGCACCCCGGTTTTCCTCCTCTTCTCCAAGGTCGTGGTGGCAGACGGCATCGTGGCGGGGAGGCAGGGACGGCAGTCCCTCGAGACGCCTCCTATAATCCTCGACGGCCGCGTGGATACCCTCCTCGGCCAGGAGGGAACAGTGGATTTTTTCGGGCGGCAGCCCACCCAGGGCGTTCGCGACATCCTTGTTCGTCAGCTTGAGGGCCTCCTCAACCGTACGGCCCTTGACCATCTCCGTAGCCATCGAACTCGTCGCGATTGCCGCGGCGCAACCGAAGGTCTCGAAACGGATATCCACGATCCGTTCATCCTCCACGCGGAGATAGATCTTCATGACATCGCCGCACCTGGGGTTTCCAACTTCACCGACCCCATCCGGGTTTTCCATTGCACCAACGTTCTTCGGGTTCATAAAGGCCGCGATGACTTTTTCGTTGTACATCGACATGGGTTTCCCTCCCGGTTAAGCGTTTTTCTTGAAAGGCGACATGGCACGAAGAGTCTGGACGATCGGGGGCAACATCTCAAGAATATAGTCGATATCCCCTTCAGTCGTGTCCTTCCCGAGCGTCAGCCTGAGCGAACCATGGGCCGTGGCATGGTCCAGGCCCATCGCGAGCAGGACATAGCTGGGTTCAAGGCTGCCTGACGTGCAGGCCGAACCGCTGCTTGCCCCTATTCCCGCAAAATCGAGACGCAGGAGCATCGCTTCGCCCTCGATGTAGCGGATGCAGAAACTCGCATGGAAAGGAAGGCGGAACGTCCTGTGGCCGGTCAGGCTTGAATCCCCGACCCTTGAAAGGACACCGTCGATCAGCCGGTCGCGGAGTCGAAGTTCTTCATTGATTTCACCGCTCTCGATCCGCCGGGCAGCCAAGTCTGCCGCCGCCCCGAAACCAACGATCCCGGCCGTATTCTCGGTCCCGGACCGCAACCCGAATTCCTGGCCTCCCCCGTGAACGAGAGGGGCGATCCTTACGCCTTTTCGGACATAAAGCGCTCCGACTCCCTTCGGTCCATACATCTTGTGGGCCGCCATCGTCAAAAGGTCAACCGGAAGATCCTTCACGTCGATGGGAATGTGCCCGGCTGCCTGGACCGCGTCCGTGTGAAAGAGAACCCCGTTTTCCCGGCAGATCGTTCCCATTTCCCGAATGGGCTGGACCGTCCCCACCTCGTTGTTGGCGTACATCACCGTGGCCAGGATCGTGTCCCGCCTGATCGCCTTCCTGAAGACTTCCACATCCACAAGGCCATCAGGCCCCACCGGCAGGATCGTCACGTCATAACCCTGTTTCCCCAGCCATTTCACCGTATCCAGGACGGCATGGTGCTCGATGGCTGTCGTGACGACATGGCGCCCCTTTTCGGAGAGAACTTCGGCGACGCCCTTGATTGCCAGGTTGTCTGCCTCGCTGCCTCCTCCTGTGAAAAGGATCTCGCGCGGGTCTGCGTTCAGCAGTCGCGCCACGCTTGCCCGGGCTTCATCAACGGAGGACCGGACTTCCCTTCCCCACGCATGGATGCTGTTGGGATTTCCGTATTTTTCCGAGAAAAAAGGGAGCATCCTTTCAAGAACCGACCGATCCACGAATGTCGTTGCGGAATGGTCCATGTAAACTTTTCGCGAATTCAAGGCTTTTCACCTCTTTATCAAGAATTAGGTTCGCCTAATTTCTTGCACATCCTAGCAATCCCGGATGAAATCGTCAAGAGGGGAAAGTCATGAAAAAACGGGACGAGTGGGAATTCGCCCCGTCCCGAAACCCCCATTACAAACTCCCGGAGCTAATCCCTGGCAGCACAGTCAGTGCGGTGCTTCATCATCAGGCATTCACCGGAAACCACAGAAAACCCTTCGGACTCGAGATCCTCCTGGGCCTCGGGGTTTTCGGCTCCAGGCTGCATCCAGACCACAGGCTTGTAAGGCATTTCCCGAAGTTCCCGCAAAACCGCCGCCTGGTTCTTTGCCGCGATGAAAAGCGCCACGATATCCACTTCCCGTGGCAAATCCAGAAGCCGGCCCACGCATTCCATGCCGAGTATTTTTTCCCCCGCATAGGCAGGGTTCACCGGGAAAAGGCGGAACCCGCTGTCGGCCAGGTAGGCCATGACGCCCGATACGGCCCGCCCGGGGCTCGGGGAGGCACCGACAATGGCAACAACGGAAGGGCTGCAGACAAAATCCAGAACCACCTTGTCCTTGTTCATGTTCTTCCCCTCCCGGAAGTCAAAAAGGAAGGTCCCGACGGGACCCCGCTCCTCAATTTCAGGTACCCGCAACGCCCTGGAACGGGAAAACCCTGACGCTCCCCGGGATCCTGGCGATCTGCATCTTCATCTTCACGGAAGCACTCTCTTTCGGGCGGATTCGCTTCACTGAGCTCCTGGCGACCGTTGAATCAAACTCCTTGCCCGCACTGTCGAGGATGGACACCGCAAGTCCAGGATCGATAACATCCCAGGCCGATATGTTGCTGACCTCGGCTTCAAGTTGGAAGGTGCCCGTTTCAGGGTTGAAGACCCAGCCGAGTTTCGTGATCGCGAGCGACACTTCAGGGTCGACGGCGCACGCCGCATGAACCGGCACGGAAAGGCACGGCACGAAGCAAATCAACAGCAGCAAGACCAATCCTCTTCGCAGGTGCACGTTCCCCATGCCCAGTCCCCCTTTTATCGGAAGTTCCCGTTGATTATTTTACCGCACCCTGTGTTCGCGAAGTCCTGCGAGCGATGATATAATATCGCCCTGCGGAGGGCTGGCCGAGTGGTCGATGGCGGCTGACTTGAAATCAGTTGTGGGGTGACCCACCAGGGGTTCGAATCCTCTGCCCTCCGCCACTGCAATGAAAATAAAGGGCCCTGCTTGCTGCAGGGCCCTTTCCTTTTCAGTTTCTCCAGTTTTTCAGTATCTTGGCCCACTTCCTGTCCCGGTTCGCAACAATGAAATCGATCTCTTTTTCCTTCAGGTGCCTGAACCTGGCCTGTTTCCGAAGGTATTCCTCCACCGACGAGAACTCCCTTGGTTTCCTGTTGAGAACGAACTCGTCATTCTCGTACTCGGCCAGGATCCAGAGACCGCAATCAACCGCATCCTTTCCCATCCGGACGGTTTGTTCCACGGGGAAACCCCAGCCTGTCGCGCAGGGAGAGAGGACCTGGATGTAGGAAGTTGTTCCGCACTGTGCAGCCTTGCCGATTTTTACCAGGAAATCTTCCGGGTAGCCGATGCTGGCGGTCGCAGCATACTCGATGCCGTGCGCAGCCACTATTTCCAGCATGTCCTTCTTTCTTCCGGCAGCTCCGGGAATGTTCCTGCCCGCTGGAGAGGTCGTGGTCCTTGAGCCGAAGGGCGTCAGGCCGCTTTTCTGGATGCCGGTGTTCATGTAGGCTTCGTTGTCGTAGCAGACATAGATGATCCGGTCTCCCCTGTCGATCGCTCCGGAAAGAGCCTGGATCCCGATGTCGGCAGTGCCGCCGTCACCGGCAAAACCGACGACGTTGTAGTCTTTCAGGCCAAGGGCCCTGGCTCCGGCCTCTATTCCCGACAGCACCGCTCCTGTGGCGGGAAATGGGCTGATCATCGCATTGGTCGTAAAGGAAATCTGCGGGTAAAGAAAGCTGACCGCAGACATGCAGTTTGCAGGAATCGCGACAAACGTTCTCGGCCCGAGGACTTTCATGGCCAACCTCAGGGCAAGGCTGCCTCCGCATCCGGCGCATGCCCTGTGGCCGTAAAGGTATTCGGTGTTCGTCAATTCCCTTGCGTTTGTCGCTCTTTTTTCATCCATTGTGCTCACACCCCACGTTTACGAACTGGATCCTGTCCCTGGATTCGCCCCCCGCCATCTCAATCAGCTGGTTGAACATGGACCGGATATGCTGCTTGGAGATGTTTCTCCCCCCAAGCCCGCCTATGAAATTGATCCTTGGCGGAGGTGAAGCAAGGTCGCAGACGGAAGAATTGACATTGGTGAAGACGATTCCTTCGTATCCGATTGATAGGTCCTTGTCGACAACTCCCATAGCCTTGACCCTTCCGGCTATTTCCATCATTTCCTGTCTCGGGAAGGGACGAACGAAACGAAGCTTTGCCAGCCCGACCCTATGCCCCTCTTTCCTCATGTCATCGACAACCACCCTCGCGGTGCCGGTAACGGTTCCAAGTGTAACCAGCACGACATCCGCGTCTTCGCACCGATATTGCTCGACCATGCCGTGATAGGTCCTGCCGAACCTCTCCCCGAATTCCCTGTCGATCTCGGCGATGACGGCGGGAGCTTTTCTCATGTCCAGTTCCTGCTTCATGTGGAACTCCATGTATTCATCCATTGCAGCGTAGCAAACCGTCTTGGGGTCATCGAGGGCCATCTTGTTTTCAGTCCGGTAGGGCGGAAGAAAACCGTCAACCTCCTCCTGGCCGGGCAAGTCCACCATCTCGTAGGTATGGGTCAGGAGGAACCCGTCCAGGTTGACCATGATCGGGGCCATCACCCTCGGGTCTTCCGCTATGCGGTAGGCCTGGATGATCATGTCCAGCGCTTCCTGGGCATCCT
>Ga0068711_1002193_pt1 | contig 9996 bp, 11 predicted proteins | sample MTBAKMMethaMetaG_FD_62224 | JGI IMG/M metagenome (GOLD analysis project Ga0068711, IMG submission 62224) | Enrichment culture microbial communities from Arthur Kill intertidal strait, New Jersey, USA, that are MTBE-degrading - MTBE-AKM (Arthur... | ecosystem: Environmental > Aquatic > Marine >...
CCGCTCCGGGCCGCCGGAGGTCACGCTCGATGTCGTCGCCGGCGGACTGGCGCAGCCCATCTACGTGGGCGCTCCGCCAGGCGACCCCCGTCTGTTCATCGTCGAGCGCGCCGGCCTGGTCCTCGTGTACGAAGAGGGTGGCCTACGGACACAGCCCTTCCTCGATCTCCGCGATCAGGTATCCACCGGCGGCGAGCGCGGCCTCCTCTCCCTCGCCTTTCACCCGGGGTTCGCGGCGAACGGCCGCCTGTACGTGAACTTCACCGACGCTGCCGGCGCCACGCGCGTGGTCGAGTACCGCACGACGGACGGCGGCGGCGCCGACCCGGCCTCGGCCCAGGTCCTCCTCACCGTGGACCAGCCGTACGCGAACCACAACGGGGGCCAGCTCCAGATCGGCCCGGACGGCCTCCTCTACGTGGGCATGGGCGACGGCGGAGGTGCCGGCGACCCCGACGCCAACGCCCAGGACGACGCCGGCCGTCTCGGCAAGCTGCTGCGCGTCGGCCTGGGCGACGCTCCGTCCGGCTGGCAGGCCTTCGCCAAGGGCTTGCGCAACCCCTGGCGCTTCTCGTTCGACCGCGTCACCGGCGACCTCTGGATCGCCGACGTCGGGCAGAACGACATCGAGGAGGTGAACCGGCTGCCGGCCGGCCGCGAGCCGCAGGTCAACTTCGGCTGGCCGGCCTACGAGGGCTCGGCGGTGTACCGCCCGGACGTCGCCGACGATCTCGACCGCGAGGCACTCGAGTGGCCGGTGACCGAGTACGCGCACGCTGAGGGACGCTCGATCACCGGTGGCTACGTCTACCGCGGCGCGGCGCTGCCGGGACTCCGCGGCTGGTACGTCTTCGGGGACTACGTCTCAGGGCGCGTCTGGGCCTTCGACCACTCGAGCGGCGCGCGCGTGCCGCTCGAGGGCGCCGATGGCCGCATCGAGCAGCTCGTCTCCTTCGGCGAGGACGGCGCCGGCGAGCTCTACACAGTCTCCCTGGCCGGCACCGTCTACCGGCTCGCACCGGCGCGCTGACCGGCCGCATGCCGGGCCGGCTCGACGCGCGCCGGCCTCACGCCTGCGTCAGCCGGTGCCACGCCTCCACGTACTTCTCCGAGGTGCGCTGTGCCACCTCGGGCGGCAGTTCGGGCCCGGGCGCGGTCTTGCCCCAGTCGAGGGTCTCGAGGTAGTCGCGCACGTACTGCTTGTCGAAGCTCGGCTGGCTGCGCCCCTCTTCGTACCCGTCGAGCGGCCAGAAGCGCGACGAATCGGGTGTGAGCGCCTCATCGATGAGGATGAGCTCGCCGTCGAGCAGACCGAACTCGAACTTGGTGTCGGCGATGATGATGCCGCGCTCGAGCGCGTACTCGGCGCCGACCCGGTAGAGCTCGAGCGCCGTGTCGCGCACCTTCTCGGCGAGCTCGCTGCCGAGCAGGTCGACCGCGCCAGCGAAGTCGATGTTCTCGTCGTGGGCGCCCTGCTCGGCCTTGGTCGACGGGGTGAAGATCGGTTCCGGCAGGCGGCTGGCCTCGACGAGACCCTCGGGCAGGCGGATACCGCACACGGCGCCCGTGCGCTCGTAGTCCTTGCGGCCGGAGCCCGTGAGGTACCCGCGCACGATCGCCTCGACGGGCAGCGCCTCGGCGCGGTGCACGACCACCGAGCGCCCGGCGAGGTGGGTGTGCTCCGCGTCGGTCGCGAAGGGCTCGGCCTCGATCAGGTGGTTGGGCACGAGGCCGCTGGTGCGCGCGAACCAGAAGTTCGAGATCTGCGTCAGCACGACACCCTTCTCGGGGATCGGCGTGGGAAGGATCACGTCGAAGGCCGAGAGCCGGTCGCTCGTGACGATCAGCAGCTCGTTGGGCGCGTACTCGTAGACGTCGCGGACCTTGCCGCGCGCGAGCAGGGGCCAGGCGCTCTCGTTCGACTCGTAGAGGACGCTCATCGGCGCGGGTCTCCTTTCTCCGCCGGCGAGGCGGCGATGAGGTCGAGAAGGGCGGCCGCGGCCTCGTGCGGGCCGTCGGTGGCGAAGCCGTCGATGCCGAGACGGGTGCGAAGCTGCCCGACGAAGACACCGGCGGCGAAGGCCGCCGCGAACGTGCGCCCGGCGATGGCTTCGTGCTCGGCCTCGCGCTGCGCCGCCCCGAACGGGTTGGCGAAGTAGCCCTTCGTCAAGCCCGTCGCCGTCGTCGTGCCGCGCGACATGGCGGCGCCCTCGCGGAAGACGGCGAGCGCCGCCTCGGCCGTGGGGAAGCGCTCGATCACCGGATGGCCGGCGTCGACCGGCTGGTGGTTGTTGGCGTACAGCAGGACGTCGACGGGGTACCCGTGCAGGACCTCGTCGAGGGTCGTGACCGGCAGGACGACGCGGGCGTTGACGCGATTGGCGGCCATGATGATCGAGCGGTCGAGCTGCCCGAAGGCGTAGCCCTGCTGCAGGTCGTCGAGACGCACGAAGGCGCCGATCTCGGTGCCGTAGCCGCGCAGACCGCCGTCGTCGGCGACCTCGAGGCTGCCCATGTCGTCGGCCACGACGCGCAGCTCGCGAAGCCGGCCGGCACCGATCACGCGCAGAGCCTCGAGCGTCTCCGACTTGCCGGTGGCCGTGTCGCCGATGATGAGCACGTTGGCCTCGCGGCCGTCATCGAGGGCGACGCGCGCGAAGGCGCCGTGGAAGGGCATGAGACCGCGCTTCATCACGGCCACGTTGTGGAGCGTGAGCACCATCTTCTTGACGTAGCCGAAGTACCCGAAGCGATCCCCGAGCGGTACCGCGGCGACCAGCAGACGCGAGCTCTCGTCATCGTGGTAGACGGTGGGCTGCTCGCCGAAGCGGTCGAGCGCCGCCGGCGGCGCCCCGAAGAGGTAGACGGCGTCGGGGCCGGCGGCGATCTCCTCGTCGCTGGCGATCTCGAAGAGGTTGGCGAGGCTGAGGCCGAGGCCGGCGAAGCGCTGGTGGAAGTAGACGAAGACGGTGAGCCGGCCGACGAGCGCCGGGTAGCAGAGCCACTGCTCGCGCTCGAGCGTGAGCCCGTCGAGCGGGTTGTCCTCGACCTCGAGGAAGCGGCCGCTGCGCGCGTTCATCGGCGGGTCGAGCAGGAGCGGCGGGTACATGAGCAGGTGCCGCACGAAGGGCACGCCGCTGAGGAGCTCGCGGTAGCGCGCCGGCACAGGCCACCGTCGCTGCACGGCGATGACCCCGACCTCGCAACCGGCCGCCACCTGGCGGTAGACGCGCGGGTGGGTGCCGGTGATGTTCTCGACCACGTCGCGATAGAGGGCACGCACCAGCCCGCCCAGGGTCTCGACCGTCTCGTTGAAGGTGCGGTACGGACGCGCCGCCTCGTCGCCGATCTCGGTGTGGCGGATCATGAACCGGTCGTAGCTGCGCCAGAAGTCGTAGAGCCCCTCGACGAAAGCCTGCAGGCGTGCGCGGCGCGCGAGGAGGTCGTGGTGGCCTCCGGTGACGCTCACGAAGCGCTCGAGCGGGTTGTTGGCGAGCAGCCGCAGAAGGTCGAGGAGCTGTGCGCGGCGCTCGTCGGTCTCGCCCTCGAGGCCGAGACCGACGAGCGCCGCGGGGTCGTGCGCCTCGAGCCTGTCGACGTACAAGTGGACGACGCGGGCGAAGGCCTCGCTCTCGGCCAGCTCCTGGGTCGTACGGCACAGCCCGCCGTCGGTGTGCAGGACGGCCTGACGTTCGTCGATGTCGAGTCGCTGCTGCGCCATGGGGACGGACTCTACCATGCCCGCTCGCGGCCTCCCTGAAGCCACGGCCGAGCGTGGAAGACGACCGCAGCGGCCGCCGCTCTCGGCTCCGCCGGCGCCTGCCCGGGCGCGGGTCGACAGACCACGGTCGTGGGGTGCACCCGGTGGCTGGCCGCCGGGCGCGTCGGACGGGCCCGGTTGGCTGGCCGCCGGGCGCGTCGGACGGGCCCGACGGCGGGCGCGTCAGGCAGGACCGACGGCGGGCGCGTCAGGACGCGCGCCCGCCGCCGGGCCGCGCACCGACGAACATCCAGGAGACGTGGTGATGCACCGTGCCGTCGATCTGCGGCTCGAGGTACTCGTGCTCGTAGAGCTCGCGCACCTCGAGGAAGGCGAACGCGTCGCGCAGCTCGCGCTCGCGCGCGAAGTGCAGGTACACCGCGCCGACGAACGAATCGATCTCGCCGGCGACGACGACGCCCTTGCCGAAGTGCTCGGGATCGTGGGGCGAGAGGGTAGCGAGGAAGAGGAGGCCGCCCGGTGCGAGGTGTCGCCGCACGCAGGCGGCGAGCGCCCCGCGCCCGGCGGGCTCCAGCAGATGGTAGAGGCCGTTGGTCACGACGGCGTCGAACCAGCCGGCGTCGAGCTCCTCGAGGCGGGCGTGCACGAAGCGCAGGCCGTGCGCGAAGGTCGCGTCGTCGCGCGCCAACTCGCTGCGCCGCCGCTCGGCGAGGGCGATCGCCTCGGCGGACGCGTCGACACCGATCACGGAGCCGCCGAGCCGGTCGCGCAAGTGGAACGCGTCGCGGCCGTAGCCGCAGCCGAGGTCGAGCACCCGGAGGAGCGGGCCGCGGCGCCCCAGCGTCGCCAGGCGCTCCTCTGCGAGCACCGCGATCTCGGACGGCCCGGTCCCCCAGCGCCGCCCGAGGCGCGCGTACGTCTCGTCCCAGTGGTCGCGCGGCACGCCCGCCCCGTCTGGTCAGGGCGCCGGCGCGCTCAGTCGCCGGCCTGCGCCGAGCCGCAGAAAGCGCACTTGCGCGCCTCGGCGGGGATGTCGCTCAGGCACTCCGGGCACTTCTTGACGCTCGTGTCCGGGGGCGGCTCCGTCTTGTAGCGCGCGATCATCGCGTTCACCGGCACCACCACGAAGTAGTAGACGGCGGCGGCGACGATCACGAAGGTGATCACCGTGTTCAGGAACTTGCCGTAGTAGATCGGGCTGCCGTTGACGCTGAACGACAGGTTCGCGAAGTCGGGCTGCCCGACGACCGCGGCGATGAACTGCATGAGGACGTCGTTGACGAAGGACGTGATGACCGCCCCGAAGACCCCCGCGATGACCACGGCGATCGCGAGGTCGATGACGTTCCCACGCAGAAGGAACGCCTTGAGCTCCCGCAACTTCATCGCACCCTCCCGGCACGGACGTGCGGCGCGGCCGCTCGGCGTCGCCGGGCACCGGCCCTCGTGGCTTCACTGTACTCCAGTCATAGTGGGCCGCGACAGGGTCGCGCGGGGGGCGGGCCGGGAGAAACGGGCGGCGGAGGGGGCAGCGGGCGGCGAGCGGGCGGGGAGGGCGGGGAAACGGACGGGGGCAGGTGGCGGCGAAGGGGCCGGGGCGCCTGCCGGCGCCCCGGCCCCTTCGCCGCTGCGCGTCAGCCGCCGAGGTTCTTCGCGGCGAAGCTCCAGTCGACCAGGCTGTCGAAGAACGCCTGCACGAAGTCGGGGCGGCGGTTCTGGTAGTCGAGGTAGTAGGCGTGCTCCCACACGTCGCAGGTGAGGAGCGGCTTCACACCCTGGCCCGCCGGCATCTCGGCATTGGCCGTGCTCGTGATCTTCAGCTCGCCGTTGTCGTCGACGAGCCAGACCCAGCCACTGCCGAAGCGCCCGACGGCGGCCGCCTTGAAGGCGGCGACGAACTCGTCGTAGCCGCCCCACGTGCAGTCGATCCGCTCGGCGAGATCGCCGGCCGGGCGCCCGCCGCCGCCCGGGGTCATCGAGTGCCAGAAGAACGTGTGGTTCCACACCTGGGCGGCGTTGTTGAACACCGCTTGCTTGTCGGCCTTGCCGGCGACGGCCGCGACCACGTCCTCGAGGCTCTTGCCCTCGAGGTCGGTACCCGCGGTCAGCTCGTTGAGCTTGTCGACGTAGGCCTTGTGGTGCTTGCCGTAGTGGAAGCTCACGGTGCGTGCCGAGCAGGCCGGCTCGAGCGCGTCTTCGGCCCACGGCAGGGCGGGCAGTTCGAATGCCATCTGGTCCTCCTTGTGTCCTCGTGTCGTCGCCGGGCGCGCCTCGCGCGCCGGGCTCAGTCCGCGACCTCGACCTCGATGGCTCCGTCCGTGACACGGACGGGCCAGGTCTCGAGGTCGTGGACGCGCGTCTTCCACTGCAGGCGCTTCTCGAGCATGAAGAAGCGCCGGATGGGCTCGGGGACCGGCTCGTCGCCGTAGTCGTGGTCGATCGGCCAGCTCAGATTCTTGCCGGTGCGGATGTCGAACTGGGCGTCGTGCAGCGGGCAGGTGATGATCCACCCGTCGAGCGCTCCCTGGTCGAGAGGAGCGTTCTGGTGCCCGCAGCGGCGGCTGACCGCGTAGATGTCGCCGTCGTGGTTGCAGAGGGCGATCTCCTCTTCACCCACGCGCACGTACTTGATCCCGCCCGCGGCGACGTCGTCGAGCCGCGCGACCTCATGCCACATCGCGTCCTCCTCTCAGAGCTCGTCCGGCGGGAGCTGGGGCAGGCTGTCGGGGTCGGTCACGTCCTTGTGGACGAAGAGCCCGCACCAGCAGCGCTTCATCTTGTCGAAGTGCTCGCGGTGGAAGGGGATGCAGGGGCAGACGATCTGCATGTCCTCGGCGCGCACGCCGCTGCGCCCCTGGCAGGGGCAGAACGGCGCGCCGTGGTCCTGCTCGAGCTTGACCTCCTGCTCGAGGAGGAAGTCGGCGAGCTCCTCGTCGGGCGTGAACTTGTAGCCCAGCGGGTCGACGACCTTCTCGTACAGGTAGCGCAGGGCGTCCTTGCGTGTCGCCTCGGCCACGACTCACCACCCCCCCGACTTGAGCAGCTCGAGGTAGCGGCTGGGGTTGTACCCCGCCACGACCTCACCGTTGATGACGGCGACCGGGAAGCGCCGCGCCCCGCTCAGCTCGTAGGCCTTCTCGGCGGCCGCGTCCTGTTCGGCGCCCTTCAGCAGGTCGACGTCGACGTAGTCGAACGGCACCTGGTTGTCGGCGAACCACTGCTTGGCCTTGCGACACCAGGGGCAGGTGCTCAGGGCGTAGAGGAAGACCTCGTCGGCCATCGTCATGCCTCCGTCAGGTCGACCAGCACCTTGCCGTCCTCGACCCGGGTCGCGTACACGGGGATGCTGAGCTCGGGTGCGTCGAGGAACTCGCCGCTGCGCACGTCGAAACGCCAGTCGTGGCAGGGGCAGGTGAGGATCGGCCCCTCGAGCAAGCCCCCCTCGAGGGGGCAGGCCATGTGGGCGCACCTGTTGCGGATCGCGTGAAGCTCGCCGTCGAGCCGGACCAGCAAGACTCCGACGCCCTTGGGGTAGACGGGGACCGGCGACCCCTCGCGTACCTTGGCCTCGTCGACGGTCGCGGTCCAGGAGGATCCCGCCACGGCTCACCCCTTCCTGGTCGGCTGGGCCCGCGGCCACCCGCGCACGCGTGGCGCCGGCGGCGTCGGGACGGGTTCGTCGCTCGTCATTCCCGCCGTGCACATGGGACAAACGGTTGCCCGGGCCGCGACGCGGCGCCGGCGCGGCCGGCGGCGCCGGCGCCCGAGGTGCGGACCGAGCCGCGGCGGCGGCTACCAGCGCTCGCGATGGATGCGCGCCGCGTCGTACCGGTCGACGGGTCCCTTCTGCGTCGCCGGGTGACCGAGAGCGACCATCGCGAACGGCACGATACCCTCGGGCACGCCGAGCTCGGCGCGCACCGCGGCGACGCGTTCCTCGAGCGGGTAGACGCCGATCCAGACGGCGCCCAGGCCCAGCTCGTGCGTGGCGAGCAGCAGGTTCTCGGTCGCCGCCGCACAGTCCTGCGGCCAGAACGGCGGCCACTTCGCCACGGTCTCGTCACCGCAGACGACGGCGAGCGGCGCGGCCGCCAGCGGCTTCGCGTACGGGTGCGAGCGCGCGAGCGCAGCGAGTGTGCCGGCGGCGGTCACGACGACGAAGTGCCACGGCCGCTGGTCGCCGGCCGACGGAGCCGCCATGGCCGCCTCGAGCAGCGACCCTACGAGCGCGTCGTCGACGGGCCGGCGCTCGAAGCGGCGGACGCTGCGCCGCCCGAGGATCCCGTCGCACGCCCTCCGCGCACCGTACGCGAAGTCTGCCGGGGAGTCGCCCACCGCACGCCTCCTGATCGCTCGCGGGCCGGGCGTCGAAGCATACAGGACGCACGAGCCGGGCGGCGCTGGGGGCGCCGCCCGGCTCTGAAGGCAGGCACTTCTGCCGGCCAGGGGGGTCTCTCTCACCCGCGTCCCACGGGTGCTTTGTCGTATACCCGGCCGCGACGATCCTTCACCGTTGACTCTCGCCCCGTGGCCTTCCGGAGCCGGTCGCGGCGGCAGAAGACCCGGCGTGACCTCGGGTACGGCCATGCCGGGGTGCGGCGACGGCGTTGAGCCGAGACCGCCGGGCGGCTATCATCCCGTAAAGGGAACGTCTTCCCTTTCGGACCTCCCCCTCGCCCCCGTCAGCGAACGGTATGCGCATGCGGTACGACGTGATCATCATCGGCGCCGGCCCGGCCGGCATCTTCGCCGCCCTCGAGCTGGCGCGCCGCGACGGCTTGAGCGTGCTGCTCGTCGAGCGCGGCCCCGACATCGACCGCCGCGACTGCCCCGCCCGCAAGACGGGCGTTTGCGCGCACTGCTCTCCATGCCGCATCACCTCCGGATGGGGCGGCGCCGGCGCCTTCAGCGACGGCAAGCTCACACTCTCCCCTCAGGTAGGCGGCTGGCTCGACCGGTTCGTGGACCTGGAGTCGCTGACGGAGCTGATCGCGCACGTGGACGGGCTCTGGGTGGACTACGGAGCCACGACCGTCGTCCACGGCGGCGGCAAGAAGCTCGACAAGCTCCGCCGTGAAGCGTTGAAGCACGGGATGACCCTCGTCGACTCCCCCGTGCGACACATGGGGACCGAACGCGCCTTCGAGATCCTCACCACCCTGAGGCAGGAGCTCGAGACGAAGATCGAGGTGCGTACCGGGGTCAAGGCCGAGCGCATCCTCACCGACGGCGACGACGGTGACCGGCCGCCGGAGCGCGAGAAGGACACGGCCACACTCCGCGTGACCGGCGTCCTGCTCGATGACGGGAGTCGGGTCGAGGCCGACGCCGTCATCGTCGCCCCCGGTCGCGAGGGCGCCCGCTGGCTGGTCGAAGAGTGCCGGCGTTTGGGCATCCGGGTGCGTACGAACCCCGTCGACATCGGCGTGCGCGTCGAGGTGCCGGCCGCGATCATGGAGCCGCTCACGAGCACGCTCTACGAGAGCAAGCTCATCTACTACGCGCCGAGCTTCGACGACCCGGTGCGCACCTTCTGTATGAACCCCTACGGCGAGGTGTCGATCGAGAACTACGGCGACGTCGTCACGGTCAACGGCCACAGCTACGCCGACGTCAAGACCGACCGCACCAACTTCGCCCTGCTCGTCTCGACCGACTTCACCGAGCCCTTCGACGACCCGCTGGCCTACGGCACCTCCATCGCCCGGCTCGCCAACCTGCTCGGCGAGGACATCATCGTGCAGCGCCTCGGCGACCTGCAGCAGGGCCACCGCTCGACCGCCGACCGCCTGCGGCGGGGCACGGTCGAGCCCTCGCTCAAGGGCGCCACTCCCGGCGACCTGAGCTTCATCCTGCCCTACCGCCACCTGCGCGACATCCTCGAGATGCTCGAGGCGATGGACGCCCTGGCGCCCGGCGTCAACGCCCGCGACACGCTGCTGTACGGCGTCGAGGTCAAGTTCTACTCGTCGCGCCCCGAGCTCGACCACACGCTGCAGACGCCGGTCCGCGGGCTCTACGCCGTGGGCGACGGCGCCGGCATCACGCGCGGGTTGGTGCAGGCGTCGGCCGCCGGTATCATCGCCGCTCGTGCGGTGCTCGGCGGCAGCGGCCCCGCCGGCCGGGGCGACCGCGCGAACGAACGACGTCGCGGCGCGGCGTCCTGAGGGGAGGCAGTGTGCCCGCCACCATCGTGATCGGCGCCCAATGGGGCGACGAGGGCAAGGGCAAGATCACCGACCTGCTGGCCGAGAAGGCCGACGTCATCGCCCGCT
>Ga0068711_1002197_pt1 | contig 9980 bp, 10 predicted proteins | sample MTBAKMMethaMetaG_FD_62224 | JGI IMG/M metagenome (GOLD analysis project Ga0068711, IMG submission 62224) | Enrichment culture microbial communities from Arthur Kill intertidal strait, New Jersey, USA, that are MTBE-degrading - MTBE-AKM (Arthur... | ecosystem: Environmental > Aquatic > Marine >...
CTCCATGCCGAACTTCAACCGAAGATCCACCACCGGAATGACCTTCCCTCTCAGGTTGATCACCCCCTTCACGAACCCCGGCGTCTGGGGAACCGCTGTGATCCCCATCATGCCGATGATCTCTTTCACCTTGAGAATGCTGATCCCGTATTCCTCCCCCGCCAGGGCAAACGTCAGGTATTTCCCTTCCCTGCCGGCGGAAGTCTTCATCCCCTGTTCCACTTTTTCCGCGTAGGTTGCCATTCATTCACCTCCCGTCCGCCGGGCGGAACGGACCGCGCCTCGCCGGCACGGCCCGCACCCCCGGTCCGGCAGCGATCAGAAATCCTTGAACTCCCCTTCTTCCATGGGGATGATCTCGTCCGGTTTCACTTCACGGCCCTTCCCGTACAGGGCGACCTCCCTGCCGTTCCCCTTCTTCCCGATACGGGGAGGCCCTTTCCGCTTCGGGCGGCTCCCCGTCTCCGGATTCGACCGGGCCGCTCCCCTGCCATTGGACGACCCGCCGCCGATGATCAATGCCAGCTCCAGAGAAATGGACTTCATCTGCTCCGCCTGGGCGTTCATCTCTTCCGACGCGGAGGCCGATTCCTCGGCATTCGCCGCCGTCTGCTGGGTCACCTTGTCCATCTCCGCAACGGCCTTGTTGATCTGATCGATCCCCTGGGCCTGCTCGTTCGACGCCGCGGCGATCTCACTCACCAGTTCCCCCACCTTGGAAGCGCTCCCCGCCACCTCCGTGAAGGCCTCGTTCGTCTTCACCACGATCCCCGAACCTTCCTTGATCTTCTTCACCGTCTCCTCGATCAGACCGGCCGTGTTCCGCGCCGCGTCGGCGGCACGCATGGCAAGGTTCCGAACCTCCTCCGCCACCACGGCGAATCCCGCACCCGCCTCGCCGGCACGGGCGGCCTCAACCGCCGCGTTCAGCGCCAGAAGGTTCGTCTGGAAGGCAATCTCGTCGATGGTCTTGATGATCTTCGACGTCTCCTCGCTCGCAGACGAAATCTCTCCCATGGCCTTCGTCAGATCCCCCATGGAACTGTTCGCCTTCTGGACCACATGGTTCGCCTGCTTCATGAGACCGTCCGCCTGCTGCGCGTTCCCCGCGTTCTGCTTCGTCATGGAGGACATCTCCTCCAGGGACGACGACGACTCCTCCAGGGCGGACGCCTGCTCGGAGGCCCCTTCCGCCAGGGACTGGCTCGACGACGATACCTGCGAGGACGCCGACGCCACCTGGTCCGCCGCATCGTTCAACTGCTCCACCGCCTTCCGGATGGGAAGGGTGATGCTCCGGGAAAAATAGAGAATCGCCAGGATCGTGATGACGAGGAAAACCACCGCCGCGATCGCGATGACGTTCCGGATCGAATGGGCCGCCCCCAGAAACTCCGACTCGTCCTGGGTGACCGCCACGGACCATCCCGTCATCGCCACCGGAGCGAACCCGGCGATCTTGTCCACATTCTGGTAAACATAAGGCAACACGCCCGCCTGCTGTGACGTCATCTTGCCGGCGATCGCCTCCATCCCCTTCACTTCCTTCATGTTCAGCTCGAGGATGTACTCCTTCTTCGGGTGGGCGATCACGATGCCGTTCCTGTCGACCATGTAGGCGTAGCCCGTCTTCCCGAGCTTCACCGACGCGACTTTCTCCACGAGAAAATCGATCGCGAGCGCCGCCCCGACGGCACCGACGACCTCGCCGCCCGGACCCAGCACGGGGGAGCAGACGACGGCCACGGGATTTCCCGTCTTGACCGACTTGACGGGAGTTCCCACGGACGCCTTCCCGGCCTTCGCGTTCACCATGTAGTCCCGCTGTGACACATTGACCCCGATGTAGGACCCTCCCACGCCGTCCGCCCGGATCACGCCCGCGGCATCGGTCACGACAAGGGTCTCATAGTCGGCCCCGACCTTCTTCATCATCGCCGTGAGTTTCGCATTGGCGCTCTCCGCCGAGCCTCCCTCGGCGGCCTCGATGACCGCGGGATCCGTCGTCAGCCCGGAAACGTTCTTCATTTCTTCCATCAGTGCCACATTGACCATATCGGCAAGGCTTTTCGCCACAAGGGCGGACTGGCCTTCCGATACGGACCTCAGGGCACTCGTCGACTTGATCGTCGCAAAGACGCCAACCACAACCAGGGGGATCAACACCGCGATGATTCCCCCAACAACCAGCTTGAAACCCAGTGTTCTCTTTTTCATGAACCCCTTGGCCTCCAAAAAAAATTATTTTTGTATTGCTTCAAGAGGAAAAGATCTCCCTCCCGTTGAACATTTGCCCGGAAAGCAACTGATTCATCCCGTGCAACGTTCAAACTCCTTATCGGCAGAGCCGGCATCCGCCTTGAGCAAATCCGGTAAAATATTGCCGATCCCCTCCCATCCCGGAAATTGTTCCGCTTGTCATTTTTTTGACAAAAAAGCCGTTCCATATCGAAATCCTGATGGGAATGAAAATTTTTTGACATTCCCGAAGAATCGGATTATGAAACAGGCACCGTTTCCGGCGCTTTCCGGCCGGCAGGGGAATCTATTTCCAGCCATCGAGGGGACGGCCATGATCAAGGAGACCGGGGGCCCTGTCATTCTCATCGCCGAAGACGATGAACTCAGCCGGAGAAATCTCGCCGACCTGCTGGAACAGTGGGGATACCGTGTCGATGCCGTAACCGACGGCAGGGAAGCCATGGACGCGGCCGTCGCCAACCATTACGACCTCGTGATCACCGATCTTCGGATGCCCCGGGTGGACGGTCTCGGCCTTCTCAGATTTCTGAAGGAAATGAATCCCGATTTTCTCGTCATCGTCGTCACCGGTTACGGCACCGTACCCTCCGCCGTGGAGGCCATGAGAATGGGGGCGTTTGATTACGTCACGAAGCCGCTCCGGGAGGATCTCGTGGAACTCGCGGTCCAAAGGGCCCTCTCCTACGGGAAGCTCCGGGAGGAAAACATCGCCCTTCGGGACCATCTCCGGGAAAAATACGATTTCGGAAACATGATCGGTTACAGCGATCCGATGAAAAAGGTGTTCGAGATGATCGAAAAGGTCTCCTCGACGGACAGCACGGTGATCATCTACGGTGAGAGCGGAACGGGAAAGGAACTGGTGGCGAAGGCCGTCCATTTCAACAGCGAAAGGAAAAACCAGCCCCTCATCCCGGTGAACTGCGGGGCCATTCCGGAAGACCTCCTGGAAAGCGAGCTTTTCGGACACGAGAAGGGGGCCTTCACGGGGGCGATCCGGACCAAGCTGGGACGATTCGAACTCGCCCAGGGAGGAACGATCTTCCTGGACGAGATCGGCGACATGAGCCCCGCCCTCCAGGTCAAGCTTCTCCGGGTGATTCAGGAAAGGAACTTCGAAAGAATCGGGGGGTTGAAAACCATCAACGCCGATGTCCGGATCATCGCGGCGACCCACCAGGACCTGGAACGGGCGGTGGAGGAAAAAAGGTTCCGGGAAGATCTATTCTACCGGATCAACGTGATCCCCATCCACATGCCGCCCCTGAGGGAAAGGGGACCGGACATCGCCATCCTGGCCAACCACTTTCTCAGGAAGTTCAACAAGTCGAAGAAGAAAAACGTGACCGAATTGGACCAGGGGGCCATGAAGCACCTCATGTCCTATTCCTGGCCGGGCAACGTGAGGGAACTGGAAAATCTCGTCGAGATGCTCGTCGTCGTCAAGGGATCGGGGCGGATCGAGGTGTCCGATCTCCCCGACAAGATCGTCAAATCGCAATCCGATCCCGTTTTAACGTCACTCGAGTTCCCGGAGAACGGATTCGATTTCAACGAAAAAATCGAAAGCGTGGAACGGGAATATCTTCTGAAAGCGCTGGAAAAAAGCGGCGGGATCAAGAATCAGGCGGCGAAGCTTCTCAAGCTGAACCGGACGACCCTCGTCGAGAAGTTGAAACGTTTCAACATCCGGGGAGGAAACTGAGGACCGCCCGGAAAACGGCGCGGCTTGCTACGAACCCGCCCCGAAAGGTTTCCGCCATCGGGAGAGCTTTTCCGAGGCGTCCTCCACGGCCTTTTGGAGGGTCCGGAAGTCGAGGGGCTTCGTGAAGAAATCATCGAACCCCGCCTCCCGGCATTCCTCCACCTCGAAAAGACTGGTCCATCCCGTGATGGCGTACAGGATGGAGAGCGGTTTCGCCTTTCGGATGGCCCGGCAGAGCTCAATCCCATTGGTCCCGAAAAGCTTGAGATCGAGGAAAATCACAAAATCCTCCTCCCGCTTCAGGATTTCAAGGGCGTCGGCGGCGCCTTCCGCCTCGCTCACGGACCAGCCGAGACGTTCGAAGACATCCCGGAACAGGGATCGGACGCCGGCTTCGTCATCGACGATGAGAAGGGATCTGTTTTGCGGCGACATGTTTCGTTTCCTCCCGGACCTTCCGGGTTCACCGGGCGTCGATGACCAGGTTTCTCAGAAGATCCCAGGCCTTTTCCGCTTTCTCCGCTTCCAGGTCGCCGGCGGAGGAGGAAGTCGACCCGGTGGAATAGACGATCACCGCATTTCCGTCGCCGTCGCGGATCTCCCTCCTGCCGAATTGCTCATAGGGATTTTTTGCCGCTTCCATCTCCTGACGGATCATGAGCTGAATCGTTGCGTCGCTGACGCCGGCGTTTTTCAGCTTCAGCACCTGATCGGCCGTAAGGCCGTAAGCGGCCCCCCCCATGAGGACGAAAAGAAACAGGAGAGAAACGAGAAGTTTTTTCCTCACCTTTCGGTCTCCTTTTCCCGGGGTGTTCCCGAGCGTCTTTTGTCAATGAAAATGGGTTTTTTTATAGCCCGACCCTTCCGAAAAAGTCCAGATAAAAATCGTTTCACCGGGGAAACGGAACCCATGGGCACGCCATGGCGGGAAGAGGCAGACGGCGTGGACGGCCGCCTTTCGAAGAAGGCGCAGGGATACCCGTTGAGCCGAAACGGAACGGGGCAGTGGACGGGCATCGAGGAAAGGAACCTTGACGTTCAAACGTTTGTATGATACAAACGTTTGAAAAGTGACCTCCCCGAGGGAACCGTTCGAAGGGGGTCCCATAAAGGATCGGTTGCGGGAGGAAAACGGACGGAATTCCGGACCGGCGGGGGAATGCAGGCCAATGAAAAAGAAAGCGATCATCCTCACGTTTTTCGGATTGTTTCTGGCGGCGGCGATTTTTGTTTACGTGGCGAAAGAAAAGAATCGGCAGGATGAACTCTTTTTTTCAGGAACCATCGAGGCCACCGATTCCCAGCTCGCCTTCCAGGTGAGAGGAATCGTCCGGGACGTCCTCGTTTCGGAGGGGCAGGCGGTAAAACCGGGGGCGCTTCTCGCGGTGCTCGACGATTCCGAGTACCAGGCCGCGCTCGACCAGGCGGCGGCCAACGTGGAAGCGGCCCGGAAGACCCTCTCGAAAATCGAAGCGACACTCGCGCTGCTGAAAGAGAGCCTCCCCGCGGACATCGACCGGGCCCGGGCGGCGGTGGAAAGCGCCGGGGCCGTATACGAGGAAGCGAAACGGAACCTGGAACGGTACGAGGCCCTTTTCGAGATCAAGGCCGTCTCCGAGCAGGACAGGGACGCCATGAAGCGCCACCACGACACGGCCATGGCCGGGCTTGCCGAAAGCCGGGCGGCCCTCCGGCAGGCGGAAAGCGGCCTGAAGAAGATCGATGCCACGGAAGAAGAGCGACAAGCGGCCATGGCTCAGATCGAGGCCCTCGAGGCGACCCGGAGACTGGCGGAAATCCAGCTCGGCCACACCCGCCTCACCGCCCCCTTCGAGGGGATCGTCACCAGCCGGAACGTGGAACCGGGGGAAGTGGTCACCACGGGAAGGGAGGTGCTCACGGTAAGCGATCTCTCCCGGGTGGACCTGAAGATCTACGTGAACGAGACGGATCTGGGAAACGTGCATCCCGGCCAGGCTGTGGACGTGAAGATCGACACCTTTCCCGAAAAGACCTACCGGGGAACCGTCTCCTATATCTCGCCGGAGGGGGAGTTCACACCCAAGATCATCCAGACCCGCAAGGAGCGGGTCAAGCTCGTGTACCTCGTCAAGGTGTCCATTCCCAACGAGCGGCTGGAACTGAAAACGGGGATGCCCGCCGATGCATGGCTTCGCTGACCCTCCCCCCGCGGGGAGCGGGGGATCCCTCCCGTCCGCCGGCCCCTTGATCCGGGTGGAGGGGGTTTCCCTTTCCTACGGCACCCTCCCCGCCGTCAGGGACATCCATCTCACCGTCGATCGCGGCGACATTTTCGGCCTCATCGGGTCCGACGGGGCGGGGAAATCCTCCCTTCTCCGCATGATCGCCGCCATGATCCGGCCCGGGGCCGGAAGCATTCTTATGGGGGGACTCGACACCCGAAGCGAACGGCGGGGAGTGAAGCGGTTGATCGGGTACATGCCCCAGCGGTTCGGCCTGTACCAGGACCTGACCGTCGGGGAAAACATGGATTTTTTCCTCGACGTCTTCGGGGTGTCCGGCCCGGAAAGACAAAAACGAAAAGACCGGTTCCTCCGGTTCTCCAATCTGGACCCTTTCATCGACCGCCTGGCGGCGAACCTCTCCGGAGGGATGAAACAGAAGCTCGGCCTCGCCTGCGTTCTCGTCCACCAGCCGGAAATCCTCGTGCTGGACGAACCCACGAACGGCGTGGATCCCGTCTCCAGGCAGGAGTTCTGGGAGATCCTCTTCCAGATGAAACGGGAGGGGATGACCATCCTCGTTTCCACGGCCTACCTCGACGAAGGGGAAAAATGCGACGTCCTCGCCCTCATGCACCGGGGGGAGTTTCTCGCCGTGGGAACGCCGGGGGACATCCGCGGGTCGTTTCCGAATCTCGAGGAAGCCATGATCGACCGGATCGAAAAGACCGACAGGGAGCTGGCCCATGACCGCTTCCAGTACTGAAACCGTTTCCGTGGAAAACCTGGAAAAACGCTTCGGCGCCTTCGTCGCCGTCGACCGGATTTCCTTCTCTGTGGAAAAAGGGGAAATTTTCGGTTTTCTCGGGCCGAACGGATCGGGAAAATCGACGACCATCCGGATGCTCTGCGGGATTCTCACCCCCACGTCGGGAAAGGGGTTCGTGGCGGGGCACGACATCGCCCTGGAGCCCGAGAAGGTCCGCAAGTCCATCGGCTACATGTCCCAGAAGTTCTCCCTCTACGAGGACATGACCCCCTTCGAAAACATCCGCTTCTACCTCGGGGTCTACGACATCCCCCGGGAGTCCTGGAAGGAACGCTCCGACTGGGCCATCGAGGTCACCCGCCTGGGCGACGTCCAAAACCGGCTCACCGGGGATCTCCCCCCGGGATGGCGGCAGCGGCTGGCCCTCGGCTGCGCCCTGCTCCACCGCCCCCGGGTCCTTTTCCTGGACGAGCCCACGTCGGGCGTCGATCCCCTGACCCGCCGCCATTTCTGGGATTTCATCCGGAAGCTCTCCGGGGACGGGGTCACCGTCTTCGTCACGACCCATTACATGGACGAAGCGACCCACTGCGACCGCCTCGCCCTGATCAGCGAGGGGCGCCTCGTGGCAACGGGCACGCCGGACCGGATCGTCGAAACGGCCCTGCCGGGGAAAAGCGGTGGAACCCTGACGGAGGCCTTCATCGCGCTCATGGACCGGGGGGACCGATGAACCCGAGGAAAGTGCGGGCCGTCGCCCGGAAGGAATTCTACCACCTCATCCGGGATTTCAGGAGCCTCTACCTCGCCTTTGCCATTCCGCTCCTGCTCATCCTCCTCTTCGGATACGCCCTCAGCCTCGACGTGGACCACGTAAAGACGGTGGTGGTCGACTTCGACCGTACGGACCTGAGCCGGGATTTCCTGTCGCGGATCGAAGCCTCCCCCTACTTCGACGTCATCGCGCACGTCCCGAACATCCGGGAGGTGACCCGGTACCTGGACCATGGAATGGCCACCATGGCCGTCCTCATACCGCCCGATTTCACCGGAAACATCCGGTCCGACCGCAACGCCCCCATCCAGGTCCTCTTCGACGGGAGCGACCCCAACATCGCCGGCATCTCGTCGGGGTACCTGACGAAAATCGTTTCCGATTACAACAGCGGCCTCCTGCGCTCCTTTCTCGACCGGAGCGGCCAGGAATCGATCCACCCTCCCGTGGAAGGCCAGATCCGGGTCTGGTTCAACGAGGAACTGGAAAGCCGGCGATTCATCGTCCCCGGCATCATCGCCATCATCATCATGATCGTCGGCGCCATTCTCACCTCTCTCGTGATCGCCCGGGAATATGAAAACGGAACCATGGAAACCATCCTCTCCATCCCACTCAACGCGATGGAATTCCTGGCGGGAAAGGCCATCCCCTATTTTCTCATCGCCATGATGGACGTGTTCGTCGCCATCCTCATGGGGCAGATTCTCTTCGGCGTCGTCATCAAGGGAAGCTTCGGGCTCTTTCTCGTGGCGGCCTCCCTGTACCTGGCCGTCGCGCTCAGCCTCGGCTTCGTCATTTCCGTGGTCACCCGGTCCCAGCTCGTGGCGAACCAGGTGGCGATCCTCGTCACCTACCTCCCCTCCCTGCTCCTTTCCGATTTCGTGTTTCCCATCGAGAACATGCCGAAAGCCCTCCAGGCGGTCACATGGTTCGTCCCGGCGCGGTACTTCATCGACATCCTGAATGGGCTCTACCTCAGGAACCTGGGGTTCTCCTACCTGTGGACAAGCTTTGCCGTCCTCGCCGTCATGGCCTTTCTTCTTTTCGCGACCGCCTTCAGAATCCTCAAGCGGGAGGGCATGTGACGATGAGCTGGCTTCGCATCCGGGAACTGGTGAGAAAGGAATTCATCCAGCTCTTCAGGGACAAGAGGAACCGGCCGATCCTGGTCGTCGCCCCCCTGATCCAGCTTCTCGTTTTCGGATACGTGGTCACGACGGACATCCGGACCATCACCGTGGGATTCGTCGACCAGTCGAAAACGAGGGAGAGCCGGATGCTTCTGGACCGCTTCGAGGGAAGCCAGACCTTCAGGATCGTCCAGATGAGCGACGACCCCCGGGAGCTGGAGGACCGGCTGCTCCGCCGCAGGCTGGACCTGGCGATCAAGATCGGACCCGACTTCAGCGAACGGATCCGAAAGGGGGAAACGGCGGAAATCCAGATCCTGGCCGACGGGAGCATGAGCAACATGACCCTCGGCCGCATCGCCTACACCTCGCTCGTCCTCGAACGGTTCAACCGCCTCGTTCTCAAGGAACTCCACCCCTATCGCATGGATTACGGGAACATCGACGCCCGGGTCAGGACCTGGTACAACCCCAACCTGTACAGTCAGAATTTCTACATTCCCGGAATCGTGGCCTTTCTCATCATGATCCTCACCCTCCTGCTCACGTCCATGGCCATCATCAAGGAAAAGGAAAGAGGGACCATGGAGCAGCTGATCGTCACGCCGATCCGGCCGTTCGAACTCATCCTGGGAAAAACCATCCCCTACACGGTCATCGCCGTCACCCAGATGCTGGTGGTCACCGTCTTCGCCGTGTTCTGGTTCGGCATCCCCCTGGAGGGCAGCATCGTTCTCCTTGGAATCGCCACCCTGTTCTTTCTCCTCAGCACCCTGGGAACGGGTCTTTTCATCTCCACCATTTCCGCCACCCAGCAGCAGGCCATGATGACCACGTTCTTCTTCATCCTGCCCTTCTTCATGCTGAGCGGGTTCGTCTTTCCCGTGGCCAACATGCCCCTCCCGGTCCAGTGGCTCACCTATCTGAATCCGCTCATGTACTTCCTCATCATCATCCGGGGCATCTTCCTCAAGGGCGTGGGGCTGGAGGTGCTGTGGCCCCAGTATCTCTCCCTTCTCATCATCGGCATGGTCCTCTTCATCGGATCGGTCCGGCGCTTCAGGAAACGGCTGGATTGATCGTCCCCGCCTCCCCGGAAAGCGCCTCGGGAGGGGACTCCTTCAGAACGCGG
>Ga0068711_1002214_pt1 | contig 9933 bp, 6 predicted proteins | sample MTBAKMMethaMetaG_FD_62224 | JGI IMG/M metagenome (GOLD analysis project Ga0068711, IMG submission 62224) | Enrichment culture microbial communities from Arthur Kill intertidal strait, New Jersey, USA, that are MTBE-degrading - MTBE-AKM (Arthur... | ecosystem: Environmental > Aquatic > Marine >...
TGAGCGATATATTGCATCACAAGGCAAGCCGAAAGATGAGTTAAAGCAGTTGAAGTTATTTTAGGTTTTTTAGGATACCCCGCAGCTTGCTGCGGGGAGATTCATTAATAATTATATAGCAACCTGTGCACGCGTTGGTTGAAAGGGGGAATAATATTGAAAAATATAAAACACGGTAAGTTGGAAGCCGGTCTTCTTGATGGTCCTGCCGTAAAAACCGATCATCCGGTCAAGATTCAGGATCTAACATTTAGAGATGGACATCAGTCTATTTACGCCACGCGAGGCCGGACTGAAGATTTCATTCCGATTGCTGAGCAAATTGACAGTATAGGTTTTTACTCCATGGAAATGTGGGGAGGGGCAACGTTTGACACCATGCATCGATTTCTTGGTGAAGATCCCTGGGAACGTATAAAAACGTTAAAGAAATATATCAAAAAGACTCCTTTTTCCATGTTGCTCAGGGGTCAGAACCTGGTTGGATATCGCAACTATCCTGACGATGTTGCGGAGGCCTTTGTGGATCGGGCCTGCGAAAATGGAATGGACATCTTCAGAGTATTTGATGCGCTTAATGATTTCCGTAACTTTGAAACCGTCGTACGGGTTATCAAGAATAAAGGCAAGCACTTTCAGGGCGCCATATGCTATTCATTGACAGAGTCGCGTATGGGCGGTGCAGTCTATAATCTGGATTATTATGTAGAAAAAGCAAAAGAACTGGAGAAAATGGGAGCAGACACCATTTGTATAAAGGATATGGCCGGTCTTATTGCTCCTTACGACGCGTACGCATTGATTAAGGTTCTCAAGGAAGCGGTTAAAGTTCCCATTCATCTGCATAGTCATTTCACGTCGGGGATGGCCGATATGTCGCTGCTTAAGGCAATTGAAGCTGGAGTGGATATTGTAGATACGTGTCTTTCCACCTGGGCGTACCGCACGTCACACCCGGCAGTTGAACCACTCGTAGCTACCTTGAAATATACGAACCGTGATACAGGACTTGATATAGAAAAACTTGCCGTATTGAGTGAGTATCTGGAAAAGGTATCACAGAAGTATAAGCATCTCCTCGATGAACGCACATCTCTGATCGACATTAATGTGCTGCTCCATCAGACGCCGGGAGGCATGCTCTCGAATCTGGTGAATCAGCTCAAAGAAATGGATCATTTGGACAAACTCGATGAAGTATTCAGGCAGCTTCCTATTGTTCGTAAGGAACTTGGGCAGGTGCCGCTGGTAACTCCAACGAGTCAGATCGTGGGAATTCAAACGGTCAATAATGTGCTTTTCGATACGCCCGATGATCGTTACAAGATGCTTACGGCGCAGGTAAAGGATCTTTGTTATGGCCTTTATGGCAAAACGGCAATTCCCATTGATCCCGAGGTACAGAAAAAAGCATTAAAAGATTATCCAAGGGGCGATACTCCCATTACCACACGGCCTGCCGATGTATTAGAGCCTGAGTTGGAGAAGGCGCAGAAGGAAACCGAAGGCCTTGCCAAGGATATTGACGATGTACTGATCTATGCACTCTATCCGATGACCGGGAAACGTTTTCTTAAATGGAAGTATGGACTTGAGGAAATTCCTGATGAAGTAAAACCAATAACACTGGAAAAAGTAAAAGCTCAAGATGAGTTGGTGAAAAAGGCCAAGGAAGGTCTGCTGACCGATAAACCTGCTGACAAGGGGAAATTGGGACCGGAAACCCGTACTTTCCGTGTTCTGGTCAATGGTAAGACTTTTGATGTGGATGTGGAACAGATTGCCGGACAACCCTTGATGGTTCAGGGTGCTTCTTCAATCGGACAAAGGAACACGCTTCAGCTCGGCAAACAAGGCGGTGGCGTGAGAACTTCTTTGAAAACTATTCACTCAAAACGTGACATGTCGCAAGTTGAAAAAGCTGCTCCTGTGGAATCAAATGGAAATAACTCGACAGAAACACCGGTACAAACTCCTATGACAGGATCAGTAATCCGCTATGAGTTTAAAGAAGGAGATCCGGTTAAAGAGGGGGATGTGGTAGTCGTTCTGGAAGCTATGAAGATGGACAATTTTATTACCAGTCCTGCAACCGGTAAACTTCACAAGATTCTTATAAAAGAAGGTACATCGGTTAAAAAGGGCGAGACGCTTGCTTTGATATCATAAAATTATCTGGTGACACTGGAAAGGGGTATAAGTCAATGGACGAAAAATATAAACAGAGGATAGATACTCTTAGACAAGTCAAGCAAAACTCGCTTTTAGGCGGCGGTCAGGACAAGCTTGACAAGGTGCGTAAACAAGGGAAGCTTACTGCGCGGGAGCGTGTAGAACACCTGTTGGACGAAGGAAGTTTTGTAGAACATAATCTCATCATCGGTTACAAAGAGAACATGCCTTATGACGGCCTCATTACAGGCTACGGCGAAATCCACGGCCGAACGGTCTGTGTCTATTCCCAGGATACGACGGTATCCGGAGGCTCCGTTGGTCCGATGCACGGATTAAAGATGCACCGGACTATTGAGTGGGCGTTGGATATGGGCGTGCCCTTGATCGGCCTCCATGAGTCTCCAGGAGCGCGCATACCTGGTTTAACATCCAGAAGTTTGTTCGGTGAAGCTTTGGAAAGAAACGGGGGTTCGGTTTTTTACGTCAATACCCAGGGATCAGGAGTTGTTCCTCAGATTTCCGCGATTATGGGAAGTTGCGCCGGCATAGCGGTATACTCACCGGCGCTGACAGATTTTATTTTTATGGTGGATAAAAAAAGCGAGATGTTTATTACCGGTCCCAAGGTGGTGCAGGCGGTTACCGGAGAAAAACTCTCCAAACAGGAATTGGGCGGCGCGGAAATCCACTGTAAAATATCTGGAGTTGCCGACGGCAGGTTCAAGGATGATGCGGAACTTCTCGATGCCATTCGGGAGCTTATGAGCTTTCTGCCGCAGAACGCCGATGAACTGACGCCGCTGATAAATCTGGGAGACGATCCCAACCGTTTGACGGAGGAACTTCTGGATATCGTTCCGTCGGATGCCACCAAAGCCTATGACGTCCGCGAAGCGATTAAATGTATCGTGGATGCCGGAAAGTTCCTGGAGATAAAACCGGAATTTGCCCAGGAAATTGTTGTGGGATTTGCGCGGCTGGATGGCCGCGCGGTGGGCATTGTGGCCAACCAGCCCGGTTTTCTGGCCGGGAGTCTTACGGTGGATAGCTCGGATAAACAGGCGCGTTTTATGCGTTTCTGCGACTGCTTCAATATCCCCATCGTACTGTTGGTGGATACTTCTGCGTATATTCCGGGTAAGGATCAGGAACAACGGGGTATTATTCGCCACAGCGCCAAGGTTATTTACGCGCTTTGCGAGTCTTCAGTGCCGAGAGTAGGGATTGTTTTACGAAAGGCCTATGGAAGAGGTAATGTGGGCATGGGTGTAATGCCGGCCCAGCGAGGCACGGATATGATATTTTACTGGCCCATTGCCGAACTGGGCGCCATGCGAGCAAAGGCATCCGAGTTGGCTTCACCCGATACGGAGGAAATGCGTAATCCCATGCGTGAGGCAGCCTACAACCCGTTTATCAATGATGTTATAGAGCCAAGGGATACAAGAAAAGTTTTGATTCAGTCGCTGAAATTTTTGTCGACCAAGAAGAAACCCCCACGGTATAAAAAGCGTCATGGGAATATTCCGCTGTGACCGAAAGGTGAGGATCAGCGGCAGCAAATGTAAATGCAGCTCTTGGTGGGGTTGATAGCGTGACAATATCTGAATGATTGAAAAGGGGTATAAGTTAATGGATGAAAAATATAAACAGAGGATAGATACTCTTAGACAAGTTAAGCAAATCTCGCTTTTAGGCGGCGGTCAGGACAAACTTGATAAAATACGTAAACAGGGAAAACTTACTGCCCGGGAACGTGTAGAATACCTGCTGGATGAAGGAAGTTTTGTGGAACATAATCTCATCATCGGTTACAAGGATGACATGCCTTATGACGGCCTTATTGCAGGCTACGGCAAAATCCATGGCCGGCCGGTATTTGTTTATTCCCAGGATCCGACGGTGTCGGAAGGTTCCGTTGGTCGGGTGCACGGATACAAGATTTACCAGGCTACTGAGAGGGCTTTGGATATGGGTGTGCCCTTAATCGGACTCCATGAATCTTCCGGTGAACGCGTACCTGAGGCAACGTCCAGAAGTGTGTTTGGCGAAAATTTTGAAAGAAACGGAATTTCGGTTTTTTACGTCAACACCCAGGGGTCTGGACTCATTCCCCAGATTTCAGCGATTATGGGAAGCTGCGCCGGTATGGCGGTATTTTCACCGGCGCTCATGGATTTTCTTTTTATGGTGGATAAAAAAAGTGAAATGTTTATCACGGATCCCGAGGCGGTGCAGGCCGCTACCGGAGAAAAACTCTCCAAACAGGACTTGGGCGGTGCGGAAGTCCACTGTAAAATAACAGGAGTTGCCGACGGCAGGTTCAAGGATGATATGGAACTCCTGGATGCCATTCGGGAGCTCATGACCTTTTTACCGCAAAACGCCGATGAACAGCCGCCAATGGTTGATCTGGGAGACGATCCTGATCGTTTAACAGAGGAGCTTCTGGATATCGTTCCGTCGGACGCCACCAAAGCTTATGACGTCCGCAAAGCCATTAAATGTATTGCGGATGCCGGAGAGTTCCTGGAGATAAAACCGGAATTTGCCCCGGAAATCGTTGTGGGATTTGTGCGGCTGGATTGCCGCGTAGTAGGAATTGTAGCCAACCAGCCCAGTTTTCTGGCCGGGAGCCTTACGGTGGACAGCTCGGATAAACAAGCGCGTTTTATGCGTTTTTGCGACTGCTTCAATATTCCCATTATACTGCTGGTTGATACCTCTGCATATATGCCGGGCAAGGATCAGGAACAATTGGGCATTATTCGCCACGGCGCCAAAGTTCTTTATGCGCTTTGTGAGTCTTCCGTGCCGAGAATAGCCGTTGTTTTGCGTAAAGCCTACGGCGGAGGCAATCTTGGCATGGGTATCATACCTTTTCAGCAAGGCACAGACTTGATGTTTTACTGGCCCATTACCGAACTGGGTGTCATGGGAGCAAAGGCAACAGTGGAGCTTTTCATGGGTGACGTCATCAAGGCATCGCCAAATCCTGATGAGACACGTGATATGTTTGTCCGGGAGCTTGAAGAACGTACCTGCAATCCCATGCGTGAGGCGGCCTATAATCCGTCCATCATTGATGTCGTCGAACCCAAGGATACGAGAAAAGTTTTGATTCAGTCGCTAGAATTGTTGTCGACCAAGAAAAAGCCGCCACGGTATACGAAACGTCACGGAAATATTCCGTTGTGAAAAAAAGATTAACCATTAACAATAGAAAATAAAATTTATATATATAAAATATCCGGATTAGAACTTGCTTATTATTCTGGAAATGTAAAGAGTAGACGTGTATGTTTCTCTAGAGGATACGTTTGGCCGGTAAGTTTTAAGAATTATTCATTAAACTGTCTGAAATTGTTGTTGTTTGTTAATGCAAACTGTAAAAGCAGATGTACAGTCCACAAAGCTTTAACTAATTATTCATAAAGGGGAATCCGATGAATAACTTGATTTTGGATGAAAGAGATCAAAAATTCGTGTTGTTTGAGCTGCTGGATATGAATAAGCTCTTAAGATTGGAGAAATACTCCGACTTCTCCACGGATACATTTAAAATGATTCTTGCCAATGCGCAAAAGTTTGCCGCAGAGGAAATATTTCCCACCCTTACGGAAGGTGACAAAGAGGGATGTAAGCTGGTAGAAGGAAGCGTCCGTGTACCGGATTGCTTTCATCGTCCGTATAAGCTCTTCAACGAAGCGGGATGGAATTGCATGTTGCTTTCCAGGAAAAGTGGAGGTCACGGATTTCCCGGCGTCATAAGGACGGCAGCCCATGAATGGTTCATGCATAATTCCGCATTCTGCTCCTACCCGATATTGGTAGAAAGTGCAGCATACCTCATCAATGCCTACGGCTCAAAGCAACAAAAGAACAAATATCTTCCAAAACTAACGACCGGTCAATGGGGAGCAAGTATTTGTATTACCGAGCCAATGGCTGGAACCGATATGGGAAATATTAACGTAAAGGCGATAAAGATGCCTGATGGCACCTTCAAACTTCAAGGCACAAAAATATTCATTACGGCGGGCGACCAGAATATGACTGAAAATATCATTCATATTGTACTTGCCAGGATCGAAGGCGATCCAGGACGAACAAGAGGTCTTTCCACCTTCATTGTTCCAAAGTATCCGGTCAATAAAGACGGTTCACTGGGAAAACATAATGATTTTGAGATAGCTAAGATCGAGAAAATGATGGGAGGCAAGGGAAGCGCCACCTGTCTTATCAACTATGGCAAAAATAACGACTGTTACGCTGAGTTGCTGGGCGATGAGCGGGCAGGCATGAAGATTATGTTCCAGATGATTAACAGTGCCAGAATTGTCGCGGGACTGCAAGGTCTCGCGAGTGCATCAACTGCCTATCTCCACGCACTGAAATATGCCAGGGAACGGCTCCAGGGTTCATCGCTCATCGGATGGAGGAATGGCAATGCGCCCCGTGTCCCGATTATACATCATGCCGATGTCAGGCGCATGCTTCTATGGATGAAGTCCAATGTGGAAAGCATGAGAGCTTTGATATACTACACCGCAATGTGCAATGACATGGCCTATGGTATCAGCGATCCGACTGAGGCGGAAAAATGGCAGGGAATCATGGAAGTGCTTACCCCGATCGTGAAGGCCTATTGTACGGATATAGCCTTCAGGGTAACGGAAACAGCCATGCAATGTTATGGAGGTTATGGTTATTGCAACGACTATCCCATGGAACAGTTTCTTCGGGACGTGAAAGTTGCTTCCATTTACGGCAGCAATGGACTTCAGGCATTGGATCTTGTCGCCAGAAAAATGATCGTGAAGGAACAAGGATCATACTTTATGGATCTCCTTGGTGAGATGAATACGACTGTTGCCAAATTTAAGGTTATAGCCGCACTGAAAGAACTTGCGGAAGATGTTCAGACTGCCATCAATACCCTGACGGATGTTATCATGTTCTTCTCTTCCTGCAGCAAAGAAGGCAAATTTTATGTATTTTGGGGAAATGCGCAACCGTTTCTTATGATGATGGGAAAGATCGTTTGTGCCTGGCTTCTGCTTTGTGAAGCAGCCGTTGCGCAGCAAACACTTCTGGAACTTTGCAGTATCAAGGGAGTAACCTGTTCAGATCCCTCAGACCTTTCCCGATTTATTAAAAAGCATAAAGATGCCGCATTTTACGATGGCAAGATGAAAACAGCAAAGTACTTCATCAAGAATGTGCTTCCTGATATATGTGGAACGATAAAGGCCTTAAAGAGTGAAGATATTTCTATTATGGAAATAGCTGATGAGAGCTTTTCTTCTTAATCATTCTATGTTACATTTAAATAGAATATGGATGGGTCTAAACACTGCCCAATCTGATTCAAGGAGTTATTCATGAATGAACAGATATGGAACAATGCCGCGCAAGCTTCTATAAACGCGGGCACTATCCCGATGCCTGTTACCGACACATTAATTGAGTTATTGCAGACCATCATGGATGAAAAAGAAGCGGAATTCATTCCGGTATTCACCAAGCCGATGAATTTAAAGGAAATCAATGAAAAATCCAGTTTGAAAGATGAAGCGTTGGACAACATGCTGGACGGATTGATGCGTAAGGGCGTTGTTACCGGTATTCCCAGTAAAAACACCGGGACGGTTGTTTATAGACTGATGCCCCCGATCCCGGGACTTTTTGAATTTACCCTGATGCGGGGAGAGAAAACCGAAAAAGAAAAAAAACTGGCACAATTATTCGACCAGATTTTTAAGGAACTTTCAGATTTAGTACAGAGCGCCTATGATCCGATTATTGATTTCCTCAAAACGGTGCCGCCGATAACGCGAGTGGTTCCGGTGGAACAGGAAGTACAGGAAGCGCGTGACGACGTCATGCCGTTTGATGATGTGAAGAAGATCATCGAAAGATTTGACACCATAGCGATTTCCACCTGCTATTGTCGTCACGAAAAAGATCTGCTGGGCAAGCCCTGTCAGGTTACGAACGAAAGAGAAAACTGTTTCATTTTCGGCCAGACCGCCGAGTTTGTCATCAAATATAATTTCGGAAAGAAAATATCAAAAGATGAAGCCCTGAAGATCATGGCCAAGGCCAAGGAAGACGGATTGGTGCATAAGGCGTTTCACGTCAAACAGGATATCAACAATGAAGAATTCGCCATCTGCAATTGCTGCAAATGCTGCTGCGGCACTTTTCAGATTTATTACATTGGCGGTGCTCCGATGCAATCCTATGCATCATGCATAGCTCGTGTTGACGCTTCTGAATGTACAGGATGCGGGGCCTGCGAGGATATGTGCCCGATGGAGGCCATCAGCCTCCCTGAAGAAATCGCTGTAATAGATGAAAAGAAATGCATCGGCTGCGGCGTTTGCTCTTATCATTGCCCTGTATCTGCAATCAAGCTGGACAGAACCGGTATCAGGAATGTTTTTGTTCCGCCTGCAAGAAGGAAAACGGCGTAAATATTATTATAGCTCATCCAGAATAATTCCGAATAGTTTTTGCTATTGAATTCCAGCGAAACTGATTTTCGGGTTATGTATTACATTGCTGGGTCTTAAGTCTCAAATCCCACGTTGCTTCGCTCCCGGGATAATTCCACTAACTTTTCGAACTTCATCCCGACTCGTCGGGATTCGTTCTCAACGAGTGTCATTAAACAAGCGAGCCCCCCTTAATGAAGTTTATTAAGGGGGGCTCTATTAGTTACCAACAGATCATGTTCTGATGTTAGTTAATATTCAAACATCCTTTACAAATGATACTGTTAATCTCCTAGCTGACGATGGTTTTTACTGTATCAATCACCGGATTGGTGAAAAGCGCCATCAGAATGGTATACAGAGCGAAGACCCCGATCACTTCGCCGACATACATCTTTTCATATTTCCGTTTCAAAGAAACCATGATTAACCCGCCAACGATCAGGCATCCCAACTGGAAGAAGGGGAAATTGGCTGCTCCCGCTGCCGCATATTCAGCAAAGCTGAAAGTTGCCGTTAAAAGAATGACCGCTGCCGCTACGATTGTTGTTGCTAATGTCTTTTTCATGATCTGTTACCTCCTTAAGGTAATTATTTGTTGAATGTTGCCTTTAGTTAATGAAAAGACCGTGCCAAAAAACAAAAAAAATTGGATATCAGCTGTAATTTATTGATAATATTAGTTATATTGATAGATATTGATCGTCCTTGTTTTGAAGAAAAGGACATTTTTTTGTTAATTTGTTAAATAAAATATTAAAAGTGTTTAACGTAATGTAGAAATCTTTCAAAAGCAGCTCTCCTTCCGATATTGACAAAAAACAAATAGGCGATTACTAAGTAATTAAGATTTTTAAAATAATTTATGGTGTAATATCAATGAAAGAAATATCTGTTCAAACGCATTCCCGTGCGGAAATGATTGACATTACTGCATCTGTGCAAAAAACTATTCAAGACGAAGGTATTCAATCCGGTATTTGTCATATTTATACTCCGCATACGACTGCCGCGATAACGATTAATGAAAATGCCGATCCGGATGTGTCCCGTGATATTCTTGCGGCATTGGATAAGGCGGTTCCCCTGTCAGCCAATTACCGTCATGCGGAAGGAAATTCCGCTGCGCATGTCAAATCCTCTCTAATTGGTGCATCGGAAATGGTTATTATTGAAAATGGCCGTCTGGTTCTGGGAACCTGGCAATCCGTATTTTTCTGCGAATTCGACGGTCCGCGTACAAGAAAAGTTTTCATCA
>Ga0068711_1002219_pt1 | contig 9926 bp, 11 predicted proteins | sample MTBAKMMethaMetaG_FD_62224 | JGI IMG/M metagenome (GOLD analysis project Ga0068711, IMG submission 62224) | Enrichment culture microbial communities from Arthur Kill intertidal strait, New Jersey, USA, that are MTBE-degrading - MTBE-AKM (Arthur... | ecosystem: Environmental > Aquatic > Marine >...
GGTCCGGAGTAACTTGATACGCTTCAAACTTGGTCCAGTAGCCATTATCCATCGGGAACACTTCCCCATGAAGCCCAAGCAATGTTTCTAGCGTTTCGTCTTTTACAGGCTGTTTTTGGGGCATTTTTTCTCTACACGATTATCATCTGATGATAACTTTAATACCTGAGAAGGATAAAATCAAGTTAATTCTCCGGCACGCGGATTTATCAACGACGCAGAGATCTCTCGGCAAAGTGAATGATTCTCCAGCAATAGGGTGGATTGAAACGCTTTCCGGTTAAGAGAAAAATAGGAGGAGGAATTAGCGTGGCCTCCTCCCAGGCAGCTGTTGCCCCGAGGGTTTTGCACTTTGGGGCAATAGTAGACAGGTAAAGCCTTGAATTGTTTTGAATATTCAGATATTTGATGTGGCAATCTCAAGCACGGTAACACGGTAGGTTGGGGTGAGGAACGAACCCCAACAACATCATCCTCTCTCGCCATAGTCGCTTTTATCGTTGCCGCAGATTCCACCGCTCCAATCGTGGTTCATCATCCCCGCCTCGATATACCGATGAATGCTCGAATACGGCCAATCCGCCGCCCTGGTCACATGGCCGTGTTTCACCGGATTGAAATGGATGTAATCCACATGTCTCGCAAAATCCCCTTCGTCGCGGATGAGGTGTTCCCAATACCGGCGTTGCCGGGCCGCGTTCTCCTTTGCTCACCCGGCTGGCACTCCGTCGTTCCCCTTGGGGGATATGCCGCGAGAATCCTGTTTTGATGAGCATCCACCGTCCGGGGTAGTCCGCGTCCCCTGGCGGCAGGGTCCACACCGCATGAAGGTGTTCAGGCAAAATCACCATGGCGTCGATGGTGAAGGGATGCCGCTCTTTCACCATGCCTGCCACCTTACGGAGGACATGACGTAATCTACCAGACACATTGTTGGGGTTCGTTCCTCACCCCAACCGTGCTGGGCTTTTTTTGTCGGCCCTCTTAATAAAAGTTGCTTTTGGATCAACTTTTATTTTATCATAAATCATGAAATTTGACCCGGCAGAAGAAATTGACAATGAGAAGGCGCACTCCATAATCCGAGAGATTGTGGTGGGCGGGGAATTTATTGTCAGCAATCATGCCAAAGCCAGAATGCTTGAACGAGGGTATTCAACACATGACGTTGCACATATTCTGATCCGGGGAAAAATCACAAACAAAGAATTTAAGGACAATACTCAGAGGGATACGATAAAAGGCGAGGACCTTGAAGGTGATGAGGGCGGTGTTGTCACTGTCATTATCAACCGGCAGGCTTGCGTCATAATAACCGTTTTGGGCTAAAAGGTGGGCACGATGAATAAATGCTATTCATGCGGTGGAGAAATAAAGGTAATAAAAGACAAGCCATATCATTACAATGAGTGCGGGCTTGATGTTGTTTTGTGCGGCATTACGCAATATGATTGTCCGTCATGCGGTGAAAAATACGCTTCTATCCCGAATATACAAAAGCTTCACAGGCTCATTGGGGTGTATATTTGCCAGAAAAGGAAAGCACTTTTGAAGCCGGAAGAGATTAAATTTCTCAGAAAAGATTTGCACCTGAAGGCAAAAGAACTGGCTGCCATGCTGGGTGTTACCGTTTCCACCGTGTCGAGATGGGAGAACGGGAAAAAAGAAATAGGTGAAGCGTATGACCGGCTGTTGAGATCGGTTTACATGATGTATGCCTCTGAACAGGCAAATCATATGATTTGTGGCGGTGTCCTGAATATGTTCAAGGAATTGCCGGCAAAGCGGAAGAAAATTGAACACTCAAAGGAGCTTGTTCTTAATCCGCAAGAGTGGTTGAATTGTCTGCCTGAGTGCTGCCCGGCTTGATTGAGGCTTCTGAGGGTTGGGCAGAACAGAAGGCGGCTCTTGAGCTGGCAAAGCTAAAATCGGCGGCTACAACCGGGCAAGGCCCTGCCAGATTGTCGGAAAAACGTCTCATCAAGAAACGGGAAATCGCCCGAATTGAGGCAGAAGGTTTAACCCTGGCAGACTTCTGGGAAAACGACTATCTCCACCACCTCAAACCGCCTTCCCAAAGAATCAAGCCGTCAGAAAGAAATTGGCCATTTTGAAAAGAGACTCATGAAGGATGCACGGGAAGTTTACCTTGTGCCGGAATTGCTTTCCATGCTGGATGGTATAGGTATGGGCGGTGCTGGTGAATATGTGTTTAAGCAGAAAAACGAAACACCTTTCAAGGAACCACCACGCACCTTTAAGATTGCGGTTGACAACCTGGAATTGAATAAAAACCGTGGGCCGCGTGACAGGATTACCTTTCACTCACTACGGCACGTCGCGGCAACCCTGTTAAAGATATGCAGGTCTTGTTCGGCTGGAAAACCCCTTCTATGGTGTTTAGGTATGCCAAGGGCAACGAGGACGTGCAGCGGAGAGCCATGCAAGGACTTGCTCAATCACTGACTGCCGAACCGGGAAAAGTTGTGCCGATGGTAAAAACAGGTTCTTGAAATATTCTATTTATGGTATATTATTATGACATGGCAGGTTGACTTAACAAAAAAAACGGCCAAACAAAAAGAGTCATTGCCGAAAACGATCAAAGAGCAGTTGGTATTCCTGATCCGCGACATTGAAGAATACGGGCCTGTGCGTGGTAACTGGCCGAACTACAGTAAATTGAAACCAGGCCAGCACCATTGCCACTTAAAAAAGGGGCGGCCCACTTATGTTGCCATTTGGGAAGAACGAGACAAAGAAATAAAACTGATTGAGGTTGTCTATGTTGGAACGCACGAAAAAGCGCCATACTAAAACGGTGGAGCTTCGCTTTCGCGGCCCGGCTTCAAAAAAGGACGAAGCGGCCCGACTGCTGAAAGAACTTGGGTTCGAGAATGCAACAGATTCCATCCCCTGGCGAGAAGCATTCCCGGAATACTCAACTGAGGAAACCCCGGCAGTATGTCTGCGGTCGGCCCGGCGGCGGGAGGGCTTGACTCAGAAAGAACTTGCCGCACGATCCGGCATTCCGCAAGCCCACATATCCCAGATGGAACGCGGCTTAATGGCGATTGGCGTAGTGAGGGCAAAGAAGCTTGGTGAAGCGTTGAATGCCGGCTACAAGGTTTTTCTGTGAATTGATTTTTCAGGGATAGGGTAACTCCCGAAAAGCCCGTTTCCGGCGACATGTGGGGCAAATCCTGTCACATTCAAACCTGCAGTTTCTTCGAACCCTGCTCCTGAACAGGGGAAAAAGAAACAGAAAATTCCCTGCAAATTACTTCTTTTTATTCCACCTTGGAGTGGGTGCCGTTTTTTTTGTGCCTTGAGGGGTAAAGTGGGGACAGCGTGGGGACAAAATCGATCAACAAACAAAAAAAGGTTTTCAGTCTGAAGCAGAAAACCCCTTATTTATTGGTGCCCGGAGCGAGAATCGAACTCGCACAGCTACGAGAGCCGAGGGATTTTAAGTCCCTTGCGTCTACCTGTTCCGCCATCCGGGCATGAATTTGAATGCTTTTATTAGCATATCGCAGACATGTTGGCAAGCGGCAATTGATGGGAATAAAATGCTAGAATTTACCAAGGGCCGACCAGAGAACACCGGCGGCAATGGCGGAACCGATGACTCCGGCCACGTTGGGCGCCATGGCGTGCATGAGCAGGAAATTGCCGGGATCTTCCTTCTGGCCCACCGCCTGCACAACCCGGGCGGAGTCAGGCACGGCCGATACGCCGGCCGCCCCGAGCAACGGGTTGATCTTTTCCTTGAGAAAAAGGTTCATGATCTTGGCAAAGATTACGCCCCCTGCCGTGGCTACCACAAACGACAGGGCGCCGAGGATGAAAATGAGAATCGACTGCGGGGTCAGGAAGGTCTGGGCCTGGGTGGAAGCGCCCACGGTAAAGCCGAGCAGGATGGTGACGATATCAATCAGGGCATTGCGGGCTGAATTGGCCAGCCGGTCGGTCACCGTGCTCTCTTTAAGGAGATTGCCGAAGAACAGCATGCCCAGCAGGGTGATGGCGCCCGGGGCGATCAGGGTGCAGATGAGAAAGGCGACCACAGGGAAGATGATCCGCTCCTTTCTGCTGACCTTGCGCGGCGGTTTCATGCGGATTCGGCGTTCCTCCCTGGTGGTGAGCAGATACATGACCGGCGGCTGGATGACCGGCACCAAGGCCATGTAGGAGTAGGCGGCAATGGCGATGGGTCCCAGCAGTTCCGGGGCGATCATGGAGGCGAGGAAGATCGCCGTGGGGCCGTCCGCGCCGCCGATGATGCCGATGGCCCCGGCCTGTTTCAGGGAAAAGCCCAGATAAAGCGCGCCGAGAAAGGTCAGGAAAACACCGAGCTGCGCCGCCGCACCCAGCAGAATAAGCTTGGGATTGGACAGCAGGGTGGAAAAATCGGTCATTGCCCCGATGCCCAGGAAAATCAGGGGTGGGTAGATGCCCTTCATAACGCCGAAGTAGAGATAAGAGAGAACGCTGCCTTCCGAATAGACCCCCAGGGGCATGCCGGCAATGGGCGGGATATTGCCGACGATGATGCCGAAACCGATGGGTACCAGCAGCAGCGGTTCGTAATCCCTGGTCACGGCCAGAAAAATGAAAACCACGCCGACCAGGATCATCACCAGGTTGCCCCACTCCAGATGGGCAATGCCCGTGTTATTGAAAAAACTGGTAAAATCCATGGCAACGGGCCTCAGGCGATGATGATGAGTTTCTGGTCGTGGTTGACGGCGTCACCTTCGGCAACGAGAATTTTTTTCACCACCCCGGCCCATTCCGCCGTGATAATGTTTTCCAGCTTCATGGCCTCCAGCACCAGGAGTTTCTGGCCGGCCAGCACCTTGTCCCCTTCCGCCACGGCAATCTCCAGGACATGGCCGGGCAGGGGCGAACAGATGCAGCCCTTCCCGTCCTCCCCGGCTGATGTCCCGGCGGGTTCGGCTTTGGCGACGAGAGGACTGACTGTCTGCGGCTGGACGATCTGTTCGCTGATATTCGGCACCGCCATGTTCATGATCTTGTTGATGGTGACGATGTGCTCGACACCGTTGACCTCAACCGTGACAGTCTCTTCCGCCACCTGTTTGATCATCACTTCATAATCATTGCCGTTGATCGATAAATTATACATGCGCATAAGGTATCTGTTACCGTTTCAGGTTGAGTTTTTTCTGATTCCGCCCTGTTCGCGATACTAACGATGGGGGAAGACCCGGCGGGTGACATGGGTCCGCTGGGCCATCCCCTGCACCCGTCCGGAAATCAGCCAGGGAGATTCCACGTCGCCATGGCTTTTCCAGGTTATTTTCTGATTTTCCTCCGGGAAATTCTGATCAAGATAAAAGGCCGTGGCGATGGCGATGAGAATTTCCTTTTCCTGTTCCATATCCTGCTGTTTGGCAGCCTGGTCGGCGGCTTCCGGGCGGACCGGTTTTTTCCCCAGGCCTTTCAACAGCCACGGCAGGCAAACAATATAGAGGCTGATGATGGTCAGACCGGCAAAAACCACCAGCATGCCGATGATGCTGAAGGTGACGGCATTGAAATCGCCGATAAACAGGTTGGCATGCCCCATATGGTCAAATGAAAAGTTCATGGGCGGTTACAGGGGGATATTGCCGTGTTTTTTCATGGGATTGGTATCACGTTTGTTTTTCAGCATGCCCAGGGCCTTGATGATGCGGAAACGGGTGCGGGCCGGCTCAATGATGTCATCCACATAGCCGCGTTTCGCCGCCACATAGGGGTTGGCCACGGTTTCCGCGTATTCCCTCTCCCGTTCCGCCAGAAACGCCACGGGATCCGCCGCGTTTTTCGCCTCGCGGCCGTAGATCACCTCCACCGCTCCCTTGGCGCCCATCACGGCAATTTCCGCCGTCGGCCAGGCATAATTCACATCGCCGCGCAGATGTTTGGATGACATGACGCAATAGGCCCCGCCGTATGCCTTGCGGGTGATGACCGTGACCTTGTGTACCGTGGCTTCGGCATAGGCATAGAGGATTTTCGCCCCGTTGCGGATGGCGCCGTTATACTCCTGGTTGGTGCCCGGCAGAAAACCCGGAACATCGACAAAGGTGACGATGGGGATGTTGAAGCAGTCGCAGAAGCGGACAAAACGGGCCGCCTTGATGGACGAGTCGATGTCAAGCACGCCGGAGAGACAGCTCGGCTGGTTGGCGACGATGCCCACGCTGCCGCCGTTATACCGGGCAAAACCGATGATGATATTGGGGGCGAAGAGCTCCTTGATCTCCAGAAATCTGCCGTTATCCACCGTGCGCAGAATGACCTGCTTCATGTCATAGGCCGCATTGGGGTTGTCCGGAATGATCTGGTTGAGGAACTCATCCCGGCGTTCCGGCTTGTCACCGGTGGGCACATAGGGCGGATTTTCCACATTGTTCTGGGGCAGATAAGAGAGCAGCTCCTGTACATAACGGATGGCATCGGCACCGTTTTCCGCCGCATAATCGGCCACCCCGCTTTTGGTGGCATGCACCGATGCGCCGCCGAGCTGCTCAACCGTCACATCCTCATGGGTAACGGATTTCACCACCTTGGGACCGGTGAGGAACATATAGCTGTTGTTCTTGACCATGACGGCGAAATCGGTCAGAGCCGGGGAATAGACGGCCCCGCCGGCGCACGGGCCGAAAATGGCGGAGATCTGCGGCACCACCCCGGAGGCCTTGACATTGCGCAAAAAGATGTCCGTGTAACCGGCCAGACTTTCAATCCCTTCCTGGATTCTGGCGCCGCCCGAATCATTGAGCCCGATAAGCGGGGCGCCGTTGTTGATGGAAAGGTCCATGATTTTGCAGATCTTTTCAGCAAACGTTTCGGAGAGAGAGCCGCCCAGCACGGTGAAATCCTGGGAAAAAACATAGACCAGCCGGCCGTCGATGGTGCCGTAGCCGGTCACCACCCCGTCGCCGGGAAACTGCTTGTCCGCCATGCCGAACTGCTGGCAGCGGTGGGCCTTGAACATGTCGAATTCTTCAAAGGAGCCCGCATCGAGCAGCAGGTCGAGCCGCTCCCGGGCCGTCATCTTGCCCTGGGCATGCTGCCGGTCAATGCGGTCCTGACCGCCGCCAAGCCGGACCTCGGCCCGCATCCGCATGAGTTCGTCCAGTTTTTTCTGCATGGTCACACCTTGACGACTTTGGCGCACAACTCGGTCAGCACGCCAAAAGAAGATTTTGGATGAAGAAAGGCGACCTGTTTGCCTCCGGCCCCCTCGAAAGGCGCCTCATGGATCAGGCGGCAACCGGCCGTCCGGGCCTGCTCAAGCTGGCCGATGATATCGTCGGTGCCGTAGGCGATATGGTGAATCCCCTCCCCTTTCTTTGCCAGAAAAGCGGCGATGGGACTTTTGTCATCAGTGGGTTCGAGCAGTTCGATATGGACCTCGCCGACCCGGAAAAAGGCGGTTTTCACCAGCTGGCCGGCAACGATCTCCTCCTTTTCACAGGTAAGGCCCAGGGCCTGTTCATAAAATTTCCTGGCCTCGGCAATGGATTTCACCGCAATACCGATATGATCAATTTTTTTCAGCATGGTCAGCAAAGCTCAATGTTGTTTATATTCACCGAAAACCTGGCGCAGCACATCGCAGATCTCACCCAGCGTTGCATATTCCTTAACAGCAGCCAGCACATAAGCAAAGAGATTTGCGTCAGTCCGGGCGGCCCGGTCGAGTTCATGGAGAGAATTTTTTACTCTGTCATGATTTCTCGTTTTTTTCAATTGCGAAAGCGCCTCAACCTGCATTGTTTCAACGGCGGGATCGACCCGCAGGGTGGGCGGCCTGCTCTCTTCGGTTATCTGAAAGCTGTTTACCCCGACAATGAGCCGTTCACCGTTTTCGATCTCCTGCTGGTATTCATAGGCCGCATTCTCGATCTGACGCTGGATGAAGCCGTCTTCAATGGCCGCCACCACCCCACCGGCCTGCTCAATCTTATCGATGAGCGCCATTGCCTCCAACTCAATCCTGTCGGTCAACTGTTCGATGAAATAGGACCCGGCCAGCGGGTCCACCGTATTGGTCACCCCGGATTCATGGGCGATGATCTGCTGGGTGCGCAGAGCGATGCGCACCGAATCCTCGGCAGGCAGGGAAAGGGCCTCATCCCTGGAGTTGGTATGCAACGACTGGGTGCCGCCCAGCACAGCGGCCAGGGCCTGCAGGGTGACCCGCACGATATTATTGTCGATCTGCTGGGCGGTCAGGGTGTTGCCCGCGGTCTGGGTATGGAAACGCAGCATGCAGCTGGCCGGATTTTCCGCCCCGAATCTCTCCCGCATGATCCGGGCCCACAGGCGACGGGCGGCGCGGAACTTCGCCACCTCCTCCAGCAGGTCGGAGGAGGCATTAAAGAAAAAGGCCAGCCGCCGGGCAAACACGTCAAGCTCAAGCCCGGCGGCAAGGGCGGTCTGCACATAGGTGATGCCGTTGGCCAGGGTAAAGGCCACCTCCTGCACGGCGGTGGAACCGGCCTCGCGGATATGGTAGCCGGAAATGGAAATGGTGTTGAAGGACGGGGTGTTCTCGCCGCACCACTGGAAGATATTGGTGATCAGCCTGAGACTCGGCTGGGGCGGGAAGATATAGGTGCCCCGGGCCACATATTCCTTCAGTACGTCATTCTGGATCGTTCCCTGCAGTTTTTGCGGTGCAACCCCCTGTTTTTCGGCAACCGCCACATACATGGCCAACAGCACCATGGCCGGTGAATTGATGGTCATGGAGGTGCTGACGCTGTCCAGGGGGATCTGATGAAACAGCATTTCCATATCTGCCAGGGAATCAATGGCCACGCCGACCTTGCCCACCTCACCCAGGCTCATGGGGTGGTCCGAGTCGTAGCCGATCTGGGTGGGCAGATCAAAGGCCACGGACAGTCCGGTGGTGCCCTGCTCCAGCAGATAGCGGTAACGCTTGTTTGATTCCGCGGCGGAAGAAAATCCCGCGTACTGACGCATGGTCCACAACCGCCCCCGGTACATGGTGGGCTGCACGCCGCGGGTGTAGGGGTAACTGCCGGGAAATCCCAATTGCCTGACATACTGGTCATCAATCTCTTCCGGCAGGGCCAGCCGGGGGATTTCGTCACCGCCATGATTGGTGAATCGCTTGCTGCGTTCCGGGAAACGGGCGAGACTTTTGGCCAGCACCTTGTCCTGCCACTCGGCCAGATCTTTGTTTTTTCCCATAATCAGTTACCGTGCCTTTCAGGTGTCGGTTATGGAGGGGCAGAGCCGGTCGAGCAGCAGCCTTGCGGCCCGTCGCGGCTCCGGGGGGTAAGCCTTTCCCTGCAGTTCGGTAAGCAAACGGGGCTTGAGCAGCTCAACCGCCCAGTCAACGGTTTCAAGTTCCAGGGAGGAAAGCCGCCGTCTGGCATGCTCGCCGCTGCGCCGGAAAATGGCCTCAACTTCGTCTATGGCAATGGCGAGCTCGGCTATCCCCTGCCCTGCCGTGGCCACGGTTTTATAGACCCTGGCCTGCCAGGGATTTTTTCTGCCCCGCAGCCCGGTCTCCAGGTCCATGATCAGGGCTTCCGCCCCTGCACAGTCGGTCTTGTTCACCACGAGCAGATCCGCCACCTCAAGGATGCCCGCCTTCATGGCCTGGATCTCATCGCCCAGTCCAGGGGCCAGCACCATCAGGGTCAAATCGGCCAGGCGGATAATGTCCATCTCCGACTGACCCACCCCCACGGTCTCGATGATGACCGGCGAACAGCCGGATGCGGCCATGATGCGCACCGCCGCGCCCGCGGCAGCGCACAGGCCGCCCAGCCTGCCCCTGGTTGCCATGGAGCGGACCACCACATCAGGATCAAGGGCATGGGCCATCATGCGCACCCGGTCGCCGAGCAGGGCGCCGCCGGTGATCGGCG
>Ga0068711_1002230_pt1 | contig 9895 bp, 9 predicted proteins | sample MTBAKMMethaMetaG_FD_62224 | JGI IMG/M metagenome (GOLD analysis project Ga0068711, IMG submission 62224) | Enrichment culture microbial communities from Arthur Kill intertidal strait, New Jersey, USA, that are MTBE-degrading - MTBE-AKM (Arthur... | ecosystem: Environmental > Aquatic > Marine >...
GATGTCCGCAAACGTCTGGCCATCCACGCCCGGCGAGCCGTCGTTAGCACGACAAAGCCGGTACGCGTAATGCAAAACATCCATACGATACACCTTATCGTACAGTACGTAGAACCGATATCCTGGCGACTGCTTCGCTTTGGTGCGTAGCGCCGTCTGCAACTTCTCAACCTTTTCCGGAGGTGTTAGACGCATGGCCAATCTCCCGGCTGCCGTCCTGCTTGTTGCACTAACCTTGAGCTGAGGCCCCTTCGCTCCCTCGGCATTACCCGAGATCATCACTACTGCGGGCCTCTCCACCACCTCAAATGGCCGGATTCGGTTCCTCGCGGAACATCCGTTGGCGGTCACGCGCCGCCACCACCGAGGCTTCCCGTGTTGCGATCAATCTCCCTGTACATGCATGCCACCGCCAAATACCCCGGCGGAACCCTGCGGTGCAAATGTCCCTCGCTTCCCGCAAAGCAACGGCCTTCTCCGCTTTGACGTCGGATCGGCTTCCGCATCGACGTTTCGAGGCCTGGTCGGCATTCACTACACGTTGCGGCCTGCATGCTCGCTGGATCCCCAAGGACCCTTTTCTGGAAGTGCTTCGGAGAAGTCGTTGCCTCCTTCCACCGCCTCCAGTGCTACCGGCCGGAGCGACAGAAGCCGGGTGGGAATTTCACCCACTGAAAATTGCCGCCTTTCACGGCACATGTCAAAGAGCGAAATGCGGTGCCGAGAGAAATATTACAGGCCTTATAGTGCCGAATTCACGATTCTATTTTTTGGCAACTGTTAAACTTGGGTATGAATTACAGCAACATGGTTCAGCGGTATTTTCACAAGGGGTTGAAGGATGCAGCGTTGCCCCGGATCAGATTTCATGATCTTCGACACCTGTACGCTTCAGCATTGATCGAACAGAGGGAAAGCATCACCTACATTCAACGGCAGTTGGGGCATTCGTCCCCGACAGTGACGTTGAATGTTTATTCCCCCTTGTTCAATGAAACAAATCCCGAAGCCGTCTCAAGGCTCGAAAAAACCTTCTTTGAAGCTACCGGTCACAAAATGGTCACAAACGAAAAAAAAGGGTCACGGCATTTGCCGTAACCCCTTGGTTTTCATGGTAGGCGGTACTGGATTTGAACCAGTGACTTCTACCGTGTGAAGGTAGCACTCTCCCGCTGAGTTAACCGCCCGTTGAACGAGGAATACGTATATCGTAAAGAAACCGCTTTTTCAAGATAAAAAATCTTACATGAAAAGAGAGGTTTCGTCCATCAGTAGGGGAGAGATGGCCCTTCATTTTTTCATTCCTTTCTGGTAGCCTGAATAACTGAAAGTGTCCGATTTGCTCTGTGGCCATGAGGAATCCGCCATGAAACGAAAGGGGACCCGCCGGGGAAGCCGTCCCGGGAAGAGTTGATGAATCGACAGGCCGTGATTACATTTTTCCTGTGTAAAGCGGCGAAATGGAAATTCAGGAGGTGAGTCGATGAAAAAATTTGAGTACGAGATCACCCTTCATTCCCTGGAACAGTTCAGGAAAGTCGCCTTTTTCTGCACCCAGGAGGGGGTGTGCAGCCTCCAGGAGCTGCCGTCCGATCAGATCAATCTTCTGAAAGATCTCCTGAACCGGAGGGGAGATGAAAGCTGGGAGCTGGTCGACATGGCTTTCGGGAAGGACGGTCTTCTGGCCTTCTGGAAGAAGGAAAAAGAGTAGGAGGATCACAGCATGACAAAGACCATTCGAATCAAGGGCATGTCCTGCGGCCACTGCGTCACGGCCGTCACCCGGGCCCTGAAAAGCATCGAGGGTTTGGAAAACATTACGGTAAGCCTCGAAAAGGGGGAAGCTTCCTTCGATGAAGTCCGCCCCGTTAGCCGGGAAACCCTCCGGCAGCGTATCGAAGAGGCAGGATACGAACTTGGCTGAAAAAACCTTTCATATCCGGGGGATGACTTGCGCGGCCTGTGTCTCCCGAATAGAACGGGGCCTGTCCGGAATGGAGGGTGTCGAGAAAGCCTCCGTCAACATCGCCTCGGAAACAGGCAGGGTGACCTACGACGAGGGAAAGGTCGATTTCTCCTTGATCCGGCGGAAGATTGGGGAGATGGGCTACGAGGTGATCGAAGCCTTTCCCGCCCCGAAGGGAGAACCCGGGAAAACTCTTGTCTCCATCGGCGGCATGACCTGCGCCGCCTGCGTCCGCCGTGTGGAAAAAGCCCTGAAAACCGTTCCCGGCGTTGACGACGCCCTGGTGAACCTGGCCACGGGCCGGGCCACCCTGATCCACGGAACCTCATCCCCGGATCCCGGTCTTGTGGCAAAAACCGTCCGGGAAGCAGGATACGAATATTTAGGCGTCGTCCGTGCCGGGGGGGAAGACCCCATTGAAGCCCTTCGAAAAAAGGAACTCCGGGACCTCGAAATCAAGGTCACGGCGGGGGCTCTTCTCAGCGTCCTCATCTTCATGGGCTCCATGCAGCCCTGGTTCCCCTTTCTGGCCGATATCCCCCGAAGGGTCATGCTTCTCCTTCTCCTGATTCTCTCCACACCGGCGGTCTTCTGGGTGGGAAGCCGTTTTTATTCAGGAGCGATCAAGGCCCTGGCCCAGAAGACTTCGGACATGAATACCCTCGTTTCCCTGGGTTCCTTATCCGCTTATCTCTATTCCGCCGCAGCCACTCTTCGTCCCGGCTTCTTCGAAAAAGCGGGCATCCCCCCCCACGTATACTATGACGGGGCCGCCATGATCGTGACCCTTGTGCTCCTCGGCCGCCTTCTCGAAGCCCGTGCCCGGGGGAAAACATCCCAGGCCGTCCAGAAATTGGTGGGGCTTCGGCCTCTGGTGGCCCATGTGATCCGGGAGGGTGTGGAAAGAGACCTCCCGGTGGAAGCCGTGACTCCCGGGGATATCCTCCGGGTCCGGCCGGGAGAAAAAATCCCCACGGACGGAACGGTTCTCGAAGGTGTTACCTATGTGGACGAGTCCATGCTCACCGGCGAGAGCATCCCCGTAACGAAGGAAAAAGGAGGGGCCCTTTTCGCCGGAACCGTAAACGGAAACGGCAGCCTTCTTTTCCGGGCGGACAAGGTGGGGGCCGACACGGCCCTCGCCCGGATCATCCGGATGGTGGAAGAGGCCCAGGGCTCCAAAGCCCCCATCCAGCGCTTCGCCGACCGGGTGGCGGCGGTTTTCGTCCCGGTGGTGCTGGCGGCGGCGGTCCTCACCTTTATCATCTGGAACTTTCTCATCCCCCATCCCGATTTCACCAGGGCCCTCCTCAACTTCGTTTCCGTCCTCATCATTGCCTGCCCCTGCGCCATGGGGCTCGCCACCCCCACAGCCGTCATGGTGGGGATCGGCCTCGGGGCGGAGAGAGGCATTCTCATCAAGGGGGGGGAAGTCCTCGAAAAGGCCCGGAAGCTCGACATGGTGCTTTTCGACAAAACAGGTACGCTGACGGAGGGAAGTCTCGCGGTGACCGACATCGTCCCCTCGGAGGGAGTCGATTCCCTGTCGCTCCTTCAAAAAGCCGTATCCCTGGAAGCCCTCTCGGAACACCCGATCGCCCAGGCCATTGTCCGAAAGGGGGCTTCCATGGGAATTGTACCCCGGGAAGTCACGGAATTCGAGACCGAACCCGGGCTCGGGGCCCGTGGTCGAATCGGGGACAAGACCGTACTCGCGGGTAACAGGACCTACATGGCCTTTCGAGGTGTCTCTCCGGCGGAACTTGAAAATCAGTCTGAACCTTATGTTCAGGAGGGGAAAACGGTCATCTTCATCGCCGGGGACGGAAGCATCGAGGGATTCATCGCCCTCACGGACATGGCCAGGGCCTCCGCCCCGGAAGCCCTCGGGCGGCTCCGTGATATGGGGCTTCAGCTGGCCATGATCACCGGCGACAACAGGAAAACGGCGGAAGCCATGGGCAGAATCCTGGGAATGGACCGCGTCCTCGCCGAGGTCCTTCCCCGGAACAAGGCCGAGGAAGTCGTCCGGTTGAAAAAGGAAGGGAAGACGGTGGCCATGGTGGGGGACGGCATCAACGACGCCCCGGCCCTGGCGGCGGCGGATCTCGGGATCGCCGTCGGCTCGGGCACCGATGTGGCCATCGAGGCGGGGGATGTGGTCCTCATGCGCAGCGACCTGAACCTGGTCCCCGAGGCCATCACCCTCTCCGCCCTCACCCTCCGGGTGATCAAGCAGAACCTTTTCTGGGCCTTCTTCTACAACGCCATGGGGATTCCCATTGCCGCGGGGATCCTCTACCCCTTCTTCGGCCTGTTTCTCAACCCCATGTTCGCCGCCGGGGCCATGGCGCTGAGTTCCGTCTCCGTGGTGGGCAATTCGCTGCGTCTTCGCAGGCTCTGGAAGACCCGGGAAGGGCAACACGTTTTGTGGACGGTTTCGAAGTCGTCATGAATTGACAGGAATCGAATCAGATCCTATAATAAAATTGTAAAGGCCGCTTCATGAAGAGGGTGTCCCAGGGTGGGAGCCCCGGCGGCTTCGGGATCCTGATCGAACGAGAGGCGGTAAGGATCCAACCGGTGAACCCTCTCTCCCGGGAAAGGAGGGAAAGATCATGAAGGCAGGCATCATTTTTACCGGAACCGGTCCCATTCTCATCCTCACGTCCTATGAATCTCTGACAAACCCGGCGTTTGTGGAGAAAATGGCCATGAAGGGAATCAAAAAATTCATCGCCTACGAGATTCCCGTGGAGAAGGTGGAAGCAAAATACAAGAACCAATTCAAGATCATCCTCGGCGATCTCGACCAGACGGATGACCTCCGGGTTCTTGATTACAACGGCCACAACATCTTCTACAATTTCAATTTTTCCGAGATGGGAGCCCCTGTTCTCTACGAACCCTGAAGCAAGGGATCTATCCTGAAGCGGACCGGACGGCGGACCCGGAGAACGGGTCCGCTTTTTCTTCGATCACCCCCTGAGGGATGCCGCAAGCTTGCGGCCCAGGGCTCGCGCTTCTTCCATGACGTCTTCGCGATCCCTGACTTTCCCCCTATGGAAAACCCTGAAGACCGCCATTTCATCCACGATCCCGTACCCCAGGGCTTCCAGGGGAAGGCGCATGGCTTCGAGGGTGAAACCCATGTCCTTCCTGGTGTCCTGCTCACATACGGCCGTGATCACCGCTTTTCTGTCCTGTCCGGCCAGACGGCTGCTCCAGCCCCTCGGCACGCCGTCATCGAATTCATAGAAACAGTAAAGCCGATCGATGAAGGCTTTCATCCAGGCCGTGACGTTGTAGTTGTGGGTGGGACAGACGAGAATCATTCCCCGGCTGCCGATGATGGCGGGGTAAAGAGAGGACATCCCGTCGACGAGACCCGTGCAGATCCTGTCCTTACGGCATTTTTCACAGCCGATGCAGGGTTGAAAGAAGACATCCCGAAGGTGAACGGTTCGGACCGGAATTTTCCCTTCCTCCACCCCCAAGGCGATCTGCCGGAGGAGCACATCGGTGTTGCCGTTTTTTCTCGGGCTTCCCCCTGTTCCAAAGACGGAAAGAGTCGCTTCCTCATAGTCGTTCATCATCTACCCCCATCTGTATCAGTCAACCTGTCGGACTACTTCCTGGCCAAGGCCGCCTTCACTTTTTTCTTCACATCGGCAGGAACCCAGGATGTCCAGACGGGCTCGTAATTTTCGAGAAACCAGAGGGCCGCCTGTCCCGTGTCGCACTGGCTGTCCTGCATGTAGGCGAGGAACCTGTTGGCCATGGCCTGGGTGGTTTCGTACTTTTTCAGGAATTCCACCACCTCCGGTGCCCTCTCCAGGAGGCTCGAACGGACGGTGATGTTCACGCTCACGGAGGGATAGGCGCAGGCGTTATTTTTCTTCCAGACTTCATCGCTGTAAGGGGGCTCTTCGAGGGGCGTCATGTCTAATTTCCCGAGGACCCAGGTGGGGGCCCAGTAATACCCGAACCACGGCTTGCCCTTCCGGTAGGCCGCCGCCATGGACCCGTTCAGGGCCGCATCGGACCCCGGAAGAAAAATATTGTAGAACTTGTCGAGACCGTAGGTCTTCATTTTCTTTTCGTTCACCTTCTGGCACTCCCAGCCGGGAATGCAGGAATAGAAGATGCCCTTCCCGGGGTCCTCGGGATCCTTGAAGAGCTTCCAGTACTTGGGAAGATCGTGGACGCTCTTCAGGCCGGGCGCCGCCGCCTTGATGCCCCGTTCGGGATCCCCCTTGATCATATACGTCGGGACCAGCCACCCCTGCCAGCTGTCCGGGAAATTGCTCCCCAGGTCGATGATCTTGCCGGACTCAATCCCCCGGTCATAGGCCTCCTGCATGTTTTCCACCCAGGTCTCCATGGTGATGTCCACGTCGCCCCGCTCCATGCCTGCCCACAGGGTGATGGTCGCCCCGGGGACATAGTCGACCTTGTACCCGTAGCCATGTTCCAGGATGAAGCCGGCGATGCGGTTGTGAACCTGGACGCTGTCCCAGTTGACGTCCGCCAGGACCAGCGGTCCGCTCGAGGGACCGGCTGCGGACACCCCGGCGGGCGAAGCAATTAACATACCGAATATAATGAATAAAAAGCAAGCCAGCCGACGGAAACACTTCTTGTGCATCTTGAACCTCCTGTCACTTTTTTTTAGATGCGTTTGACCGATGAATCGTCAAAAACCCGATTTCTGAAGAACGTGCCTTCTGAAATGATATTCCTGAAAAAGGAGGAACCGGGGATGTTTCAGATCCAGAACCGGGGGCGGGCCCCAAAAATCGCTGAAACTGGTAAAACGCCACCTCCACCTCAATTTTTCTTACCCGCCCTTCCTGATACAATAAAAAAGGTCATTGATCAACCCCCGTGACGAATCAGAAATGCTTTTCCTTGACCGGAAGCTCCGGGTCGGCCGGCCCTGCAGCGCCGGAAAGATGGGCGAAGACACCCCGAAAACATGGACGACGGAGAGAAGTCGAGGCAGGGGAAAGGCCCCCTTCGGCGGGAACGTCCGGTGAGCTTGACAAGACGGGCCGGACGTGACATATGAACCCTGTCAAGTTGCAGAGGTTTTTTTCATGACTTTTCTCGGATTCGACCCAGTCCCTTATTATTTCACATAAACCCCCGGCACACCGCCCGCCGTATCCCCGGCACCCTCGCCCCCGCCCGAAAAGGCCGCGGAGGCGGCGAAGGATGTACCGGGAATCTTAAGATCTCAAGGAAAACCGCCTCATCGGGCTTCAGGCCGCCGCCATGAAGCGGCCCACCGGAGGAAGTATCCTGAATTCAGAAAGGCTTTGATTCATGAACAATGAAAAGAACGGAAGCCCGGAGGCTCCGGAGCTCTGCGTGGACGTCCGGGGGCTCTGGAAGATTTTCGGCGACCGGTCCGGGGAAATTCTCGGGTCGGACCTCCGGAAGGCGGGCCGGGCGGAGATCAAGGAAAAAACCGGTGCCGTCGTCGCCGTCCGGGACGTGTCGTTTCAGGTCAAAAAGGGGGAATTCTTCGTCATCATGGGGCTTTCCGGAAGCGGGAAGTCCACCCTCATCCGCCTTCTTCTTCGGCTCATCGAGCCGACAGCAGGCGAGATGCACCTCAACGGGGAAAACATCCTGGAGTACGACGAGGAACAGCTCATCCGGTTCCGCCGACACACCACCGCCATGGTCTTCCAGCACTTCGGGCTCTTCCCCCACCGGACGGTCATGGACAACGTGGCATACGGGCTCAAGGTCCGGGGTGTGGGCAGGGAGGAACGTCAGGCCCGGGCCTTGGAGGCCATCGAAACGGTGGGGCTCTCGGGATGGGAGAACTATCTCCCCGGGGCCCTGAGCGGGGGGATGCAGCAGCGGGTCGGAATCGCCCGCGCCCTGGCGAACGACCCGGAAATCCTGTTCATGGACGAGCCCTTCAGTGGTCTTGACCCCCTCATCCGGAGGGAGATGCAGGACGAACTTATCGAGCTTCAGTCCCGTCTCCGCAAAACCATCCTTTTTGTCACCCACGACCTCCACGAGGCTCTCAAGCTCGGGGACCGGATCGTGATCCTCAAGGACGGCGAGGTCATCCAGATCGGGCCGCCCGAGGAGGTGGTCATCGCGCCCGCCGACGATTATGTCCGGGACTTCGTTTGCGACGCCTCCATCCAGAGGGTCCTCACCGCCGGCAGGATCATGGATGAACCGGACGCCCTCGTCTACGACTGGCAGGGCCCCCGGGCCGTCCTCCACATCCTCCGGGCCTCCAAGGAGGACCATGCCTTCGTGGTGAACCGGAAAAGGGAACTCGTCGGCCTCATCACCATGGAGAGGATGAAAAAACTGATCGAAAACCGGGGGGTTTCCCTCGGAGAGGTTATGGACCCCTCGCCGGCCATGACAGGCCCGGACACGGTTCTTCAAGACCTCTTCCCTCTCGCCGCCGGGGCCGAATACCCCATCGCCGTGGTGGACGGAAAACAGAGGTTTCTTGGGGAGATCCAGATCAGTTCCATCTTCGAGAACCTGATCCAGAACGGCCCGGCGAAAGCACGGACGGAGGAGGAAATTTCCCATGAATGATTTTCCCCGTCACATCCGGATCCCGCTCGCCGACTGGATCGACTGTTTCATGTCCTGGCTTCTCGATCACTTCGCCGGGTTTTTCGACGCCCTGGGGGACCTTCTCCTGACGGTCCTGCTGTTCGTTGAAAAGGGTTTTCTCTGGGTGCCCTGGTGGGTCATGATCGGCGCCGTGATCTTCGCCGGGTGGAAGGTCATGGGGCGCTGGTGGGCGGGGCCGATCCTGGGAGGCCTCCTGTTCCTCATCGGCACCTTCGGCTACTGGAACCTCGCCATGATGACCCTGGCCCTCACGACGTCGGCGGTCATCGTTTCCATCCTCATCGGCATTCCCCTGGGCATCCTCATGGCCCGGAGCGACCTCTTCGCGGCCGTCAACCGCCCCGTTCTCGACGCCATGCAGACCATGCCGAGCTTCGTTTACCTCATCCCCGCCCTCATGTTCTTCGGTCTCGGGAAGGTTCCGGCCCTCATTGCCACCCTCATCTACGCCATCCCTCCGGTCATCCGCCTCACCGACGTGGGCATCCGCCAGGTGCCGAAGGAGACGATCGAGGCAGCCCGGGCCTTCGGGGCCGGGTCCCGGCAGATCCTTTTCGACGTCCAGATCCCCCTCGCCGTTCCCTCCATCATGGTGGGAATCAACCAGACCACCATGATGGCCCTCGCCATGGTCGTCATCGCCTCCATGATCGGGGCCCGGGGCCTGGGCCTCGAGGTTCTTCTGGCGATCAACCGCATCGAGGTCGGCCGGGGGTTCGAAGCGGGGGTCAGCATCGTCATCCTGGCCGTCGTCATCGACCGGATCACCCATGGGCTCGCCGTGGCTCGGGAAAAGAGGCTGTGACTTCCCGTCAGTGATGGCGCTCCTCGACAAACCGTTCCCGGTAAAGGCCGTCGTACCGGCCGCTTTTCCGGATCCTCTCCCTCCCTCCTGCCAGGGAGCCGGAACGGTTCCCCCTCCCCTGTCCGGACAACGACACGGGAGACGTCCTCCAGGAGGGGCGGGCCCGGCGCCCGGATCCCGAGGAACGAGACGTACCCGGCGAGACGCCGCAAAGACGGAGGATGAAGGGCAACGCCGCCTGTGGACTTTTTACGAAGCCGTCAAATATCCCCTGGTTCAATCCAGGAATGTCCGTGGATGTGGGAAATGCAGGGGGGAATGAAAGGTCGCATGAAAAAAGGGGCTCCGATTATAACCGTAACCCCTTGATATTGTTTTGGTGGTCCCACGGAGAATTGAACTCCGGTTTCAGGCGTGAGAGGCCCGCGTCCTAACCGCTAGACGATGGGACCATGGCTGGGGGACCAGGATTCGAACCTGGGTAGCAGAATCCAGAG
>Ga0068711_1002239_pt1 | contig 9860 bp, 9 predicted proteins | sample MTBAKMMethaMetaG_FD_62224 | JGI IMG/M metagenome (GOLD analysis project Ga0068711, IMG submission 62224) | Enrichment culture microbial communities from Arthur Kill intertidal strait, New Jersey, USA, that are MTBE-degrading - MTBE-AKM (Arthur... | ecosystem: Environmental > Aquatic > Marine >...
AATCCCTCGGCGTTGTTTTGAATGAAGTACAGCATGTCGCCTTGATTTACCCGGCCATGCGGCAGTTTTCGCCCGGCCGCGCCGCGAATAATAGTGGTTTTTGAGCCGTCTAATATTTTTTCAAGTTCTTTTGATTTGGCATCTACAAACACAACATGGTCCATGATCATCCCCACAAAAAGATAAGCAATCAGGTTATAGAACCAAGCATACTCGGAAAATCCCAAAAGGAATATGGCCAGAAGGATAGTTTCAAGCTCTTCGTTTGGATAGGTTGCGATTATGCCTGCGGCCGAACTTTTGCAGGCAAACCGGTGTCAGGGTTGGTTTGAAGAGAGTGTTCCATATCTTCCTCAATGTGTATGATGGATGGGATTCGCATTCCAACTACACCGATGAGGATACAAATGATCCCCGCGGTAATATACCAGACCTGTAATCCCAACCTGTCTGAGATTGGGCCGGCCATCGCCAGGCTGATGGGCGAGGTGATGGAAAGCAAACTACCCATCACCCCAAATACCCGCCCCTGCATTTCTGGGGCCACGTTGGCTTGAGAGATCGCCATAAACGGCCCATCTACCATCGGAACCATGAACCCCAGTACAAAAATGCTGACCAGTGCTAACCAATACAAGTTTGAGGGGATGAAGCCCAGCGAGAGGATGGAGATGCCCAGGCAGAAAATGCCAGCCAACATGGTGTATACCCGGCGGTTGAATCCTCCCCAGACACTTAAAATCAGCCCGCCAGCCACAACCCCAATACCATTTATCGCCTGAAGCAAACTAAGCGCTGTGGCGTCCCCGAGAAAATGCTGGCTCACCAACAAGGGCAATAACGAGAAAGCAGGAGATAGCGCGATTTTCAACAACATGATTGCGCCGATAAATACCATCATGCCGCGCCATGCCAATAGGTAGCGCAACCCGCTCACCATATCCGCCCAAACGGAATTATTCTCTTCTTGCGGAGCGCGAGCTGGTTGTGGAATAGGGATGAATAATAACGGGGCGATCGCCAGGGCGGCGGTACCCACATCAATCATCATTACCTGATGGAGCGGCAGTAGATCTAAAAATAGCGCGCCTAGTGGTGGAGCGATGATGTTGAGTATTCCACGCATGGTTTGGTTGATTCCTTGCACGCGTGAAAGCTGGTTTTTGGGGACCATCATCCCGGTAGAGGCTTCCATTGCGGGCCAATGAAAACTGTTGCCCACCGCCCGGATGGTCATGACCAGGTAAACATGCCAGATTTGCAAGGTTCCGGACCAAAAGAGATAGGCCAACCATAACGCGGCCAATGCCATCAGCGAGTCGGCAAAGATCATCACCCGCTTGCGCTTCCACCGGTCAGTGAGCGCGCCAGAAAAAGGCGCCAAAATGATTTCTGGAATCAATGCCACCATGCTGGCAGTCGCCAGGATAGTCGCCGACCCGGTGGTTTCGGTAAGCCACCATACCAGCGCAAATTGAGCGATGCGACTGCCGATTAATGAAAGTGATTGTCCGGTCCAAATTGTGAAAAAAGGGGCGATCCACTGATTGGAATGATTATTTTGACGCATAAATCTCCTTAGAAAGAACTGGTTGTAATTGTTTTTTCATTCAATTACCGGCGTACCAGCTATTCATAACAAGGGATTATCCCTCAAATATAAATTATAACCAGCGGAGGCTTTAAAACAGTCTCGAATTAATGCCGATTATGACCATAAAGAAGAGAAAAACTTCTCAATTCTATTAATTGACTTCAAGCCTTCATTTTTCTATACTATCAATACCGAACTGGCTTCAGGGGCAACTCAATATTCACAAAGGGGGAAAATTGATTGGCAAGGGAAAATATGGAAAGAGCTAGGGAAGAAATTCCAACCTTTGAAAAGTCTCTTGATGGAACTCAAATTGAGAGCAATGGCTTTACCGCGCACATTACTGACCCCGCATTGTTGTTAGATGAACAAGGTAAGGTTTTATCGGTTAATGCACCAGCCAGACAATTGTTGGATCGGTGTGAGATTAAATTAGACCTGGGGGACATATTTGACCAGGATATCAGTCATGCAAAAGAAATACTCTTACCCACACCAGACCATGTTGGTTTACTAATAGAAATCCACCCCACCACCTTGAATTTTGATGGCAGGTCAATTTGCCTATTGGTTCTTCGGGAGATCACTCAAAAACGCTGGCGAGAATTGGAGGCCAGTGTTTTGTCAGAAATTACCGCCTGCCTGCAAGAAACGATGAATCGCCGGCAGATGATGTTGGCGGTGATGGATAAATTAATGGGACTGATGAAGTTCCAGAGTTTTTTCTTCGCTTTCCAATTGGATGAATCAGGTGAAATCGTTGTTGAGTTTGCCCGCGGTTGGAAGAACCAGGTTGTAGGCTTACGATTTACTGGAGAGAATTGTGTGCTTAATCAGGTGATGAAAAACGGTGAGGTTTATCTGAATAATCACCTGGATGAAGAGGATCTTGCGGGTTGTCCGGGGGTGGTTGAGAATCACCACTCGTGTGTAATTTTGCCTTTAAAAGCAGGTAAAGAAACCATTGGCGTTTTCGGGGTTTTTGATCAATACGCCATTTCTGACCAGGAAGAAAAGATTCTTCATCTCGCAGCCTGGTTAATTGGAATCGCGTATCACCGCGTGCGGCTAAATGAAGATAATCAAAACAATCTTAACCGCCTTACCGCCTTAAGGATGATCGGTCTGGCTGTGAGTGTCAGCCTGGACTTGAACATTACTTTAAATTTGTTGTTAGACCAGGTTACAAGCCAATTAAATGCGGATGCCGCAGATATTTATTTGAGAAATGCGGAGCGCGATGAGCTTGAATTGGTTGCCAGTAACGGCTTTTGGCATCCCGAATTATTGAATGCACGTTTAAGCCATCAAGAAGGCATCATTGGCAAGATGGTCAATCAAAAAAAAGTACTGCGTTGGTCTGGCAACTCATTGGAGTTAGATGATATAGGGCGCAAGGATCTGTTTCGAAAAGAAAAATTTGTTTGTACCTATGTTGTGCCGCTGGTGACCAAGGGCACGGTAAATGGTGTGTTGGAATTGTATTCCCGTCGCGTTATCCGGGCAGATGCGGGTTGGATGCGTTTCTTAGAGGCAATTTCAGATGAGGCCGCTGTAGCCATCGATAATACGGAGCTTTTCCGGCAATTACAACATTCTCACGATGAATTAGCCCTGGCGTATGACGCCACCATTCAAGGTTGGTCAAAAACATTAGAGTTGCGTGACCTGGAAACCAAAGGCCACTCTGATCGGGTTGTGGAATTGACATTGGCTTTGTCGCGAAAGTTGAATGTGCCGGAAGAGCAAATGACGCATCTGCGCCGGGGCGCGCTGCTGCACGATATTGGGAAAATGGGAATCCCGGATTCAATTTTACTTAAACCGGGTCCGCTCAGCGACGAAGAAATCACCGTCATGCACAAACATCCTGAATACGCCATGCGCTTGCTGGTCAGTGTGCCATTTTTACGGCCCGCGCTGGACATTCCGTATTGCCATCATGAAAAATGGAATGGCTCGGGGTATCCGCGAGGATTGAAAGGAGAGGAGATTCCACTGGCGGCGCGGATCTTTTCAGTGGTGGATGTGTATGATGCCTTGCGCTATGAACGGCCATATCGCGATGCCTGGTCAAAAAAGCGGGCTTTAGATTATATCCGCGAAAAAAGAGGGGTTGAATTCGATCCAGGTATTGTTGATGCATTTTTTGAGGTTGTAAACCATGTTAAGGGGGAATAATCAGTGAAGAATGAAGAGGATCAACTAAGACAAACCCAGGAAGCCGATTTTCGGGTTCTACATGATTTTCTGACCAGTTTTTCTGAAATTGTTGCCAGTCCGCTTATTCTGGTAGATGATCAAGGAATCATTCGTTTTGCCAGCGCTGAAGCGATCAATATCCTGCGCTTATCTGCTGATTCGATGATCCAAATCCGATACGATGAGCTTGTTGAAGAAATTGAGCGCAATATTGTGGTATTAAAACGGTGCAGCGATAATTGCCGGTTACACTACCAATCTTTCCCGGTGACATGGGGATCTGTTTCAGCCCGAATCCTGTTTTTTCAACCCGAACACGATGATTCCAATCTGGCTTTTGCCAGCCAGGGGGATTTTAACGCATTATTATCCTGCTTGCATGATGCGGCGGCGATTGGTTCTTTAGGGCTTGATGGCAAGTTCAATCTGGTTTATCTATCTCCCCCGATTTTTCAGGTCACCGGCTATCACAATGATCAATTTTTTTCTGATCCAAATTTGTGGTTCAACATAGTACATATTGAAGACCGGCCAAAGCTGCTTGGATTTTGGGACGAAATGTATACCATGGAGGATGGCAGCGCGCATTTAATCGAATACCGGATTGTCAAAAGTGATGGCACATTGTGTTGGGTAGAAGACAATCAAACTTGCTATCAAGTCTCGGATCATGAAAAAAGGTTTTTCAGCTTTCTCTCTAATGTCAGCGAGAAGAAAACCGCGGAAGAGGCGCGTGATTTAAGTGAGGAACGCTACAAACTTTTGGCAGAAACCATTTCGGATGTCATCACATTGCAAGACACGAAGGGAAACTATATTTATGTAAGTCCGTCCATGGAAAGATTATTAGGATTTTGTGAAGATGAAATGATCGGACAGAATTGGTTGAATTGGATGAGCCCGCATGATCGCCAAAATTATGGTGAGCAAATCGAGGAAAACTTGTTGGGCGGGCGAGAGTTTATGATTGAATGGCGAGGACGCAAGAAAAGCGGGGAATACCGCTGGCTGGAATCTCGCAGCCGGCCGGTATTCAGCGGCACAAAGATTCAAGGTTGGGTCAGTTCAATCCGAGAGAATGATTCTCACAAGAAAATTGAACAGGCGCTGATTGAAACCAACCGTCGCTTGCAAGACAGTATCAAAGAATTGGAGCGGCGCAATCATGAAGCCAATATTATCAACGAAATTGGGGAGAGGTTTCAATTATGTCATTCTCAGGATGAACTATTCGCTGTGGTGAAAGAGTACTTTCCGTGTTTGATAATCGGGGGCATGGGGTCGTTGTTTATTGGCACGCATCACAACGGATTGTATGATCGGAAGGTCCAATGGGGGGATCTGAATGATCAAAGCCAAGTGTTGACCCAGGAATTTTGCTGGTCATTGAGTCGTGGACAGGTCTTCAGGGTGCGAGACCAGCGCTCATCGATTGTATGTCGAAATCTTGAGGAAATTTCCGGTGGGCGGCGGATTTTTCCTTGCATGTGCGTACCGATTATTACTCAGAATGAAACAATGGGCGTGCTTTCTTTTAAAGAATGGAATGAACCTTCCTTTGAGCACGTTGAGCAGCTGGCTGTGACGCTGGCGGAAAAAATCGGAATGGCCTTAATGAACATTCGCCTGCGCGAGACTTTGCGCATGCAATCACTCCGAGACGCGCTTACCGGTTTGTATAACCGCCGCTATCTGGATGAGACACTGGAACGGGAGCTGCATCGCTCACTTCGCTCAAAAAAAGATATTTGTATTGTGATGATCGATATAGATCACTTTAAGAAATATAACGACACCTACGGTCATGATGCTGGTGACGCTCTTTTACAATTATTTGGCAGTTTTCTGCAGGAGCATGTGCGCGGCAGCGATATCGCCTGCCGGTATGGGGGTGAAGAATTTGTGGTAGTGATGCCAGACACAAATCTTGAGGATGCCCAAAAGCGCGCTGAGCAATTGCGGATGGGCTTAAAGAATTTAAGAATTGTATATCAGGGAAAAGAATTGGAGGGAATCACGGTTTCTGTGGGACTATCCATTTTCCCGGAACATGGGTTGACCGCGCGATCGTTGTTAAAATCGGCAGATGTAGCCCTTTACGCGGCAAAAGATCAAGGGCGAGACTGCGTTGCGGTAGCTTCTCTGAATGCGTAACCCCTACCGAGAAAAAACAACAGCTTGATCCAAGGTGATCAAGCTGTTGCTGGCTCTAGTGTGAGGCGAACCGACGTGATTGTGATACCAGACGCCAACGTTGAACCAACCGGCCAAATTGCATGCGATAACGGCCAGCGCCAGCCAGATCTTCTGACCCTTCCAAGTTGTTTATTTTTTCGCGGATGGTTTCTACCAGTTCTTCGTTCAAACCAAATTCATCAATTTCTTTAATCCATTGGTTTTTATCATTTTCCTCAACGGGTAGTTTGCTGATCAGTTTGATGATCTCCCGTTCTTCAGGGGTGTTTTTATTTGCCATGATTACCCTCGCTTTCTCTTCGTAAGCAACAATCTATATTGTGTTCCGCGAAGTTGATATAGTATTAGTATACTATGATCATTAATGGTTTGAAAAAACTGGATGCATAACCCTGCCCGTTAGGGTTGTCTTTGAGAATATTGTTTTAACTTAAAATTGATTGGATTCGCGGTATAATTTCGCGACCATGATCAAGCATGTGCGTGAGAGGCAAATTTGACTGACGAACGGGAAATAATCGAATTCGATGTGCCATTCAAACACCCACCGGAAATTCCAGAAGAGTGGGTGGAATTAATGGCGCAGCTTCACCCAATCACCGCGGTAGTGATCTGGGAAGTTTTGACTGGCAACCTTTCACCGGCATCGTTACGACTCGCTCGCTATTCGCCGGATCGAGAACGCTATACTTCAATTGCGATTATTGCTGGTGGAAACCCGGATTATTGCGCGGAATTGGCTGAAATGGCCCGTCAGGACCTGGACCAGGTTTTTGAGGATTTATTGCCCGAATACCGGCAATACCAGGTTTATCATTAATCCAAACATGATTCCGAATTGAATTTGAATCACCACCGTTGGGCGCGGTGGTTTTTTATTCCTGATAATTTTCGTCCAGATAAGGCCGCGCCAGGGTTGGGGCATTCAGATTGCCCACATCAAGCGTGCCGCCTTGGGGCACTTCTACGGCATAGGTTTTGCCTGTGTTCCGATAGGCGACGATCAAGGTGTGCTGCCCGGCAGGGATATTGCGAATTTCAAATTGTCCACGCAAGTCTGTAGAGATTACCTCATCGCTGCCTGAGATAAATACATCCGCACTGACTGGCTGGAAATTAACCTCATCAACGATGACCCCTTTTACGGCGCCTACCCCTGCCAATAATGAAGCTTGATCTGACTGGATGAATTGCAAACCTACCAGCAGGGATAGAATTACCACAACGGCGGTTAATAATATCCGTTGTTGCTGCCAGCGAACGGACGCATCCGGTAGTTTTTGTGGGAGACCATCTTTAAACAGATCTAATTTTGGGGAATTATCTAAGGGCATTTAACCCTCCTTATTCGCTATGGAATGCTTTCAACGGAAACTTGATCTACCAGCAGATAAGAGCCAAAATTCGCTGCCAGGCCAATTCCACCCTCAGTATAGGTGCTGTCTGTGCCGGTCAGTACTGGCTGCCCTTCAATATATGCGGTGAATGTATCTCCTTGCACTTTTACCTGCACGTTGCCGGGATTGTTCCAATCAAAACCAGATGGAACCGGAATGCTTGAAATCGGCTGGTCTATTTGCACACCGTTTTCCCATTTGCGAAACAGAATATTGCCAGTGTCTTTATTTTTTGGCTTTTCAATTTCAAATACATAGCCATCAAAATTGGCTGTTTCGCTGCTGGAGCGGAAAATAACCGAGAATCCCTCCCAGGTGGAGGCTTTCTTTTGAAGTTCGGTTCCACTCAGAGAAATGGTGTAATCTTTTCCACTAAAGCCTTTGGCAAAGGCGGCACCCAGGGGGCCCACGACCATTTTTCCATTTTGCTCGGTTACAGTTCCTTTCCAGAATTTGGAAGAAATAAACGTCCAATCCCCCAAACCCTGGCTGAAATCATCTTCAAAAAGGTTGCTCTGTTCCTGCGGGGTTTCCTCAGGATTTGCAGGCTGATCTTCCGAGTTTTGTTCTCCTACAGAAGGAGTTATCCCAATCGCATTGATGGAGGCTTTATAAATTTCAGATAATGAAACGCCAAACAAATTTAATACCATCAGACCGGCCAAAGCAATCGCCACTAAAATAAGGGCGTATTCGATAAATCCCTGTCCGTGTTCTTTGAGATTAGGTTTACATAACATGAGGCTCACCTGATCGGGTAGATTAGAATTGATATTAACATCTTATTGGATTGGGTGAACAATTTCCATTAAATTCGAATAAAATTTGGTTATCAATCTTGCCCAGTTTGCAATCGCTCAGGAACAAGCCCATAGAACGCCTTGAATAAAGCTGTTCTATGCGGTTATAATAATTAAGACAAAAATGGTGGTTAATTATGGGTGATCAAGCTATTTCAAAAAATGGATCCATTAAAGTTAAGGTGGTGTTCTTCGCGCACCTTAAAGCAGCTGCCGGAACAAACGCGACCGAGATCGAATTACCCGCAAACGCGACAGTGGCGGATCTGAAAGCACATCTCAAATTTCAATTTCCCGCGTTGGGGCACCAGCTGGTAAACACGGTTACATTTATAAATCAACAAACCCTCTACCTGGATAGTGAAGAATTACCGGATGGGGCGATGGTTACCTTCTTGCCTCCCATGGCTGGCGGATAATTGACCGGAAGCAAGAACTCAAAAAGGCAGCCGCGAGCTGCCTTTTTGAGTTAAGAACGGAGCAGAACGGTGGATAACACCCTTCTGTATCTCTACTATACCGCATTTTTTATTATTGATCAAAAACCATTGCAAAACGTTCGTTCACCACTGGCATATCCTCAGTGGGTTGGCGGCCGATGTTTTCACATTCCGCGCTGAAGAATTCCCAGTGCACCTGCCGCCAGTAAGCCAAAGACCGATCCCCTTCTCCTTCTTCGAATGCAATGTCTGCGCCAACCTGGTTGAAGGGTCGCATCACCACCTCGGTGGTTTGGATGATACACAGCGGATGGCCTTCCCAATCGGTGATGATGCTGTATCCGCCTTCTTGCGGGTAAGGTTCGTCGTCTGATTCGTAGCTCCAGACCAGGCTACTGGTGGCAGTTTTTATTCCCTGCCGCACCAACGCGGCCAGGCGAGCGGCTACGTCTGCATTGTGTCCAAAAGCCCAGAACTGATATTCGTCCGGGCGGGGAGCGTCTGCCGGCAGGCTTTCCAGGAAGCGCTGCCAGTACGACTGGATCTCTGGAGTGGGCTGCTGCATGGCTTACTCACCAGCCGAAAGATGACGGTGAATGGCCAGCATGTCGCCGATCAACGCGTAACCGGTTTCCAATCGTCCGGCTCCGGCGCCAATGAGGGTTACATCTCCCAATAATTGGGTGGTGTAAGTGATGGCGTTGGTGGCTCCACTGACGCCAGCCAAAGGATGAGTTTGCGCTACGCGGGTGGGTTTCACGCTGGCGACAAGCTTGCCCTGGTTTTTCTCCAGGTTGCCGATTAATTTCCAGCGCTGGCCTTGCGATTCGGCTTCTTGAATATCTTTTGACGTCAGGGAAGTGATACCCTGCCGGTCGACATCTTGCATGGAGATTTGTGCACCCATTAATAGGCCAGCTAAAATTACCACTTTTCCGGCCGCGTCGAAGCCCTCCACATCTCCGGTGGGATCCGCTTCAGCGAAACCCAATCGCTGAGCCTCGGCCAGCGCGTCGGCGTAGGTGTCGCCAGCAGCCATGCGGGTAAGGATGTAATTGGTGGTGCCGTTTAAGATACCCTGGATTTTTTGAATCCCGGCGGCAGAGAGCAGTTCCATGCCCAGGCGTACGGCCGGTGTGCCGCTCATCACGGTGCCCTCCACACCCAGTTCCACATGATTTTCCCGCGCCATCTCGGCCAGCTGCGCGTACTTTAGCGCGATGGGACCTTT
>Ga0068711_1002243_pt1 | contig 9853 bp, 6 predicted proteins | sample MTBAKMMethaMetaG_FD_62224 | JGI IMG/M metagenome (GOLD analysis project Ga0068711, IMG submission 62224) | Enrichment culture microbial communities from Arthur Kill intertidal strait, New Jersey, USA, that are MTBE-degrading - MTBE-AKM (Arthur... | ecosystem: Environmental > Aquatic > Marine >...
GCCGTACTGTTCAAGGTAGTCCAGCCCGTTTTTTGGGTAAACCCATCTTGCGCCACCAGAGAGCCTAAGTTCACCATCATATTGGGGGTGGGCGTCACCATTCTGGTAGGGATTGGGCTGGGCGTGCTGGTTGGCGGAAACCAGACAATGGTTTGGGTTGCCGTCTGGGTAGGGGTTTCGCTGGGAAGCACTTCCTCTAACGGAAGTGTTTGCGGCGCGCAGGCAGACAAACCAATAATCAACATCAGCGCCAGCAAAACAGCAGCTTTAGGGGTGTTAAATGAAATTAAGAGTTTTATTGATTGAAATGAAGGTAGCATAAGATGGTGTTATTATACTCTCCCCGGTTAAAGGAAAAATGAAAACCTGTATCAGCATTTGTAATTTCCTAAAAATTTATTAATTGCAAAGTGACCTTAGAATCCGTTAAAATTAGTTATCGTTTATCAGACCACTTTGGGGGAATTCAACCATGAGCGAAAAACCAATCAAAATTCTCTTACTCGGTTCACCGGTTGTTGAGGTAAATGGATCGCCGCTTCAAATCAAACGTCGCAATGTCCGGTCGGTATTGTATTATCTCGCCTGTCAGGGTCAGCCGGTTGGCCGGTCGGAACTTATCCTGCTGTTATGGCCGGACGAAGCTGAATCTACCGCCCGCGCCAATGTCCGTGATTTGCTCAGCAAATTACGCGCTCAACTTCCTGACCCTGATCTGATCATCCTTCAGGACGACCAGATCTTGATCGACACGCAAAGAATATGGGTAGATGTACTTGAGTTTAGGTCCATGGCGAATGAAGCCCTGCATACCTGCGAATCTATTCCATACAACCAGCCGCTCCCGCCCAGTACAGTTAAACAAATGGAAGAGGCAGTCAGCTTGTGGCGTTCACAACGCTTTATGGCCGGCTCCAACCTGCCATCCAATTGGGAATTTGAACAATGGCAAATCTTATCCAGCACCGAAATGGAATCCCTGCGCCTGTCATTACTCGAAAGATTGGCTCGCCATTTCTATCTGGCCAATGTTCCCGAATCTTCATTGCGCTATCTGCGCGCGGCCATTGAAACCGATGAGTTGAATTTTGATCTACATGCCATGCTACTATCCTGTCTGGATCAATTAGGCCGCACAAATGAGGCAATCAGCTACTGCCGTTATTTACGTAATCTGTTAGATAACAATGGCATAGAAGAGATGCCTTCTCACCTGCAAAAATTCTGCGAGAAATTTCAGACGTTTATCCGCTCTGATCCAGGGCAAAGGATAAATTGGCCAATAACGATGCAGATTTCTACTCCCTTTATTGGCCGCCAAACCCAACTGGAAGATCTTCGGACCGCTTTCCAAAAAAACAGTGCGGTCACGATTACGGGAGAAGCAGGCATCGGAAAATCACGCCTAATTTATGAATTCTATCAGCGCCTGGTCGATGCGCCGCATATTATCTTGATCCAGTGCAACCCAAATGAAATTGAAATTCCATTGATGCCCCTGCGGGAAGCACTGCGCCGGGGCATCGAAAAAACAGTATGGCAAAAGGTAGAAAAGCAATTTTCCGGTTATTTACAATCCTTATTTCCGGAATTCGAGGATTGGCAAACCATCCTGCAAGCACCCATGTTGAGCAGTTCATCACAAGGCAACCGCTATGTAATTTTTGAAGCAATTCGCCAGTTATTACTTTTGCAGGCAGAAAAGAAACCAATTTGCATCCTGGTTGAAGACGCTCATTGGGCGGAACAAGAAACATTCGCCTTTTTAAGATATTTATGTGAAAAAGGGTTCTTCCGCCACAATCACCGCCTGATCTTAACGCTGCGAGAAGACGTGCAAAACCCGATGATTGAGGATATCCAACGCGCGGTATTGATGTGCGGGCCAATTCAAGCGCTCGAAATTCCCAATTTATCCCTCAACGAAATTGCGGAATTTGCTCAAGCTCTGCTCGGCCGGTCGATCAACCAGCGAGTTTGCCAGCAGCTGGCGGAAGAAACCGGTGGAAATCCGCTATTCCTGATCGAAATCTTGCAATCCATTCCGCTTGCCCAGTTAGACGAGCAAGAAATCTTTGAGCAATTGAGCAACACACCCTTGCCTGGCAGCATGCGCTTACTCATTCGCGACCGGTTGCAATTTCTTACCGGCACCGACCAGCAAGTATTACTCTCTGCCGCGCTGATCGGCCGGACCTTCGAACCGGCATTGTTGGAAGCTGCCACGGGGCTGTTCACAGAACAAGTAACTTCCACCCTGGAAAAGTTGGAGCGAAGCCACCTGATTCAAGCGGACCCGCAACACCCGGTGCCAGGGGCTTATAAATTTGTGCATGAAAAGATTCGCGAACTGCTGGTGCAAGACCTGAGTTCGGCGCGAAGGCGGCTAATCCATACCCGGATTGCGCGTGCTTTGGAAAGCCAGGGAAAGGTTGGGATAAACCGCTCGGCGTTATTGGCGGTGCATTATGAATTTGGAGGAGAGGCGCGCCAGGCGTTTCACTATTGGATCCAGGCGGCAAATTACGCCCGCCGATTGTTTTCCCGAACCAGCGCGCATTCCGCCTATTCTCGCGCCGATAATTTGGTCCGCCTGCATGAGCATCTCTTCAGTGATGAGGATGTCTTGAACCTTTACACCAGCTGGGGAGAAATGGCGTACGACTTCAACGATATTGAGACTGTATCTACCGCTTACCACACCCTGGAACGCATCGGGCAGGAACGAGGCAGCCGACTGCTGGTCGGCAGCGCGTTGAGCGGTACTGCCATGTTAGACAAGTTGAAATTTAAAATGGATGAAGGGCTGGTGTATGTGGAACGCGCTTTGGCACTGCTGGAGACCACCGATCACCTGCTGGAGAAAATGAAGGCCAATTTCCGTCTGGGAAATTTACTGGCCAATCAAAACCGGCATCGCGATGCAATTCAAGCTTTGAGCAGGGTAATCGATCTGGCTGGGGACAATAAATACCCGGAGGTGACTGAAGTATGGTTAAACGCGGAGCAACGTCTGGCCTTGGCCTATAACATGACGGGCTGGCCCGGATTGGCGTTGGAACACGCCCAAATCGCGCTCGAAGAAAGCCTGCGTGAATACCTGCCGCTGATCACACTGAAAACACGAACGGTGCTTTCTTATGTGCATCTGTATCTTGGAAACTACAAATTCGCCTTTCGGGAAGCGCGCAATGGCATTCTTCAGGCTGAATCTGCCCAAAATTACCGCATTGCCGGTTTTCTAAAGGCGATTGCGGCGCGCATCCAATTGGCACGCGGGTTGCTGGATGAAAGCTGGAATTACACCAAACAAGCCCTGGAAATCGGGCGTGAATGGAATTACCCGGACGTATTAAGTGAATCTTTTGGGGTTTTTGGGGATCTTTATCGCATGGCCGGGGATTACCAACAGGCGTGCCATTATTTTGGACGTGGCTCTGAAGTTGGCGTGGATAACTTTCAATCCCTCAATAACCTGGCTCGCCTGGGTATCTGCCGGATTGAATGCGGCGAAACCCAGATCGGATTGAGTACCCTGGAAAAAGCCTTACGTCTGGCGTTAGAAAATGATCTGGGTCCCATCTATCTGGTCAGTAAAGTGAGTCTGCTGAGCTATCGCGCTCGCATACGGCTTCCCATTGAAAATGAAGCCGCGGAATTGGATCAATTGCAAACAGAACTGGAAAACCGTAAATTTGCCACTTCCCCTCATTCGATCCGAATGATCAAAGCCCAGCTGGCCGTCAATCGTGGAGAAATCGAAGAAGCCAGGCAACAGTTAAAATCTGTGATCGAACTATCTCAAAGCTTTGAAAATATTTGGCCAGAATTTAATGCCCGGCGGATGCTTTGTCAAATTCTGCCAAAAGATGATCCTGATTATCTGGCTGCCAAAGCGTATTCCATCCAAACTCTTCAAAAATTGAAAGAAAACACAACCCAATCCACATTGCGCAGCGCGGTGGATACCCTTGAAAAAGGTTTTTCAAAGATGGAGAAAGATTAGTTTACGGTGTCTATATTATGTCTACGCCCGATATATAAAATATCATTGTAGTCACTCAAGTATACATATCGGGACGCAGAAAAAGGGGACCTGCGCCAAAAAGGCTGGTTGTGTTGAGGGGAATGCACAATCGGCCTTTTCTTTTTAACTCCGCCTGGAAAGATAAACTGGATTTATTTATAACCCAATCCAGCTGGCACTCCCTCCAATTTTATTGTTGCGGATTTTCCCGGTTGAACCGGTATAAACCCAGTCCAAAAAGGATCAACATGAGCCCAATCCCTGATACGCCGCTTTCGATTTGGTTCCATCCCACAATATCGTCGATTGCATTGAGCACGATCAGGATTAAACCAAGAATCCACATCACCATGCCGATGATGTGTTTGGTCTGATTTGTCATCGCGATCTCCTTTATCCGATTAGAAAAAGAAATAACAAACGCGAAGTTGTGGTTTTAAAGAGGGGTTCGGTTAATCGCTATGCAAATGTGCCACGGTGACGCCATCGCCGCCTTCTGGTTCGGTGGCCACCGTCCAGCTTTTGACATGCTCGGCGCGGCGTAAGGCTTTGCGCACCAGTTCTTTTAACCGGCCAGTACCTTTGCCGTGGATGATACGCACAAACGGCAATCCGGCCAGATAGGCTTTTTCCAGATAGCGGTCCAATTCTTCCAGCGCTTCTTCCCCGCGCTGACCGCGTAAATCCAGCTCCATCCCCGGTGAGGGATGAAACACGGTTTCGGGGGTAGTGGAAGGGGCGCTGGCGCGTTTCTTCTCCGGCTCAGGGGCTGGTTTTTCTACTTCCCCAGGGCGTTGAATGTCCGCGATCCGCGCGCGCACGCGCAGCGCGCCTAACTGTACTTCGATTTCATTATCAAAAATCGCGGCTACTTTGCCGTCCATGCCCAGGCTGCGTACATGTACCTTGTCACCCACCTTGAGCGGGCGCGGTTCAGGTGTCTTCAACGTGCGGCGACGTTCTACCGGCTGAATGGTTTCCGCTTCCAGCTTCTCCACTTTGTCCTTCAGCTCGCGCAGTTCTTCCTGTGGTTTGCGCGCGCGGTTTAGCGCGCGGCGCATTTCATCCACTTCTTTATCCAGCGCGGAGATCTCCTCCTCGGCTTGCTGGCGCGCTTTTTCCAGAATGGAAATTCGCTCGTCTTCGATCGCTTCCAGGCGATTGGCCAGCTCGGCGCGAATTTTCTCGGCTTCGTGGCGGGCTTCTTCCGCTTCCGCGCGCGCCTGGCGGGCACGATCACGCTGGCGGTGAATTTCATCCAGCAAATCCTCCGCGCGCAGTTCATCCGGGTCTATCACTGTGCGGGCCGACTTGAGAATATCCTTTGGCATACCCAGGCGTTGAGCGATTAGCAGCGCGTTCGAGCGCCCCGGCAAACCGATATTCAAATGATATGTAGGTCGCAGGGTTTTCACGTCAAATTCCATGCTGGCATTCACCACGCCCTGCGCGCCGTGAGCGTACGCCTTCAGTTCGGGGTAATGGGTGGCCACCATGCAGGTGATCCGCCGGCGTACCAGATGCTGCAAAATGGCGCGCGCCAGCGCGGCGCCCTCTTGCGGATCAGTTCCGGCACCCAATTCATCAAATAACACCAGCGAATGCTGATCGGCCGCTTCGAGCACGCGAATGATATTGGTAACGTGGCCGGAAAAGGTTGAAAGCGATTGTTCGATGGACTGCTCATCGCCGATATCGGCAAATAAATCCTCAAAGATCGACAACTTGGAACCCGATTGGGCGGGAATATGCATACCGCTCTGCGCCATTAAGACCAACAGCCCTACTGTTTTGAGCGTAACCGTCTTTCCACCGGTATTGGGACCGGTGATGACAACCGCGAAGGTCTTTTCAAACAAATCAACATCGATAGCCACCACTTTTTGGGGATCCAACAGAGGGTGGCGCGCCATGTACAGCAGCAAAGTGCTGCCGGGGTGATTTTCCTGTTCGCGGAAAGGCACCAGCACCGGTTCACAGGCGTCCAGGTCATCGGCATATTTGGCACACGCCAACGCCAGGTCAAATTCTGCCAACGCTTCAACAATTTCATCCAGCGTGTCGGCATGCAGACCCACCCGCGCGGTTAATTCAGCCAGAATGCGGCGAACTTCATCGCGTTCGGCCAGTTGTAGCTCATGCCACTGGTTGTTTAGTTCCACAGTGGCCAGCGGCTCGACAAACAAAGTGGCCCCGGAGGAAGATTGATCATGAATGATCGAGCGCACGCGCCCCTTGAATTCCGCGCGTAGAGGGATCACATAACGCCCGTTGCGCTGGGTGATGAGATTCTCTTGCAGCATGGGGCCGATATTGGGATCATTAACCATCCGCTCCAGGCGGGAAAGCAGGCGCTCATGGGAGACTTTTAATTCGCGGCGAATGCTGGCTAATTTTGCCGAAGCCTGATCCAGCACCTCCCCACGCTCGGAAATGGACTGGGAGATCACGTCTACCAGGCCGGCGGGCGGCGCCAGACGCGCGGTAATAGCCTGCAAGTGCGCATAAGGCGCATCCTGGCGCTCGACACTGCGCGCCAGATCGCGGGCGGAGATCAGCGTGTTTTTTATTTCCAGCAAATCGGCGGATTCCAACACCCCCCGCCGGCGGGCCAGATCCACGAACGCACGAACATCTCTGGCACCCCCAACCCCAATTTCACTATGAATGCTGAGCAGATGGCGGGCTTCGGTGGTTCGCGCCTGGCGCAGCATCACCAGGTCAAAGTCTGAAGTTGGGCGCAACTCCCGAGCCAGGCTGGCCGAATAGCTAAAAGCGGCATAGCCGGCCAGGCGTTCCAGCACTTTATGGAATTCCAGCGTGTTGAGCGTTTTTTCGTCCATGATTGCGAGTTTACCACGAAACCCATTCCAAAACGCGCTCAGAAGGGCGCGATCCAAGAATCTACCCAAGTGGTCAGGTGTTTAAACCCCCATTCCCCTTCTCTACCAGGTAGAAAAGGGGAATGGAAAGGAAAAATGATAGAAAGAAATTACTTAACTTCGTGGGCAGCGCCGGTGGGGCACACGTCCGCGCAATTGCCGCAATCTTTGCACAGGGCGGGATCGATCACATACACGCCATCGGCCTCAGAAATCGCGTTCTCGGGGCAATCCGCTTCGCAAGCACCGCAAGCGATGCACTCATCAGCATCAATAATATAAGCCATGTCAAACCATCCTTTCAAATTTTTGACAGTTTTCCTGCTGGCAAAAGAATAGCATATATCTAAACAAGTTGTCAACGCTGCTACCCTTGCCGTTTGTCATAATAATCAGGGGGAAAATGTCATGAATTTGGACAAGCTTGGGTGAATTTGGATCATTGTTTCAAATCTTGACACATTATTAAGCTATTTTAATCACAATAGCCCAATGGATTGGTGGTTTAAGGGTAAAATTCTAGTCGTTGGGTTTAAATGAACCCTGTCAATTTGGAGGACACGATTTTAATGAGCGAAATATGGCTGGTGCGCCACGCCCAAACAGACTGGAACGTACAACGCCGCTATCAGGGACATTCAGATATTCCCCTAAATGAAACCGGCTGGCAACAAGCTCAAGAGCTGGCCCGTTCCATCGTTGCCGAAGAAAAGCCTTTTCAGGCGGTGTTTAGCAGTCCGCTTTCGCGCGCGATGCAGACCGCCAGTTTGATCGCGCAGCGTTTACAAATTCCGCTGCATGCCGAGCCTCGCATTAAGGAAGGCAATATGGGCGATTGGGAAGGCATGCTGGCCGACGAAATTCATCAGAACTATCCCGATCTGATCGAAGCACGCAGATTGGACCCGCTCAACGTACCCCCACCTGGGGAACAGGCAGAAAGTATTGCCGCCATCGCCAGGCGAGCCGGCCAGGCATTGGATGAGATCACCCATACCCATTCCAATCAACCGGTATTGGTGGTAACACATGGTTTGGTTATTGCAACACTTATTTGCATGAACCGCAATATCGCTTTTGCCGAAGTGTTTAATCAGATTCCGCACAACGCTCAACCGGTACCCTTGCAGTGGCACCCGGATTGGCAAATTGCTTTGAATTAACCCAGGGAGTTGATCATGAGCCATAATCACCGTTGCACGCAGTCGGATTTCGTTTTCTCCATGATTTACGGAGATGAGGAAGCCAACAGCACCATTACCTGGTTGAAAAGCCTGGCCGAAGCCATGCCATTGCCTGAATTGGACGCGGAGCAGCGATTCTCCCCGGCAGACCTGTTCGTCACCATCAATCCGGTTGATTTTTCATCCCCCGGGCAAACCGCGCTGGTCACGCTGCAGGCCTTTGCCAACCAATGGCTAAAAGACTGGGTAACTGGCCTGCATTTACTGCCATTTCACCCGGCAGCGGCGAATGATCCGCACGCCACGGCTGATTTTCGCCGGGTGGATGCCAGCCTGGGAAGCTGGAGTGATCTTCAAACCCTGGCTGAACAGTATTGGCTGATGACTGATCTGTCTTTGCAGCGCACCGCGCGCGATCATCACTGGTACCAGGGCTTTTTGCAGAGCAATGAAGATTACGCAGAATACTACCTGCCTGGTGAAAGCGCGATCCTTGATTATCAAAATCCGCAGATCTTGCGTGAGATGTCTGCCGCCATGTTACATTACGTCTATCGCGGCGCGCGACTGGTGCGTCTGGTGGACGCGGAACGATTATTCTACCGGGATGACGCAATCAAGCTACACGACACCCGCTCTCATCTGGTAGCGCGTTTTCTCCGCTCGGTGGCCAATGAATACGCGCCCGGATTGCGTCTGATGGCCGGGGTTTGCGCCGACCAGGGCGAAACCGCTCTCTACGGTGGAAACGGCGAAAACGAAAACCACCTGTTACCCAACAACGCCTTTGCCCCCATGCTGATCCACGCCATGAACACCGGCGAAGTGTCCGAATTTCGCAGCTGGGCGGCGCGCATGTCTTTGCCTTTCCCCGAGGTGATGTTCTTCAATCAGATCGACTCACTGGAGCCAGTATCGCTGCGCCCGGTGGCGCGCCTGCTTACCGTGGATCAACTGGCAGCCCTGGCCAGCCATGTTGAATCTCAGGGTGGCCAAGTTACCCGGACTGAAAGCGGTGAGCCAATCGAACTGCGTCTGCGTTTGTGGGACGTTCTTCGTTCTGATGTGGGTAAAACTTCAGACATTGATATAAACCGCTACCTGGCGGCGCACGCGGTGCTCTTCGCCCTAGTGGGACTCCCAGCAATATCGATTACCAGTTTGCTGGCTCCCGCGCTGCCAGCCAAGATCCACCCGGATCGGCGCGTCGCCGTTTCTCAAACCGTCGACCTGGCAGAGATCGATAAGCAAATGAAATCCGAAAGCAGTGCGCTGCGCAAAGTAATGGACGGCCTGCGAAATCTGCTGCAGGCGCGCGCGTCTGTACCCGCTTTTGATCCGGCTGGGGTGCAAACTATCCTCGACCCCGGCCAGGCGGTGTTTGGCGTATTGCGCTTTTCTTTGTTTGAAGCCGGCCTGGTGGTTTGCCTGACCAATTTTTCCAGCCAGGTTCGTCAGGCGCGCGTGGATATCAACGAAGCTGGTTTTGAGGTCAACACCTGGCGAGATGTGCTGAGCGGACAACAGGTTAACGCGCAACAAGCTCAACAACTGACCCTTCAACCCTACCAGTCGATGTGGCTGGTGCCATTGGAAGACTGACCTGCAACCAAATTTACACATAACTTACAGGTTTTTAAGGACGGGCGAAGGGTTGGATGTGGTATAGTAGAATGGCTTTACCAAAAAGGATAGAATAGGTAGAATTACCCCATATTCTAATCGCAATATGAAACCTTTATTCCAACGGCTTTCCCAAT
>Ga0068711_1002250_pt1 | contig 9821 bp, 10 predicted proteins | sample MTBAKMMethaMetaG_FD_62224 | JGI IMG/M metagenome (GOLD analysis project Ga0068711, IMG submission 62224) | Enrichment culture microbial communities from Arthur Kill intertidal strait, New Jersey, USA, that are MTBE-degrading - MTBE-AKM (Arthur... | ecosystem: Environmental > Aquatic > Marine >...
GTGATGAACAACGGGCTGATCACCGACACCGTGCTGTTCTGGTGTGACAGTGCCCTTTCGGGACTTGCCTCCGTGCCGTTCATCAACGTGATGTTCGTGATCTATCTCCCGCTCTCATTCCTCATCCCCTCGTCATCCGGCCTTGCCACCCTCACCATGCCGATCATGGCCCCTCTCGGATCCCTGTCCGGAGTTAACGCGTCCCTGATCGTAACCGCTTACCAGTCGGCAAGCGGGCTGGTGAACCTGATCAACCCCACCTTCGCCGTGGTAATGGGGGCGCTGGCCATCGGCCGTGTCCCGTACGGGACCTGGCTCCGGTTTGTCTGGCCCCTGCTGCTGATCCTTGCCGCCCTGATCATTCTCATGCTCTCGCTGGGGGCACTGATCTGAATACTTCCAGGAGATTTCCATGACCCTGAAAATCAGAAAAGGAGAAACCATTGTCCCGGTGGTCCGTCACCGTGACGTCCTCACCCTGCTCGAATTTGATACCGATGAGATCACCAACCTCATTCAGCTGGCACGGGATCTCAAAGAGGCAAAAAGGAACGGAACCGAACACCACTACCTGAAGGGAAAGGAGATCGTGCTCATCTTTGAGAAGGCCTCCACCCGGACCCGGTGTTCATTCGAGGTCGCCGCCTACGACCAGGGTGCCCATGTAACCTATCTCGGCCCCGAGGGCTCGCAGATCGGCCACAAGGAATCGATGAAGGATACGGCCCGGGTCCTGGGCCGGCTGTATGATGCGATCGAGTATCGCGGGTTCTCGCAGGAGAATGTCAGGGTTCTCGCACAGTATGCAGGCGTTCCGGTGTATAACGGCCTCACCGATGAGTTCCACCCCACCCAGATTCTTGCCGACGTGATGACCATGATCGAACACAGCACAAAACCGGTGCCGGAGATTTCCTTCTGCTACCTGGGGGACGGGCGGAACAACATGGGCAATTCGCTCATGATCGGCGGGGTGAAGCTCGGCATGGATGTACGGATCTGTGCCCCGGAGAAACTCTGGCCGAAGGAAGATCTCGTGACAGAGTGCCGGAAGATTGCCCGGGATACCGGTGCACGCCTCACCCTGACAGATGATGTCCGGGAAGGTGTACTGGGAGCTGGCTTCCTGTACACCGATGTTTGGGTCTCGATGGGGGAGCCAAAGGAAGTCTGGGACGAGCGGATCCGGCTCCTCCTCCCCTACCAGGTCAACCAGGCAGTGATTGAGCTCTCCGGAAACCCGGATGTGAAGTTCATGCACTGCCTGCCCTCCTTTCATAACCGGCTGACGAAGGTCGGGGAGGAGATCTACGAGAAGACCGGCCTTGAAGCCCTCGAGGTGACCGATGAGGTCTTCGAATCAGACCGGTCCATCGTCTGGGACCAGGCCGAGAACCGGATGCACACCATCAAGGCCATCATAGTGGCGACACTTGCGGACTGACCCATGGTGGCGGGAGACTATTCATGAGAATCGTGGTTGCGCTGGGGGGAAATGCCCTCCTGAAACGGGGAGAGCCGATGACTGCCGATAGACAGCGGGAGAATGTGCAGGCAGCGGCCCGGGCGCTGGCGCCCCTGGCAGCGGATCACGAACTCGTGCTCTCGCATGGGAACGGGCCGCAGGTCGGCCTCCTTGCCCTCCAGGCCGCCTGTTACACAGCGGTCGAGCCCTACCCCCTGGACGTGCTCGATGCCCAGACCGAGGGAATGATCGGGTATATGATCGAGCAGGAGCTGGGGAACCTCCTCCCCATGGAGGTCCCGTTTGCCACGATGCTCACCATGATCGAAGTGGATCCGGCAGACCCGGCATTTTCCAGCCCCACCAAGTTCGTCGGGCCGGTATACGCGAAGGATGATGCCGACCGGATTGCCCGGGAGAAGGGATGGATCTTCCGGCAGGACAGCGAGGCCTGGCGCCGTGTGGTCCCCTCACCCCGCCCGCAACGGATCTTCGAGATACGGCCGATACGCTGGCTCCTTGAGCAGGGAGTCATCGTCATCTGTGCCGGCGGCGGGGGCATCCCGGTGATGTACCTGCCTGACAAGGAACGGACGCTTACGGGAGTGGAGGCTGTCATCGACAAAGACTTTGCCAGTGCGCTCCTGGCGAAGGATATCGGCGCCGACCTCTTCGTGATGGCCACCGACGTTCAGGGCGCCTATCTCAACTGGGGAACGCCCGATGCCCGTCTTATCAGGGAATCGACTCCCGGGGACCTGAAGAACTACCCGTTCCCGGCGGGTTCCATGGGACCGAAAGTGGAGGCCGCCTGCCAGTTCGTGGAGGAGACCGGGAAACGGGCAGCAATCGGAGCACTGGGTGACATCCGGGCCATCGTTGCCGGGGATGCGGGAACCCAGGTACGAGCAGATGGAGTGTGAAGAAATGACTGAGTACGGAGTATTTTCGGAAGTGGGCAGGCTGCGGAAGGTGATGGTGCACCGCCCTGACCTGAGCCTACGACGGCTTACCCCGGGCAACCACGATGACTTCCTGTTTGATGATGTCCTGTGGGTGGACCGGGCAGGAGAAGAGCATGACGCCTTTGTCCGGCTCATGAAGGACGAAGGGGTGAGAGTGTACCACCTGCAGGAGCTGCTTGCCGAGACACTGGCAGCGAGTGAGGAGAACAGGCGGCTGGTGCTGGGCCGGGTGGTAACTGAGTTGACCGTTGGCATATCCGCCGTGGATGCGGTGCGGATCTGCCTGATGGACATGGAGCCTGCTCTCCTCGCGAAACATCTTATCGGGGGGCTCACGGTTGGCGAACTCGAATGTATTTATATGGAGGGGCTTGCCCGGTTCTCCCTCACTGCCGCGGCAGCCGGGCCGGATGCGTTCATCCTCCCGCCGCTCCCCAATACTCTTTTTACCCGCGACTCTTCCTGCTGGATCTTCAACGGAGTAACCCTCAATCCCATGTTCTGGCCGGTCCGCCGGCTCGAGGTGATGAATGTGGCCGCCATTTACCGGGGCCACCCGATGTTCCGGGATGCATCATTCGAGTATTGGTACCCGCCGCTTGGCGATGCAGGTACATTTGACCTCCAGGATTTCGGCAGATCTTCCCTCGAGGGCGGTGATGTCATGCCGATCGGGAACGGGACGGTACTCATCGGAATGAGCGAACGGACCCAGGCAAGGATGATCGAGGTGGTGGCACGTGCACTCTTTACGAAGAATGCCGCAGAGCGGATTATCGTTGCCCAGATGAGCCGTGACCGTGCACACATGCACCTTGACACGGTCTTTACCATGCTCGATGCGGATACCGTGACCATGTTTCCGAACGTAGTGAACGAGATGCAGGCCTACAGCATAACACCCGGAGATGAACGAGCCCTGTTCAATGTCACAAAAGAAGAGAGTTTCCTTTCTGCGGTCGCCGATGCCCTTGACGTTGATCGGCTGAAGGTGATCCCTACCGGTGGCGACGAATACGAGGCCGCACGGGAGCAGTGGGACGACGGAAATAATGTCGTTGCGCTGCGGCCGGGAGTGGTCATTGCCTACAACAGGAACACCTGCACCAACCGGAATTTCCGGGACGCCGGCATCGAAGTGCTGGAGATCGAGGGATCGGAGCTTGGACGCGGCCGCGGCGGAGGGCACTGCATGACCTGCCCCCTGCTCCGCGACCCGGCGTGAGGAACGGTAATGATCCAGGAGAAGTACATCAAAAAGTGCCGGGTCATCCCGGGAAAAAAAGTCGACCTGGAGCGGTTCGGGACCGGATGGGCACAGGATGAGGAGCTGAAAGCAGCAGGCAAGGAGGCGGTAAAGGAGCGGGCACTGGAGATCCTCGAGCAGAACCGCCGGGAGCTGGATGCTGCCCAGGAGCTGCTCTGGGCAAGTGACACCAACGCGGTGCTCATTATCCTGCAGGGGATGGACACCTCCGGCAAGGACGGAACCATCAAGCACGTGATGTCAGGGGTCAACCCCCAGGGCTGCCGGGTGACCAGCTTCAAGGTGCCGAGTGATGAGGAGCTTGACCATGATTTCCTCTGGCGGTACTGGCGGCACCTCCCCGCCCGGGGCGAGATCGGGGTGTTCAACCGGTCCTACTACGAAGAGGTCCTGGTGGTGAAGGTCCACCCCGAGATCATTGACCGGCAGCACCTACCCGACGGGAAACGGAACAAGCAGTTCTGGAAGGCCCGGTATGAGGATATCAATGCCTATGAACACCACCTGACCCAGAACGGGACAGCGATCCTGAAATTCTTTCTGCATATATCGAAGGAGGAGCAGAAGGAGCGGCTGCTCGACCGCCTGAAGACCGAGGAGAAACTGTGGAAGTTCTCGGTCTCCGATCTAACGGAGCGGCAATATTGGGATGATCATATTGAAGCGTATGAGGATATGCTCCATGCCACTAGCACCGAGTGGGCACCCTGGTATGTAATCCCCGCCGATCACAAGTGGGTGGCCCGGACGCTGGTCGCCGACATCATCTCCACTACTATCCAGTCCCTCGACCTCCGGTATCCCAGGGTGACGGACGAACAGCGAATGGCTCTTCGGAATGCCCGGAAACAGCTGGAGCAGGAATAATCAGGAAACCAAGCCCACTCATTTTTATCCATCCTTTCCTATCAGATAGTATGGAGCTCCGCCCCCTCTTCTCCATCCTCTCCCGCCAGTTCATGCTCATCCTCTTCTTTATCATTTTCTTCTGCTTCGGCATCCCGCTCCTCATCGGGCTCGTTCTGGGGATTCCCAACGGACTGATTCTATCCCTCGTATTTTCCACGTTTCTCCTCCAAGCCACTGCCGCTCCGGCAGGGGTTGCTCTTGACCTCCCCCCGGCAGTCATCATGGCGGTGATGACCTCTTACGCGGTCGGGATAACCCTGGCCATCCAGGAGATCTGCAGTACCTTCGCCCAGACATCGGAACGGGTGAAGAGATGGCTGGACAAGGTGGAGGCAAAGATGAGGAAGTACACGTTCATCCACAAGTACGGAGCGATCTCCTGCACCTTCATCTCCTGGATCCCCGGGCTTGGCCTGTACAGCACCCCGGTCATCGCCTTCATGCTCCGGTGGAAGCGGCTGTCTTCGGCGTTCTTCACGGTCTTTGGATTTTTTCTGGTCGCCCTCGGTTTTCTGCTCCTCACGATAGGTATTGTGGAATTCTGATATGTTTGCCATTTTTCCAGATCCCGAAACGCTCATGGAATACCCTTCTTCCCAGCCAGGGAATGAATAATGTTAATAGGGCATTCTGTGCAAGACTGAACCATTAACAATCCACCGGAACCGGCATCCCATGACTCCCGCCCCCTCACTCTCCGAACCCGCCCGGATACTGGTCATCATTGCCGCTGCGGTGATCGTGCTTGCCGGGATGAAGGCTGCGGCCCCGATCCTCGGACCACTCGTCTTCTCAGTCTTCCTGGCAGTCATCTTCGGTATGCTCCTCCACTGGTTTGAGCGAAAGGGCCTTTCCCCGACTGGAGCTCTTATCCTCACCCTGGCACTCTTCCTTGCGATCATCGCTGTGTTCGTTGTGGTCATCGCCGGGTCGTTTTTCCAGCTGCTTGCTGAGCTCCCCACGTACCAGGATGAGCTGGAGGGAAGCCTGGAGCTTGCCGGACCGCTGCTCCTCATGGTGGGGATCGATCCTGCATCCCTCTCCCTGTCGGACCTCGCCGGGTCGCTCGCCGCCAATGCCGGCGGTCTGCTGAGCAGCCTCTGGGACCTGGTGACCGCCATTCTCCTCGTTATCCTCACCACCGTCTTCCTCCTCTTCGAGGCCAGGGGCTTCTCTGCCAAGATCCGGATCGTCCTTGAAGAACGCCGCCCGGACGACCTCCCCCGGTTCACCACCCTCGCACAGAAGAACGTGGACTACATCATCATCCGGACCCAGGTCAACCTGGTCGTGGGTATCGGCACGACAATTATCCTCGCTTTGATCGGGGTGGAGTATGCCATATTCTGGGGATTCCTGGCGTTCCTCCTGGGATTTGTCCCCTACATCGGCTTCTGGCTGGCGGTGATCCCCCCGGTGCTCCTTGCCTGGTTCGGCCTCGGTCCGGTCCCGGCCCTCATGGCACTGGCCGGCGTATCGGTCCTGAATCTTCTTGCCGAATACGTGATGTTTCCCCACATTGCAGGCCGGGGACTGGACCTCTCTCCTGCGGTGGTGTTCATCTCCCTCATCTTCTGGGGATGGATCCTTGGCGGAGTCGGGGTTCTCCTGGCCGTTCCTCTCACCCTCGCTGTCCAGATGACCTGTGAGATGTTCGATGAGACACAGTGGATCGGCATTCTGCTCGGGCCGTCACCCGGCGGTAAAAGCAGGGAGGATACGAGGTAACAGCTTCCCGGATTCTCAGGCGTGGATACGGTATCCCTCTCGTCAGGGAGACAGAGACAATTTTCGGGTTTCGGGGGAATCAGGATGCCTGGTGGGCGAAAACAGACTATCCTTAACCGATGCACCCGGTGGCCGGAACAATCCCGGCCGGAGAGGCAGGATTATAAACTGGCCGGATAATCCTCTCCTCCGGGACTTGCTATGAGAGACATCGTGGTGAGCAGGAAGGAGGAAAACGGCGTTGTCACCCTTTCCTTCAGGTTCAAGAGCATCGGCCAGCTGATTGACCCTGAGGACCGATCCCCCCTTCCCACAACAGAGCTGACCGAACTTGCCGAGGAGACCATTGCCGGCTACATCGATGAATACCGGGTGAAGAAGCCGATGAGCCTGGTCATATCCCTCCCTGCAGGCGAAATTCAGGCTGATGGGTCCCGGCTCATACCAGAGGCAATACGGAGGCACTTTGCCTTCCATATCCAGGATATCAGGCACGACCTTGTCCTTTCCAAGAGGGAGGGCATCTACAGCCTGATCGTCGCCATCGGAAACGCTCTCATTGCCATTTTCTTCCTCTACCTGGTTACTTCTGCAGGAATTCCCCTCGAATCATTTCCCACCGTGCTGATCGCCGGGTTCATCACCATCCTGAACTGGGTGACCATCTGGGACACCTACGAGCACTTTGTCTTCGATTACCGCGACCTCCGAAGGAAGAGGCGGCTCTACGAAAAACTATCCCGGATACCGATCTCTGTCTAGGAATACTGATTCCAGGGGCAGGACATCCCCCGCACTTAAGGAAGCACGATCACCGTCCTGCCTGTCGTTCCCCTGTCCGGTTCCATGCGATCTTCTGCAAGCCTTCAAGACTTTTCCGGGTAAACGGTATAAAAAGACGGGATTGCCATGAGCGATGCGATTGAGGGATGCATGGAGATCATCGGGAGGCATATCTGCTACTTCCGGCTCTTTTTAGCGGCATTCATGGTACTCTCCTTCGTCATCCTGATCCCGCTCATCATCGGCGGGCTGTTCCATATTCCGCAGCCGGCAGTCCTCGCGCTCATCACTTCAACCCTCATCTTCCAGGCCCTCGCGGTTGCTGTCGGAATCGGCCTGAATATTGATCCGCTGGTGGCCCTCGGTCTCACCACCTCGGTTGCCATCGGGGTCATGATAGCCATTCTCCAGATCTGCGACCTCTTCTCCGAATCCTCACCGCGTGTGGCCGGGTGGCTGGATCGGATCGCGAAGAGGACCGAGAAGTATGCCTTCCTCCACCGCTACGGCGTTATCATGCTGATCCCGATCATCTGGATCCCGGGAATCGCCCTCTATGGCAGCCCGATTATCTCCTGGATCTTCCAGTGGGAGGAGATCCCGGCCATCTCCTGCATGGTCACCGGCTGGCTGATCGCAGGCTCCCTGGTGGCGGCCGGGGCACTCGGCGTGATCAGCATCATCTTCTGAAAACCTTTCGGAACCTGTACCGGTTCCTATGCTCCATCCAGGATAGGCAATCCGGGAAACGTCATGGTGGCGCTAAAAATGAAATTTCTTCATAATATTTGGAAATATTCAAATATTTACGCGGAAGAGTGTATCCCATGGAAAAGAGTTACGGAATGTATCTCGCCTACTTTTTCCAGGCGCTGATCGCCCTGAATGCGGTACATGCCTTCTTCATCGGGGAATACCGGGCCATGTTTACCGCCATCCTCATGTTCGCCCTGACGGTTGTCCCCTATGTTATTGCCAAGCGGATGAATATTGAGCTTCCCTGGTTTGTTTTCTTCCTGATCGCCCTGGCCCTCTGGTTCCACACCGCCGGGTACATCCAGGGTTACTATACCCGGTTCTATCCCTACTATGACAAGATCGCCCACATCGTCTCCGGGACGGCGGTTGCCCTCTTGGGATTCCTCGGGGTTATCTTCCTCGACAAGTATATGAAGATGAACCTGACGCCGGTCTTCATCATCTTCTTCACCATCATCTTCGGTGTGGCACTGGGGGCATTCTGGGAGATGTACGAGTTCCTGGTCGACATCTTCTTCGGGGGGAGCCTTGCCGGGCCGATGCAGAACGGCCTGAATGACACCATGCTCGACATGATGTTCGTCTTCGGCGGCTCGATCATCGTCGCCATCATGGGCGTCTTCTGGTTCCGTCACCACCGGAAAGAAGAGATCACGAAGGGTGCGAAAATATAACTCACTTTTTTTCTGTCCATTGTGGACGCCAGTCCCTCCGCAAAGCAGAATGGTATTCCCGGCCGATGACGTGCACCTGGTCACCGGGCAGCATGCTTTTATTCACCCGAAAAACTGCCGGGCGGCGCAGGGATCATCTGATGCCAGCCCGTCGATGCCGAACCCGGCGGCCTTCTCGAACTCTGCCGGGGTATTGAGCGTCCAGGAAATGACCCTGAGACTCCTGTCATGGCATGCAGAAACCAGATCCGTGGTCAGGAGATCGTACTTGAGGAGGATGGCATCAGCCCCCAGGCCCGCCGCCTGTTCCGGGAGGTCGCTGCCCATGCGGGAGACGATCAGGCCGGTAGGAACCCCGGGAAGATACTGCTGTGCAGCAGTGATGCTCTCTGCATGAAACGAGACAATCCAGAGATCCCCCGGGGCTTCCCGTCCGAGCACCCCGCAGACGACCGCTTCGCTCCCCGGCTCCTTGATCTCGCAGAAGAGGCCACAAGAATCCCCGACTTCCCGGCACACATCCTCAAGGGGGGGGATCTTCTCCCCCTTTCCGGCATTGAGCGTCCTGAGTTCGGCAAGGGTAAACGAATTCACCGGGCCCCGCCCGTCCGTGGTCCGGTCGACCGATGAATCGTGCATGATCACGGGGATCCCGTCACAGCTCAGCCGGGCATCGATCTCCACGTAGTCGGCACATTTCATCCCTTCCCTGATGGCAAGGAGGGTGTTTTCCGGTTCGACCGCCTTTGCTCCCCGGTGACCGATGATGATCATATGAGCAGTTCAGGGTACAGACTACTTAAAGGCAGCCCTGAAAGGAGGACTTCCCTTGACCGACGTGGACAAAGTGAAAAGATAGTGAGATACAGAGTGCTTGTGACCTGACCTGATCTGAACAATGTGATATGTACATTCTGGTTCTGCCCCCGCTCATCATACAGAGAGAGAGTCTTCCTGGCATCCATCAGCGGTACTGATACCACGAACGCTCTTTAGAATCCCACCCATCCTCCGGGATTACCGCTGCCGCTTCCCTATTCCCGGATCATGGTGAGCATCATCTTGAACCGGGTGATGGCAGACACTGCATGCGGAATATTCGCCGGCATGATGATAGTCTCCCCCTCTTTCAGGTGGAATAGTGTTCCCCCGAGCGTTATCCCGGCTTCGCCGTCGAGAATGGTGAGGACGGCATCAAACGGGGCGGCATGCTCCGAGAGTCCTTCACCTTCATCGAAGGCAAAGATGGTGATATTCCCGGCTTTCCTGTT
>Ga0068711_1002256_pt1 | contig 9806 bp, 9 predicted proteins | sample MTBAKMMethaMetaG_FD_62224 | JGI IMG/M metagenome (GOLD analysis project Ga0068711, IMG submission 62224) | Enrichment culture microbial communities from Arthur Kill intertidal strait, New Jersey, USA, that are MTBE-degrading - MTBE-AKM (Arthur... | ecosystem: Environmental > Aquatic > Marine >...
GAGTTCTGCCGTATAATAGTCGCTCGTCAGGTCCGCAAACGTCGGTTCGATGCACCCGATATGCCCGGTCTCAAAAATATCCTCTAGTAACATGGGTCCCTCTCGATTTTCACTCCCCCCGGCGCCTTGATCGTTCCCTCGATAAAGGCATCCTCATGCAGGGTGAGCTTTTCACACCGGACATCCCCCAGGATGTGCACCTTTTCACAGATGAGGATGGCGCCCCCGGCGTATACGTCGCCGTGAATGGCATTCTCCTCGCGGATCTCCACGGACTCATCGGTGCGCAGGCTGCCGAAGATCGTGTTTCCCCGGCCGACCTTGACCGAGCCTGCCTTGATATTCCCGTGGAGGCGGCAGTTTTCCCCGATGGTCATCGATCGCGGCACGGAGAAGGTCTGGAGGTTCAGGACGGAGTTGGAGGGGATCATCAGGGGCACTTCGGTGATGTCCTCGTCATAGCCGAAGAGTTTCTCGAGGATTTCATTGATCTCCTCCTCCTTTTCGATGCCGAGGAGCGCCACGAGGTAGAGCACGATGTAGGTGATCACCGGCATCGGGTTTCTGATGGAGATCCAGCCCTTCGCCTCGAAGCCTTTTTCGATCAGGACATTGTCCCCGATATCGAGGTCGCCGTTGACGATGAGCCGCCCCAGGATCTTCACTCCCTCGCCAAGGTAGGCATCTTCACTGACAAAGACGTCGCCCGAGACCTCGCAGAAGTTGTCGATGCGCAGGTCGCCGTCGCAGTGGACATCACCGTTCAGCGAGGAGAATTCGCAGACGATCACATCCTTGCCGCTGAGCCCGTAATCGATCCTGCACCGGTCCCCTACGACGATGCAGCGATCGGTCATGAGCGTATGCTCCTGCAGCTCCGTATTATCGGGGATGATGCAGTTTTCAAAAAGTTCCCGGGAAGTATCCTCCATGATGACGCCTACAGAAAGATTCGTTCCCGGAACCTTAAGATTCTTGTTACTTCGCTTTACGGGACCATCAGAACCGGCAGCCGCCGCGGCCGTGCTTTTCCAGGTAGTTCTGGTGGTACTCCTCGGCTTCCCAGAAGACCTGCGCCGGTTCGATGCTCGTTACGATCGGGCCGAAAAATGCATCCTCCTCCTCGAGCCGTGCCCGGATATTCTCGGCAATTCTTCGCTGGTCTTCGTCATGGAAGAAGATCGCCGAGCGGTACTGGCTGCCGACATCCGGCCCCTGGCGGTTGACGGTCGTCGGGTCGTGAAGGGAAAAGAAGGTCTCGACGAGTTCGCCGTAGCCGATGATGGTGGGGTCGAAGACGACCTCCACCGCCTCCGCGTGCCCCGTCCGGCCGGTACAGACGTCCCCGTAGGTCGGGTGCGCCGTCGTCCCTCCGGTATACCCGACGCGGGTCGATATGACGCCCTCCATCCCCCTGAACCTGGCCTCGACTCCCCAGAAGCATCCTGCGGCGAAGGTCGCCTTTTCCCTGCGCGGGGCATCGACGCTCCAGCGGTCGTCCATGGGCGCCTATCGGCGAGGGATGCCTTAATAGTTTCCTCGGCCGTGATACGCGGGGGAAACGAGATAAAAAGAAGGGGACTGCCCTGAACGGGGGTTCAGGCAGTCCCGGAGTTCGCCTGAATCGGGCTACTCTGCGGTCTCTTCGGCCGGGACGGCCTTCTCGGCGGGTGCCGCCTCGACTGCCGGCTCCGGGACCACGGCCGGGGCGGGTGCGGGGATTCCCGTCGGACTTACTTCGCCCTTCGATTTGATCACTTCGACACGGCGGGTGGGGTAGATCTTCTTTACGATCTTGAAGACTTCGCGGGAGATGTCGCCCAGCACCATCTCACGGACGAACTGGTCGTAGGTGAGCATCTTCGACTTTGCGACGAGATAGTCGGTGATCGTCTGGCGGATTGCCTTTGCCTGGCTGAGATCCGCACGGGAGATGGTGAAGCAGGTCGCGGTCACCCGGATCTTCCGGCCTTCCTTTGTGGTGAGGAGAACCAGCGAGTCGATGCGTGACGTGCGGCGCTTGACCATGGCACGGAGATAGTCCTTCGTGACCTCATGCCCGACAAATTCGGTGTATGCTGCATCGCCTGCGACGTTGACGACCTTGAAGGCCATCTTCGTGTTCTGCTTGGAGTAGTCCTGGGTGATCTCACCGAGGGTCGTTCTCATGACACGGCCCTGCACCTTCTCGGGGTCTGCTGCGATCGTCTCACCAAGGTATGCACGTTCAAAGTACTCGGGTGCATAGACCTTGTACCAGTTTTTGGCCTTCCAGCCTTCAACTCTGCGTCCCATCTGTTTTTTTCGTTTTGCCATAAGTATACCTCTTTTTTGTAATTTTTTTTCAGAGGAACCGGAACACTTCCTCCGGTTCGCCTACCAGCCGGGCAACGTTCTCCGGCCAGTCTGCCATATCAAATCCTTTCTGTCCGAGGAAGGCCGCCACCCAGCGTTCAAGGCCGATGCCTGAACACCCGGACCAGCACTCCTCGCCGCTCTGCACCTTCACGTTGAACCCCTTCGGGTACTTGTTGCCGTTGATGCTGACGTTCTGGAACTCGAGGTAGGTGCCGTTGTAGGGCAGGTACGCCTCGTAGTCGGTCGTGCCGACGCGTTCTGTCTCGGAGACGCCCACCAGGCCCTCCTGGGCCATGAACCAGGGCGTCACCTTGGCACTCCGCCACTCGAGTTCGAGGACCTCCTCGAAGACGCGGGCATATGCCGCGTGGAGTTCGTCGGCCACCGCGATGGTCTGCTCCTTTGTTCCCAGCCAGAGCACCTCGATGCGGTGGAACTCGTCCACCCGCTCGATGCCGTGGATGCCCCCGGACTCGTACCGGTGGGAGGTGCCCGACCGGTCGAAGACCCGGATGGGGAGGCAGTCCTGTGCGAGGGTCTCGCCCTTGACAAACGGCCAGAAGGGCGGGCACTGCGCATAGCACATGCCGCCGATGGGGCCGTCGATTCTGTCGCGGATCATCTCGATGGGGACGTCACCGGTCACCTTGTAGTAGTCGGTGACCTCTTCCCAGTACGCGGGGTCGCGGGACTTCGGGGTGCAGACGTAGTAGATCTCGGGGTAGACACCCTTGGCGTGGCCCGAGTTCTTCCAGACGTCCCAGGTGACGAGCTTGGGGAAGATCATCTCCTTCCACCCGAGGGGGCGGATGATCTCCTCGATGGCTATCTGTTCGAGCGCCCGTACGAGCTGGACTGCCTGGGGGGCGAAGATCCACTGGCCGCGGGATGCGCCGTGGCGGATCCACCCGCGGGCCATCATATCCTCGGTAGGGTTGCCGCTGTAGGCCCCCGTCCGCTTTTTGCTCTCGAAGATGAGCTCCCAGTGCTCGCCTTTGCCGCCGTATGCCGCGTTCTCGGCCTTCTCCTCGATCAGGTTGATGAGGCGGTCGGGCGTTTTGTTCTCGAGGTCGGCAAGGTCCATTGCAAGCGTGAGCACGCACCCTGCCTCGTCCACCTCCACGGATGAGATGAACGGGAGCCTCGGGATGCACGTCTCTTCGACATCATCGCCCAGACGGATGGAGAAATGACGGATCTCGATGCCGCGGACTCCCAGCCGCAGTTTGCCCATGGCAGGAGCGATCTGCTTCCTGAACCTGAGCAGGGCATCGTGGGAGCGGGTGTACGGGCCACTCTCAATCCTGAGGCAGAGCCGGTTCTCCTGTACATCCCAGGACGTAATCTGACCGTACTCCCCCTCTGCGGCGTCCCGGGGGACGCCCTTGAGGAAGAGCACGGTGTTTGCCTCTGTCACTTTCTCTTCGATGACCGGTTCCGCTTCGGGGGGAATCGCTGCATTGAAGAGCAGGTCGGCTTCTAATGAGAAACGTAACAACATATGTCCTCCGCTATTGCAAGATTCATCAGGTAATCGTCCACCGATGCGATCGTTGAACGAATTTTTTCACTGTCAAACGTGGTCTCGACAACCCCGTCCGCCGCCCTCGTCTGCATCCCGTGCAGGTTGTCGGCATTGAGGGCGCCTGCCACGCATTCGGGCCGGGCATGACGGGTCCGTATGGTCCCCTGCAGGATCATGCGCAGGCCTCCTGAAATCCATTTTTAAAGCAGTCGATGTTCTCTTTGGGGATCTTCGCCCCGCCGCGGGCAGTGTGGCCGCCGCCGACGCCGCCGCACTCGGCGGCGAGCGCCGCCATGATGGCTTCCATGTCGCATGCATGCTGCGGCGGGGCCCGTGCGGAGATCATGCAGGCATCGCCGCGAAGGGCCATCACCGCAACGGGCCGGGCATTGAGCAGGTCCGTTGCGAGGATATCGGCCGTGCCGCTGACAAGATCGGGGTCGTCGATGAGATGGACCGGGCCTTCTCCCTTGAGCTGTGCGAGTGCACGGATGACCCGGAGCCGGTGCTGCCGGGCGATCTCCCATGCCTCCTCGACCGCATCGTTCGACCGGAGGCAGAGGGATGCCCCCAGTCCGCCGCAGCCGGATTTGCCGCAGGCGTCGAGGATTGCCGCAAGGGAATGCGCATCGCGCACCATGCCCCGCGTAAGGTCCCACGTGTCGCCCCAGAGCGCGGTCATCGCGTGGTCGTTCTGGAACGGCCCCATGCCGATGACGATGCGGGAGAGCAGTTCGGTGTAATCGATCTCGCCGCGGGTCGTCGTCTCTTCGACGAGCCGGGTGACGGCCGCCTCCTCGCCGGAGAACCCCTTCAGGTACGGGGTGGTCGCACAATAGATCTGTTCATGAACATCACGGCCGAAGAGGGGAATGCCCCGTCCGGGAACGATATAGTTCTGTGCGATCCCTTCGTCGACGATCTCCAGGTTCGTGCCGGCGATGTCCTGGCGGTCGCCGATCATCCCGAGCATCGCAAGGCCGACGAGGTCGCGGTTGTCTCCCATGTGCTGGGCGACGATGTAGGCCGCCCCGGACGCCGAGAGTTGCCGTTCGCCGTCGATCCCGCAGAGCCGCGGGTTGACGTGGTACTGTCCTTCAAAGTGCGGGACATGATGATCGATGACCATCACATCGTCGGAGAGGTCCGAAAGCCCCGAGCCGATGTCGCACAACACGACTGCTTTTCCGCCCTGCAGGTCCTGCGGTGTCACCCGTGGGGAGATGCGCAGCCGGACCTTCGCCCCTCTGCGCAGGAGGGCATGCGTGATGATGGAAGCCGAGGCTATGCCATCCGCATCGTGGTGGCCGTAGACCTCCACGAATTCCTGGGCCCCCAGGTGTTCGGCAAGCAGGCTTGCAGCAGCGTCGAGTGTCATGGATGTGTCTGATTACCTGGAGATCAGGAATTCAGCGGTTTCAGGTTTGTAGGTCCAGCCTTCGGGCATCTTGCCGCTCTTCACGTAGTAGCGGCCGAGCCTGCGCACCTTTGCCTCGGTGAGGTGGAGCTGGCGCTTGTTGTGGACATCCTTCTTGTTCTCGCTCAGGTGCTTGCGCATCCCGAGTGCCTTGACGATGAGGTTCCTGAGATCTTCGGGAACTTCGGAGGCGATGCCGTTCTCCGCAAGGATCTGCTCGACCCGCTTTCCGGTCGCGAGCTTCACCGAGGGGACGCCGTGCTTGTCCCTGAGGTTGAGACCAATCTCAGCCGACGACATTCCCGTTTTGCGCAGTTCGATGATCGTCTTTACGATTTCCGTTGTGTCTGTGTTAGACCACTCCGGTGCTTCGGAGCGGAGCGGACGGACGGAGCCGGACTGGCCCCGCCGTCGTGCATGCATTCGTGCCATTATTCACCACCTATGTTTTTTGTGCCGGATTTTCGAACCGGATTGGCGTCGCCCTCGGGGCGTCCGCCCTCCCGTGAGTACATCCGGCAGAGATACTCGGTTGACTGTGGTTTGGGTTGACTGTAGTTGGGTTATGGTGCATTCATACCGGATTCCAGTTAGATGGGCTGAAATCCAATCGAATCAACCTGAATTCGGTTGGTAAGGTCCTGAAAATAGTCATTACTGACTTCTTCTGTAATCCCAGAGCCGCCGGAGGCGGCCATGTCGTATGGACACGTCGGACTTACCGAGCCAGCATCACATCCTATGTGAGTGCTGCATTAATGTCGGTGTTTCAGGTATTAATGGTTGTCCCGGAAAGCCAGACATCCGGCAGGAAACCGGCAGGAAACCGGCAGGAAACCAACAGGAACCCGGCAGGAAACCGCGACGAATCCACCGCAGAGTGCTGACTGATAACGAAGATTTATGAGGATTTAATGCATACAAATTGTCGCACGATGTGCACCATGTGCACACAACCATGTCTGTACCATCATGCGTTTCCACCAAATTCAATTTCATTTCAGTGTACAACCAATCACACGCAATTCCCGCATCCCTGCGATTGTAGTCTAGCGGTAGGACAGTGGCTTCCCAAGCCTCTAACTCGGGTTCGATCCCCGGCAATCGCACTGTTATTACATTTATTACATTTTCCAGGGCAATTTTATTCATTTTTATGCATTTCTTACAGCTACTGGAGAGGCAATAAATTGCATTAGATAAGTGGAAATTCCTGCAATTCTCCTCGGGTTAATCGATAAGAAATATATATAAATTTAAAGTATAACTCTTAAATTGTCTTGACTATTAGATGGTAACGAGGGTCATACCATTGTGGTGATGCTATGGATACAATAATTAAACCCGAGATGATTAAATGGGCAAGGAATAGAGCTCGTTTATCTCAAGAGAGATTAGCAGATAAGCTTAAAATTACCCCAAAAAAAGTTCAAATGTGGGAATCAGGAGAACTTGAAATATCTGTGACAAATGCCAAGGCCCTTGCAAAAATATCACTCGTTCCTTTTGGAGTTCTATTTGCAGACACCCCCCCTGAAGAAAATCTTCCCATAGCCGATTTCCGGACGCACCGCCTAGATAATATTTCAAAGGCTAGTCCTGAACTTCTTGTAACAATTGACGATACCAAACTTAAGCAGGAATGGTATCGAGATTTCTTGATTTCGGAAGATTATCAACCACTGGATTATGTTGGAATATTCGATATTGATTCAGATCCAGAATTTGTCGCTAAGGAGATTAAAAGAATTCTCGCAGTTGTTGATGAGGAGTACTATAGATCCAATGACTGGAAACAGGCCTTCAGTTATTTGATAAATCATGCTGAGGATGCAGGAATAACAGTCATTGTCAATGGTACCCTAAAAAATAATAATCATCGCTCTCTGAACGAGAACGAATTTCGTGGCTTTGTTCTATCTGACAGTTATGCACCAATTGTTTTTATCAATGGAAAGGATGCCAAAGCCGCTCAGATGTTCACGTTAATTCATGAGATAGCTCATATATTAATTGGAAAAAGTGGCATTTTGGATAATGCAATGTCCAATAACCATTCTATTCCTCATGAAAGATGGTGCAACCAGGTTTCTGCAGAATTTTTAGTACCAAAAAATCGCTTTTTCAGCATTTGGAATAGAGATGAAAGTACAGATAAAAACCTCAACAATCTTAGGATAAAACTTAAGGTCAGCAGATTGGTCTGCATATTCCGTGCCTATCAACTTGGATTTATCAATGTTGATGAAAAAGATAGGCTGGTCTCTGAAGAATTCGCCCGAATTAATGCTTTAAAGAAAAAACAAAAAAACAGCGGTGGAGGGCCCGACCCCCATTTAGTTCGCAAATTTAAAACTGGAAGAAACCTTGCTTTAGCGGTAATCTCTGAAGTGAATTCCAACCGAATGCTCTATCGTGATGCTTTTCAACTACTTGGAGTTAAAAATGCTGATAGTCTGAATGAATTTTCAACCAGATTGGGGTATTAAGGATGAAATATCTCTTAGATTCCAATATTTTTATTGAATCCAAAAACCGTCATTATGCTTTTAATATTGCTTCAGGATTTTGGGAATGGTTGGAATACTTTGCTGAAGAACAAACCTTTCTTACAATTCGAGAAGTAAGGGATGAGATATTTAAGCAGGATGATGAATTAAAAAACTGGATATCTCAATTCCATTTAAGTTCTTTTATTGAAGCTGATTTCGAGATTCAAACGAAAATGAGGATTATTACGAATTATGTGATGAACCATAATACCTATAGTCCCGAAGAAAAAAACAAATTTTTGTCAAAAGCTGATCCTTGGCTAATTGCCACAGCTATGACTGGTGATTATGTTGTTGTCACCCATGAAGCAAAGGCCGGATCAGGTTCAAAAAAGGTTAAAATTCCAAATATCTGTGAAGAGTTCAATGTTGAATACACCAATATTTATAAACTCATGGAAATCAAAAATGTCAATTTAAAAAATTTTTACTGACATTTTAAAATTTTGCTATTCTTATGCTACTTTTTAACTCCAGATCTCTCCAACAACACCGCCGCCGACTCATACTCCCGCCCCTCCCGCCGGGCAAGCTCCGCCTCGGTCGGCACCAGCTGCCCGGCAAACGCCTGGGCAAGAATCGACTGACGGAGCTTTGCGGTGCGGTCCTTGGCGGCGGCGACGTTTGCCTCGATAGTGTCGGCGAGGGCGAAGAGGGCATCGACGCGGCGGACGATTTCGTTTTGTTCGGGGAGAGGTGGAATAGGCAATAAAATTGTTTTAAATCTTGACAAGCTGATTTTCCTCTGAGCCACACCCATAGTAATTCGCATAATCTGCTGTTTCACAATATTCGAATTAATTGCATGGACAATAAACGTGGAATTGGCAATGTCACAATTGATGTTCAATTTAATGCAATCTGCTGTTATGATTGCTTCAGGACAATTAGTTGGATATATGCATGCATCTCCTGGGGGTTCACCCATTTTTGTGATTAATATATCCCCTGGCGATATCCGATGAGGACGAAGCTCCTCTCCTTTCTCTTCGGTCACATAGTGAGTTTTCTCATCGTCAAATATTTTTGACCGAATATTCCGAACAAAAACCAAAGGAATACCCTTCTTCTGGTAATCAGATACCTTCAGATTACTCCCAAATGGTCCTATTGCAAGTGCATATGGATCAGAATTATCACCAATATCACTCGGTGAGAACCACCCCCATGTTGAAGGCAACTCTATTGAAGGTGTATAAATTACAACTGCCTTGTTTCTAAGTGATTTTTTCGTTATTTCGATCTTTGAATTATTCTCATTTTCCAGATAATCTGTTCGAGTGTTCTGGAAATCTCTTTCGCTTAAATTTGAATATTTGACTTCCTGATTTTTATTTCGCCACTCCTCCGTCAACCGCCCGTCACACGCCGCCGCAAGCACCGCCTGCCTAAACTGCTGCACGATGCCCGGCACCCGGTCGAGCCGGGCCTCCGCCGCGTCCAGCCGGGCGAAGAGCGCCTCGATGGCGGCGACGATGCGGTGCTGTTCGGTGAGAGGGGGGAGAGGGATTGTGATGTTTTTGAGTTTCGAGGCATTTACATTAGGTAGAGCTATTCCAGTCGAATTTTCAGAAACCGCATTCCAATAACGGGGGGATTTCAAGAATGCATATATGTATTTAGTAGATATTGGAGAAAGAGTCTCAAAACGAATGAGATATGAAGCAAATACCGTTGGGGGGCATTCTTCGATCAAATAACTAAGGCCAACAGAGCCTGCTCTTGAAATTACAATATCATTCTGTTTAAGGAGATATTTTTCTGGTTTTTCAGGATCTTTTTCACAATATGGTACAGATTGCCAATTAACAACACCATTAGAAATGTCGGTAGTGCGGAGAAATTTTAAACCACCTTCTTCTCTTGATGCACTTGTTGTCCAACCATATTGAGGTTTTGAGCAAATATCAGCCAATTTGACATCAACCCACCCCTCCGGCACCTCACTCCTCTG